>Ga0335075_10009204_pt1 | contig 15079 bp, 15 predicted proteins | sample Lox_Sample_24_FD_206723 | JGI IMG/M metagenome (GOLD analysis project Ga0335075, IMG submission 206723) | Soil microbial communities from Loxahatchee National Wildlife Refuge, Florida, United States - Lox_Sample_2.4 | ecosystem: Environmental > Terrestrial > Soil > Wetlands | place: USA... | reverse complement strand
GCATCGCGGTGCTCGAGGCGGGCCCGTCCGAACTCGACCGGCTGACCGGTGGCGCGATCCATCAGGGCGTCGCCCTCCGGGTCCGACCCTACGAGTACGCGCACCCAGAGGATTTTTCCGAACGGCTTGGGCCTGCTCTCCCGCTCATCGTGGCACTCGACGGCGTGACCGACCCGCGGAACCTGGGGGCCGTGGTCCGGTCGGCCGCGGCGTTCGGCGCGACCGGCGTCGTCGTGCCGTCCCGCCGGTCCGCGGGCGTGACCGCGGGCGCGTGGAAGGCCTCGGCCGGCGCGCTTGCCCGGCTGCCGGTGGCGCAGGCGGTGAACCTGACGCGGGCGATCGAGGGCTACAAGAAGGCCGGCTTCTTCGTCGCCGGGCTCGACGCCGAGGGAACGACCGACCTGCGCGACATGTCGATCGCCGACGGGCCGATGGTGCTCGTCGTGGGCTCCGAGGGGCGCGGCCTGTCCCGCGTCGTCGCGAACGCGTGCGACATGCTGGTGTCGATCCCGATGGCGTCGGGCAACGAGTCGCTCAACGCGGGCATCGCCGCGTCGATCGCGCTCTACGAGATCGCCGGGGTGCGCGCTCGCCAGCGCTGACCGCGTCCCGGCCGCTGACACAAGACGTGGGATACTTTCGGCCCCTGGAGGGGCCCGAAGTATCCCACGTAAGTCCTTACCTGGCCGCGCCGCCCGGGTCGGTGATCGACTTGAGGCCGGACAGCGTGCCCTTGCGCTCGCTGGCGGTCATCCCGCGGGTGAGCGACTGGTCGACCCGCGCGACGACGGCGGCCGCCTTGAGGTAGCCGTCCCGTCCCTTGTCGGTGATCTCGAGCAGGATCGACCGGCCGCGCCCTTTCGCCTGGCTCTCGCTCACCCAGCCGATCTTGCGCAAGTGGGCGACGGCGAGCGCCGCGCCCTGCGGGGTGATGCCGATGACCCGGGCCAGGTCGGCGACCGTCCGCGGTCCGCGCACCATGAGTTCGCCCGCAAGCCGCTGGCCATCTACTCGTCCAACGTCAGGAGCTGGATCTCGCTGGCGATGATCGACGAGGCCGAGGTCGAGTTCGGCGCGGAGGTCGGCCTCATCTGGGGCGAGCCGGACGGCGGGTCGGCCAACCCGCTGGTGGAGCGGCACAGCCAGACCACGATCCGCGCGACCGTCGCCCGCCGGCCGTTTCCGCAGGACTAGCGGGACTAACCGCCTCCGGCCCGCCACGCACGAAGATGCGTGACGGGCCGGACGGGGGAAGCCGCTTACGTTCGGGATAATCGCCTTCTTGCTAGCCCGCGGACTTCGCGAGCGTGACGCGGACCTCGCCGCCGTCGCCGACTGGCTGCGGCCCCGTGGCGCCGAGCGCCGCCGCGGCCTCCGCGGCGCCGACCACGGTCAGCTCCGTGGCGAGCGTCTCCCCGGCGATGAAGCCGGCGTGCGCGCGGACCGCGCCGGCGACCGGGCCGTCCGCGCCCACCGTCAGGCTGATCCGGTCGGATACGTCGAGCCCGGCGTCCTTGCGGGCCTGCTGCACGACCCGGATGACGTCGCGCGCGGTGCCCTCGGCGACCAGTTCGGGTGTCACCGTCGTGTCCAGCGCGATGAGCCCGCCGCTGCCCGGCAGGGCGGTCGTCGAGTCCGGGTCCGCGGCGGTCAGCCTCAGCTCGTACTCGCCGGGCACCAACTCGGCGCCCGCGGCCGTCACGACGTCGCCCGCCTGGGTCCACTGGCCGGCCTTCACCGCCCGGATGACCTCTTGCACCTGCTTGCCGAGGCGCGGGCCGAGCGCGCGCGGGTTGACCGTGAGCTGGAACTCGCCGAGGCTGGCCGGGTCGTCGTGCAGCACCAGGTCCTTGACGTTGACCTCGTCCTTGATGAGGTCAGCGAACTCGGTCAGCCGCGGGGCCGCGGCGTGCGCGACGGTCAGCGACGCGAGCGGCAGCCTGACCCGCAGCTGGCGGGCCTTGCGCAGGCTGAGCGCGGCGCTGCACACGTTCCTGGTCAGGTCCATGGTGTCCGCCAGCGCGTCGTCCGCCGGCCAGCCGGACACGTCCGGCCATTCCTCCAGGTGCACGCTCTCCCCGCCGGTAAGGCCGCGCCAGATCGTCTCCGCGGCCATCGGCAGCAGCGGCGCGGCCGCCCGGGTGACGGTCTCGAGCACGGTCCACAGCGTGTCGAGCGCCTCGGGGTCACCTTCCCAGAAGCGCGACCGCGACCGGCGGATGTACCAGTTCGTCAGCAGCTCCAGGTAGTCGCGGAGCGTCTGGCAGGCGCCCGCGACGCCGTAGACGTCAAGTTGCCGGCCGGCCTCCTCGACCGCCGTCCTCGTCTTGGCGAGGATGTAACGGTCCAGGACGTTGCCGCTGTCCGTGCGGGCGCGGGCGGTGTAGTTCTCCGCGTTCGCGTAAAGCGCGAAGAAGTAGTACGAGTTCCACAGCGGCAGCAGCGCCTGCCTGACACCCTCGCGGATGCCCTGCTCGGTGACGACCAGGTTGCCGCCGCGCAGGATCGGGCTGGCCATCAGGAACCAGCGCATCGCGTCGGAGCCGTAGGAGTCGAAGACCTCGTTCACGTCCGGGTAGTTGCGCAGCGACTTCGACATCTTGCGGCCGTCGTTGCCGAGCACGATGCCGTGGCTGACGCAGCTGGTGAAGCTCGGCCGGTCGAACAGCGCCGTCGCGAGGACGTGCAGCGTGTAGAACCAGCCCCGGGTCTGACCGATGTACTCGACGATGAAGTCGCCCGGGTAGTGGCTATCGAACCAGTCGCGGTTCTCAAACGGGTAGTGCACCTGGGCGAACGGCATCGACCCGGACTCGAACCAGCAGTCAAGCACCTCGGGCACCCGGCGCATCGTCGACTTGCCGGTCGGGTCGTCCGGGTTGGGCCTGGTGAGGTTGTCGATGGCCGGGCGGTGCAGGTCGCCCGGGCGGGTTCCGAAGTCCCTGGCAAGCTCGTCCAGGCTCCCGTACACGTCGGTGCGCGGGTAGTTCGGGTCGTCGCTCTGCCACACCGGGATCGGCGAGCCCCAGAACCGGTTCCGGCTGATCGACCAGTCGCGCGCGTTGGACAGCCACTTGCCGAACTGCCCGTGCTTCACGTGCTCGGGCACCCAGGTGATCTGCTCGTTGAGCTCGACCATGCGGTCGCGGAACTTCGTCACTTCGACGAACCAGCTCGACACGGCCTTGTAGATGAGCGGGTTACGGCACCGCCAGCAGTGCGGGTAGGAGTGCGTGTAGTCGGCCCGGCGGACCAGGGCGCCGTCTGCCTTGAGGCGGGCGATGATCCCCTTGTTCGCCTCGAAGACGTGCTCGCCGGCCCAGTCGCGGATCACCGGCAGGTACTTGCCGCGCTCGTCCACGGTCAGCACGATCGGGATGTCCGCCGCCTGGCAGGCGGCCGCGTCAGCCTCGCCGTAGGCGGGCGCCATGTGCACCACGCCGGTGCCGTCCTCGGTGGTGACCTCGTCGGACGGGATGACCCGCCAGGCGTTGCCGGTGCCGAACTTGTCCGCGTCGGTGAGGTAGTCGAAGAGCGGACGGTAGCGGCGGCCGAGGAGTTCTTCTCCACGGAACGAGTGCAGCTTCCTGTGGCTGCCGAGCTCCTTCTCGTAGGCGTTGAGGCGCGCCTCGGCGAGGACGTAGCGCTCGCCGTCCTCCGCCTCCACGGTCACGTACGTGATGTCCGGTCCGACCGCGACGGCCAGGTTCGACGGCAGCGTCCACGGCGTCGTCGTCCAGGCGAGGATCCACTCGCCGGTCTCCAGCTTGAACCGCACGGTGACGGACGGGTCGGTCCTGTCCGTGTAGACGTCGTCGTCCATCCGCAGTTCGTGGTTGGACAGCGGGGTCTCGCACCGCCAGCAGTAGGGGAGCACCTTGAAGCCCTCGTAGATCAGGCCCTTGTCGTGCAGTTGCTTGAACGCCCACATGACGCTCTCCATGTAGGGGAGGTCGAGCGTCTTGTAGTCGTGGTCGAAGTCGACCCAGCGGGCCTGCCTGGTGACGTACTCTTCCCACTCCTTGGTGTACCGGAGCACGGAGTCGCGGCAGGCCTCGTTGAAGGTCTCGATGCCCATCTTGAGTATGTCGGCCTTGCCGGAGATGCCAAGCAGCCGTTCGGCTTCGACCTCGGCGGGCAGCCCGTGGCAGTCCCAGCCGAACCTTCTGTCCACCTTGTCGCCGCGCATGGTCTTGTAGCGCGGGACGATGTCCTTCACGTAGCCCGTCAGCAGGTGACCGTAGTGGGGGAGGCCGTTGGCGAACGGCGGGCCGTCGTAGAAGACGAACTCGCTGTCGTTGTCGCGGTTCGCGATGGACTTGCCGAAGGTCTGGTGCGCGTTCCAGTAAGCCAGCGCCCGCTGCTCAAGCTCGGGAAAGTCCGGCTGGGCGGGGACTTCTGACGCGCCCGCGCGCGGGTAGGTGGCCATGTGCTCCTCGGGCTCTGAGTGTCTCGTCTTCGTGTGACACGGGCCGCGAGGGCGACGCGCCCGCTTCCGTGCGGGCACACCGCGGTACCACCTCGCTTGCCGTCCCCTGGCCGGGGATGGCCGCTCATTGGCCGGCTGTGACGGGCCGAACCCGCCCGGTTCTAGTAAGGCGCTCGCGCCTGTTCTTCCGGGGGCTCACCGGTGATGGCCGGGTCGTCGCCTTGTGCTTTCAGTGTACGGGTCCCTGTAACCACTGGCTGCCCGAATATCTTCCGCGTTGCGGTCACAGCGCGGACCTGAGCTTGTCGGCGAAGCGGCCCATCTCGGGGTCGTAGGCGTCGGCCGGCCAGTCCTCGCGCTCCCGCCGCTCGTCGAGGTCGAACCAGCGGACGCTCTTGAACTCCCTCGGGTCCGGGGTGAGCCTGGCCCCGTTCTTGCCGAGACGGAGGACGAACCACAGGTCGACATCGAGATGCGGGCTCGCTTCGTTGGTCCGCGTGACACTCAGGAAGAACGGCTTGTCGTCGGCGAACTCCGCCGCGATCCCGAGTTCCTCGCCCGCCTCGCGGATGACGGCCTGGTGCGGGTTCTCCCCGTCCTCGACGTGGCCGCCGGGCGGGAGCCACAGGCCCGACTTGCGGTGATCGCCGAGCAGCAGGCACCGTTCCGCCGCGTCGACCGGGATGAAGTAGACGACCAGGTGCTTGGGCGGCGTGGCGGGCGCGGCCGTCCTGAACACCGGCCGGCCCGACGCGATCCACTCGAGGATGTCGGCCTGGTCGGCCGCTTCGCGGCGATCGAACGGGCGCACGTCGGCGACGAGAGCCGAGATCAGCTCGCGTACGCTTGCGTGGCCGTTACCGTCGCGGTCGCGGTCAGTGTCGCAATTGCCGTCAGCGGGCATCCGGCGAGTGTAACGCGCCGGCCTTCACTCGCTCTTCACTCGCGTCGTTTGGCCGGCCGGCCGTCGCGCCGCCGCCTCCGTTGCACGAGCACGACGACCGGTTCTGACGCGTAAGCGCTGGCGGCGAGCAGCCCGGTCGCGAGCAGGACGTCAAGCAGCCACTGGGGCATCCCGGCCACGGGGGCGAGGATGTCGGCGATGGGGCTGCGGGACTGCGTCGGCGACGGTCGCCTCGACGGCGCGGGTGAGACCCCGGTCGGTTCGGCCGGGATGGAGGCGCGCGCCTTGGCCGCCTTCGGCGCCGCTGGCGTGGCTGTCCCGGTGACCGGGGCGGACGCGTGGACCGTGGCGGCTACGCCCGGAGCGGACGCGGCGGAGGTTGGCCCTGCCGCGTGGGCTGTGGGCGCCTGCTCGGTCCTTGATACCGTGGGCGCGGCCGTCGCGGCCGTCGCGGCCGATGCGGCCGCGGCCGCGTGGCTGGTCGCGGTCGCGCTGGACGGTGCGGCGGACGCCTGGCTCTCCGCGGTGGGCTTACTAGTGCTGCCCGCACTCGCGGCCTGAGTGGCCTGCGTGGCCGGGGTGGCCTGCGTGGTCTGGCTCGTGGCCGCCGGCGTCTCGCTGGCGGCCGGAGTAGCGCTGTCGTCCGTGTCGGTGAGCGAGCCGACTACGGACCCGAGGGCGCTGGTGACGGGGTCGGTCACGTCCTGGATGACACCAGAGACGCCCGACGTGAGACCGGAGATCACCGTTGGCTGGCTGCTCGTCGCGGCCTGGGCCGGCTGGGCCACCAGCGACAGGAGCAGGCAGATACCGCCGCCCGCGCTCGCGCACCGCGCCGTGCGGAGAATGATGCGGCGGCGCGTATTCGGCTTCGACATCGGCAACTCCCAGTCGTCAGCTCCCGGTCGTCGGTCAAGGGACGGTCGCGGACAAACGCTCTGTTTGTCCACCACCGTACAGTCAGGCGGCGCCTGCGCGCGACACCTGGCGCGAAATGTTGCCTGCCGGTGAGATCCGGGCGCGGGCAGCGTGCCGGGGCATCGCCCATCCCTGCCGCACTAGCTGGTCGGCCGGGAACTGGTACCGCCAACCATCCTCGACGGTGACTTTGCGGCATGATGCTGAGGACTGGCACGCTGCGCCGCATCGAGGAGGTCGCCTTGTCTCAGCACCGCCCGGTGTCCCCCTACCGCGTGGTTGAGATCTGCGCCGGCGCGGGCGGGCAGTCGCTCGGACTTGAGCTGGCGGGATTCGAGCACGAGCTCTCGGTCGAGCTTGACCAGAACGCCGCCGCCACCCTCCGGCACAACCGGCCGCACTGGAAGGTCGCGGTCGGCGACGTGGCCAGCCCTCACGTGTGGGACCCGGCGTCGTATCCGGGCGTGGACCTGCTCGCGGGCGGAGTCCCCTGCCCGCCCTTCACGATCGCGGGCAAGCAGCTAGGCGCCACCGACGAGCGTGACCTGTTCGCCTGGGCCATCGAACTGTGCGGCACCGTCCGGCCGCGCGCGCTGCTCCTTGAGAACGTCCGCGGCCTGTCGCTGCCCCGGTTCGCCGCCTACCGGCAGCACGTGCTCGACCGGCTTGGCTCGCTCGGGTACGCCGCCGACTGGCGGTTGCTGCACGCCTCGGACTACGGCGTGCCGCAGCTCAGGCCGCGGTTCGTCCTTGTCGCGATGAGACCAGACGACTTCGCCTACTTCTCGTGGCCCGCCCCGCGCCCGAATGACACGGTGACCGTGGGGGAGACGCTGCTTGAACTCATGGCCGCCGACGGCTGGCCGGGCGCGGAGGCGTGGGCCGCCGGCGCGAACGACATCGCGCCGACGATCGTCGGCGGGTCCAAGAAGCACGGCGGCGCCGACCTCGGTCCGACGCGGGCCAAGCGAGCGTGGCGCGCGCTCGGCGTGGACGCGCTCGGGGTCGCCGACGCGGCGCCGTCTTCGGACGACCCGGTGACCCTCCTGCCCAAGCTCACGTGCGCGATGGTCGCCAGGCTCCAGGGCTGGGACGGCCACGAGTACCAATGGGAATTCACCGGCAGGAAGACCTCGAACTACCGGCAAATCGGCAACGCCTTCCCGCCGCCGGTCGCCCGCGCGATCGGTGACCAGATCCGGCGCGCACTGGAGCACGAGGGCACGCCGCGCAGTCTGGTCGAGCAGTCACCCACCACGCACGACCCGGTATACGCGGTCCTGCGCGCCGACGGCGGCTTCCTGACCATGGACCAGATCCTGCGCCGCCTGCCCGTCTCGCTAGAGATCCCGGCCTTCGAGCGCCACCTGGCCCACCTCAGGCGCGACTTCCACATCGAAGTACAGGCCCGCCGTTCGGGCGACGCGTACAAGCTAGGCCCCTTCAAGGCATTCACCGGCCAGGACGACCACCTACGGCACGAGGCGTTCCTCCGTCCGACCAAGATCAGCTGACGCCCCCGGCGCATCAGGGCGAGCCGCTTTTACGAAACGGACGAGCATGGTCGACCCTACGCGACGCTCGTTATGTGATAGGACGTCGTGAGTGGATGACTTTGCGCTGAACGCGTCGGCGCTCATTGAGGAAGCGGTGGACTGGCTTCGCGAGCACTACCGGCAGTTCGAGTTCTGGGTGGAGCGTGACCTGGTCTGGACCGTGCAAACTCATGTGCGCCAGGTGGTCGCTGAGCGCGTGTTGCCTTACCTCGTGCTGAACGATTACCCGATGTTGGCCGGGCCCCGCAGGGCGGTGTTGGCCGACTTGGTCATCAGGGAGAAGCCGAGCGGCGCCATGGTGGCCGTGGAGTTCAAGTACGAGCCAGCGCACTGGCGCACGGAATTCATGGCGACGCCGGGCAAGCTCCCGGTCTGGGTCTGGGGTGCCGACGGCGTGGCGAAAGACATGGGCCGGATCCGCATGTTCGTCGACGAGGGAGGGGCCAGCGTCGCGTTTGCCCTACTGATCGACGAAGGCCGGCACTTCCGGCATCGGCCAGTGCCTCCGGGAAGCTGGTGGGTGGACTGGGACGCCCCGGCGCCAGGCGGCTCAGCGCCGTCGGTGCTGTGGTCAAGGTGGCCGGTGAGCACCCACGAGTCCGGCGACGACGGTTAATCGGCTGAACCGAGATAGAGCCAGCGCTTGCCCTCCCGGACGAACTTACTCGTCTCCGTGAGAACGTGGCGCTGCCCGTCGGTGACGTAGATCGCGCGGAAACTCACCGTGCCGGCGGCGTCGAACAGCCCGCCGTCATGCGTCTCCAACACGGCGAGGCGGGTCCAGTGACAGGCGGGGTCAAGTTCCAGCGTGCGCGGACGGGCGGTCGGGTGCCAGGTCCGCAGGAGGTACCCGGCGTCGCCGACCGCGAATGCGCTGTAGCGGGACCGCATCAGTTGCTCGGCCGTCGGCGCGGGCGTGCCACGGTGGTACCGCCCGCAGCACGCGTCGTAGTCCTCACCAAGGCCGCACGGGCACGCGAGTCCTTCCATGCGGACATTCTCGCAGGGCATCGACGGCCCGACCGTTCGCTAGGTTGCCGAGAGGCCGCTGATGAACACCTGGAGGGTGCGGCTGAGCACCGGTGCGAAGTCGACGTGCGACGCCGCGAGCCGCGGATCGTCGATGGCCTCGCGAACCGCTGGCGTTGGGTTGGCGAACGGCCAGAGCCCGACGATGACGACGACCGAAGTGTTCACCAGTTCGTCGGCGGCTGCCGCACTCAGTCGCGGTACGCGCTGGGCGACCAGGTACGCGAGCCGGTCGAGCTGCGCCCGGTTACCGAGTTTGAACGCGCGGATGGACTCCGGTGACGCGTTGCGTTCCAGGACCGCGGACAGCATGCTCCACAGCTCGCACAGGACCGGGCGCTCCGCCAACGAACCCGCCCACACGTCGGTGATCTCGCGGACGAGCGCTTCCGCGTCATCCGCGGCCCGCCCGGGCGGGGGCAGGCGCCGCTCCAGCTCGTCCAGCCACTCCTGGCGCGCGCGTTGCAGGAGTTCGAGGAACAGTGCCTCGCGAGTCTCGTAGTATCGCACGATCCCGGACTTCGAACCGCCCAGTCGACGAGCGATTTCCCGGAGGCTGATCTCGGCGGCCGGCATCTCCCCAAGCAGTTCCTGCGCCGCCTCAAGCATCGCCTGCCGGCGCATCTCGCGTTGCTCCGGCTTGCGGGCGCGCCGGAAAGCGAGGTCAGACTCGGGCGTGGACTCCACGATCTTCTCGCCTTCCGAACGGTGACAGCAGCGCACACCACAATAACAGCCCACTGGACTCTTGTTATGCGTCCGGTGTTCCGCTATATTGAGTTACATAAGAGTCCAGTGGACTCATACGAGGGGCCTTCGGCGAGCCTGGCCACTGACGGATACGAAGCCAGCCTTTCCGGTAGCAGGATCACCGGAGGAAGCGTCCCCTGAGTCCGAGCGACCCCCGTCCCACCCGTGGAGAGCACTGATGCCTGGCCCGTTCATCTTCATCGCCACCAACAAGGTCCGCGAGAACAAGCTCGAGGACGAGAAGCGCCGCGTCCCTGGCTGGGTGCGGTTCATTCAGGACAACGAGCCGCGCACGATCGCCTTCCACGAGTACCGCAGCGAGGACGGCACCGAGGTGGAGTACGTCCAGGTCCACCCCGACACCGACTCCTTCGAGCACCACATGCGCGTGCTTGCCGAGCGCTCCGACCTCTCGTACAAGGAAACCCTCGAGGGAACGACGAGCATCCGCATCTACGGTCAGCCGACCGAGGCCATCCTCGACATGCTCCAGTCGGCCGCCGGGGCCGGCGTGCCCGTCACGATCCTGCCGGAGCACCTCGGCGGTTTCACCCGCTCGTGAGCTGACCTCTCCCGCCACCCTTCAAGCACGCTTTCAGGAGATATCAATGCCCAGGACCGTCGTGATCACCGGTACCGCCACCGGCATGGGCAAGGCCGCCGTCGGCAAGTTCGCCGCGGAAGGCTGGAACGTCGTGGCCACCGTCCGCAAGGAGGCCGACCTCGCCGCCCACCAGGGGCTGCCCCAGGTGCGCACCCTGCTGCACGACGTGAACGACGAGGACGCGGCCGAGGGCTTCGCGGCCGACGCCGTTGCCCAATTCGGCGGGGTCGACACCCTGGTCAACAACGCCGGGCACTACCTGATGGGCCCGGTGGAAGCCTCCAGCATGGACCAGGTCCACCGCCAGTTCCAGGACAACGTGTTCGGGCTGATCGCCCTCACCCAGGCCTTCATCCCCGGCTTCCGCAAGCAGCGCTCCGGCGCGATCATCAACATCGCCTCCCTCACCGCCGAGCAGGGCTACCCCTACAGCGCCGTCTACGCCGCCAGCAAGGCCGCGGTCGCCACCCTCAGCGAGGGCCTGAGCCTGGAACTCGCCCAGTTCGGCATCACCGTCCGCGCCGTGCTGCCCGGCCAGCACGCCACCCGCATCTTCACCAAGACCGACATCGCCCAGGGCGACAAGACCGCGCCTTACCAGGCCGGCATCGACCAGTTCTTCGGCGACAACACGCCCACCGGCTCCGACCCGCGCGTCACCGCCGAGGTCATCTTCCAGGCCGCGACGGATCCCGACCCGGTCCGGGTCCGCTACTACTCCGCGCCCGACTCGGCTTCCATCCCCCGCGCCAAGCAGATCCTCGGCCTGGAGGGCTACTGGCGCGAGTTCCGCGAGTTCGTCTATGGCCGCCCCAGCCAGCTGTGGAGGACCCTCACCCCCGCACCCGGCGACAAGCCCGTGGACTGGGTTCTCGGCTAAGGCTGGCTGCACCCGGCCGTTACCATCGCAGTCAGGAAACGGTAACCTAGCAGGGATTCCGGGTCCGGCTCGACGGACCAGGTCACGCCGGTGTAGCTCAGTTGGCAGAGCGCCCGCCTTGTAAGCGGATGGTCAGCGGTTCGAATCCGCTCACCGGCTCTCCTCAGATCGCTAGCGTCAGCTCTCCTACCTGTGAAAACGCAGGAAGCGAGGAATGAAGAAGCCGCTCTGAGCAGCGCGACCAGTGTCGTCCGCCGCTGCCATTCGGCCAGCAGGCCAGCGGTCAATACGGTCACCACTACAGCTAGGACCAAACCAGCGACCACCACGACACGCCACGTGCCAGCAAGGCAATGAGCCAGACCGGGACCAGGCCTCGGTCTCCCTGATCAGCGAGATTCATCACGCCCCTTACTCGGATAGGCGTGGCCAAGCGTTTAGCCCACGCAGGCGAGACTCGCTGACCAGGCCGAATGGCCATGGGCTGAGGCAGCACCGGAACAGATGATTCTGTGCACCGACCTACAGATGTCTACTATCCGAGTAGACATTCCGATTCGGCGATCTATGCCAGTGGGTGACACCCGGGGAGCGCTGCGGCCGATCGTCTCCCGTGGGCGTGCAGCGTCAAAGAGTCCCGAGTATCAGCTTGATGGCACGGTCCACTTCTCCGGTCTCAGCCGCGTCGAGGCGGCCTGCGAAGTCTCCGAGGCGGCTGGCGTCGACGGCTCGGATCTGGTCGACTAGGACGAGGGTCCGGGTGCCGTCCATCTCGATCTCGGGGCGGAAGATGGCCGGCTGCGCGCTGGTGGATGTCGGGGCGACGATGAGGGTGGAGAGCAGGATCCCGTCGCTCTGTATCGCGACCGCGTACCTCGGGCCGCGCTGCTCATGGCCCGCGGTGTCCTTGACTGGCCGCAGCCGGTACACGTCACCACGCACTGATCTCGTCCAGTTCCTCGTTCACGGCCTTGATCTCGGCGAGGTCGGCCGGGTCGTTGCGCAGCCGCTCGGCATCGCGTGCTGCCCGGGCGTAGAGCAGTGCGGTGTACTGCGCGTGGATGAGCTCGCGGATCGCGTCGGACAGGTTCCTGTCGCCGGCCAGCTGGCGGAGCTCGGCCATCGTCTGCTCGTCGGCACGGAAGCTGATCGTTGTGGCTGTCATACGACCATCATAAGACAGGCGCGTCATACGGGATAGGCATGGTCAGCCAGCGTGCCGACCGTCTCTAACGGAGGGGCGTGAATGCAGATCCGTCAGCGTGGATCCGGACTCTTTGCCGATCCCTGTCTAAGCGGCACGGCCATGTCGCCCAAGAGGCAGGTGCGCGCCTTCGCGCGCACCTGCACCAGCGCGACGAGGCAGACCTGCAGTTCCCCGCGTTCCCGTTCGCCCGGTTCATAGCCCGAAGCGGCGCGCGCGACGAGTTCGCCGCCCAGATCGCGGCCGACATCGGCGGGGGCGAGTTCACGATCGGCGACCTGGCGGCCCGGTTCGTCGAGATCGGGATCGACCAGAGCGGCAACGCCGAACTCCTCGCACTCGCCGACAAGCCGCTAGTCTCCATCATGGGGGCGGTCAAGCTCGGGGAACTCTGTGCCTCCGATGCCGATCCGGCCGAGCCTGTCTCGGATTTGATGAGTATGACGTCACCTGGCCAAACCGCCGTAAGGTCGGCCTCGCCTGGCTCACAAAGGTTCTGCGAGACCAGAAGGCGGTAGCGCCACTGCCCCGTCCGGCGCCCTGCGCCGTGATGAGAGTGGTCCCCTCCACGACTCTGGTCCTCACAGCTTCGGCGAGCGCTACGCGGTAGAACTGGATCCGCCTAGCATCCCGCAGGAGCACGCAAGCTCCGTGATCGCCGCCTACCGGCGTAAGCGACTCACCTCCGCGAGGGCGGTTGAACTGCTTCACGATACGCTTGCCGAGACGGATTAGCCTGAGCCAGATCACACGGCCGGGTCCGACTACTAGTCGCTAGGATCCCGGCCTCTCATGTCAAGCATTGTGTTCGACGCTACTGCGCTGATCCACTTCAGCAGAGCTGGTCGTCTGCGGGAACTGCAGACCTCAACGACCGAGGATGAAGCCATCCTGCTGGCGAACGTTGCCAAGGAGCTGGAGCAAGGCGGCCCGCTTCGGCCCATCCTCGATCCTGCGGCAGCAGCGTGGCTCAAGCCCGCCGACCTCACTGAGATAACGGAACTCGCAGCCTTTGCCCGCTATAGGACGGAACTGGGCGGCCGAGCCGAGCGAAATAACGGAGAAGCCGCTGTCCTTGCGTGGATCTCGATAAATGGGGGAACTGCGATCATCGATGAAGAGGTCGCAATCTCCTTGAGGTGTGGAAACGCGACCTGGCCGCTCGCGTCAGAGAACCTGGCAGATGCGATTCAGCGGGAATTGGCGCAGCTATCAGGAAATGCCCCAGCTGTGGCGAACTAGTCCTCAGGCTTCTCGGCAAGCCCTCCCACGATTCAGCTTGGATAACGAGGGCGACGACGCTTGCCAATTAGACCGGTTCGGCGAGTTTTGCGCGCATCCACGGGTACGGGTCGCGGAGCGGTTTTCGGTTCGAGCGTCGGCGATTCTGGATCGTGTGGAGTGGCTCGCCGGCGATGTAGTGGCGGCCTCGGCCGGTGCCGTGCGGGCTCAGGATGCCGGCGGAAGCGAGTGAGGTCAGGTCCCTGGTGGCCGTCTGCTCGGTCACCTCGGTACGTTTCATGTAGCCGCCGCGCCGTACCCGGTAGCCGAGGACCGCGTCGAACATCGCGTCAAGCGTCCGTTCGGGCAGGCCGTGTTCTTGGACAAGCACGTCGAGTTCGCTCCAGGTCTGCCGGGCCTCATCGACCCGGCGGGCGACTGTCTGGGCTTGCATGTGGTGCGCGCGGAGATTGAAGGTCAGCCACCGGTGCGGGTCGGAGCGTGGCTGCCACGAGCCGTGTCCGGTGTGGGCGAGGGCGCTGTAGTAGTCCTCGGTGTTGGCGCCGAGCCACTCTTCGATGCTGCAGAATTCCGGCTCGCCGATGTCGGAGCGGGTAAGTACGAGGGTCGCGAGTGCACGGGCCATTCGCCCGTTGCCGTCCCGGAACGGGTGGATCATCACCAGGTTCAAGTGCGCCATGGCCGACCGGACTATGGGATCGCTGTTGAGGCCGACGTGCAGGCTTGCCGTGAGCGCCTCCATGAGGGTCGGCACGTCCGCATGGTCCGGTCCTTCATAGACGACCTGGTCGGTTCGCTCATCGTGGACGTAGATCGGCCCCTTGCGGTAGCGTCCTGGCGACTTGCCTAGATCGTGACTGAGCATCATGTAGTGCATGGCGCGCAGTTCCGTCGTGTCGAAGGTGGCGTAGTCGGCCTCGCTCATCGCGAGGACATAGCCGAGGGCCTGGCGGTACCCCTGTATTTCCAGGAACGTCTTCTCGTCGGCGCTGAAGGGTTCGTCGCCGTCGATCGCCGCGGCTGCGTCGTCCTCTGCGACCTCGTATCCCTCGATGCTGTTGGAACCCCGAATGTTGCGTGCCAGCGCGGATCGCCGCAGGCCGCCTTCCCAGCGCCGCGGAGTGCGCAGGATATTGCGGAGGTCCTTGCGCATCTGGTGGATCTCACCGAGCGCTACCTCGTCCTCGCTTGTCAACGAGGGCGCGGTGTACAGAACCGGATGAGGGGATGGTGCATTCATGTAGTCATGCTAGTCGACTGATGACTACTTAAACCTATCATTACATCATCTCGGTACGCACGTGGACGCCGGGTCAGCGATTCGAATCCGCTCACCGGCTCCAAGTCCGTCAAGCCTGGACCGGCGCCCTGGTAGGAGGCGTCGAAGACCAAGGTGATGAAGCCCTCGGCGGCCAGCAGCTTCGCGTAGGTGCTCGGCAGCTGCTCCTTGACCGCGCCGAACGGGTGGGTCACCACGACCGCGGGGTACCTGGTCCCCTGCTCGAAGCCTTCCGGCTTGAAGAGGTTACTGACCACGATGTTGCCCTTGTTCCGGAAAGTGAT
>Ga0335075_10009203_pt1 | contig 15079 bp, 14 predicted proteins | sample Lox_Sample_24_FD_206723 | JGI IMG/M metagenome (GOLD analysis project Ga0335075, IMG submission 206723) | Soil microbial communities from Loxahatchee National Wildlife Refuge, Florida, United States - Lox_Sample_2.4 | ecosystem: Environmental > Terrestrial > Soil > Wetlands | place: USA... | reverse complement strand
CAGAAAGGTTGCCGTGCGTCCGAGAATCTCGCCGGCACGCGGTAGCAACCGTACCGCTCGGCCTCCTGGCAAATCAGGAAAAACGCGACACTAAGCCCACATGGGCCTATGAACCACCACATAGGCAGGAACTCAATCCCGCTGAGCCGTTGCCCCGTACATGGATTAACGCACGGGGATAAAGCGAGGGTTCATGAATACAAGCGTTCGAGGCAGCGCTGGCGTCAAGGGGGATCATCGTCCGGGATCACGCAGCTGGCTAGGCGGGCGCGTGCTGACCTGTGACGGTTACGACGATTCGATCAGGTGGCGGCCGGGCGAGCGGCTTGAGCACCTGTTCGAGCAGCGCTGCGAGTGGCTGCGCCGCCAGGGCCAGGCCCGTCACCTGGTGGTGGACGCCGAGGGCGGCTCGCTGAGTTACGCGGAACTTGACGCGCGGGCGAACCAGGTGGCGCGCTTCCTGATCCGCCAGGGTGTCCGGCCCGGCGACCGCATCGGTCTGCTGTCCGACGTAGCCGTCGACGGATACGTCGGCATGCTGGCGGCGCTCAAGGCGCACGCCGCCTTCGTCCCGCTTGATGCCAGCTTCCCCGCGGACCGGGTGGCCTACATCGCCGACGATGCGAGGACCCGCCTGATCCTGACCCGCTCGGACGTCGCGGCGAGGCTCGGGCCACTGGCCGGCCAGGTCAAGCTGGTGTGCGCGGAGCAGGCAGACGACCTGATCGGGGCCGAGCGCGACGACCCGTTCGGTCCGGATGAGGTTCCTGAGCCGCCCAACGATATTGCTTACATCATCTACACGTCCGGCTCGACCGGCAGGCCCAAGGGAGTGGCCGTCGGCCACGCGAGCATTTGCAACTTCGTCCGGGTCGCCGCCGAGGTCTACGGGATCACCCGCGATGACCGGGTGTACCAGGGGATGACAATCGCATTCGACTTCTCGGTCGAGGAGATCTGGGTCCCGTGGATGTGCTGCGCCACGCTCGTCCCCAAGCCGGACGGCGGCAAGCTGCTTGGCCTGGACCTCGGCGCGTTCCTCAGGGACCGTCACGTGACGGCGCTGTGCTGCGTGCCCACGCTGCTGGCCACGTTGCCGGATGACCTGCCTGAGCTGCGGTTCCTGTTGGTGTCGGGCGAATCGTGCCCGCGTGACCTGATCGCCCGCTGGCATCGGCCCGGTCGCCGCTTCCTCAACGTCTATGGTCCGACCGAAGCCACCGTGACCGCGACCTGGACCGTGGTGCACCCGGATCGGCCGGTGACAATCGGGGTCCCGTTGCCCACCTATTCTGTCGTGATCCTCGATCCCGAGAAAGACGTGGCGCTGGCGCCGGGAAGCATGGGCGAGATCGGCATCGCGGGCATCGGCCTTGCCTACGGCTACGTCAACCGGCCCGACCTCACCGAACGCGCGTTCCGGCCGGATTTCCTCGGCATCCGCGGCCTTCCGCCGGCCAAGATCTACCGCACTGGCGACCTCGGGCGGGTGAACGGCCAAGGCGAGATCGAGCATCACGGGCGCATTGACACGCAGGTGAAGATCCGCGGGTACCGCATCGAGCTGACCGAGATCGAGTCGGTGCTGCTGCGCGTCCCCGGCATCGCGCAGGCGGTGGTCGGCACCCACTGCCCGGACCCCGGCGTCGTCGAACTGGTCGCGTACTACAGCCCACGAAAGAACGCGCCCCCGGTGGACCCGGGCCGCGTGCACGAGATCCTGCGCGAACGGCTGCCCGCGTACATGGTGCCGGCCTACCTGGAAGAGCTGCCGGCCATCCCGGTGATGCCCAGCGGCAAGGCCGACCGCAAACGCCTCCCCCCGCCGAGCGGTACGCGATTGCGGGCCGCCCGCGGCGCTCTCGCGGCGCCGGCGAATGAGACAGAAGGTGCGTTGACGGCCGTCCTGGCCAACGTGCTTGGAGTCGACCGGGTCTCCGTTGACAGCCATTTCTTCGAAGAGCTTGGTGCCAGCTCGTTGCTGATGGCGCGGTTCAACGCGGCCCTCCGCGAGCGCACCACCTTGCCTTCTGTGTCGATGAAGGACATCTACCTGCACCCGACGGTGCGCGAGCTGGCGGCGTCGCTCGGGTCGGGGGCCCCGACGCAACCGTTCGCCGCCGCCGGGGGTAAGCCTGCCTCGCGGCGCGAACAGCACGAGCCGCGTCTGCCGCAGCCGGCCAGCCTGCCGTCCGGTACCCCGCATTTTTTCCTGTGCGGCGCGCTCCAGCTGCTCACGGCCCTGCTGTGCATCGCGGGCGGCGCGCTGCTGCTTGACGCCGGTTTCTCCTGGGTCATCAGGGGGCGGGGCGTGCTCGAGATTTACGCGCGGCTCGTAGCATTCGGCGGCGGCACCCTGGCCGGCCTCGGCATGCTCCCCATCGCGGTCAAGTGGCTGCTCATCGGCCGGTGGAAGCCACGGAGCATGCGCGCGTGGAGCTTCGGCTACTTCCGGTTCTGGCTGGTTAAGACCGTGGTCGTCGCCAACCCGATGGCGCGCCTGCTCATCGGGACGCCGCTGTACGCGCTGTACCTGCGGGCGCTCGGCGCGAGGATCGGCCGCGGCGTCACCATCCTTACTCAGCACATCCCGGTCTGCACCGACCTGCTGACCATCGGGGCGGGCAGCCTCGTCACCAAGGACACCTACCTCAGCTGCTACCGGGCCAAGGCGGGGCTGATCGAGACCGGCCACGTCACCCTCGGCGCGGGCTCGTTCGTCGGCGAGCACTCGGTGCTCGACATCAACACCGCGCTCGGCGCGCGGGCACAGCTCGGGCACGCGTCCGCCCTGCTCGCCGGCCAGTTGGTCCCGCCGGCCGAGATCTGGCACGGCTCCCCCGCCGAGCGGGCCCCGGACGGCACCGTCTACCAGGTCGTGCCGCTGGCGCGGTCCGGTGCGTTGCGCCGGACCTGGTTCTGCGTCACGCGCCTGCTGCTGGTGCTGGCCGTGGCCGGGCCGCTGGAGGCCGCCGTGGCGAGCCTGTTGCTGACCCATTCCCCCGCGCTGCCCGCCCTGCTCGGCAACCCGGGAGTGACGAGCTGGCCGTACTACCGGGAGGCGCTGATCGCCGGCGCGGCCGTCGTCTTCGGCCTGACGCTGGCCGGCCTGGTCATCGTTGGCCCGGCCGCCCGGCTGCTCAGCGGCCTGCTCAAGCCGGGGCGCGTCTACCCGCTTTACGGGTTCAGGCACAGCGTGCTGCGCGCCGTCACCCGGATGAGCAACGTCAAGTTCTTCAACGCGCTGCTCGGCGACAGCTCGGCCATCGCGGGGTACCTGAGCTACCTCGGCTACCGGCTCAAGCCCGTGCACCAGACGGGCTCGAACTTCGGGATGGAGGTTAAGCACGACGTGCCGACGCTCAATGCCGTCGGCACGGGGACGCTGGTCTCGGACGGCCTGTCCATGATCAACGCGGAGTTCTCCGCCAACTCGTTCCGCGTCTCGCCCGTCGTCATCGGGAGGAACAACTTCCTCGGCAACGGCATCGCCTATCCGCCGGGCGGCCGGACCGGCGACGACTGCCTGCTCGCCACCAAGGTCATGATCCCTGTCGCCGGCGCGGTCCGTGAGGGAGTCGGCCTGCTCGGCTCACCGAGCTTCGAGATCCCGCGCTCGGTCAGTCGGGACCACCGGTTCGACGAGCTCAGCCGCGGCCCGGTCCAACGGCGGCTGCTGCGGGCCAAGAACCGGCACAACGCCGCCACGATGAGCCTGTACCTGCTGGTGCGCTGGCTGTACGTCACCGGCATCCTCCTAGTCTCGACGCTGCCGCTGAGCAACGACGGGACGGTGGACGCCGCGCTGGACACCGCGGGCTCGATCGTGGCCGACCTCCTCTTCACCGTCGTCTACTTCGTGCTGGTCGACCGGGCGGTCACCGGGTTCCGCGCGCTGCGGCCGAAGTTCTGCTCCATCTACCAGCCGGCCTTCTGGCGGCACGAGCGGTTCTGGAAGGTCCCGTCGATCGCCTACATCCCGATGTTCAACGGCACGCCGTTCAAGGGGGTCATCTGGCGATTGCTTGGCGTGCGGATGGGCCGTCGGGTCTTCGACGACGGCTGCTCGATCATCGAGCGCAGCCTGGTCAGCGTGGGCAGCTACGCCACCCTGGCCGCCGGAAGCATCATCCAGTGCCATTCCCTCGAGGACGGCGCCTTCAAGTCCGACTACGCCGTCATCGGGCCAGGATGCAGCATCGGGAGCGTCGCCTTCGTCCACTACGGGGTCACGATGGGCGAAGGCTCCGCGCTTGAGGCCGATTCCTTCCTGATGAAGGGCGAACACGTGTTGCCCCGCGCGCGCTGGGGCGGCAATCCCGCCAGAGAACACGAACCGCGTTCTGCCGCGGCGTGTCCCACGGTTCATCCCCGCCCAGCTGGGTGCCTCCATCACACGAACAGGAGCTTGACCGATGGATATCTTCGAAGCACGCGAGTCAACCGTGCGCAGCTATTGCCGCATTTGGCCGACCGTGTTCGGCCGCGCCTCGGGCAGCCGGCTGTACGACGAGCAAGGCCGCTGCTACCTGGATTTCTTCTCCGGGGCCGGCGCGCTCAACTACGGGCACAACAACCCGGTGCTCAAGAGCGCCCTGATCGGATACCTCGGGGGCGACGGCGTGGTCCACTCGCTCGACATGCACACCGTCGCCAGGCGCGAGTTCCTGACGGCGTTCGACGAGTTGATCCTGCGCCCCCGGCAGCTGGACTACCGGGTGCAGTTCCCCGGCCCCGGCGGCGCGAACGCCGTCGAGGCGGCGCTGAAGCTGGCCCGCAAGGCCACGGGCCGCACGGAAGTCATCACGTTTACCAACTCCTTTCACGGCATGACGCTCGGGGCACTGGCGGTCACCGGCAGCTCTTTTCACCGCGCCGGGGCGGGAATCCCGCTCAGCCACGCGACCCCGGTTCCGTTCGCCAAGTGCCTGGACCGAGACGGCCAGACACCGGACTTCGAGTGGCTCGAGCGCCTGCTCGGGGACAGGGGAAGCGGCCTGGACTCCCCGGCCGCGGCGATCGTGGAGACCGTGCAGGGCGAGGGCGGGATCAACGTGGCGAGCGCGGAGTGGCTGCGCCGTCTGGCCAACCTGTGCCGCGAGCATGGCATCCTGCTCATCGTCGACGACGTCCAGATGGGCTGCGGCCGGACCGGCCCGTTCTTCAGCTTCGAGCCCGCGGGGATCACTCCGGACATCGTTTGCCTGTCGAAGTCCATCAGCGGCTACGGGCTGCCGCTCGCGCTCACGCTGATCAGGTCCGATCTGGACATCTGGGCACCCGGCGAGCACAACGGGACGTTCCGCGGCGTCAACCCCGCCCTGGTGACCGCCACCGCCGCGCTGCGCGCCTACTGGAGCGATGACGGCCTGGAGCGCGACACGCTCGCCAAAGGCGAGCGGATCATGGCGGCCGTCACCGCCACCGCGGACTCCGTCCCCGGCGCCCCGATTCAGGTGCGCGGCCGGGGCATGGCCTGGGGCCTGGCGTTCGCCGACGGCGACCTGGCCGGGAAGGTGTCCGCCGCCGCCTTCGAGTGCGGGCTGCTCGCGGAGACCGCGGGCTCGCGCGGCCAGGTCGTCAAGCTGCTGCCGCCGTTGACCATCACCGAGGCCGAGCTGGACGAGGGCCTGTCGGCCCTCGATGAAGCCATCCGCGCGGTCTGCTGAGTCAGCGGGTCGGCCGGTGACCGGCAATTGTGCGGGACGGAGTGACATCTTTGTAGCGTCTATGTAGCGTCGTCGCCTGCAACGCTTTCGGCTCATTCGGCATAGGCAGGGCATGACAGGCGACTCGCCCCCCGACCGCGAACTCCTCGCCGACCTGCCACTTCGGCCGGAGGTGATGGGCACGCTCTATGAGCGGCATGCCCACGCCGTCTTCCGTTACCTGGCGCGCCGCGCCGGGCCGGCGGCGGCCGAAGACTTGCTCTCCGAGGTTTTCGTGGCGGCCATATCCGCCTCCTCCCGGGTCGTGGCGCACGACAGCGGCAGCGCGCTGCCTTGGCTGTACGGCATCGCGTTGAACGTGCTGCGCCGGCATTTCCGGCAGCAGCCCGCGGATCAGGGCGTGGCGCGTGACCTCGGGATGGACTGGGACGCGGTCGATGATCGGCTCGACGCCTGGGCCGAGCGCGGACGGCTCCGCGCGGCGCTCGGTGGCTTGTCGGAGTCCGACCGCGAACTGCTCCTCTTGGTGGCATGGGAAGGCCTGACCCACGCCGAGGCCGCGGCGGCCCTCGGCATCGGACCGGTGGCGGCCAGGAGCCGGCTGCACCGCGCGCGCATGCGCGCGCTCAAGGCACTCAAGAAGCTGCGGGACGGCGCACCCGGCGGCTCCGACAAAGCGACGACTCTGCAGGCGGGCGGGAAGGCATCATGGACCCTCTAGACGAACTTCTCTCGACGACCGGCCGGGTTCCCGGCATCACCCCGCGTGGCCTGGGCAACGGGCGCGCCGCGCTCGACGTGGCGATTGCCAGGGCGGGCACGCAGCCGAACTCGACGATGCGGCAACCGGGTCCGCGTGCGCTTCGACAGGCACCGGGTCGCTGGTGGGGTGGCCCGCACGGCAAGACCATCATCGGCGTGGCCGGGGTGGCGGCAGCGGCCGCGGCGACCACCGTGCTCGTCCTTCCGCCTTCCCTCCATCCGGGTACGTCCGGTCCGACCGTCCCTGGCGCGATTTCCAAGGTCACGTACACGATCCGCCCTGCGGCCACCAACGTCACGGCCGCGTACGTGCTGAACAAGGCCGCGACCCTGGCGGGCGCGCAGTTGGCGAACGGCTGGCCGAATGCCCGCTACTGGCACACCGAGGAGCAAGTCACCAGCCTGCTGTGTCCCGGCCAGGTCACCATCGCCAACGACTGGGTCGACCGCTCGGGCAACGGGGTCGGTGAGAACACGACCACGGGACCGAAATCGTCCGATCCGATGTGTGAAAGCTCGGCCGACAACGGGAAGCCGTTCCGGATCATCAACGTGGCTCCCCTCAGCGCCTGGATCGGCGAGAAGCAGTACACGTGGTCAGAGTTGGCCGACCTGCCGACCGACCCCGCCAAGCTCTGGCCGGTCGTGCGGGCTGACGAACAACTCCCCTTCACCTCGGATCCAAGCTTGTCCACGTCCGGTCAATCCCATCTCTTCCGTAGCATCTGGAACCTGCTCACCAGCGAGCCGGTTTCCGCCGGCTTGCGCACGGCGCTGTACGAGGTGGCGGCCAAGATCCCGGGGGTCACGGTCGCTGGCAGCTACACCGACTCGCTCGGCCGGACCGGGACGGCCCTGCACATCGGCCTGTGGACGATGGTCGTGGATACCGGCAACGGGCAGGTCCTTGCCATGATCTCCGGTGCTCCGCCCGTGCCGCAGGGATGCGTCCGCGCCAGCGCCAGCGTGAACGTCCGCCACGTCAAGTGCGTGGTTGGCGGCGGAGACGCCACCGTGTACATCAGCGCGGGCGCGGCTAACAGCGCGCCGATCGTTCCCAAGTAGCGGCTCAGAAAGCCGGCGGCTCGGCGGCCGGAGGGTCCTGGGGTATCGCGAGGAAACGGACGGCCATCGGGCGCGCGTCCGCGGGCGCGAGCGCCTCGGGGTAGCCGTGCTTGCGCAGCAAGTCCAGGTACTCGGCGTAGAAGGCGTGTACCCCTGCCCTCGTCATGTAGGTCCCGGTGCGCTGCGCCTGGATCCAGCCATCCGGGCCCTCGTACTCGGCGAGGGCCCGGATGTACAGGTCGATGTCGACGCTGAGCCGCTGGCTGTTCCACTCCGCCAGCGCGCTGTCTTCCGCCGGCGTGCGCTCCGCGGGCGCGGCCGTCACGTGGTCGAAGGGCAGCACCCGCCACCAGCGCTCGCGGCCGCCTGAGCGTTCCCCGATCTCCTCGATGAGGTGCAGTTCCGCGAGCTTGCGGAGGTGATAACTCGTCGTTCCGGTCGACTCGCCGAGCGCCCGGGCGACGCTGGTGGAGTTCGCCTCCCGGTGCTGCCCGATGTAGTCGAGGATCCGCCTGCGGACGGGGTTGGTCAGCGTCTTGTACAGCTCGGTGCGCTCCGCGCTGGTGGGCCTTGGCTGGCGTGCTGACGGGGCCATGCACCGAGCCTACCGCAGAAGCAGTTTGCAGAATTCATTTGCAGAACTCCTCTGTGATGTCATAACGTCGGTTCCCGGCACGGCCGCCAGGACGTGCCGGGAACCGGAAGGAGGGCAGCGTTATGCTGCTCGGCAAACCCCGTGCCCGCGTCATCGCGGGCGCGTCCGCCGTCGCGGTCGCGGCGACGGCGGCCTGGTGGTACACGGACTCCGCGCCGTACCCGTACGCGCAGCGAAAGATCCTCGACTTGCCGCTGCCGTTCCTCACCAACCGGCGGCTCGACGCGCTCCTCGGGGTACGGCGGGGTGAACGGGTGCTTGAGGTGGGTCCCGGCACGGGGCTGCAAGCCCTGTACGTGGCGGGCCTCCTGGGCGAGGAAGGCCGCCTCGATATCGTCGACATCCAGGACCAGATGCTTGACCACGTCGTGAACCGCGCGCGGGCGGCGCGCATCACGTCAATCACCGCGGCACGGGCGGACGCGCGCCAGCTTCCGTTCCCCGACGCCACCTTCGACGCGGCCTACCTGGTGACCGTCCTCGGCGAGATCCCCGAGCCGGCGGCGGCCGTGTGCGAGCTCGGCCGGGTGCTCAAGCCGACCGGGCGGCTCGTTGTCGGTGAGTTCCTCGACCGCCACTACGTGCCCGTCGTCGACCTGCTCAGGTACGGCAACGCGGCCGGGCTTGAGCTGTCCGGGCGGCTCGGGCCGCCGCTCGCCTACTTCGCCCGCCTGCGCAGCACGCCTGGCCCCGTCCGCTACCGCGCGGTGCCGTGATTGCTACCGCGTGGACCCGTTGCCGGCGACCTCGGACAGCCGGCGCGCCAGGTAGCGCTGCTCGGCGCCGGTGCCCGCCAGGGCCAGGGCCGAGCGGTAGGCGTCGGCCGCCTCGTCGTTCCGGCCGAGGCGGCGCAGCAGCTCGGCGCGGGTCGCGGGCAGCAGGTGGTAGCCGGCGAGGGCACCGCCCGCGGCAATGGCGTCGACCAGGGGAAGCCCGGCCGCGGGGCCGTCTGCCATGCCAACGGCGACGGCGCGGTTGAGTTCCACCACCGGGGAGGGCGTCAACCGGGCGAGGTGGCCGTACAGCCGGGCAATCTCCCGCCAGTCCGTGTCCGCGGCGCGGGTCGCGCTCGCGTGGCAGGCGGCGATCGCCGCCTGGAGCTGGTACGGTCCGGCGGCTCCGGCCCGGGCTGCGGCCCCGAGCACCCCGAGCACCTCGCGCCCCTCGGCGATCGAGGCGCGGTCCCACCGGCTCCGGTCCTGGTCCTCCAAGGTCACGAGGTCCCCGGCGTCATCGACGCGGGCAGCGCGGCGCGAGTCCTGCAGCAGCATCAGCGCGAGCAGGCCGAGCACCTCGGGCTCCCCTGGCATCAGCCGGACGAGCAGCCGCGCGAGCCTGATGCCCTCCGCGGACAGGTCCGCGCGCAGCAGGTCCGCCCCGGCGGTCGCGCTGTACCCCTCGTTGAACAGCAGGTAGAGCACGGCGAGGACGCCCGCGGTCCGCTCTGGCAGCAGGCGGGCGGGCGGGACCCGGTAGGGGATTGCCGCATTGCGGATCTTGCGCTTGGCCCGGACCAGGCGCTGCGCCATGGCCGGCTCGGCGACGAGCAGCGCGCGGGCGATCTCGCCCGTGGTCAGCCCGGCGAGGGTGCGCAGCGTCAGCGCCACCCGGGCATCGAGCGGCAACGCGGGATGGCAGCAGGTAAAGATCAGCCGCAGCCGGTCGTCGGGAATCCCGCTCGGGTCGGCCTGGGCCGGGCCGGCGCCGCCATCCAGGTCGGGCTCGAGGCGCGCGGCCTGCTCCAACTTCACGGTCTCGTTGGCCCGGCGGCGCAGCACGTCGATCGCGCGGTTGCGGGCGGCGGTGGTGAGCCACGCGCCCGGCCTGGCCGGCACGCCGTCACGTGCCCAGGCGTGGAGCGCCCGGGCGAACGCGTCCTGCGCGCACTCTTCGGCGAGGTCCCAGTCCCCGGTCACGGCGATGAGCGTGGCCACGATGCGGCCCCACTCTTCACGGAACGCGGCGTCGACCGCGGCGGCGACGCCCGCGGTGGTATCGGCGGGCATGCGGGTCCTCCTTCTGACCCGGCCAGCGTATGCCAGTCCGGAGGTGTCGATCCGGCTCTCCGCCGTTCGTCGTCCATGCGAAGGGTCGGCACGACCGAGACGGCCTGCCGAAGACGAGGAGGATGTCATGAACAGCAGCCACCTGATGCTGATGGCGATCGAGGCCGACCGGCAGCGGACCGCTGAGCGGTACCGGCAGGCGGCGGCCCGCCACGGGCACGCCGTCGGCAGGCTACGCCGGGCGCTGCGGCTGCCCGCGGCCCGCACGCGGCGGGTGGCCACCGGGCCAACCGCAACCGCCGACGCCGCGATGTAAGCACCTGGGAAACACCGAGAAGGAGCAAGCAGCCATGAAGTACATGATGATCGTCTGTTTCGACCCGGCCAGCAAGGAGCCGGAGGCCGGCGAAGTCCCGGACATCAACGACTGGGTTCGCGAGATGGACGGTAGGGGAGTGCGGCTCGAAGGGCACCCGTTGTCACCGGACGAGGCCACCACGGTCCGCGTGCGGAACGGCGAGGTCCTGGTCTCCGACGGGCCGTTCGCCGAGACCAAGGAGCTGATGGTCGGCTACGACATGCTCGAATGCGCCAACCTCGACGAGGCGATCGAGGTGGCCTCCAAGCACCCGCTGGCCTGGCGCGGCGCCATGGAACTGCGGCCGTTCGGCGCGGACTAACCGGCGCGTCCGGGCTCGGTGAGGAGGTCGGCGGCGGAGAGGCCGGCGGAGGTGAGGGCGGCGGCGGTGATCGCCCGGGCGGCGCGCACGGCGCTGGCGATTGCCTCGTCGGGCGAGAGGCCGTACAGGTCGGTCAGGGTGAACAACGCCTCCGCGCTCACCACGATGGCGAGATCCTGCCGCAAGTGCCGGAATGCGTCCGGGCGCTCCCGGCCGAGGCTGCCCGCCACGGGCGCCAGTGCGAGGTCGATGATGCCGAAGCGGTGGCCGGGCCGGACGCCGCCCGACCCGGGCCGCACCACCGACGCGGCGATCGTGGCCCGCACGGCGCCCTGGTAGGCCTGGACGTGGCGCAGCAGCCGTTCGGTTCCCACCGCGATCCGTTCGACGGGATCGGTGCTGTGCGCGACGGACGCGAGGGCCTCGGCCGGGCTTGGCCAGGTGCCGTCGACCGCCTCCCGCAGCAGCGAGACCAGGTCGGGGAAGTACCGGTAGGCAGTTGCCTCGGAGACCAGCGCCGCCCGGGCAACCGCGGGCATCGTGACCTCGGCGCTGCCGGTGATGAGGTCGCTCGCCGCCGCGACGATGGCCCCCCGGGTGCGCTGCTTCTGATTTACCCGGCCGACCGGGGCGTCCGCTGCCATCCCACCACTGTGCCGGGTCGCTCGTATTAAGTCAAGTCGACTCTCATTATGAGAGTTAACTTGCATGAGCTTCGCGACGGGCCTAATCTTGTTCGTGAGAGCCAACTCTCATAATGGCTGAAGGGAGCCCCGTTGTGAGCACTACAACCGCGCAACTCGCCGTCCCGGGCATCGGGCCGGTGCCGGTGACCTACACCGACAGCGGCACCGGACGGCCCGTGCTGCTGCTCCACGGCGGCGCGGGGCCGTTCTCGGTCGCCGCGTTCGCCGCGCTGATGAGCGCCGCGGACTATCGCGTCATCACCCCGGTGCACCCGGGCTTCGACGGCACGCCCCGGCCGTCAGGACTCACCACCATCGCCGGGCTCGCGGCCGTCTACGCGGCGCTGCTGCGCGAACTCGACCTAACCGACGTCTGCGTGGTCGGCAACTCGATCGGCGGTTGGATCGCCGCCGAGATCGCGCTGGCGGAGAGCGCGGCGGCCGACCGCCGGGTCGGCTCCGTCGTCCTGGTCGACGCGGCCGGCCTGTGGATCGAGAGCGCGCCGGTCCCCGACTTCTTCACGCTGACGCTGGATCAGGTCGCCGAGCTGAGCTACTTCAACCCGGCCGCGTTCCGCATCAACCCGGCCGCGCTGCCTCCCGAGCGCGCCGCCGCCATGGCGGCTAACCGCGCGGCGCTGCTGGAGTACGCGGGAACCGCGATGGCCGACCAGGGGCTGCGCGACCGGCTGCCGGCGGTCACGCTGCCGACCCTGGTCGTCTGGGGCGTGGCCGACCGGATGATCACAGTCGAGCACGGCCGCGCGTACGCGGACGGCATACCCGGCGCGCGGTTGCGAATGATCGAGCACGCGGGTCACCTGCCGCAACTTGAGACGCCAGCGGAACTGCTCGCCGTCGTGGGGGAGTTCACCGGCGCGACCAGGCCCGCGGGGACCGGGCGGGCCGGGTCATGACGCCGGTCTCGATCGTCCGGCCCGACTCCGGCGAGATTGCCCTCGACGGCCCGACGCGGCTGCGCATCCTTGAGGACGGCAGCACGACGGCGCACCGGCTCGGCATGGCCGAGATCACCATCGCGCCGCACGTCGCCGGGCCGCCGCAGCACCGGCACGGCCGCCACGACGAGGGCTTCTACGTCGTCGCGGGCACCGCGCGCTTCACCGTTGGCGAGGAGTCGTACGAGGCGCCGGCCGGCACGCTGGTGATGATCCCGCCCGGGGCTCCGCACACCTTTGCCAACGACAGCGATGAGCCCGTGATCCTGCTCAACACGTTCACGCCCGACCTGTACGTGCAGTACTTCCGCGACCTGCACGACATGGTCGAGTCCGGGGCGCAGCCGACCCCGGGCCAGGTCGTCGGCGTGATGGCGCGCTACGCGACCGAGCCCGCGACGACCTACGCGCCGGACTGAGCGGCGGCGGGCGTCACCGGCGGCCGCAGGCCCCGGGCAGCGGCAGCGGCCGGCTGTCGACGATGCGTCTCATCACGATCGTCGAGGTGATGCGCTGGACGCCGGGCAGCGTGGCCAGTTCCTGGTCGCGCAGCTTGGCGTAGCCGTTCAGGTCGGCCGCGACGACGCGGAGCAGGTAGTCGGGATCACCGAAAAGCCGTTCCGCGTGCCGGACTTGCGGCACGGCGGCCAGCGCGGCTTCGAAGGCGGCGATGGTTCTGGACCGCGCTCGTGCCCGCCATCTCGGCGACGGTGCTCGCCGGGATCCTGGCGGTCATGCTCGCCCGCCGCGGCGAGCGGTTCCCGCGCCGCTCCGCCGCGCTCGTGCTGACGTGGGCGGCACTGCTCATCGGCGCCGTCGGCCTGTTCGGCCGTGCGGGCCTCGGGACGGCTCTCGCGGCGGCCTTCCTGCTCCAGGTCACCCCGTCGGTCTGGACGGCGTACCGGTCCGACCGCCCGGCGGGCATCGCCGCGGGCACGTGGCTGCTCATCTTCGGCGAGTTGCTGTGCTGGGGCGTCTTCGGTCTCTACGAGCACGACCCGCGGCTGATCGTCCTCGGCGCGACCGGCGTCGTGGCCAGCCTGCTCGTCCTCGCCCGGCTGGCCAGGCCCTCGGTTACGGCCTTCGCGTCGCCCGGCGCGAAACCCGAGTAGTCGACGCGATCTGCCCCGGTACCGACATGGGCCCCTTCAGGTGGTGGGGAGTTCCTGGACGTCGGCTTCCGGTAGCAGCCTGCGCAGCCGTCCGGCCACCGAGCCGAGAAAGAAGCTAGTGAACCGGGCCTGGTGATGGCCCACCACGATGGTCGTGGCGTCGTGCTCCGCGGCGGTCTTCGCCAGCGTTCGCTCTAGGCTTGACCCCTGCGCCTGGATGTAGCTACCGCCCAGCTCGGCGGTCAGCTTGCGGTGCTTGTTCAGCTGGTCGGCGGGCCTCGGAGGGTTAAGGCCGTCCGTGATCCGCACGTGCGCGACCACGAGCTGCGCGTCCTGCTCGATGGCGATCTCGGCCGCACCGCGAATCACCGCCTCGCCCGCCGCCGATCCGGAATCGGCCGCCAGGACGACCGGCGGTGCCCCGGGGGCGGCCAGCCCGAGGCGGGTGAGCAGTTCGCCGCCGAGGGTATCGGCCGTTCCCGCCATCCACCCGCTGGCCAGTTCGCTGAGTGCCTTGAGGTTGGCGGGCCGAAAGTACTCCCCCAGGGCCCCGCCGACCTGCTCCGCCGAGTACACCGCGCCCGAGGCGATCCGCCTGCGCAGCGCCTCGGCGGGCATGTCCACCAGCTCGACCTCACCCGAGCGCACGAACTCGTCCGGCACGCACGTCACCGTGCCCACCCCGGTGATCTGGGCGGCATAGTCCCGCACCGATCGCAGGTGCGCGATGTTGGCGGTGGTGACGACGTCTACCCCGGCCGCGAGGATATCGGCGACATCTTCCCACCGCTGCCTGCTGCGGTCGGGCGACGTGTGCGCGAGCTCATCCACCAGGACGACGTCCGCCCCGGACGCGATCGCCGCGGCCGGGTCGAGCTCTGGGAAGACCGCACCGCGGTACGTCTCCAGCCGCGGCTCGACGACCTCCAGGCTCTCGGCCAGCCGACGCGTCTCCGCGCGGCCGTGGTTCTCGAGCCAGCCGATCACCACGTGCTCGCCTTTCGCGGCGCGGTCCCGGCCTTCAGCGAGCATGCGGAAGGTCTTACCCACCCCGGGTGCGGTTCCCAGGTACGTGCGGAGCGATCCCGTTTCAGCCACGTTTCTATCTTCCGCTGTCGCGCGGGCCGCGCGGCATCGCGTCCCCGTACCGGGCCGGACATCCCCGCAGCTTTTCCCCCAAGAAGCGACATCTGGCATGTGTATGGAACGGGTTGTTGACCTTCCCGGTAGCGCCGGTTACCTCTTCTTTGCCGGTGAAACGCATCATTGTCGGTGAACTGCACTGCCAAAACGGGGCAAGCCGGGCGGGAAAGTTGTTGGTTCACCGACAATGAGGACCGGAGAGGCCGGTGAGGCCGGTGAGGCCAGAGTGAGCGGCCACTCCTCACGCCCCGGCGCCCCGCAGGGTGCTGGCGCCCTGCGGGCTGGCGCCCTGCGGGCTGGCGCCCTGCGGGCTGGCGCCCTGCGGGCTGGCGCCCTGCGGGC
>Ga0335075_10009202_pt1 | contig 15079 bp, 13 predicted proteins | sample Lox_Sample_24_FD_206723 | JGI IMG/M metagenome (GOLD analysis project Ga0335075, IMG submission 206723) | Soil microbial communities from Loxahatchee National Wildlife Refuge, Florida, United States - Lox_Sample_2.4 | ecosystem: Environmental > Terrestrial > Soil > Wetlands | place: USA... | reverse complement strand
CCCTCGGCGGCCCCTACCTCGTCATGGAACTCGTCGACGGCCAGCCCCTGTCGGACCTGATCGAACAGCAGGGCCGGCTCGACCCGTACGCGGCCCTCGACATCGTCGCCCAGGCGGCCCGCGGGCTGGACACCGCCCACCGGGCCGGGATCGTGCACCGCGACATCAAGCCGGGCAACCTGCTGATCATGGCCGACGGCACCACCAAGATCACCGACTTCGGCATCGCCAAGGCCAACGTCCCCGACGTCAACCTGACCGCCACCGGCATCGTCATGGGCACCGCCCTGTACGTCTCACCCGAGCAGGCCACCGGCCAGCCGGTGACGGGCTCGTCTGACATCTACTCGCTGGGCGTGGTCGCCTACGAGTGCCTGGCCGGCGACCCGCCGTTCGTCGCCGAACAGCCCATCGCGATCGCGATCATGCACAAGAACGACCCGGTGCCACCGCTGCCGGCCGACGTGCCCCGGCCGATCGCCGACCTGGTGTACGCGATGCTGGCGAAGAACCCGGAGGACCGCCCCGACTCGGCCCGCCACGTCGCCGACCGGGCCGAGGTCATCCGCGAGGCCCGCAACCGCAACGGCTACACCGGGACCGCCGCGTCCGACCTTCCCGTCGCACCGAACTACGCCGCCGCCACCAGCCTCGATCTTTACCAGGCTTCTCCCGAACGACTTCCGGCTCCTCGTCATACCGGCAACCGCGCCTTCCTGACGGCCGGCATCGGCGCGGCGGCCATCGGTGCCATCGCGATCGTCGCCGTGCTGATCTCGAGCAACAACGGCCCGTCGCTGAACCCCGGTGGCAACGTAACGATGCCCACCCAGTCGCAGTCGGCGAACCACTCGACCGGCCCGAACACGAGCGTCACCCAGGCCGTCGGCAACGGCGGGCACAACGCGGGCGCCAGCATCGTCATCGGGGCCGGGGGGACGACCTCTTCCTCGGTCTCCCCCAGTTCGTCGCTGAGCGCGTCGAAGTCGCTGAGCGCGTCGAAGTCGCCCACCCCGTCGAAGTCGCCGACGCCGTCGAAGTCGCCGACGCCGTCGAAGTCACCCACCCCGTCGAACTCACCGACGCCGTCGAACTCACCGACCCCGTCGAAGTCACCCACCCCGTCGAACTCACCGACGCCGTCGAAGTCACCCACGCCGCCGCCGAGCACGTCACCGCCCGCGTCGACGACGGCGGTAAGCACCTCGGGCGCCGCGTAGGCCGGCAAACCACTGGGCAAAGGCCAGGCAGCGGTGTTAGCTTGGCCCGCTATGCGGGAGTCGTACACGCAGCAGCGCACGGTCGGCGATGAACTGGACGGGAGCCGGTGACCGATCCCTCTGGCTTCGGTTCTGGCAGCCGCCTGGCCTTCCACGGTCCGCTTTCCGCCGCGCGGGCCGACCGGCTCGCCGCGGAACTGGCCGCTCGCGGCCCCGAGACCGTCGCCGATTACGGCTGCGGCTGGGGCGAGTTGCTGCTGCGGGTCCTGGCGGCCGCGCCCGGTGCCCGCGGCGTGGGGGTCGACGTCCGCGGCCCCGATATCGCCCGCGCCCGGGCGAACGCCGGCCAGCGGGGGCTGGCCGGCCGGGCGACCTTCATCGAGGGCACCGCGGCGGACCATGCCGGCGCGGCCGACGTCGTCCTCAACTCCGGCGCCTACCAGGCCTTTGGCAGCATCCCTGAGGCCCTCAAGGCGCTGCGCCGGCTGGTGAACCCCGGCGGGCGGCTGCTGTTCGGTGCCGAGATCTGGGAGCGGACACCGAACGGGCGGCAACTGGCCGCCATGTGGCCGGGCACGACCCTGGAGACCTGCCTGTATCTCCCCGACGTGGTCGACGCGGCGGTCGCGGCGGGCTTCCGCCCGCTCAGGATCGAGGCCGCGACGCGCGAGGAGTGGGACGAATTCGAGTCCGGCCTGGCCACCGGGGCCGAGGAGTGGCTACTTGGCAACCCGGATCATCCCGAGGCCGGCCAGGTCAGGGACCTGCTCGACACCCACCTGTCGATCTGGCTGCGCGGGCACCGTGACGTCATGGGCTTCGCGTACCTCACCCTGGGAGCGGCCTGATCACCGTCAGGAAACGGTGCAGGACGACCGGGGCTAGGTCGATGAGGAACGCGAGGGCGAGCACGGTTCCCGCGCCGAGGGCGACCCCGCCCACCGTGTCGGTGAAGTAGTGCCAGCGCAGGCCGATGACGCCGGCGGCCACGAGGGCGGTGACGGCGCACGCGACGGCCACGATGGCGGCCCGGGCCACGCGGGTCGCGGTCCGCCGGGCCGGGTCGTGAAGCAGGATGCCGAGCACCGTGGCCAGGGTCATGGCGGACGCGGTGTGCCCGCTGGGGAAGGACAACTGGCCCAGGTGCGTCCGATCGATGAGGTGCTTGAGCACCGCGTCGTCGAGGAACGCGGTCGCGGGGACTGCGGTCACCGCGAGCACCGCGCCATTCGGGCGCCGCGCGATCAGGCAGCCGACGGCGACGGCGGCGCTGACCGCGATGAGCGGGACCGTCGACCCGGGCAGCGCGAGCCAGGGCAGGATCCCCCGGTGACCGCTGAAGGACGCGACCGTCGCCGCGTCCACGACGGCATCCAGCCCGTCCGGCCGCGCCTGATCCCTGAGCAGCAGGCCGAGGGCGGCGATCACGATCACGCAGCCGGCCAGCAAGGGCCGGGCCCGGGTTCGCCTGGCGTCCCTCAGCAATGGCCTTCCTCGGTGCCGCACCGCTGCCTCCCTCTCCCGGGCACGACCCTCTCCCGGGCACGACAATGCCACAAACTCCGGCCCTAGCGTTGACGCTGGCGTCAATGTTTAGGCTGGGGAGCACTGGAGGTGGGCCAGCAATGGCAATGCACATACGGGAGCTAGCCGCTCAGGCCGGCACGACGACACGGACGCTCCGCTACTACGAGGCACAGGGGCTGCTGCCAACGGAACGTTCGGCCAACGGGTACCGCGTCTATGACGAGCACCACGTGCGACTCGTCCGCGAGATCAGGTCACTGCAGGAGATCGGGTTCTCGCTGGAAGACGCGCGCCCGTTCATCGAGTGCCTCCTCGCCGGGCACGAGTCGGGCGACGAGTGCCCGGCGTCCGTCGACGTGTACCGCCGCAAGCTCGCGTACCTTGAGCGGCACATCAGGGAACTCCAGGGTGCCCACGACCGGCTCGCGGAGCGCCTCGCCGACCTCGGCGACGCGCCGGCTCCCCGCTGTGAGCTGCTCTCCCCCGGTCCGCGGACCGACACCGAGAAGAGGAACGATGACTAACACGGAGACGACGACCAGCACCGTCATCAAGGTCACGGACGAGACGTTCCAGGATCTCGTCTTGTCCGCGTCGCACGGCAAGGCGGTCCTGGTCGATTTCTGGGCGCAGTGGTGCCCGCCCTGTCACATGCTCGCGCCCGTCTTGGAGGAGATCGCGGCGGAGCTCGGCGACAAGCTGATCATCGCCAAGGTAAACGTGGATGAGAACCAGGTGACCGCGCAACGGTACGGGATTCTCGCGATGCCGACGCTCAGCGTCTTCCGCGACGGAGAGGTCATTTCCCGCATAGTCGGCGCCCGCCCGAAGCGCCGCTTGCTGGCCGACCTCGGCCCGCTGCTTTAGGGCGGCCGGCCCGCGTCGTCACGACGGTGCGTGGCGGGCGGAGGTGACGGCTGTTGCGCACCGCCCGTTTTGCCCGCCGCCGATTAACGTGTAAATTCCGTTCAACGTGAAGACTTTTTTTATCGTGAAGATAAAGCTCGTGTGGCGAGAGCTTTATTTACACGTTGAACCAAATTTACATCATGAACAAAATTTACCCGTTAATCCTCGGCCCCGTATCGTGAAATGTCGGGCATAACGGGCGGGCGGGCCGGCCGGCCGGGGGATGAGGCCACCGGCCGCCGCGGGGCAGGTGCCGCCCTGCTCGCCGATCTCGGTCCGCTGCCGTTGGGCGGGCCAGATGCACCCGGGAGCTTCGTGTTCTCCAGCCGGGTTTCCCGCCAACGATCCTGCGGGCAACGGCGGGTAACGTCAGCCCTGCCGCCGGGGGCCCGGCGAGCGGTGCTGGCTGGCGTGTTCTTGCCCGGCGCAGATCAGCGCCGGGAGGACCAGCACCGCGGTCAGCAAGAAGGTGGCGGGGTAGCCGACGTGCCCGGTGACCAGGCCCATGCCGATCGCGCCGGCGCCCATGCCCGCGTCGTAGGCGGCGTTCCATATCGCGCTCACCATGTTGTAGCCGGCGGGGGCGGCCCGGGTGTACATCAGCGCGAGCGTGGCGTTCTGTAGCAGCCCGAAGCCGGTGCCGAAGACCGCGGCGCCGCCGATGACCAGGGACGGGGTGCCGGTCGCGGCGATCGCCGCCATGCCGGCCGCGGACAGCAGGATGCCGGGGGCGAGCAGTGGCACGTGGCCGTGGCGGTCGCCCACGCGGCCGGCCGCCAGCCGGGACAGGGTGGACGCCGCCGGCTGGGCGAAGAGGGCGGCCGCCGCCACCGCGGCCGACTTGCCCGTGGTCGCCAGCGGCAGGAACGTCACCAGGACGCCGGCCGCCATCGTGGACGCCGCGAACAGGGCCGCGGGCCGGGTCATGGCCGGGTTGCGGAGCATCGGCAGGACGCCGTGGGCGGAGCGGTCGGCCGTGGTCCGGTGATCGGGCAGGCCGGGGACGGTGACCAGGGCCAGCAGGGCCGCGGCGGCCGTCGCGACGAAGACCGGGGCGGTGCCCCAGCGGGCCGCGGCCCACACGCCCATGGGCAGGCAGAGCAGCGCGGGCACGCCGCTGACCACGCCGGTCAGCGCCAGGCCCTCGCCACGGCGTTCGCGCGGGATCATCGACGCGGTCAGCGCGCCGCCCGCGACCGTGACGACCGCGAAGCCGGCGCCGCGCACCACGCTCACCGCCAAGATCAAGGGGAGGCTGGGGGCCGCCAGCAGCGCCAGGGCCGGCGCGCCGAGGGCGAACAGGCCGGCGGCCAAGGCCACCCGGTAGCCGGTGCGCGCGACCAGCCGCGGCGTGATCAGTTCGACCGCGACCGTGGCGAGCAGCAGGACGCCGGTGGACAGGCCCGCGGCGGCGTTGGACCCCGTCGACTTCGCGTACATCGGGACCACCGACAGGGGCAGGTAGAAGCTCGCGGCGGCGCCGAAGATCGATACGAACCGCAGCAGCAGCGGCCGGGTGATGAGCGAAGCCCGGTGCGGACGGTCCGGGACGAGGGCGATGGTTGCCATGCTTCGACGCTAAGGGCCAGCCGGCCCCCTGGTAAGGTCCAGTTACATGGCCGTGGAGTGGTCCGGTTCCGGGCCGGAGGTCCTCGTCACGCTCGATCGCGACCGAGCGGTCCCGTTGCGCGCTCAGCTTGAGGACCAGTTGCGGCAGGCGATCAGGTCCGGCCGGCTCGGCAACGGCGAGCTGGTGCCCTCGTCGCGGGCGCTGGCGACGATGCTTGGCCTGTCGCGCGGGCTGGTGCAGGACGCGTACGCCCAGCTTCAGGCCGAGGGTTACCTGGTCACCCGCGGCGGGTCCGCCACCCGGGTGGCGTGGCGGGCGATGGAGGCCGAACCGGTGCGGCGGGTGCCGTCGCGCCCCGTGCCGCCGCCTTCGGTCGCGGACTTCCGGTCCGGCGTGCCCGACCTCGGCCTGGTGCCGCGCGAGGACTGGGCCTGGGCGGTGCGCGAGGCGTGCCGGACCGCGCCCAACGCCGCGTTCGACTACGACGATCCGCGCGGCAGCCCGCGGCTGCGCGAGGTGCTAGCCGCCTACCTGCGCCGGGTCCGGGCCATGGACGTCCGGCCCGACCAGGTGACCGTGTGCACCGGGATGCAGCAGGGCCTCGGGCTCGTGCTGCGCGCCCTCGCCGCGCGCGGCGTGCGCCTGGTCGCCTTCGAGGACCCCGGGGCGGCGCGCGGGGTGCCCGCCGCCGCGGCCTGGGCGGGCATGGCCGCGGTGCCGGTGCCCGTCGACGAACTCGGGATCGACGTGGCGGCGCTGGAAGCGACCGGGGCGGGGGCCGTGCTGCTTACGCCGGCCCACCAGTGGCCCACCGGGGTCGTGCTCGCGCCCGCGCGGCGGCTTGAGCTCATCGACTGGGCGTGCCGCCGGGGCGCGACGATCATCGAGGACGATTACGACGCCGAGTTCCGCTACGACCGGGAACAGGTCGGCAGCTTGCAGGGGCTCGCGCCGGGCCGGGTCGCCGCGCTTGGCACCGTCAGCAAGTCCCTCGCCCCGGCGCTGCGGCTTGGCTGGATCGCCGGCCCCGCCGACCTGGCCGACGACCTGGCCAGGGCCAAGGCGGTCACCGACCGTGGCTCGTCCGGGTTGGACCAGGTCGCGCTGGCCATCCTGATCGAGGCCGGGCGCTTCGACCGGCACCTGCGGCGGATGCGCGCCGAGTACGCGGCGCGGCGGGACACGCTCGTCCAGGCGCTGGCGCGGTGCGCGCCCGGGGTCAGGCTGACCGGGCTCGCGGCCGGCTTTCACGCCGTTGCCCACCTGCCGGCGGGGACCAGCGAGCAGGAGATCGTCCGGGCCGCCAGGGCCAGGTCGGTCGGGCTGTACGGGATGAGCGCCTACCGCGCCGACGGCAGCGCCGATCCGCCGCAACTCGTTCTCGGGTTCGGCGACACCGGCCGGCGCGCCATCGAGGCCGGGATCGCCGTGCTCGGCGACCTCCTTGAGGTGAGTCACCCGGCCGCGTGCTCGCGAGGGGCTCGCCACGCCTACTGACCTCGTTTAACGTGGAATGATGGGCTTTGTAACGGTATTCAGCTTTCTTTCAGGAAATAGCCACATGCTGCCCCTATGACCACTTCCGCACGCCGGCGTCTCGATCATGTGGACGCCATGCGCCCGATCAAGCAAGCGGGCGTGGTCAGCACCCACGCCATCATCTACTTCGCGCCCGCGGCCGCGGCCGTGGGCTCCGGCGCCGCGCAGTTGCTGCTGCACGTGTCGCGCGAGGGGTTCTTCTTCATCTCGGCGTGCATGCTCGCGTACGCGTACGCGGACCTTCGGATCACCAACTGGGCCGGGCTGCGCCGCTTCTACTGGCGCCGGTTCGTCGCGGTCGGGATCCCCTACCTCTGCTGGACGCTCATCTACTTCTGCTACACGCTGCCGACGTCGCATTATCACGGGGTGCGGGCGGCGCTGCACGGCCTGCGCTACATGACGGAGACCGGGTACTTCCAGCTCTACTTCCTGCTCGTGATCGCGCAGTTCTACCTGGTTTTCCCGCTGCTGATGATCCTGCTGCGGTGGACCAGGGGACATCACGGGATCGTCCTCGCCGTCACGGTGGCCGCCCAGCTGGCGATGTCGGTCCTCACCGACTCGCACTCGCTGCCCGGCCAGATGCAGGCGCAGAACCAACTGGACGCGCTGAGCTACATCCTGTACCTGGTCGGCGGCTGCGTCGTGGCGATGCACTTTGAGGAGGTGGACGCCTGGGTGCGCGGGCACGCACGGCCGGTCCTCGCGTGGACCGCCGTCGCGGCGGTCGGGGCCGAGGCCATCTACCTGCTCGGCGCGTACGGGGTAACCTCCGGGCTCGGCCCGGATTACCACGCGGTCATCGCGGGCTGGAGCGTCTACGAGCCGACCGTGATCCCGTTCAACGTCGGCGTGATCGCCTGCGGTTACCTGGCGGGCGTTGCCCTGGTGCGGCCGGACCGCTCCCGGGTCACCAGGGCCGTCGTCCGGGCGGGCGTGGACGACGCGTACGGGATCTACCTGTCGCACGTCCTCTTCCTGACCGCGCTGACCTGGCTGGGCTGGGGGCAACTCGACTCGGTCATGCCCTGGCCGCTGGTCTGCCTGCTGACCGTGATCGTCGTCGTCCCCTGCTGCGTGGCGCTGACCGCCTTGCTCGCGCGGACGCCGCTCGCGGTACCGCTGACCGGGCGCCAGCGGGTGCGCTGGCGCCGCCCACGGGCGGCGGCACCGGTTGGCGCCGCGCGGACCGCGACCCCCGGCACGCCGGCCGCGCCCCCGGAGACGCCGGCCGCCGGCGCGGAGACCCAGGACGCCGGCGCGGAGACCCCGGCGGCCACGAGCTCACCTTCCAGGTGAACCACCTGGCCGGATTCCTGCTGACCGCGCTCCTGCGAGAGCCCCTGGCCGCCGCGCGGGGCCGGATCATCACCACCTCAAGCCGGGCGAGCAGGGCGCCGAGCGCCCGGGTGGTGCCGGGCGACCTGGCGGCTACTTCGCCAACCGCAAGCCGGCCACCGCCAACCGCGCCGCCGACGACACGCGCCTGGCCGCCGACCTGTGGGACCGCTCGGCGCGGATATGCGGGGCTGGACGCCTGACCGCCTGGCGGCAAGGCGGGGAACCATAGCGGGTATGACCACTTCCGCCGACTGGCAGAACTTCGCGGTGATGAGCGGGGGCGCGAGCGGCGCCCTCACCGGGCTGCTGTTCGTCGCCGTGTCGCTGAACGCCAGCCGGATCGCCAGGCACGCGGGCCTGCGGGCGAGCGCGGCCCAGACGCTCGTGCTGTTCATCGCGCCGCTGGTCATGGCCGCGATCCTGCTGGTGCCCGGTCAGGCCGACTGGGTGCTCGGGGCCGAGCTCATCGCCGCCGGGCTGGTGACAAGCATGAGCCTGCTGAGCATCGGGCGCCACAAGCGCGGGCTGAGCGACGATGACAAGCGGCTGGTCAGCATCTTTGACCGGCGCGACACCAACGTGGTCGTCATGCTGCTGTTCGTGGCGGCCGGGGCCCTCTTGGCCGCCGGCACCAGCGACGGCCTTTACCTGCTGCTTCCGGCCACGATCGTGGCGTTCGTCAGCGGCGTGCTCAACGCCTGGATCTTCCTCCTCCCTCCGCTTGAGAAGCGGCCAGGCGATGGGTCAGACTTGCCCGGAGGAGGAGAAAATGCCGATTCCGCCTGAGCTTTCCACCGCGTGCGCCGACATCGAACTGGCCGGAAGCGCCGACACGATCGAGGGTCGCCAGGCCCGTTTCGTCGCCGCGCCCGCCTCCACCGAGGAGGCGTCGGCGCTGCTGCGCGCGGCGGCCGCGCTCGGCCTGACGGTCGTACCGCGCGGCGTCGGCCGCCTGCAGCACTGGGGCAACCCGCCGGAAAGCTGCGACCTCATCGTCGACACCCGTCGACTCAACCGGGTCGTCGAGCATTCAATCGCCGACTTCACGGTGACCGTGCAGGCGGGCGTGCGGCTGCCCGACCTCGCGCAGGCGGTCGAGGCCGGCGGCCAGTCCGTCGGGATGACCCCGCATGGCCGGGGCCACAGCGGCACGGTGGGCGGCATGATCGCCACCAACGCCGCCAACTCGCGCCGTTACCGATTCGGCACGCCGCGCGACCGGCTCGTCGGCCTCACCGCGGTCCGCGCGGACGGCACGATCCTGCGCAGCGCCGACGCCGACCGGGTCGCCGGACAGGACCTGGTCACACTGTTCGCCGGCTCCTTCGGCAGCCTCGGACTGATCACCGAGGCCACCCTCCGCCTGGAGCCGCTGCCGCAGGTGACGCGCGGGGTGCTGCTGCCGTGCACGGATCCAGGGCACGCGGCGCGGCTCGTCGAGGCGGTTTCCGCGGCCGAGTTCAACCCGACCGGGATCGACGTGCGCTGGCTGTCGGCGGATCAGCCGCTCGGGCTGATCGTCACGATCCAGGGCGAGCGGGACGACGTCCACGCGCGCGCCGGCCGGCTGCACGCGCTGGTGGGGCGCTCCGCACCGCCGCCGCCCGACCCGGCCAGCGCGCGACGGCTCGACGCCCCCGATCACGGCGGGCTCCCGCCGGCCCTGGCGCAAAAGCTGCTCGCACAGCAAGAGCGCATCCGCGCCAATCTCCGTAACCCGCCACCCGACACCGGGACGCTGGTGCGCGTTTCGATTCCGCCCGCGTCGCTCGCCGGGGTGCTGCCCCTGATCCAGGCGGCCGCGGCGGGCAACGGGCTCGGCGTCGCGATCGGCGGATCGGCCGGCGCGGGCGTACTCGACGTCAGGATTCCGGCGGAGTCGGCGCCGGCGGCCGTGGCCCGTTTCGTCACCGCGCTGCGGGCGGGGCTAGCCGGGGCGATTGAGCCGCCGACGGCGGCCGCACCCGCGCGGGCGGTCGTCGTGTACGCGCCGGACGAGGTCAGGGACCTGACCGACACCCGCGGGCCGGTGCCGTCGCTCGCGCTCGTGCGGGCGATCAAGGACGAGTTCGACCCGGAGCGCAGGATGGCGCCGGGCCGGCTCGCGGACGCGGTCTGACGACCGGTCAGCGTGAGCCGAGCGCCCCGCCCGCCGGCGCGAGCGCCCGGTATCCCGGCCGTCAGGTGGGCGCCGGCCCGACCCGCCACCTCACCACGGAACGGGCTGGTCGAAGCGGTCGAGGTACTCCAGGCCGGGCCTTTCTCGCTTGGCGAGGAGGACGTCGACGAGCTTCGGCACGCTTTCATCCATGGTGAAGGGCGCGTTCGGCCCGCCCAGGCCGGTCTGGATCCAGCCGGGTGCCAGCAGGACGAGCGCGCGCTGCGTGGCCGGCTGCCGGGCGGCGAAGCTGCGCATGAACATGTTCAGCGCCGCCTTGCTGCCACGGTAAAGCTCGCGCTGGCCGGTCGTGTTGTTGCCGATGCTGCCCTGGCCGGAGGACATGGCACCGATCAGCCCGGTCGGTGACACGAGGTCCTGCAGGGTCTCGATCACCCGCATGGGACTCAGCGCGTTGGTGATCATGACGTTCACGAAGTCTTCTGTCGACACTTCGCCGATCGGTGCCTGCTCGCGGATCGTCGTGCCGGCGTTCACGAACAGCATGTCGAGGGACCGGCCGGACAAGCGCTCGCGGAGCGATGTGAGTTGGGCCGGCTCATTGATGTCGAGGACCTCGACTTCGAGGCGGCCGGGGAAATCGTCCGCCAGGTCGTGCAGCAGGGTCCGCCCGGCGCCGGCCCTGACCGTGCCGATGACGTTCCATCCTTCTTTCAGGAACCCGGCGGCCAGGGCGTGGCCGAGGCCGCGTGACGCCCCGACGATCATGATCTCGTTCATGAACAGGACGGTAGCGGAAGACCGGGCGCGCCCTCGACGCCCGGGCGGCGTGAGCGGCACCGGCGACGCCGGGGCGCGCAGGCGCGCGTGGTGGGTTCCGGCCCCTGCTTGTCATTTCCTTATATCCCGTCATTTTTCGATATGCGGGCGTTTGCCGGTCGGTATGCTCGGGCCCGGTCGAGAGGAGCATGCGTGCGCGGGTCTGGGGTCGGCACTCTGATTTTCGGCAAGGGCGGATACCTCGCAGCGTGCCTTGCGGCAGCGATCGTCCTCGTGGTGAGTGGCTACGCCCACGGCTTGGTCGGAGACACCACGGCGCTTGAGGGCGGCGCGAACCTCGGAAGTAACGTTCCGCCGACCGGTGCGATGAACATCCTGCTCATGGGCCTGGAGAGCCGCACCAACTTCGAGGGGCAGACCCTCAGCGAGGCGCAGCTCACCCAGACGCACTCTGGCAACGTCAACGGCGACCTGGGCTCGCAGGACACCGACACGCTGATCCTCGTCCACGTCTTCGCCGGCGGGGAGAAGGCGACCGGCTACTCCATCCCCCGCGACGACGTCGTCAACTTCCCGCACTCCGTCACCGTCGGCGGGACCGTGCTGACCGAGGGCAAGATCGACGCGGCGTACCTCTACGCCTACGACCAGTACGTTTCTCAGAACGTGGGGCGGCTTGGCACCACCCCCGCCCTGTATACCGGGGCCAACCAGGCCGGCCAGCTGTTCGAGACCCAGACGGTCGAGTCGGTCACCGGGATGCACATTGACCACTTCGTCGTGTCGAACATCGAAGGCTTCTTCCAGATCGCGCAGCAACTCGGCGGCATCAACGTGTGCGTCGCGCCGGCTCCGGCCTCGATAGAGCCCGCCGGGCTGGGGTTCAAGACCGGGTCGAACCTGATCGACCTGCCGTCCGGCGGCGCCCCCCTCAGCCAGAGCAACTCGGGCTTCGACGCGTTCAAGGACGGCTACAACGAGGCGAAGCGCGGCGCCCAGTACATTCACCTGCAGCCGGCTCAGGCGCTGGCGTTCGTCCGCGCCAGGGACTCGCTGCCCGGCGTCGACATCGGCCGGACCGCGCGGCAACAGGCGGCGATCGACTACATCATCTACGACTTCAAGCACCGGAACGTGCTGACCGACCCTGGCCTGATCTCCAGCATGCTCAACGACGCGAAGTCGTACCTGCAGACCGACCAGGGCTTCGACCTGCTCAGCTTCGCCCCGCAGATGCAGTCGCTGACCGGCTCGCACCTGAAGATGTCCACGCTGGCCGATGCGGCCGTGCAAAACATCACCATTCCCGGCTATCCCAGCCTGCAGGACGCGAACTACATTTACGTGCCGAACTTGCAGCGGACGGTCGGCAACGCGTTCTACGGGTCCGCGGCGGTCAAGGCAACCAAGTCGGTGACCGTGGACGTCTACAACGGCAGCGGCGCCTCCGGCCTGGCCGGGGACGTCTCGCAGGCCTTCGCCTCGGCCGGCTACACCACCGGCACGGCCGGCAACGCCTCCGCTCAGTCGGTGCCGGTGCAGGCCAGCACGCAGGTCTTCTACGGCGCGGGCGCGGCAGACAACGCGGGCAGCATCGCCTCCATGGTCGGCGCGCAGACGGCCACCTCGTTGTCGTCACTAGCCGCCGGGCACGTCGAGGTGCTGCTCGGCCAGCAGGTCATCGCGGTGCCGGCCGGCCTGGAGACCTTCGGCGCGAGCACGGTCACCGAACAGGACTTCGTCACGGCCGCCCAGCAGGACAACCTGCCCGCCAGCGAGATGCCGCCCGCGACGGCGGCCGGCGCCACGGCCGGGACCCAGTCGGTGAGCGCCACCGAGGTTGGCGCGCGCGCGGCGGCGCCGGCCCGCCCGGCAGCGTCCGCCCACCCGGCCAGCACGCCGTCAGCGGCAGACGTCAAGCGCCCCGCCAACGTTCCCGCCGGCATCCCCTGCGTCTACTGACGGGGCCGTGATCGTTGATAGGTACTCTTCGGTGCGGAAGCCGGCCGATTCGTAGACCGGCTCGCCCATGCTGCTTGAGAAGAGGTAGGCGGTCGGAGCGCCGGCCGCGAAGCCGGCGCGGAGCATCTCCGTCGTGATGGCCCGGCCGTAGCCGCGCCGCCGGTAGCGCGGGAGCGTGGCGATGTTGTACAGGCCCGTCAGGCCGGCGGAGATCGCCGCCATGGCCGTGCCCACGGGCACGCCGTCCGCTTCGGCCAGGTAGAACGTGACCCCGGCGATCTTCGCCGCGGACGGAACCGCGAGGAACCGGAATGCCTCGTGCGGTAGCTCAAAGCCGTCCGCGAGGACCGCGGTGTACTCACCCATCTCGTCGGGCGTCACGGCCCGTATGCGCAGGGAACCGGTGGCCGGCTTCGGCGGCCATCCCTGGTCGGGGCGCCGGATCATCAGCGGGTCCCTGGTGACCTCGGTCAGCCCGTACCGCGCCGCCACCTCCATGACGAGCGGGCTCGGCACGCCGCGGACCTTGATGCCCCAAGGGACGTCCCAGTCTTCTGACTCCGCCAGCGCGGCGATCTCATCCGGGTTCGGTTCCAGGCTCGGGCTGACGATGCCGTTCAGGGCGGGGAACGGTGCCCCGGATATCGCCAGCACGGCCCCTGTCTGTCCCCTTCTGCCGCGCCCCGTGATGGCGGCGGCAAGCTGCTCGATCAGGTCCGCGTAGGCGGAGACGACCGGTCCCGCGGGGTCATCCACTTGGGTCACGATTCGATCTAAGCACGTCGATTTCTGGTGCCTCGTCCGCCCCATGGGCTACGAGGGTTCCCAGATGTTGACCGACTTGACGTACATCGTGCCCGAGCAACTGCCGGGGCCGTTGTTCTCGTCGGCCAGGTCAAGGAGCAGGTACATGGCCAGCTGGGGGATGTCCTTCGTGGTGGTCAGCGCCAGCCTGCCGTCGTAATAGACGGAGATGCGCGACTGCGTCCAGTACAGCGTGTAGGTGTGCCAGCCTTCGTCGGCGTTAGGGAAGCTGAGGGTGCCCCGCTGCTGATCGTTCTGCTTGCCGGTGTGCAAGGTGGCCCGGGCCGTCGGCTGCGTGTCCCAGTGCTCGACGATGTCGATTTCCGGCGGCCACGAGCCGTCCGAGGGAATCAGCCAGATCGCCGGCCATAGCCCCTTGCCGAAGGGAAGGCGGGCGACCACCTGAACGAAGCCGTACTTGAAGTGCACGCTGGGGTACGTGGTGACCATGCCCGAGCGGCAGGTGTACGTCTTCGGGTTGCCGTGCACGTCCGATCCCGCGGTGGGCGTCCGCTGCGCCACCAGGGCCAGCGCGCCGTTGTCCACGTGGACCTGGGAGGGCAGGTACCACTCCCGTTCGTCGGCGTTGCCGAAGTTGGTGCACCCGGGCGGCTTGGGGCTCCAGGGGTAGCACTCCGCCCACGTCGAGGTGTCGAGTGTCGTCCCGGGGAAGTCCGTGGAGAAGGCCAGCTTCCAGTTCGGCGGGGCCGTGGTCACGCCCGCGGTCTGGGCGGCGCCCACCGGCGCCGATGGAACCGCGGTGTCCGCCGCGACCAGGATGATCGTCACGACCACGAGGAAGGTCGCCAGCGCGATCAGCGCCCCGCGGGACCGCCGGCGGCCTCCCCGGCCGGCCACCACAACCGGGGTGCGCACCGCTGTCTCCCGCTTCGCCGCGACGTCGTGCCCCGAGGCGGGGCTATGGCGATCATGCCATGAACCAGACGCCCGGCGCGGGCCCTGGCCGGATCAAGGGTACGGCCGGACGTCAGCTGGCGCCGGACGCCTGGAGCCGGTCGAGGATGGACGAGACTTCCGCGCACGACGTGTTCGCGAGGGACCGCCCGTATGACCGCCACTCGCAGGCGAGATGGGCGAGCGCGGCGATCGCCCGGTAGCCGATCAGGCAGCGCAGCCCGTCGTGGCCGGCGACCCGGGCCGCCCGGGCCAGCACGCGGCCGGCCGCGGCCCGGTCGCCGGAACGCTCGCAGTCGAAGGCGAGGACGACCAGGTCGAGCGCGCGACTGCCAAGCGCGAACTCATCCCAGTCGACCACGCCGGTGATCCGCGCCCCGTGGTGAGGGG
>Ga0335075_10009201_pt1 | contig 15081 bp, 13 predicted proteins | sample Lox_Sample_24_FD_206723 | JGI IMG/M metagenome (GOLD analysis project Ga0335075, IMG submission 206723) | Soil microbial communities from Loxahatchee National Wildlife Refuge, Florida, United States - Lox_Sample_2.4 | ecosystem: Environmental > Terrestrial > Soil > Wetlands | place: USA... | reverse complement strand
CCATATCGGAGACATCCGCGGCCGGGGCCTCTTCCAGGCGCTAGAATTCGTCGCCGATCGCGCCAGCCGCGCGCCCTTCCCCTCCCGGCTCAAGCTCCATGAACGGGTGAAGAACGAAGCGATGGCGCGCGGGCTTGCGATCTATCCGATGGGCGGCACGATCGACGGCACGAATGGTGATCATGTCATCATCGCGCCGCCCTATATCATCGACGCCGCGGGAACTGACATGATCCTCGATCGGCTCGCCGGGGCCGTCGAAGCGGCCCTCTCCGCCGCCTGAAAGCGGCCGTCCGGCCCTCTCGCTCACGCAGTGGCGCGGCCGATGTCCCCGCCGCAATGCTTGCACCGCGTCGCCTTTGGATCGAGATCGTCGGACAGGCACAACGGGCACGTCTTGGTGGGCGTCGGATCGCCGAACACGGTCTTGCCTATTCGCGCCATGACGAATTTGTACGGCGCGACGATCACGAAATACACCACCCCCATGAAGATAATGAAGTAGATGATCGCGGAGATGAAGGCGCCGAGATTGAGATAGGTGCCATTGCCTCCCCCCTCGATGAGCTGCCAGCCGAAGCCCGGGCTCTTCACTCCGCCCTGGGCAGCCGCGATCAGCGGGTTGATGATATTGTCGGTGAACGCTTTGACAAGGTTGCTGAATGCGAGGGCGGTGACCAGCCCAACCGCGACGACGATGACATCGCCGCGCATCAAGAAATTCCTGAAGCCCTTCAGCATGTCGGTTCCTCTCCATCAACGGGTTCTGACGCCGGGCGGAATGCCGGTGCGCCCGGACGCTAGTACCCGGAATCACGCATGAGTGACACAGATCCTCGGCGCCCCATCCACCTCATCGCCCTCCCTCTGGTCGGGGGTGAGGGCCGGGGTGAAAGGGTGAGAGCGGGGTGAACTGAAAGGCAAAAGTCCTTCTTTTTCTGAAGAAAAAGAAGCAAAAAGACGTCCTTCTCTTTTCCGGACCCGGCGCCGCCTTCGGGACTCCAACCGAAAAAGGATGAAAGTTTTCTGGTTCTCTTTTTCAAAAGAGAACAATCTTCATGCCCCATCGCACGAGGGGCCTCGGCGGCCATCAATCCGTCCCTTGCCGCCCTCCCAGGAGCCGCGTCTCGGCCTCTGCCCGCGGCATGGCCAGCGCCCTGCGGGCGATCGCGGCCGGATAGCCGGCCCGTGCCAGGGCGGCAAGCTCTCGCCGCCTGGCATCTGCCTCGGGCGGCCCACTGGCGCGGAACGGACCGATATGGCGTTTCCGGGCCAACGCCAGCGCCGCCGTCAACTCGGCCGCCGGATCGTCGGGGAGTGCCGCGGCCAAGTCCGTCCCGCCAACCCCATGGCGCAGGAGGTGCGCGGTAATGCTCCGCCTCGAGCTGCCGGAGCGCGCCAGCCGCCGCGCCCGCGCCTCGGCAAACGCGGCGTCATTGACGAGGCCGCTCTCGGCCAGCCGTCCCACGATCGCCCTGGCGGTCGCTCGCGCGGTCGCCGCCGTTGCGGCGATCGCCTCCGGCTCGCCCTTCGCCGCCCGCGCCCAGCGGGCGATTCGTCGGAGCAGCACCCCGAGGAGGCCGGCTCGCGTCGTCGCGTAACGAGCGAGATGGGCAAGCGCCGCCTGCTGCAAATCCGCCGAATCGGGTCCTTGACCGGAGCGGGCCATGCCGCAGCATGGCATCGGCCATCTCTCGCGCCAACGATGGCCGACGCCGTACGGCCCTCACGCGGCGAGCAGTTCCTGCGCGTAGGCGAACAACGCCGGCTGGCCGCCGGTATGGACGAAAACCACGGTCTCGTCTCTGCCGATCCGGCCCTGGCGCACATGGTCGATCAGGCCGGCCATCGCCTTCCCGGAATAGACCGGGTCGAGCAGAATACCCTCTGTTTCACCCAGCAGGTGGATCGCCTCACGCGCCGCCGGCGTGAGAAGACCATAGCGCTCGCCGATATAGTTCTCTTCGGACACGATATCGCCGGCGACAAAATGGCAGTCGAGGCTGAGCCGCTCGGCAGCCGCGTTGGCAATGCGGGCGATGTCGGTGGCGCGATCTTCTTTCCAGCGTATCGGGCTGAGGCTGATGAGCCGCGCCCGTGATCCAAGCGCTCTCAGCCCGACGAGCAGCCCCGCCGGGGTCATGTTGGCCCCGGCAATATAGACATGATCAGCACTGACCTCTGCATCGGCAAGCTGGCGGTCGAGCTCGAGTGCTGCGTTCACGTAACCAAGCGCGGAGAGGGAAAGCATCTCCGGCGCGAACGGATCCAGGACATACGGGCGGCGTCCCTGCGCCGAAAGGGCCCGCGCTTCCTCCTCGAGCAGCGGCGCGAGTCGCTGCATCTCATCGAGATCGACCACCTTGACCTCGGCTCCGAGCAGCCGGTCGAGCAGCAGGTTGCCTTGAACGGCAGGCCCCTTCACGCCGTGCATCAGGACGAGTCGGGCCTTGAGACCGAACTTCGCGGCAGCGGCCGAGATCTGCCGGCACCAGTTCGACTGCGTGTACGCGCCCGCCACGATGGTATCGAAACCGCCGGTCAGGATCTCGGCGAACAGGAACTCGAGCTGGCGCGTCTTGTTGCCGCCAAGCGCGAGGCCGGTGAGGTCATCGCGTTTGATGTAGACCTGCACACCTCCGACCCTCGCGGAGAATCTCGGGCACGCCTCGAGCGGTGTCGGCAGATGGGCAAGCTGCACGCGTGGAATACGCGCCAGTCGTGCTGCCAGCTCGTCTCGACTGATAACAGCCTGGGCCATCACTTGCACCATGGCGGCTCCCTCCCGAACGGATGCCGGGGCCGCCGCGCCGTGAGATGCGATCGTCTCAGCGCTGCCTCCGGCACAGTTAGGTAATCGCTCCATTCACGTTATTGGCCCGGCCAGCGGAGTCAATGGACCGGGACGGCGCCGGCGGCAGTGAACTGGCTTTCTCCGCTGCATGCCTTTCGCAAGCCCACAAGACCGCAGCGTGGCAAACCTGAACGCTCGATCGCCGAGGCCGGGAAGACACCCTTGACAGGCTCTCGCCGCATCGGGGAGGCTCGGCAGGTGATCTGCGCCGGGCGGATCGACCGCCGCTTTGCGTACACTTCTGTACTCGGATGTGAATTGACGCCTCCGCCGCATGGGGATGCCTTGCCACAGGTGCTGCTCTCCGACAGGTCGGACGCGGACCTCGAACGTGACCTCTCGAGGGTGAACCGGCTGGAGACGTTCACGGCCCGGATAGCGACCGCAGGTGCTGCCCACGTCTCGTGCGAACCCGGCTTCTCCGAGGAACTGATGCGCATCCGTTCTGAGCCCGGGCGGCCCACCACCATCGCAAGGCCTCTCAACCAACCGCACGACAACAGGAGGACGAAACGAATGACCGGGAAACGAATGACCGGACTGGCCCCGTTCGGCTCTTTGCGGACCCGTGCCCTCGCGCTCGCTGCAGGGTTCGGCACAGCGTTGCTCTCCATTGTCGCCTTCAGCGCAGGCGCGCAGGCTGCTAATCCCCGCGCCCAACGCGCACTCGTGTTCGCTGATGCCGGTGAGCCATCCACGATCGATCCGGCGATCGCGAATGTGAACCAGGAACAGCACGTCACCTGGAATGTCTACGACCCGTTGACGACCTACGCATTCAACCAGCCGGGTGTCATCAGGCCGTGGCTGGCAACAGGCTGGACGACGAAGGGGACCGTCTGGACCTTCCAGTTGCGCAAGGGTGTCACCTTCCAGGACGGGCAGCCATTCACCGCTGCGGATGTGAAGGCGTCGCTCGACCGGATGCTCAAGATCAACCAGGGCACGGCCTACTTGATCAGCGCGATCAAGAACGTGAGCGTGCTCGGGCCTTATACCGTACAAATCACGACCAAGACGCCGAACGTGTTCCTCGCTGCGAACCTGAGCCATATCGGGATCGTGAGCGCCTCGGACATCGAGAAGCATGCCAAGGGTGACGATCTCGCCCAGGGGTGGTTCCAGTCGCATGCAGACGGAACCGGACCATACAAGTTCGTCTCCTGGCAGAAGGGCAACAAGATCGTGCTCGTCCGCAACGCCCATTGGTGGGGCCCCTTCGCCCCGAATGCGCCCGACGAAGTGGTCGATCAGTTCGTCCCCGACGGGGCAACGCGGGCTCGCGGTCTCGAGGGTCATACCTACGACTTCGCGGATTTCGTTCCGGTCGACGACGTTTTACGGATTGTGAAGAAGCCGGGCTTCCATCTTGTCTCCGGCAATCAGCTCTTCACCTGGCCGGCAATCTACCTCAACATGCAGATGGCGCCCACCGACAACGCCGATTTCCGGAAAGCCCTTGTCGACGCCTTCGACTATAACGCGGAGACGGTGTTCTATAAAGGCTACAACACCGTGCCGCGCGGACCATTGCCGAGCTGGTTCCCCGGCAGCCCGGAGAGTTCGTCCCCACCGATTACCCAGAATCTGACCGCGGCGAAACAGGCGCTCGACGCCTCGAAGCTCGGCAAACCAGGCATCACCTGCTGGGTGCCCTCGGCCTACCCGGAGTTTGCCTTCGGCGCGACAAATCTGCAGTCGTCCGCCCAGCAGCTTGGCATCACCGTCAACGTCCGCTCGGCGCCGTTCGTGCAGGCAATCAACGCCATTAAGAACAACCAGGCGCAGTGTTTCGTGCTCGGAGAGGCAATCCTCAGCCCCTCCGATCCAACCGCGCTCTTTGCCTCGCACGAGACGACGGGCGCCTATTACAACACCGAGCACTATGCGAATCCGGCGTTCGACCAGCTCGTCAGCCAGATCAGCGAGACGTTCGATCCGCAGCAGCGCGAGGCGCTCGTCAAGCGTGCCTTCGCGATGGTCGTCGACTCGCACGCGATCATCTGGACCGCGCGGCCGCCGACGCTCTATGCGGTGCCGAACGACATCACGGGTTTCGAGGTCGACCCGGCAAGCTACACCGGGATCCGGTTCTGGGAGCTGAGCATCAGCAGGTAGGGCAATCGATGACGGAGGCCCGCCGCCCCTTCGCCACCAGCGCCGTCGCCGCTCCACTGAGGCCGGGTTGGTTGCGCAGAGCGACCGCGGGCGTCCGTCGTCAACCCGCTGCCTGGTTCCTTGCCCGCCGGTTCGCTTGGTCGCTCGTCGTCTTGTTCGTGCTGGCGACGATCACCTTCGTGCTCGCGCGTATCGTTCCTGCCGACCCGGCCGCGTTCCTCGCCGGCCAGAACGCAAGCCAGGCTGCCATCACATCGATCCGGCACGAGTACGGCCTCGATAAGCCGCTCGACATCCAGTACATCAATTACATGTCGGGATTGCTGCGCGGCAACCTGGGCATCTCGATCAGGACCCGCGACCCGGTCGCCAGCGACATGGCAAGCTACCTGCCGGCGACGCTCGAGCTGCTGTTTGCCAGCTTCTTTGTCTATGTGACCGCGAGCCTCCTGCTCGGAATCACCACCGCTTACCACGCACGTGGGCCGTTCGGCGTCGTCGTCAAATTGTTGACGATGGCCGGCACGGCGCTGCCGGTGTTCTGGATCGGCGCCGTGTTGCAACTGGTCTTTTTCTACAGGCTCGGCTGGTTTCCGCTCGGCGGCCGGCTCGGTGAACTCGCCACGCCGCCCCCGCAGGTGACCGGCTTCTACACAATCGACAGCATCCTCGCCGGCCAATGGAGCACGTTCGTTGACGCTGTCGCCCACCTCGTACTGCCATCAGCAGCGATCGTGCTCAGCCTCCTTGCCGTCGGCATGCGGCAAACCCAGGCCGCAGTGATGCAGGAGCTCGGTCGGCACTATGTCCGCACCGCTCGCGGCAAGGGCATGTCCGAACCGCGGATCGCGCTCAAGCACGTGCTGAGGAACGCGCTCAACCCGATTTTGACCGTGACCGGCGTCCAGTTCGGCTACATGGTGAGTTGGGTGATCCTGGTCGAGGTCGTCTTCAACTGGCCGGGCATCGGCCTTTACGCGTACCAGTCGTTTCAGGTCTTCGACTACGCACCGATCATCGCCGTGACGCTGATCGCAACCGTGGTCTTCCTGGCGGTCAACCTACTGACCGACATCGCCTACGCAGTCCTCGATCCGCGAGTCCGCCGTGGCTGAGCCGCGCGGATTTCTCGCCGATCTCACCCGGCTGCCGCGGCTCGCCCAGCGCGCGCAGGCACGGCTGCCAACCAGCCCGCTCACCTGGGTTGGCCTGCTCGTGCTCGTCTTCCTCCTCCTTCTGACAATCGATCCGGCGCTGTTTGCGATCGGCAGCCCGATCCGGCTCGACATCGTTAATCGCCTGCAACCACCAAGCCTTGCGCACCCGTTCGGGACCGACGAGGGGGGCCGCGACATCTATAGCCGCGTCGTTTGGGGAACCCGCAACTCGCTCGGTGTGGCGTTCATCGTCGTCCTTTCCGGTGCCGCGTTCGGTGTGCTCTACGGACTCGTCTCGGGGATGGTCGGGGGCTTCGTCGACGAGATCTTGATGAGGCTGGTCGACATATTCCTCGCCTTCCCCGCCTTCATCCTTGCCATCGTCATCGCCGCCGTGCGTGGCCCCGGCCTCGGCAGCGTCGCGATCGGACTCGCCATCGTCTGGTGGCCCGGTTACGCCCGGCTCGTTCGCGGCAAGGTGCTCGCGATCCGTAACCTCATGCACGTCGAGTCGGCGCGTGCCCTCGGTGTCTCGCCTATGCGGCTGGCGATGCGGCATATCCTCCCGTTCGTCTGGCCCGACGTGAACGTGCGGATGACGACCGACGTCGGCTATGCGCTCGTCGCTGTGACCGCACTCTCGTTCCTCGGCCTCGGCGCCCAGTCGCCAACCCCGGAATGGGGGCTGCTCATCAAGGACTCCTTCTCCTATTTCGATTCGGCCTGGTGGTACATGACCTTCCCCGGTTTGGCCGTGATGGCAACGACGATGGCGTTCTCGCTGGTCGGTGATGCGATCGGCAAGGAGCCCGATTGAGCGCCACCGCCTCGTCACCGGTCCGCAGCGATGCTGCCATCGAGGTCGTGCTCCAGGTCGACGATCTCGTGGTCGGACTGCCGCTCGGCCGCGGCCACGTGGCACGCGCCGTCAATGCGCTCAGCTTCTCGCTCGGCAAGGGAGAGATCTTCGCCATCGTCGGCGAGTCCGGCGCCGGTAAATCGCTGGCGGCACTTTCGATTCTGCGGCTCGTACCACCGCAGGCACGACTGAGCGGTCGCATCTGGTTCCACGGTCAGGACCTGCTCGCCATCTCACCGGCAGAGCTGCGGGCGGTGCGTGGCAATGCGATCTCGATGATCTACCAGGATCCAATGACGGCGCTGAACCCGGTGTGGACAATCGGGGAGCAGATCAATGAGACGGTCAGGCTGCACCAGCAGATCGGGCGAAAAGCCGCAGCGGATCGGACACTCGAGGTGCTCGCACTCGCACGGCTGCCGAACCCCCGCCAAGTCGCCCGCTCATACCCCCACCAGCTCAGCGGTGGGATGCTGCAACGGGCGCTCATCGCACTTGCGCTTTCCTGTGGCCCCGAGATCCTGATCGCTGACGAGCCGACGACGGCACTCGACGTCACCGTGCAGGCCCAGATCCTGGCAGTGCTCCTCGGCCTGCGCGACACGCTCGGCCTCTCCATCATCCTGATCACGCACGACATGGGTGTCGTAGCCCGCAGCGCCGACCGCGTGCTGGTCATGTACGCTGGCCGCGCAGTCGAGTCGGGCAGCGTGCTCGATGTGCTGCCGCAACCACTCCACCCGTACACCGACGCACTGCTCCGCTCGGTTGACCTGACCGGCCCACGCGGCCAACTCGCCGCCATACCCGGTGCACCACCGCCGCTCGGCGCCGCGCCGGCCGCCTGCGCCTTCCATCCACGTTGCAGCTACGTGCAGGCGAAATGCATGCAGGCCGAGCCGAAGTTGCGCGCGGTGGCGGACAGGAGGAGCGTGCGTTGCGACTTTCCGCTCCAACAGGTCAGCGCCGATGAATGAGCTCCTTCGCTGTGAGGAGCTGCGGCGAACCTTCACCCGCCGCGGCCTTCTCGACGGGACCGAGGTGGTCGCCGTCGACCGGGTCAGTTTCAGGCTCGGAGTCGGTGAAACGCTTGGCATCGTTGGCGAAAGCGGCTGCGGCAAATCGACATTGGGGCGGCTTGTGCTCCGGCTCCTCGAGCTCTCCGCCGGCAAGGTGCTGTTTGATGGCGACGATATCTCGCACCTCGGCCCTCGTGCGATGCGCTCCACCCGTCGGAAGATGCAGGCCGTCTTCCAGAACCCGTTCGCCTCCCTCAATCCGCGCTTCTCGATCAGGCAGATTCTCGAGGAGCCCTACCGGGCACACCATCTCAGCCCGCCCGCCGGATGGAACGCACGTCTGGCAGATCTGCTCGAACAGGTCGGACTCGATGAGGGAATCCTGGGCCGCTTTCCGGCTGAGCTCTCCGGAGGCCAATTGCAGCGTGTGGCGATTGCCCGCTCTCTTGCGCTCGAGCCGAAGCTGATCGTCGCCGACGAACCAACCTCGGCGCTCGACGTCTCAATTCAGGCGCAGATTCTCAACCTCTTCGCTCGCGTGCAGCAGCGCTCGGGTGTTTCGTACGTCTTCATTTCGCACAATCTGAATGTCGTCGAGCATCTGAGCGACCAGGTCGCCGTCATGTACCTTGGCTGTTTCGTCGAGACAGCGCCGAGCGCTTATCTCTACGCGCGCCCCCTGCATCCGTACACGCAGGCGCTGCTATCGGCGGTGCCCGCAACCGATCCGGTCGTTGAGCGATCGCGGGCCGCCGTGACAGCGACGGAAGAGCCACCGGATCCGTCACGGATCCCGAACGGCTGCCGCTTTCACCCGCGCTGCCCGATCGCCGAGCCGCTCTGCAGCGAACACGAGCCAAACCTCCGCGACATCGGCGGCGGGCACCAGGTCGCTTGCCACTTCGCACCCGAGCGGACGGAGGAGAAGGGCCGCTCGATTGCTGCCGCCCTGGCCGTGCGCCATCGGCAACCACCTGTCAATATGCAAGCGACGATCGCAAGGGCACCCCTGTGAAGCCGCTGCTCATTGGCGCTGTTGTCAGCACGGAAAGGATGCTCCGGGCCAGGCTCGGCTTCCGGAGAGACCGCGTGACATTGACGTCGGGAGACAGCCATGGCCGCTTCCTTGGCAACCACCGGAATGGACGCGACCGTGCTTCGGCTGCTCGACGAAGCCGCCGATGAACTCGCCGCCGACGTGGCCGCAACCGTGCGAACCGAGAGCGTCAATGGCGACGAAGGCGCTGGCGCTGCCATCTTCGCCGACTGGTTCGCGCGCAACGGCTTCGATGTCGAAACAAAAACCGTCGATCCCGCCTTCCGCGACCAGTTCCCGCTGCTCGCCAATGAGGGCAATCTCGAGCGCCGGCCCAACGTGTTCGGCTGGTGGCGCGCTCCCAGCCCCGGATTGCCGCCGCTGGTCTTGAACGGCCATTATGACGTCGTCCCCGCCGGGGACCCGTCGGAGTGGCCGCATCCACCTTTCGGCGGCGAGCGCGCCGGCGGGCGCATCTATGGCCGCGGCGCGACAGACATGAAAGGCCCGCTCGTCGCCGGCATGGTCGCGCTGCGCGCGCTGCGCGATGCCGGGGTCAAGCTGCCGTTCGACGTGCAGGTGCAGTGCGTGATGGGAGAGGAGAGCGGCGGACTCGGCACGCTGGCCGCGATCGCAAGCGAGCCGCGGCCCGGCGCGGTCGTCGTGCTCGAGCCGACCGAGTTCATCATCGCGCCCGGTTGCGGCGGTCTGATCCAGTTCACGATCAGCGTCGAGGGACGCGCCATCCACACCGCAAATCCGTGGCGCGGCGTCAGCGCGCTCGACAAGCTGATCATCCTCTACGAGCGGCTGCGCACGCTTGCCGCCCGCCGCAACGCGGAACTCTCGCATCCGCTCTTCGATCAGTTGCCCATGAAGGCGCCGTTCGCGGTCGGGACCTTCCATGCCGGCAAATGGCGGGCCACCGTCCCCGATCACGCCGTGATGGAGGGGCGGATCGGGCTGCTGCCGGGTGAGGAACGCCGAGACCTGCGCAAGCTGGTCGAGGACACAATTGCGGACGTGGCCGCCAGCGACAGGTGGTTGACCGCTCACCCGCCGCATCTGCACTGGATCAACGAGGGTTTCCCCGCATGGGAGACGCCGGTCGCCCATCCGCTCGTGCAGTCCTTCGTTGCCGGCCACCAGGCTCTCGGCAGCCCGGCGGTCGTGTCCGCGGTCACGTTCGGAACCGATGCGGCACACTTCGCCGCTGCCGGCGTGCCGGCGCTCATCTTCGGCCCGGGCAGCATTGTTGACGCGCACCAGGTCGATGAGTCGATCGATGAAGCCGACCTGCTCCGCGGCGCCAAAATCGTCGCACTCGGCGTCCTCCGCTACGCGGAATCAGCCACCGCGTGATCCGTCCGTTCCGCAGGCCGGCCTCCGCAATGCCCCTCTCGTCGTGGAGCAAGAAACGCCGTGTGGCCCACTGCCTCGCCGGACCGAGGCGCCTGATCAAATCACATCAAGGTTCCGTTTGGGGGTGGAGGCGCCATCTCGTTATTCTGCCGCTGATCGAATCACACGGTGCTCCGGATGGAACAGATGGATGACTCCCTCTACGGCACACGCGACAGGCGCGGGGACTGGAAGCCCTTCGAGCGGATTCAGTATCCGCCGGTCTTCGTCTGGCCGGTTCAGCCGGTCAAGTTCATCAAGTGGCTCTTCGGCTATCCCGGATACATTCTGCCGTGGAATCTGCTTTACGCAGGCGTGAGCGTCATCATCTGGCTGTACCTCACTCCGCCCATGGACGTGACGAAGCACTTCTCTGTTGGCTGGCTCGCCTATCTTCTTGCGTGCAACGCGCTGATCGTCTTCCTCTTCTTTGGCCTCTTCCACGGCCGGCTCTATATGCGGAAGAGGCAGGGCACATCCTTCAAATTCAGCGGCAAATGGCCCTCGACGGACAACTCGGCATTCCTCTTCAGCGACCAGACCATCGACAACATGATCTGGACCTTCGCCAGCGCCGTGCCCATCTGGACCGCCTATGAAGCCGTCACCCTCTGGGCCTTCGCCAACGGCTATATCCCCTATGTCAGCTTTTGGAAGCACCCCCTCTATTGCGTGGCCCTCATGGTGCTGGTCCCGGCCTGGCGCGACATTCACTTCTACCTTGTGCACCGGCTGATCCATTGGCCGCCGCTCTACCGCTCGGTCCACAGGATTCACCACAACAACGTCAATCCGGGGCCTTGGTCCGGGCTTGCGATGCATCCCATCGAGCACGCCCTCTATTTCTCGTGCGTGCTCATCAACTGGGTCGTGCCTTCCCATCCGGTCCACGCCCTCTTCAACCTCACCCACGCAGCCCTCGCGCCCGCCCCCGGCCATGTCGGCTTCGACAAGCTGGTGCTGGGCGAAAAGACGGCGATCGACACTCATTCCTACGACCACTATCTCCACCACAAATACTTCGAATGTAACTATGCGGACGGGGTGGTCCCGCTCGACAAGTGGTTCGGCACCTTCCATGACGGCTCACGGGAGGCCGAAGAGGCAATGAACAGACGCTTCATGCAGCGCGCTCGGAACGAGGCCGAAAAGCGGGCCAGGCGCTCCGCCAAAACCTGAAGCTCACTCCCGCCGACGTCGCCGATCGGCAGTTACCGAGCCAGCAGCGCCTTGAGCGTGACGCGAGCGGCCATCAGCTGCTCGGGCGATGGCCTCGCCCGCTTGGCGATCAGCATTTCAGCAAGCCGGACATCCTTCGCCACGGCGTTGCCCGCACCGATGCCGCTCGCCGCCACCAGCCTGCCGTCGCCGGCGAGATGAAACAGAAGCAGTGCCCCGTCCGCGCGTTCGCGGCGCACGCTGACGCATCCTTCCTCGGGCAGGCCGGCAACGTGGAGCGTCATCTCGTATTGATCCGACCAGAACCAGGGAACCGCCGTGTGCTTCCGGCCCCCGCCGAGCATGTTCGCAGCCGCCAGCGCGCCCTGCTCTTGGGCATTGCGCCAGGCCTCGATGCGGAAACGGCGGCTATCATAGACGCCAAGAGGAGCCGAACAGCAATCGCCCGCCGCGAAGATGTCGGGATCGGAGGTTCGCAGGAACTCGTCGACCGCGATGCCATTCTCGATCGCGAGGCCCGCCCTTTGCGCAAGTTCGGTCACAGGATCGACGCCGATGCCGATCACGCAAAGATCGGACTCGATGTCCTCCCCGCGCGTCGTCCGGAGGTGAACGGAAGAGCCGATTGCCTCGATCTCGGATACTCCTTGGCTGCAAAGAATATCGACGCCCTCGGCCTTGTGTCTTGCCTCGATCGCCGCAGCAATCTCCTGCGGCACCCCGCGCATGAGAAGCCGCGGCTGCGCCTCGATGACAGTGACGTCCGCCCGCCGCACTCGCGCCGAGGCCGCAAGCTCGAGCCCGAGGAAGCCGCCGCCAACGATCGTCACCCGGCACCCGGCGGTCAGGCGCGACCGTATCGCAACCGCATCATCGAAGGTCCTGAGATAGAGTGCGCTCTCCGGTGCGTGCGGCAGCCTGCGCGGCATAGCACCGGTCGCGAGGAGGAGCTTTTGGTAAGGAAGCGTGGTCCGGTCGGCAAGCTCCACCGTTCTTTTTTCGCGGTTGATGCGGACCGCCGGATTTCTCACAATCAGCGTGATCGCAGCACCTGCCAGCCACTCTTCTGAAGCGATCGTCTTTGGTTGAGGCGCATCAGCGTTCGTGATCGCACTCTTCGAAAGTGGCGGTCGCTCGTAAGGCAGATGCGCTTCGCGCCCGATCAAGCAAACCGGGCCGGAATAGCCGGCATCCCTGAGGGCGATGGCGGCTCTCGCGCCACATTCGCCCGCCCCGACGATCACCATTCCGCCGGACATCGCCTCATGCGATCAGAATCAGGACCTTGCCGGCTTCGACCTTGACCGGGTAGGTCCTGAGGTCGATGCAGACCGGCGCGCCTCTCGCCTCTCCCGTTTTGTAGTCGAACCGGCCATTGTGCTTCGGGCACTCGATGATGCCGTCCATCACCAGCCCGTCCGCGAGATGCACCCTCTCATGCGTGCACAGCCCGTCGGTCGCGAAATACGCATCGTCCGGGCTCCGATAGATCGCGAACGTGCGGTCAGCGTGATCGAAGCGGATCACTTCCTCCGCGTCGATATCGCCCGCCTCGCACGCTTCGATCCATTCGCTCATTCCTGCCCCCTCCTGCTCCATCGCGCACATCGCGCCGGGGATCTCGGCGCGGGACTTCCAAACCGGACGCCGGCCGGCTGCCATCGGATCCGCACCGATCTCGGACGTGACCATAGGGAACGAAGCGCTTTACAGGCCACCACCAAACTGATCAAAATTGATCAAGCTTGGTGACGAATCCCGTTCGATCGAACGAAAAATGAAAAAGGTGCGATTGGCCGATATCGCCCGGGCCGCGAAGGTGGGAACCGCCACCGCCGAACGGGTCCTCAATGCGCGCGGCGGTGTTGCGCCTCGGACCGCGGAGCGGGTCGTGATGGCCGCCCGCAGGCTCGGTTATGACCGCCCGCTGCCCGAGGCCCATCGCGGCGTCATCCGTATCGAAGTCATGATGGTTCGTCCCGACACGCCGTTCTTCACGCGGCTCAACCAGGCCTTCACGCGCATTGCCGCCTCTCTCGATCCAAGCATCCTGATTCACCGCACCTTCCTCGACGAGCGCGACCCCCATGCAGTCGCACGCCACATCGCCAATCCCGGCTTCCGCCGGTCCGGACTGATCATCGTCGCGCCCGATCATCCCGAAGTGAGGGCCAGGCTCGGGGAAGTGAAGGCCGCGGGCGTCGCCGTCGTGCCGATCGTCTCGCGCATCGGCGAAGCGGGCGATCCCTTCATCGGCATCGACAACGAGGCGGCCGGCCGAACCGCCGCCTATTACATGACCAACATGCTGAAGCCGCGTGCGGGAATCCTGGTCGCGCTCTGCCACAGTGCCGCGTACGCGGGCCACAGGGAGCGGATTCGCGGCTTCTCCGGCTATCTGGCCGAGCATCCCGATCCCGCACACCTCTTCGCGCTCGTCATCTTCGGCATGGACGACCCTGCTCGGTCCGCCGAACTGTTCGCGGATGCCTTGCGAAGGCACCCCGACATTATCGGCATCTACAATGCCGGCGGCGCCAATGCCGGAATCGCATCGGTCCTGGAACGAGAAGGTCGCGGCAGGTCGATCATGTGGATCGGCCACGAGTTGACCGAGGATTCGCGTCGCTGGCTGAAGTCGGGGCTGATGGACATCGTTCTCGACCAGGCTCCCGAGATCCAGGCCAGGTGGGCCATTGATACGGTTCTGCACCGGATCGGCTTCATCGATGTTGCGGTGAGCTGCGAACCGGTGCGCTTCCTGACCATCAGCGCGGAGAACCTTTGAAGGCGCGCCCTCCGGGCCGCCCGCGTCTCGCCCGGCATGGTTGATCGCGGAGAACGCGGACGCGAGTATCGCTGAGCGCCGTTCCCCGCGAGGTTCCGCTTGCCCGCTCCGCTGGCTGCGCCAAGAGCACCGACCCTGACGCTCCCTGCCGCACCGTCCCTCGCCGCTGGCGCGGGCCGGGCCGTCCTGCTCGACCCGGATGGCGTCTTCCATCACGTCCCGGCAGCCGTCGCCGCGGCGGCGCTCAAGCAACTGCCGCCACCGCTCGTCGTGCATGCGCCCGCCACCTTCCGCCGGCTCGGCCTCCCAGGCCGGCCGGCCTTCGATCTCCTCGAGCTGTTCGCCTTCGCCTGCCCGGCATGTCCGGTCGCACCGACCGTGCGCGGCCTCGCGCTCGCGCTTGGCGAACCCACACCCGCCGGGCTCGAAGCCGCCGCGGCCGCCCTGCCCCGGCTCGCCTCCTTGTTGCTCGACCGTCTCGCGGCCAAAAGAGGGTTGCCCGCCAACGCCGAGGCAGCCGGCCTCGCCGCTGAGATGGGACGCACCGGCTGGGGATGGGCACCCTTCGTGCTGGCCGCGCTCGATAGCCCCGACGCAGCACCCGCCCCGCAGGGCCTCCGGGTCTGGCGGCGTTTGCCGGAATGGGAAGAAACCGCCCCGCCCCCGAAAC
>Ga0335075_10009200_pt1 | contig 15082 bp, 7 predicted proteins | sample Lox_Sample_24_FD_206723 | JGI IMG/M metagenome (GOLD analysis project Ga0335075, IMG submission 206723) | Soil microbial communities from Loxahatchee National Wildlife Refuge, Florida, United States - Lox_Sample_2.4 | ecosystem: Environmental > Terrestrial > Soil > Wetlands | place: USA: Florida... | reverse complement strand
TCGATGTGAATCGAGGATGGCATGTTCAATTTTGCGAGCGCCGTTCTGACAGCGGCGATGCCGTGGCCCATGTCGAGGCCTTCGAGTCTTGCGGTGACCTGGACGTAGCGCTGCTGGTTGTCCTGGAGAATTTCCGTTTGGCCCGGCAACTCGGTCATATCCGCGAGCGAGCCGAGGTTTGCAGTTTGTCCGGTGGGCGAGACCAGCACCGTGTTGTTCATCGCGGAAAGAGACGCGCGCACGTCGGCGGGATAGCGGATGCGGATAGTGTACGGGCGGTCGTTGACCACCATCGGCTGCGAGGTTTCGACGCCGTCGAGCATCGCATCCGCGTTGCTGGCGACGTCCTGCGGCGTGAAACCGGCGTGAGATGCGCGCGCCGGATCGATGCTGAACGAGACGGCCGGGCCGCTGGTGGTGGAGTCGATGCCGTTGTCGATGTCGACGATCGGACTGTCCCCGCCGACCTTGATTTTGCCGATGGCGTCGGCCACGCGGGGCGCCCAATCGTCGAGCAGCTTGCCGTCGGGAGAAAACATCATGATATCGATTGGCTGAGGGTTGCCGGTCAGGTCGCCGATCATGTCCTGAAGCTTCTGCGCGAAATCGACGTCGACGGCAGGCTCCGCGGCGGTCACCTTGTCGCGGACTTCACTGATGATCGAAAAGATGTCGCGACTGCGATTCGTTTTGAGGTCAGCGGAAATATCGCCCGTATTCGCTTCGGTGACGGCGGCGAGGCCGAGTTGAAGGCCAGTGCGGCGCGAGGTGCTCTTCACTTCGGGAGTCGAGCGAACGATCTGCACGATGTGCGAGACCATCCGATTGGTTTCCTCGAGAGACGATCCCGGCGGCGTGACGTAGTCGAGGATGAAGCTGCCTTCGTCCATTTTGGGCAGCAAATCCGAGCCGATCTGCTGATAACAGATGTACGAGACGGCGATCAAGACAACGGTCAGCACCGGAACCCACAGCGGATGTTTGAGGCTGCGACGGAACCAGCGCTCGTAAAAATGGATCACGCGTCCGAATGTGCCCTTCATCAGGTGCTGCTCCTCGGCTTGGAGAAGCCGGGTCATTTCTTGCGCGCGTTCCTCTTCTGTGCCATGCGTCGCAGTCGCTCCGGGGACAGTTGCTTCGTGTAGCGGGCTGACGGTCGGCGGATCGCCGGCAGGATTCGCCGCCGCAACGGCAGACACTTCCGCGGGTGCATCGCCTCCATCGTGCACCGGCTGCTTCTTCAGCAAGTAGAGGCAGAGCGTTGGCGTCCACGTCAGCGCGAGGGTCAGCGACGTGAGCAGCGCAGCCCCAATGGTGACCGCCATCGCGCGGAAGAAAACTCCAGTCACGCCGGTAATCGCGATCAGCGGCAGGAACACAACGATAGGCGTCAGCGTCGAGCCAACGAGCGCGGTTGACAGTTCGCGCAGTGTCAGAGCGACAGCTTCGTAACGGTTCTCTCCAGCTTGGCGATGCAGCACGACATTCTCGAGCACGACAATCGCGTCGTCGATGATCAAGCCGACAGCGGCAGCCATTCCGCCGAGAGTCATCAGGTCGAAGCTCTCTCCCAGAAACTTCATGACGATGAACGTCACGAGCAAGCTGATCGGAATGACCATCCCGGCGATAAACGACGTGCCCCAATCGCGCAGGAACAGTACGAGTACGGCAGACGCGAGCAGCAGCCCGATGAGAATGGCGTCGCGCACGCTCTTGATCGATTGCCCAACGATCCACGACTGGTCGTAGAACGTGCTGATGTGCACGCCGGGAGGAATCGTCTTCTGAATCGACGCCATCTCCGCTTTCACCTCGCCGGCCACTTGCATTGTGTTGCTGCCGCGCTGGCGATTGATGTTGACGAGAACCGCCGGCTTGGCGTCGGCGGTGACGATCGTGTACTGAGGCTCGTACGACGGCGTCACGGTGGCGATGTCGTTCACATAAATCGGCGTGCCGTCCGGCGCGTTCTTGATGAAAACTTTGCCGAGCTCCTGCGCGTTGTGCGCCTGCGCGGTGACGAGGCCAAGATAAAGCTGATGGTTCTGCGGCAGCAGACCCGGCGATTCGATGATGTTCGATCGATCGACCGCGGCAAGAATGTCTGAAATGCTGATCGCGGTAAGTCTCAGTTTCGCCGGATCCGGAATGATGTGGAATTCCGGCACATTGCCGCCCTGAATCAGGATGGTGCCAACGCCCAAGAGACCCGCGAGGCGCGGCTTGATGTCGTACGTGGCCATCTCCCACAGCTGCTCTTGCGACAGCGTGTTCGACGTGAGGCCGTAGCCCATGATCGGAAAGCTGGAAAATTCGAGCCGGTCGCTGGTGACCTTCGCAGTCGGCGGAATCGTAGCTTCGACGCGCGCCAGAGCCGCGTTGACGCGCTGCAGCGTTTGGAACATGTCGACGCGCCAACTGAAGTACAGATCGACCTCGGCTGAGCCGCGGCTTGTAATTGACTGCACGTCCTGAATTCCCTGCACGCCGCTGACGGCTTCTTCGATCGGGCGCGTGATGGTGACGAGCATCTGATCGATCGGCATCACGCCGTTATCGACGCCGATGATCACGCGCGGGAAATCCGTAGTGGGGAAGACCGCGATCGGAATGCTGAACGCCAGGTATGCGCCGACCAGCGCGAGAGTGATAATCAGGAAAATGATCGATTTGTGCTCGCGCGCGAACCAGTAGCGATTCGGATCCGGCGGCGGAGATTGCGATCCCTGATTTGCTGGAATCGTGTTCTCAGCGGCTCCGCTCGAACCGGACTTCATTCTTTTCCGCCGTCCGATGTGCCGCTTGGCGGTTCGGCGCTTTTCGAAATTGCGATTTTCGTCCCATCCGGCAAACCGTACGCCCCTTGCGTCACCAGCTGTTCACCGCCGCTGAGGCCGCTGAGAATCTGCACGTCGGCCCCTTCTCGGATCCCGGTTTTCACGGTGGTCTGGTGTGCGGCTTGGTCCTTGCCAACGACCATCACGGAAGTCGTCCCGTCCTGCGCCGTCAAGATCGCATCGGTGGGCACGACCAGCGCGTTCTTCACCGTTTTAGCGACGATTTGTACGGTGACGGTCGATCCAGGCTTGAGCCTGTCGCCGGAATTCACGGCGTCGACCCACACTTGAATCGTGGTGCTGTTGGGGTCGAGAGCCGGACTAACCACGGATACCTTTGCGGGAGCATCAGACTGTCCTTGCCCGAGAACGAGTGTCGCGGAATCTCCGACGTGCAGGAGCGACGCTTGTTGCGGCGAAACGTAGGCGCGTCCGATCGCGTGAGACAGGTCCATGACGGTTATCAGCGGCGTGCCTGCCGCAGCCATCTGACCTTCGTAAAGCGGTCGATCAGTGACGACGCCGGTGATCGGGCTGCGAATCTCCGAATACTGAAGGTTCGCGAGCGCGGCTTCGTATGCGCCCTTGGCAGAGGCAAGCTGGCCTTTGGCCGTATCCAATTCGGCCGATTGCCCGATCTTCTGCATGCCTTTGAGATGCGCTTCCGCCTGCTCGTACTGGTTGTTCGCCTGAACGTAATTTACGTGCGAGTCGTTCACCTGGTTGAGTGCGATGGCGCCCTGCTGATACAGCTTCAGACGGCTTTGGTAGACGTCGCGCGCGGCTTCCATAGCCTGCTTGGTTTGCTTCGCGTTCAATTCGGCGGCTTGAACGTCGGCCGGAACGCTCATTTGAATTGATGTGTCATAGGCGGCTTGTGCCTGTTCGTAGGTACCCTTGGCTTGGTCGAGGGCGGCTTGGAGATCTTTGTTCTCGAGTTGCGCGACCAACTCGCCCGCGTGCACGTGGCTGCCGCGGTTTACGTAAAATTTTTCCACCGGCGCGCTGATCTTCGGCACGATTGACGCTTCAGTCTTCGGATACAGAACGGCTTCCGTCGAAACAATCTGCTGAATTGTCTTTTGCTGAACAGTGGCGGCCCGCACTGAGACTGCCGGAGGAGCTTCCGGCTTATTCCCGGAGCACCCGGCGCACAGCAGCATCGCCGTCGTGGCTAAGACACTGCAGAGGGCAAAGATTCCGGGCGACGCCATTGGTTTCAGTCGGCCTGGCGCGAGTTTGTTGGGGCTGGGGCTTGTCATGGACCTAGAAGCTCCCTGTGACAGTCTGAAGAGTTGCGATCGCAGTGCGGTAACGCAGTTCGGCGTCGGCATACGCGTTGCGCGCCTGCGTCAGCGTGTTCTGCGCGCTGACAACATCGAGCGCCGCGGTCTCGCCTGCCTGGTAGCGCAGGTTAATCAGACGAAGGCTTTCAGCTGCAAGCTCGGCGGTGTGGCGCGCCATTGCAACGCTATGCCGCGCGACGAGCGCTTCGTTGTAAGAACCGTAAAGGTTGTCGAGCAGTTGGCGCTGGGCTTCGTTCGATTGGAGCCGGGCCTGATCGCGCTTGTATTCTGCCTGATGAAGCTTGCTTCGCAGAGTGCCCCAATCCCATACGGGGACGTTCACGCCTGCGGTGATGAAATAGCCCAAATTCGGAAGGATTTGCGGTTGCCCGTTCGGCGTGGTGGGAAATTCGACGTTGACGCTGTGCAAAGCGAAGTAGTTCGCTTCGATACCGTAGTCAGCGCTGACATAGAAATCAGGCAGGAAAGCGCCCTTCGCGGCGAGCACGTCGGTCTTTGACTGGCGAAGAGTTTGCATTGCGACGGCCAAATCAGGATTTTCGTGTGCGGCCATTTGCTGCGCATCGGTGAACGGAGGCAGCGCGACGGGCGAATCCAGATCGTCGACGACAGTAAAATTCACGTTCAGCTGAGGTCCGAGCAGAACGGCGAGATCAAGGCGGGCATTGTTCATGGCGAGCGCGGCATCATCGAAGGCCTGCTGCTGCTGATTGTATTGCACCTCCGCCTGGATCACGTCGCTGTGCGCAACCTGCCCAACTCGCTCGGCATCTTGCGTGATCTGGTAGAAATGCCTGGCGGCATCGGATGCTGCTTGCGCCGTGGCGTATTTACGCTGCGCTACGATCAATCCGTAATAGAGGTTTGTCACCGTTACGGTCAGGCCGCGGCGCGCGATCTCCGCTTTGGCTTTGGCGATCGCCTCCGCAGCGCGGCCGTGATTGTAGGTCGCGAGCAGATAGTTGGCCGGTGAAAGATCTTCGTTGAAAACTCCCCACGCACGATAGACATGGACACCATCTTGCGTGACGAAGCGGCCGATCGTGGGCCTGTTCGGCCCATAACCTTGCGTCAGCAGAGCTTGACTGGTGCCGCTGATCGTCGGAAGGATTGCGTTGCGAGCTTGTACGCTGTCTTCCCTTGCGCTTTTCGCATCGTACAGCACGCTCTGAAATTGCGCGTCGTACTTTCGAGCTTGTTCGAGCGCATCCTGCAGCGTGATCGTTACAGGCACGGTTCCCTGGCTCGGGCCGGTTGGCTGTAGTAGTTGCACCTCGGGTTGTGACTGCTCTCCGTCCGGTGCCACCGAAACATGTGGCACTTGCTGCGCGGATTGCGCTTGCGTGGCCGCCTTGCCAGGAGGAACGCCGAGCGGCTCGTTTCCTACAGCGGCAGTGGCAGACAGCGGCGCGTTTTCCGATGGTTCTGCGGGTTTTGCGGTGGACTGCGCGAACGAAAGCGTCGCTATAAGTGCAAAAGACGCCGCGGCCAGCGCGGCGCAACTCATCAATCGAAGCCGCCATAATCGTCGGCACTTGCAGCGAATGTGCGCCCGTTTCGCTGGATCATGATCGCGGCTGAGTTGTCGCTCAGGATTCATCTCGTTCCCTCCGAAGTTCGCATCTGCGGCATTGATATTCGGGCGCAGCGCCGCGTCGATGGGCGCGATGGGCGCGATCGCAAATTATCGTCTGAACATGAAAAGCATCTGAAAACTGCTTCGCGGCGGGAGGAAGACGAGCAAATCGAACCGAACCGAACGTCTGTTTGCCGGTCCGATCTCAGTCGCGCAGCAGGGGAATGCGCACCTGGAATGTCGATCCCTTGCCCACGGCACTTTCGACGCGAATTTCGCCGCGGTGCGCTTCAACAATCCAGCGGCCGATCGCCAGACCAAGGCCTGTGCCGCCCGACTCTCGGGAACGCGAGCGGTCTGCTCGATAGAAGCGGTCGAAAACGTGACTGATATCTTCGGGGGCAATCCCCGTTCCCGTATCGCGAATGTGCGCAACGGCAAAACCGTCGTCGGACCCGAGGTGAACGTCGATCTGTCCTCCGGCTGCCGTGTACTTGACCGCGTTGTCGAGCAGAATCATGAAAAGCCGTTCAAGCGAGGCGGTGTCGCCCTGAACCCACACGGGATTCGGCGGGACGGACGCTCGAAAATCCACATTTTTCGCCTCGGCCAGCACGCGCGCTTCGCGGCAGGCGTTGTCGAACGCGGCTGCCAGATCGTTGCGCGTCATGGGCAGAAGCCCGGCCGCAGAGTCGGCACGCGCCAGGAGCAAAAGTTGTTCGATCATGCGCGAAACTTTTTCCGATTCGTCCAGAATGCGCGCGAGAGCTTCGCGGTATTCGGCGTCCGAACGCGGCTTGCGCAGTACGATTTCCGCGTTTGTGCGCATCACGGAAACCGGCGTGCGGAGTTCGTGAGAGGCATCGGCAGTGAATTGCGTGATGCGCTGGAAGGCTGTCTCGATGCGGGCAAGCATTTCGTTCAAAGTGGCCGCAAGGCGCTGCAGTTCGTCGCTGGCGCGCGGAACCGCGAGCCGTTGCGACAAATCTTGCGCCCCGATCGTGCGGGCTGCGTGCGTGATCTGGTCAACCGGCGCGAGCGCGCGGCGACTGAGCCAATACCCTCCCAAAGCCGCGAGGACGAGAAACAGCGGTGCGAGTGCGTACAGCAGATCGCGAAAACGATCGAGCGATCCGATCAATTGCGCGGTTGAAGTGGCGACTTCGATGTCGTAAGTCGCGCCTGCTACGTTCACGGATTCACGCAGAAACCGAAACCAATCGCCATCAATGCGCGCGTTGAAGGGGTTGGCGGCTTTGTGTCCGGGACGGGGCGCGACGCCGTTTCGAATCGCAGGGGAAGCGTAAATCACCGAGCCGTTTTGATAAGAAACGCGAAGAAGGGAATCCGCGCCTTCGCTGTCGAGGAGTTCGGAGAATTCGTCCTGGACCGCCGGAACACCCTGCGGCATGTCGTCCTTAATAATGTCGCGAACGGCCTGCAGGCGATGATGCAGCTCGGAGTCGACGGTGGCGCGAATGCTGTGATCCATCGCGAAGTAGGCGGTCGCCCCAAACAGGCCCAGCGACAAGGCGAGCATCAGCGAGTACCAGGCGGTCAGTCGCGCTCCGATGGACAGTGCTTTCAATCTTTGACTCCCGACCGATTTTCCGCGCGATTTTCGGAACGGGCGCAGTAGCCAAATCCGCGAACGGTATGAATCACTTTCTGCTTCTGTCCGGAATCGATTTTTGTGCGCAGCAGGCGGACGAAGGCGTCCAGCGTGTTTTCCTCCACCTCGGCATCCAGGCCCCACACGGCTTCGATGATCGCGCGGCGCGACGCAACGGCGCCTGAACGGCGCATCAGGAATTCGAGAAGACGGTATTCGGTCTGCGTGAGATGAATTTCCTGCTTGCCGCGGAAGACCTGATGCGTCCGGAGGTCGAGAGCTAAATCAGCGATCTGCAAACGATTGTCGTGAGCTGCTGCGGGACGGCGTGCCAGGGCGCGAAGACGCGCGAGAAATTCAGCGAAGGAAAATGGCTTGGTGAGGTAATCATCGGCGCCGGCATCGAGGCCTTTGACGATATCGGGGACCGCGTCGCGAGCGGTGAGCATCAGAATCGGGGTCGAGCGCCCGCTCTTGCGAACGCGCCGTGCAACTTCGAGGCCGTCCATGCGCGGCAGCATCCAGTCGAGAACGAGCACGTCGAATTGATAGGACTGTGTCATTTCGAGCCCTTCGGCTCCGTTATGCGCCACGCTGACGACGTGGTTCTCCTCTTCGAGTCCCTTTTGCAGCAGCTCGGCCATCCTGCGGTCGTCTTCGACAATCAAAACGCGCACTGGCACGTCCTCAAGCGTGTAATGTCCGCCTGAAATATATATGAAAACGGGCAGTGATTAGAGGCGATGAATAAAGGAAGCACAGTCCGCGACAGACTGGCAGGTGGCAGTACGAATTCTGAAACTTTCGCGCCGATAGGTTATCCAACCTTTTGATGCTGCGGGGTATCATTCCTGAATACAGAGGTGGGAGGCGACATGCTCGTCAAGCGCGCGCCAGATCTGACCTATAAGGACGTAACTCCCAAAGGGCTCTACATGGGCCGCCGCAATTTTCTGCTCGGATTGGCGGCGACGGCCGGAGCAGTGACGGCGTGGAAAAGGCTGCCCGTTGTATTTGCGGGGAAGCCGATCGGCACGCAGCCGCATCCGTTGAACGGCCTCACGAGATGGCCGGGTAGCACAAGTGAAGCGATCACTCCTGCCAACGACGTCATGCATTACAACAACTACTATGAGTTCGGCACCGGCAAGGGCGACCCTGCGGAGAATGCGCGCAATTTCGTGACGTATCCGTGGACCGTCTCCGTGGAAGGAGAAGTCGACAAGCCGCGCAAGTTCACCATCGACGAAATCATGAAACTCGCGCCGCTCGAAGAGCGAATTTACCGGCATCGCTGCGTTGAGGCCTGGTCGATTGTCGTGCCGTGGATCGGGTATTCGTTGAGCGCGCTGATGAAGCAGGTGCAGCCGAAATCGACGGCCAAGTTCGTCGCGTTCGAGACCTATTACAATTCGGGCGTAATGCCGTGGGGCTCGAGTTCAGGAATCGAACTGCCGTATGTAGAGGGCCTGCGGATGGATGAAGCAATGCATCCGCTGACGCTGCTGTGCGTCGGGATGTACGGCGAGACGCTGCCCGCTCAAGACGGCGCGCCCGTGCGGCTGGTCATTCCGTGGAAGTACGGGTTCAAGAGCATCAAATCGCTGGTGAAGATCAAGTTCGTGAAGAAGCAGCCGCCGACAACGTGGAACATGGAAAATCCTTACTGGTACGGCTTTTACTCCAACGTGAATCCTGACGTCGACCGTCCGCGCTGGAGCCAGAAGGTTGAGAAACGGCTGGGCACAGGCTTCTTTTCGCGTCCGATTCCGACACGAATCTTCAATGGCTACGGTGATCAGGTGGCCAGCATGTACGCCGGCATGGATCTGACGAAGTATTACTGACCGTCGGAATTCTAGCAGGGGCGCGGCATGTCGTAGATCCGCCGTGGCGGGCCATGCTCGCCCGGTCGCGCGACTGCGGTCGCGCCTGTCTGCCGCAGGTAGGCTTCGAGCGCGTCAAACGAATGAAATTCCTTAAAACAGTGCTGATGAGCAAGTGGACGAAGGTGGGGGTGTTCCTGCTTTGCCTTGTTCCACTTGGGCTTCTTCTCTGGAAGGGATATCACAACGATCTGACGCTGAATCCGGTCGAGTACGTCGAGCACCGGACCGGGGACTGGATCCTGCGATTCCTCTGCATCACCCTGGCGATCACGCCGCTACGAAAAATCCTTCGCCTGCCAGAGTTGATTCGCTACCGGCGCATGCTGGGACTCTTCGCGTTTTTCTACGCGCTGTTGCATTTTTCCACCTGGCTAGGCGTGGACCGTTACTTCGAGTGGAAATTGATTTTGGACGATATTGGAAAGCGGCCGTTTATCACGGTCGGCTTCACGGGATTCGTGCTGATGATTCCGCTGGCGATCACATCCACCGCCGGCTGGATTCGGCGGCTCGGCGGGAAGCGCTGGCAAATGCTGCATCGCGCGATTTACATCAGCGCGGTCTGCGGCGTGATTCACTACTATTGGCTGGTGAAGTCAGACGTGCGGAAGCCGATCGAATATGGCGTGATCGTCGCGGCTCTGCTGGTGTGGAGGATCGGATCGTGGATATCAGGACGGCGGCGCAAAGCCGGCAAAGTGCGGATCGCGCGAGACGAGGTCGTAACCGCAGAGACCGTCTAGGTTTGGAGTCGACCCACTTTTGCCTGTTAGCGCGATTTGCCAACAGCGAGATTTGTTCGTCCCGCACGGTCCATTTCCTTGCATCACAGACCGACGAATTAGTCGTGTCGGATGGGGGTCCAGTTACCGGCGTGACAGAGTGATGAGTATTCGAAGCGCAGAGCGGCTTTTATTCATGTCGCAGAGCGCTGATTGGATCGACGCGCATGGCGCGGCGCGCTGGCACGTAGCACGCAGCAGCGGCGACGGCCAATAGGACAATGACCGCTCCTGCCATAGTCAACGGATCAGTCGCGCTTACGCCGAACAGCCAGCTCGCGAGCGACCGGCTCAATGCGAGCGAGCCGATGAGACCGATTGCGACTCCCACTCCTGCCAACTTCAGACCCTGAGCAAGAATGGAGCGAAAAATGTCCTGCCGCTGCGCTCCGAGCGCGACGCGCACGCCGATCTCCTGGGTGCGTTGCGATACGGAGAACGCGAGCACGGCATAAATCCCGATAGAGGCAAGGAGCAGCGCGAAAGCGGCAAATCCGCCAAGCAGCCCAGACTGGAGTTTGCGCGGAGCGAGATAGTCTTGGAGCATTGTTTCGAGCGGCATCACATTCGTGACCGGCTGGTCCTTATCGACGGCCCAGACTTGCTCGCGGACCGCGTTGGCAAACGCCATCGGATCGCCGGAGGTGCGCACGGCGATGTAAGAGGGCGCGAAAAAGTCGTGCTGCTGAAACGGGAGATAGATTTCAGGCCGCGGCGGCTGATCGAGACCGGCCTGTCGAACGTCGCCGACGATGCCGACGATGGTGATCCAAGGCTGAGGAGGTGTGTCGTCGCGCTTAAAACGCATGCCGACCGGGTCCAGGCCCGGCCAGAATTTTCTGGCCGCGGTTTGATTGATCAGGGCTACGGGTTGCGTGTTAGGGGCATCGCGAGAATCGAATGTGCGGCCTTCGATCAATTTCATGCCGATGGCCTGAATGTAATCGGAACTGATCATGCGCGTGTTAGGGATGATGGCTTGCCCCGGGCGCGGGGCAGGGCGGCCTTCGATGATGATTCCGGTTGCGCCTCCCCAATTTGTGAGCGGAAGCCACGTGGTGCAGCCGGCCGCGACCACGCCGGGAAGATGATTGATGCGGTCGAGGACCTGGTCGAAAAAGGCGTTACGCTGCGCGACGTCCTGATATTTGGGGAAGGGCAATTCGGTTTCGGCAGCCAGCACATGAGCGGGGCGGAACCCAGGATCGAGATCGCGGACGTTCACGAAACTGCGAAGCATAAGCGTCGCGCCGGAAAATAACACGAGTGCCAGTGCGACTTCGGCGATCACGAGCGCGTCTCGCATGGGCCGCCTGGCAGAGCCGGATTGCTTGCCGCTCTGCTTAATGGACGTCGCCAGATCGAGGTGCGCGACGCGTAGCGCGGGTGCGATACCGAAAAGCACTCCACAGAGAACGGAAACACAAACGAGAAATGCGAGGACTTCGGCGCTGATTCCCGAGCCGCCGATTCCGGACCCTTGGATCGGTGCCAGACCGGTGGGCACGAGATTGGCGAGCAAAGGTGTTGCCGCGAACGCGAGCAGCAGGCCGGCGGCCCCGGCAATGATCGACAGGAAGATGCTTTCGGTGAGCAACTGGCGAATGATTCTCGCCCTGCCTGCGCCAAGGGCGACGCGCATGGCCAGTTCCTTTTGGCGTCCGGCGGCACGCGCCAGTAGAAGATTGGCGACGTTCGCGCAGGCAATCAGAAGGACGAAGCCGACTGCGCCGAGGAGAACGATCGCGGCAAGGCGCGAACTGCCTGTCAGGCGATCGCGCAGCGGCACCGCGTAAGCGCCGACCTTCGTATTCGAGTCAGGGAATTGTTTCGCAAGGCCCTGGGCAATGAAGGAGAGATTGGCGTTCGCGGCTTTGAGGGATACGCCGGGCTTCAGCCGCGCAATTACGTGAAGGTAATGGCTTCCGTGATTCGCGAGGTCGTCGTCAGTGAATCGAATGGGGGTCCAAAGCTGCGTCTCGCGATCGGGGAACGTAAAGTTACGCGGCATTACGCCGATAATCGTGTACTTGGAATTGTCCAGCCAGATCTGCTTGCCGACGATTTGGCGGTTGCCACCAAAGTTCGCCATCCAGACGGCGTGGCTGAGGATGACAACGTTGTTCCCGCCGGGCTTGTCTTCCGAAGCAAGAATGTTGCGGCCCCGGGCGGGCTCGACGCCGAGGAGGGGAAACATGTTGGCAGTGATCTCAGTGCCTTCGAACTGTTGAGGCTCGCCTTCGCTAGTGAGATCGAATCGGTGATCCTTCATCGCTGCCACGCCGGTGAAAACATTATTCTGCGATCTCCACGAGGCATAATTGCCGGGCGCCGGCGTGTCCTGTGGGAAACCATAGGCGGAGGCGTCTTCCCAGACCATTACCAGCCCGCTGGCATCGCGAAATGGGAGCGGACGCAGAAGGATGTTGTAGGCGACGGTGAAAATAGCTGCGTTCGCTCCGATTCCGAGGCCGAGAACGGCAACAGCAAACAGAAAGAATGCGGGATTAAGGCGGAAAATCCGTAAGGCGTAACGCGTGTCCTGAAGCAGCGTGTCGACGAACGGGAGGCTTCGTTCGGCGCGGTAGTCCTCTTTCATGGATTCGACGGGGCCGAATTTCAGTTTGGCCTGGCGATGGGCTTCGGCGGGAGAAAGGCCGGCGCGGACGTTTTCGGCGGTTTGAAGGGCGATATGGGCGTCGATTTCTTCGCGGAGGCGGGCGTCGGAGGAAGTGGCTAGTGGCGAGTGGCTAGTGGTTAGAAAAGGTAAAACGCTCGACAGGAAATTGCGCAGCCTAGAGAAGAATCGCCTCACGGATTTCATTGTCGAACCTCCCGTCAGTCGTGACGAACGTGTTAAGGGGAACGAGGACGAACGTTCGTGCCACGGCCAAATCCCATAAAAGTTCCCAATCGCGCGGCGCGGCGAATCAAAGAGAAATTCTTCGCTGCCCCAGCTTGCGGCAGGCTCGCCCAGAATGACAACTCGCACCTCTCGTCATCACCCGTGCCGCAGAGCGAAGAACTATTCGCAGCGCAAGGCGACGACCGGGTCGACGCGCATAGCGCGGCGCGCGGGGACGTAACTGGCGAGCAGCGCGACGAAGACGAACACGAATGCGACCGCAAGGAACGTCAATGGATCGTGCGCGGTGACGCCGAAAAGTTCGCCGGCCATGAGGCGCGTCAAGCCGAGCGCAGCGACGGTGCCGATTGCTACCCCGATGAGGGCCATTCTCGCGCCATGTCCGAGGACTAGGCGCATCACGTCGCGACTTTGAGCACCGAGCGCCATGCGCACACCGATTTCATGCGTGCGCTGCCCAACCAAATAGGAAATGACGCCGTAGATTCCGACGCACGAGAGAGCGAGCGCCAGAGCGGCAAAGATGCCGAGAAGAATCATGGAGAAACGGCGAGCCGCGAAGGAATTGGCTACAACTTCGTCCATAGTGCTGACGGCGTACACCACATCGCGGGGATCGATTTCTTCCACGGCACGGCGCACGGGAACCATAACGGCGCCAGGATCGCCCTTGGTGCGCAGCACGACGGCGACGGACTCGGCGACGAGCGGCATCAGCTTTTCGGGAAGCTGCATGAATGGATAGTCGAACTGCGCTTCGATGGCGGATTTTGGATCGGCGTCCAGCCCCCACTGCTTCACGTGCGCAACCACGCCGACAATCTCCGGGTCGACGTCAAACAGTGCGAGATGAATGTGCTTGCCGATGGGATTTTCGTTGGGGAAATAAGTGCGGGCGAAAACATCGTCGATGTCGATAACAACGGGCGCGTGCTCGTTATCTGCGTCGGTAACAAAACGGCCGCGCTCGAGCTTCACGCCCATGGCGCGGCGGAATCCGGACTCGACGAGATAAAACATCGCCTGGTGCATGTCCTGCATGGTGGCGGGCTTCGGCTGGCCGTCGATCCAGAAAGGCAAAGAAGAATCGTGAATCATGGGACGAGAGCCCAGCGTGACGGAAACAGCTTCGACTCCGGGAATGGCGCGCATTTTGTCGTCGAAGAGACGGAGGCGGGCGCGCGTTTGGGCGGAAGTGGTGTTCGCGGCCTCGGGAAGCGAAAGGTCGAACGTGATCGCGTGATCCGGATTGAAACCGGGATTCACTTGCCAGAGTGCCGCGAGGCTGCGAATCATCAGGCCGGCGCCGATCAGAAGAACCAGAGCCATGCCAACTTCGGCGGCGACGAAGACGCCTTGAAGGCGATGGCGCGCGCCGCTCGAGCCACGGCCGCTTTCTTTGAGAATTTCGTGCAAGTTGACGCGCGAAGTTTTCAGGGCTGGAGCGAGACCGAACAGGATTCCAGCGAACAGGGAAATTCCGAGCGTGAAGAGAAGTACGCGGGAATCGAGCGAAACTTCGCCAGCGCGCGGCAAAGCGGAAGGTAGAGCGCCGAGAACAGCCTTTGTTCCCCAGAAGGCAAGCAGAAGGCCGAGCACTCCGCCGCAAGCAGCAAGCAAAACACTTTCCGTAAGGAGTTGACGCAGCACGCGCGACGGACTCGCTCCGAGGGCCGCGCGGACAGCAAACTCACGTGAGCGGGTGATCGAGCGGGCGAGGAGAAGGTTGGCGACGTTCGCGCAGGCAATCAGCAGCAGGAAGCCGACGGCGGCAAGAAGGACGATCAGAAACGGCTGCACTTTGCCGACGATGTCTTCTTTCATCGAGGCGAGAGAAATACCAACATCCTTGTCGGCTTCAGGATATGTGGCGGCAAGATTGCGGGCGACCGCATCCATGTCGGCTTGCGCTTGCGCGAGAGTGACACCGGGCTTGAGGCGGCCAATGGCGTGCGCGCTCATGTCGATACGGCGATCGTGAAATGAAGGATCGTTCCACTGGCCGATGGGCGTGTACACGTCGCGGAGCTGACCATAGAAGGTGAATCTGGAAGGAACCACGCCAACGACCGTGTAGGTAACGCCGTTCAGCGTCAGGGATTTGCCGATGATACCGGGCGAGGAACCGAAGCGGCGTTGCCAGAAGCCTCCACTGAGAATCAGAACGGGGGCGGCGCCGATGCGGTCGTCGTCGGCGCGGAACGTGCGGC
>Ga0335075_10009199_pt1 | contig 15082 bp, 7 predicted proteins | sample Lox_Sample_24_FD_206723 | JGI IMG/M metagenome (GOLD analysis project Ga0335075, IMG submission 206723) | Soil microbial communities from Loxahatchee National Wildlife Refuge, Florida, United States - Lox_Sample_2.4 | ecosystem: Environmental > Terrestrial > Soil > Wetlands | place: USA: Florida... | reverse complement strand
AAGTGGCCCGGGCGACCGGTATGCCCGGTAGGAGCCGGATGAGCTGCGAGCACCTGATCTGCGCCCAGTGTGCTGGGCCGGTCGCGGAGGGTCGCTGTCCGACCTGCCGCGAAGCCCGCGCGCACGTTCACCACCACAGCCACAGCCTGAGCATGCAGTTGATTGCGGCTGCCTTGCTCGTGCTGGCCCTGCTGACGGTGGCCGCGATGCACCTGGCGCACTAGACCGACCCGGCCCGAGGACGACCAGCTAGGGCGGCCGGCTAGACACGCCGGGCGAGGAACCGCCCGGCGTGGCACGTGGCCGTCCCTGGCTAGCGGGACGCTTGCGACCTAGAGCTCGCTCTTTCACGGCCTGGTGCGGCGCGAACTAGTACAAACCAGTTGATTCCGTCGACTAAGCACGTCACCGCGACAGCAGGCGTGTGAGTGCCTTACAGGCCCTTGCTGCGCAGCCAGCGGATCTCGGCCTCGATGAAGTCGTCGATCTCGCCGTCCATCACCGCGCCCGTGTTACCGGTCTCGTAGCCCGTCCGTACGTCCTTAATGTTCTGGTACGGGTGCAGCACGTAGTTGCGGATCTGGGTCCCCCAGCTCCGCCCGCCATCGCCGCGGAGCTCGTTCATCTTGGCCGCCTGCTCCTCCCGCTTGCGCTCAAGCAGTTTGGACTGCAGGACCGCCATCGCGGTGGCCTTGTTCTGAATCTGGCTGCGCTCGTTCTGGCAGGACACGACGATCCCGGTCGGCAAGTGAGTGATCCGGACCGCGGAGTCGGTCGTGTTGACTCCCTGGCCTCCTGGCCCGCTCGACCGGAACACGTCGATTCGCATCTCGTCTTCCGGAATGTCGATGTGGTCGACCTGCTGGACCACCGGCAGCACGTCCACCATGGCGAAGGAGGTCTGGCGGCGCCCCTGGTTGTCGTACTTCGAGATGCGGACCATCCGGTGCGTGCCGTGCTCGCCGCGAAGGGTCCCGTAGGCGTACGGCGCCTTGATCGCGAAAGTCGTCGACTTAATCCCGGCCTCTTCCGCGTAGGAAGTGTCGTAGACCTCCGTCGGATAGCCATGTCGTTCAGCCCACCGGAGGTAGATGCGCCGCAAGCCCTCAGTCCAGTCGGCCGCGTCAGCTCCGCCGGCTCCGGCGTTAATGCTGATCAGCGCCTCGCGGGCGTCATACTCGCCGCTCAGCAGAGTCCTGATCTCAAGCTGGTCCATCTCCTTGCGCAGCGCGGCCAGTTCACGCTCCGCCTCTTGCCTGGTGGGTTCGTCTTGCTCGCTCTCGGCAAGCTCGAACATAACAGCGGTGTCGCTCAGCCTGCCGTGCAACGCCTCCAGCCGGGCCAGCTCACCGTCGAGGTAGGACAGCCTCCTTGTGACGTCCTGCGCCTGCTCCTGGTCCTCCCACAGGCTGGGATCGGCTGATCGGTCGCGAAGGCTGTCGGCCTCCTTGCGCATGGCATCGGGGTCGAGCACAGCCTCCACGCTAGCGAGCGTCGCCATCAGCTCTGACAGCTCACTCGCGGGGTCGGTTGGCATGAATGCAGCCTACGCGAGCCCGCGACGCGAGCCGTTTCCGGCCGCTGACTGACGCGCCAGGCAGCAGCCGGCTCAGGTGACTCAAGTCTGCGCAGGCAGCTTAGGTCACCAGCGGCTCAGGTCGGCAGCGTGCTCGTCGTCACCAGCGTGCGGACCGCACGGACGGCGACCGACAACGTGGCGACGGTGAAGGCGTTGCTCTCCCAGATCTCGGTCAGCGTCTGGTTGGCCCGCCTGACGGCGGAGTCGTTGCGCTGCACCCAGGCAGCCAGGCGCTGCTCGGGGCTACCCGGCCCGGTAACGCTCAGCACGTCCCTGGCCAGCGCCGCGTGCGCGGCGTACAGGTCATCCCGCATAGCGCCACGGGCCATGGTGTTCCATCGGTCATCGCGCGGCAGCGCGGTGATCATGTCGCGCAGCCGGGCGATCTGGAGCCGGTCAGCCAGGTCGAAGTAGACCTCGGCAGTCTCCTCGACTGACCGGCCGGTGCCGTGGGCGATGTCCACGATGTCAAAGGCTGAGTAGGCCGGCACCATGCCGGCAATCCGGTCGGCCAGGTCGGCAGGCACGCCACGGGCGACGTAAATCTCCCGGCGCTCATCGAAGCCGGCTAGGTCCCGCCCCGCCAGTAGCTTGGGCAGTCCGCCTGCCACCGTGAGCACGCCTGTCGCGAAGAAGTCGATAGTGGCCTGCACATCGAACGGCGGGCGGCGGAAGTTCAGCAGCCACCGCGCGGCCCGCTCGGTCAGCTTCCGGCCCTCCAGCGCTGCCAGGATCTGCACGCCGGTGTCGACCTTGCCGTCCAGGGCCTCGACCTGAGCCCAGAACCCCGGCATATCGAAGACCGTACGAGCAACCAGCCAGGCTGCGGTGATCTCCGGGACTGAGGCACCAGTCTCCTCGTTCAGCCGGAACGTGAAGGTGATGCCGGACCGGTCCACCATGTCGTTGACGACGGACGTGGTGATGATCTCGCGGTGCAGCCGGTGCTCAGCCATGCCGGCGGAGAACTTCTGCCGCAGCGGCGTTGGGAAGTAGTCGACCAGCACGCGCTCCAGGTAAGGATCGTCCGGCAGCGCGGACGCAAGCAGCTCCTGGGTCGTGTTGATCTTGGTGTGCGCCAGCAGCACGCAGAACTCGGGAATGACGAGACCGGTCCCGGCCGACCTGCGCTCGGCGATTTCCCGGTCGTTCGGCAGCACATCGAGCCGCCGCCTGATCTTCCCGTCCCGCTCAAGCTTGCGTATGTACCGCGCATGCACGTGCAGCATCTGCGGAGACTGCGCCCATGCCGCAGCCAGAGTGCGATTTTGCTGGTAGTTGTGCTCAAGGGCCTCCTGAGCAACCTCGTCAGTCATGTGCTGCAAGAGCTCGTTCCGGCCCTCGCGCGTCAGGTCGCCTGCCCGAACCACGCGATCCAGCAGGATCTTGATGTTGACTTCATGGTCAGAGGTGTCGACGCCGGCCGAGTTGTCGATGAAGTCGGTGCACACCAGCCCGCCGGCCAGCGCGTACTCGATCCTGGCCTCCTGGGTCAGGCCGAGGTTGCCGCCTTCGCCGATGACCTTCGCCCGCAGCGCCGCGGCGTCCACCCGCACAGCGTCATTAGACCGGTCGCCGACGTCAGCGTTGGACTGGTTGGAAGCCTTGACGTAGGTGCCGATGCCGCCGTTCCACAGCAAGTCGACCGGGGCACGCAAAATCGCCGAGATCAGCTCGTCCGGCGGCAGCGCGAGGTCGCTATCGCCTATCCCGAGCACCGCGCGGACCTGCGGCGACAGCTGAATCGACTTCGCCGAGCGGGGCCAGATCCCGCCGCCGGCGGAGATCAGCGCCGGGTTGTAGTCGGCCCATGACGACCTGGCCAGCTCGAACAAGCGCTGCCGCTCGGCGAAACTCACCGCCGGATCGGGATCAGGGTCCAGGAACACGTGCCGGTGATCGAACGCAGCGACCAGCTTGATGTGCCGCGACAGCAGCATCCCGTTGCCGAACACGTCACCGGACATATCGCCGACGCCGACCACGGTGAAGTCGTCGGCGTCCACGTCGACGCCGCGAGTGCGGAAGTGGAACTTCACCGACTCCCAGGCGCCGCGCGCGGTGATGCCCATCTTCTTGTGGTCGTAACCCTCAGAGCCGCCCGAGGCGAAGGCGTCGCCGAGCCAGAACCCGCGGCTCATCGCGATTTCGTTCGCGGTGTCGGAGAACGTGGCGGTGCCCTTGTCGGCTGCTACCACCAGGTACGGGTCGTCATCGTCATGCCGCACAACCTGCGCGGGCGGCACGACGCGGCCTGCTTCGAGGTTGTCGGTGACGTCCAGCAGCCCGGCGATGAACATGCGGTAGCAGGCCAGCACCTCGCCCTGGTAGGCCTCCCGGTCGGCAGGATCGGGCAGTTGCTTGCAGACGAACCCGCCCTTCGCACCCGACGGCACGATGACGGAGTTCTTGACCTCTTGCGCCTTGGCCAGACCCAGGATCTCGGTGCGGAAATCCTCCCTGCGGTCGGACCAGCGCAGCCCGCCGCGCGCGACGCGCGCGAACCGGAGGTGCACGCCCTCGAACCGGGGCGAGTAGACGAAGATCTCAAACTGGGGGCGCGGGGCGGGCAGGCCGGGTACCTGCTGAGCGTCCAGCTTGAAAACCAGGTAGGGAACGTCCGCCGAGGCCGTGCTGTAGTAGTTCGTGCGCAGAGTCGAGGTGATCAGGCCTAGATAGGAGCGCAGAATCCGGTCCTCGTCCAGGCTCGCGACGCTATCGAGAGCCCCGGCGATCTCCTCGGCGATCGCTTCGCTCCGCTCGGCCTCGCCTGGCTCCTTGGCCGGATCGAACCGCGACTCGAAGAGCGTGACCAGCAGCCTGGTGATCTGTGAGTTCGCGCGCAGCACGTCCTCGATGTAGTCCTGGCTGAAGGTGGCGTTGGCCTGCCGCAGGTACTTGGCGTACGCCCTGAGCACGACGACCTGGCGCCAGGTCAGTTGCGCGTCCAGCACGAGCGCGTTGAAGCTGTCGTCTTCGATCCTGCCGTCCCACAGCGCGGCCAGTGCGCCCTCGACCTGCTCCCTTACCTTCTGGTTGGAGATCAGGTCGCCTTGCTGACCAGCGACGCTGGTGTCCAGCACAGGCCTGCGGCGCAACCCGAAGTCATAGATCCAGACCGGCAGCAACGTCGAGTAGTCGGCAGCAGGGAACTCGTACGGGTGCTCGTCGACCACGTCTACGCCCATGTGCTGCAATCGGGGCAGGACGTCGGTCAGCGTGATCGGACCCCCGGTCCGGTAGATGGTCAGTCGCCACACCCGCTTGGCCGTGTCCGGCACGTCGTCGTCCTCGATCGGCACGCCGCCGACGTAATTCTCGGACTCCCACAGCTCGAAGGCGACATCGCCGCCAGTCGCGCGCAGCTCCAGGATCTCGGCGAAGTCAGTCATGGCGGCCGAGGCCGGCACGTCGGTCTTGTAGCTGGCCGGGATCGCGTTACCGAGCTGGTTGACCAGTTCCCGTCCGGGCTCAGGGCCCAGCGCGGCGACAGCCTCGTCGGCGAGGTCGTCGTCCCAGGACCGGACAGCCGCGGCGACGGCGCGCTCCAGAGCGACCGGATCGGCATCGGGTAGCTGGCGACCGCGCTCGGCCCTGACGACCAGGTGCAGCCTGGCCACCGGTGACTCGCCGACCTGGACGCTGTAGTCCACCTGCGAGGCATCGAAAGCTCGCTGCAGGATCTCCTGCGCGCGCAACCGCACCGAAGTCGTGTACCGGTCGCGCGGCAGGTACACCAAGCAGGAGACGTACCGGCCGAAGATGTCCTTGCGCAGGAACAGCCTGGTCTGCCGCCGCTCCCGCAGCGCGTGGACGCCGGCCGCGACGGCTGCCAGGTCCGTCACCGAGCTCATGAAGAGCTCTTCGCGCGGATAGAAGTCGAGCACCTCCGTGACTTCCTTGCCGTCGTGACTGTCGGCGGCCATGCCGGAGAACTCCAGCACCTCGGCCAGCTTGCGCCGCAGCACCGGGATGCCCTTGATGCTCTCGGCGAACGCCGCGTGGGTGAACAGGCCGAGGAACCGGTACTCCCCCAGCACCGTGCCGTCGGCTGACAGCTTCTTGACCGCGACGTAGTCCAGGTAGCTCGGCCGGTGCACCGTGGACCGCGAGTTGGCTTTGGTCACGATTAGCCGCTGCGGCCCGAGTGCGCGCGCCTTGAGCTCGTCGGGCAGCAGGGCGAACGAGCCAGGGCCCACCCGGTCGTGCCGCAGGATGCCGAGCCCGGTGCCAGGAACAGCGCTGAGTGTCATCCCCTCGGGGCCGGTCTCCAGCTGGTACTCGCGGTAGCCGAGAAAGGTGAAGCGCTCGTCGGCCAGCCAGTTCAGCAGCTCAGCAATCTCGGCCGGCGAATCCGCCCCGCCGGCTCCTTCTCCCTCTGGAGCCAGCACGTCATCGGCCAGCGCGATGGCCCGCGTGTGCATACGGGGGTAATCCTCGACCGCAACCCTGACGTCGCCGAGCACCCGGGTCAGGTCTGCGGCTAGCGCCTCGGCCTCAGTGCCGGTGAGCGCAGGGATCTCGATGTGCGTCCACGATTCGGCTAGCTCGTCATGGCTGGGCTCACTGGCGCTCACCTGCCCGGCGCTAGCGGAACCGACAACCTTGCGCAACGCGCCGGTCACGTCCCGGCGGACCCGCAGCTGCGGATGGATCACCAGCCGCGCGGACAGGCCATGGTTACTCAGTTCCATCGTGATCGAGTCGACCAGGAATGGCATGTCGTCAGTGACGATGTCGATGACGTAGGAGGTGCCGTCAAGCGCCGCGCTGCCGCCAGGCCTGACGACTACCAGCGCGCGCCCCTGCGGCCGGCTGACGGCCAGTTGCGCCTGGGTCAGGGCGACAGCCGCGACCCGCTCGGGGCCAGCAGCACCCAGGTCGTCCACCTCAGCATGCCGGTAGTAGGCGCGCAGGTAATTCCCCAGATCGCCGACTCCGGGCATCGGCTCCGCGGCCGCAGCCGCCTTCGCCAGCAGGGTGTGCTTGCTGTCAGTTGTCCCGACCCCTTGGTCCGACATGACTCCCACTCCTTAGCCGCGGCTACGCTGCCGCTACTGCTTCTACAGCATCCGTCGTCATAACGCTCGTCGTCATAGTGAGTCCCGCAATTCCCAGAGCAGCGGGTAATAGCGCAGCGGCACTCGCCGCTGAAGGTACGGCGCGCCCGTGGAGCCGCCTGTTCCGGACTTCGTGCCGATCTGTCGCTCGACCATCTGGACATGCCTGGCCCGCCACAGCCCGGCAAGCTCGTCATAGGTCAGCAGGGCCTCGGCCAGTTCCCAGAGGTCGTCGTAGCGCGACCTGTCCCTCGCCACCGTGACCAGCGAGGCGAGGATCTCCTTGGCGTCGCCGACCGCGAGACCCCTGGACGCGAGCAGGTCAACGTAGGCGTCCCAGAGCGACGGCTCAGCTAGCCGCAGGTCAAGCCGGTTGCGCTCGTCCTGCGTCAGCGACTTGAAGCGAGCCAGGAACGCAGGATCCTTGGCGCCTGACAGGAACTCCAGCTCCCGGAATTGCACCGACTGGAACCCGCTGGCCGGGGCTAGCGCCGCGCGGAAATCGAGGAAGTCCTGCGGGGTCATCGTCTCCAGCACGTCGATCTGGCTGACTAGCAGCCGCTCGATCACGTGCACCCGGTTCAGCAGGTGCCTGGCGAGCCAGGTCGGCCTGGCCGACCCCGCCTGCGGCACTCCGCCTGCCAGCTCGCCAGGCGCGCCTCCGCTCCGCGCGCCAGGCCCCGCCGGCGGCAATCCGCCTGCCAGCATCGCGTCCCTGACCGCCGTGAGCTCGTGCAGCAGCTGCTTGAACCACAGCTCGTAGGTCTGGTGCACGATGATGAACAGCAGCTCGTCATGTACCGGCGGGCTTACTTCCTGGACCTGCTGGGCCAGCAGCTGCGGCAGGCGCAGGTACCTGCCGTAGGTCAGCAGGCCGCCTTCCTCGCCGAAGCTGCGGCCGGCACTCGCCTCGGTCATGCGCGGCCGCCCGGCCCGGCAGGGGGTTCGGTGCCTGCCGCAGGCCCCTGTGTGTCAGAAGGTTCGGCGCCGGCAGGCGACGTGCCGCCAGGCACGGTGCCTGCCGCAGGCGCCGCGAAAAAGCTGAGGACCTCAGGATTCGCCAGCGCATCCGGGTCGGCTGCGTCCGCCACCGGCGTGCCAAGCAGGATCTTCCTGACCGGCACTTCGAGTTTCTTGCCGGACAGCGTCCGCGGAATGCCGGGGACTTCGATGATTTCGTCGGGAACGTGCCGGGGCGACAGCTCCGCCCGCAGCAACGATCTGATCTTGGCCGTCAGTGTTTCGGTCAGGTGCTGACCGTCGGCTGGCTCAACATAGAGGATCAGCCGCCCCTGTGTGCCGAGCTGACCGGTGTCGATGACGAGGCTGTCAGCCACTTCGGGCAGCCGCTCCACCACGCGGTAGAACTCGCTGGTACCCATGCGGACGCCGCCCCGGTTCAGCGTGGCGTCGGACCGGCCGTAGATGACGCAGCCGCCATCGGGCAAGATCATGATCCAGTCGCCGTGCCGCCAGACGCCCGGGTAGTCAGCGAAGTAACTGGCCCGGTAGCGCTCGCCCGCCGTGTCGTTCAAGAACCCGACCGGCATCGACGGCATCGGCGTGGTAAGCACGAGTTCCCCGACCTCGCCGATGACAGGCCGTCCGGCAGGGTCGAACGCCTCGACGCGGGCGCCCAGGCACGGCCCGGAGATCAGTCCGGCGCGAACCGGCAGGATCGGAGCCGGCCCGACGAACCCGGTGCACAGGTCAGTACCGCCCGAGAACGAGCCGAGAACCAGCCCGGAGGGGCGCGTTCCCAGCTCTTCGTACACCCATCGGAAACCTTCGGGTGGCAGCGGAGAGCCGGTGGAGCCGACCCCCCTGAGCGCTGACAGATCGTGGTCAGCGGCCGGCCGGATGCCCGCCTTCATGCATGCGAGCAAGTACGGCGCACCGGTCCCGGCATAGGTGACGCCTGCGTCGGCAGCCAGGCGCCACAGCGCGCCGGTGTCCGGGTGCACAGCGCTGCCGTCGTAGAGCACGACGGTGGCGCCGACCAGCAGGCCGCCGACCAGGTAGTTCCACATCATCCAGCCGGTCGTGGTGTACCAGAAGAACACGTCTGAGCTGGTCACATCCTGGTGCAGGGCCAGCGCCTTGAGGTGTTCGAGCACGATCCCGCCGTGGCTGTGCACGATCGGCTTGGGCAAGCCGGTGGTGCCCGAGGAGTAAAGCACCCACAGCGGATGGGAGAACGCCACATCGGCGAACTCAAGCTGCGCCGCGCCGACGTCGGCGGGGCCGAAGTTCTCCCAGTTCAGCACGGGAACGCTCAGGTCCAGGCCAGCCGCACCCACGCCGTCGCCGAGGTAGTCGACGACAACCACGGCCGCCAGGCCCGGCAACTCAGCTGCGATCGCGGCGAGCTCGGGCCGGCGGTCAAACCGCTTGCAGCCGTAGGCATAGCCGGTGACGCCGAGCAGCACCTTCGGCGCGACCTGCGCGAACCGGTCGATGACGCTGTGTGCGCCAAAGTCCGGCGAGCAGGATGTCCAGATCGCGCCCAGGCTCGCGGTGGCCAGCATGGCGATCAGCGCCTCGGGCGAGTTCGGCAGGTAGGCAGCGACCCGGTCGCCGGGGCCGATGCCGAGGCCCTGCAGCCCTGCCCGGACTTGCGCCACCCGTGCGGCCAGTTCGCCGTAACTGAGCCGCCCCTCCCGGCCGGCTTCTGCGCTGTAGATCACAGCGGTGTGCTCGGGCTCGACGCCGGCCCGCTGCAGCGCGTTCCTGGCGTAATTCACCGTGCCGCCAGGGAACCAGTCCACCGCAGGCATCTGCCCGGTCACTGCGGGCCCAGCGGCGCGATTGCCGAGTACCCCGAAGAAGTCCCAGATCGACGACCAGAACGCGGCCGGCTCGTCGACCGACCACTGCCACAGCTGACGGTAGCTGGGGATGCCTGAGCTGGGGTCGCCAGAGATAGCTTCGTCAGGCACAACCGGGCCGCCGTTGCTGGCCAGCCACCGGATGTAGCGCACTATCTCGGTCCGTGCGGCCGACTCAGCCGTTGGCGTCCACAACGTCTCGCCGTAATCACGCCCGGCCGCTAGCGTCAGGTCGTCGGCCACGCCCTGAGCCCCCAACAAGTGTGCAAGTCCGTCCTCGTTGACTGGACTGTTATATACCACAACGTCCTGATCGCGCTGCAGACCTCGCCAAGCAAGATCGTCCCAGGCATGCTCTCACCAGCTACAGCATAGGCGGCAGGCGCTGCATCGCCGCCGCAAGAACGCAATGTACGGCCCAGGTCAGGCCATCGGGGCCAGGGTCAGACCAGCTAATACCGGGTAGGCCGGGTGAAGGGAGGGGGTGAGGTGAACATGCCAGTTCCGCCGATTCCAGACAGCAGGCGATTCGCCAAGCACCTGACCGGGATAATCCACTCAGAGCTGCTCGAGATACCAGGGGTCGTGTCGCAGGAGATGCGGCTAGTCAAACACGACCCCCTCAACGAGGCGGGGCCGACCACGTGCGCTGAGATTGATGTCGTCTCGGTGAGCGGCAGCCGCGCGAGGATCGTCGTCTACCCGCTACCGCCCGCGGACGCCGGCCTGACCGACGAGGAGATGGAGACCCGGAATATCAGCCCCGAGATTGACGTCGAGTCGCTGGATTGAGCCGGCGGTCTGCGCGCCTTACCAGGCGGCCTGTGGGCTGCCGTAGTCGGCCCAAGCAGGCAGCGCGGTGATGCGGCCGCCGTCGAGCCTGCCAAAGCCCGTGCCCTCGCGGAAGTCGGCGATCAGGAGATTCAGTCCCGTCGGGCCAACGGAGACGACGCCGCAGGGCGGAAATATCCGACGGCTTTGGAGGGTGCGTGCGCCTTATAAAGCACACGCAGCAGGCGGCGGGCATTTGATGAGAACTCCACGACACGGCAGGCCGTTGTCTGGACGCCGCCGAACTTGGTGTAGACGGAGCGGGCGTCGAACAGAAGGTCCCCGTTTGGCGTGATCGTCGGCGCCGCAACGACGTAGCCATTCCGGATGGACGACAAGCTGTAGACCAGCCGGGAGTCAGCGACGAGCTGACCGCCGGCTCCGCCGACGTCCAGCAGCCGGAACTGCATTCCTTGCCGGCCTTCGAATTGGACGAGAACCTCATTGCCGGTGCCCTGCCACTGCAATGCGCCGACGAAACCAGGACGGGCTTTCCATGACCTCATCGCGCCCGTGGCCAACGTGACGACGATCAGTTGGCGCTCCGTCGAGTTCGTGAACGCAAGCTCGGTCCCGGCTGGCGACAGCAGTGCCTTCCCGTTTTCAGATGCCTGCTTCGGCACCGCCGCCGGCAAGGGGCTCACGCCTGCCACCTGGCCGTCGCTCTGCAGCCGGAGAATGTAGACGTGGCGGTCGACGCCGATCGCAAAGACACGGTCGTTTGCCGCGGCGGTGATCCAGGTGGAACTAGCGGACAAGATCTCGCCACGCGGGACGCGCCCGATCAGTACCGACGCCAGGAGTGCTCCAGTGAGCGAGTCCCGCACCATCGCCGTCACGCGGCCCGGTCCGACTCCCGCCCCAGGGAGGGCCGACGACTCCTGCCGAAGGACCGTGTTGAGCGTGACGTAGTACGTCGGCATCCCGGCTGTGCTCCCGGCCACGGCCTGCCGGTGCCCGGTCGGCTGCCCGGCCAGCCAGACTCCCGCGATGATCGCGATGACGGCCACCATCGCTGCAGCCGGGGTGAGTACGCGAGCGGCCCTGGACCGGCGGGCCGAGGCTAGCCAGTAGCGGACCCTGGATCGCCGCGAGGCTGACGGGACCCGTAGCGGCCTGATCGACTCTGGCCGAGCGCGGTCCGAGCGCTTCTTGAGATCGTGCCGCAGCCGCTCTTCGATGTCGGTCATCCTCGGCCGTCTCTTGATCGCCCACCATGACCAAGGCCAGGCGCACAAGCTCGAGGTGGTGCTCGCGGAAGAGGTCCGTCACGGCCACCGTCGCGTGACGGGCTTCTTCCCCTCGGTGGCTGAGCCCAGCCGCAGGGGCATTCACGCTAAAGAGACGCCGACTAACTTGCTAGCGCTGCGTCGCCCCGGTTTGGCTAATTTGCCGCGAACGTGCGGACGCCCGGACGCACGGTTAGCGACTGGCCGGGACCCTGGTCAGCCGGTCGATAGCCGAGGTCACCTGCTCGGTGTCCGACAGGTCAGGCAATACCAGGTCGGCACCGGCGTCGCGCAACTCGGCGATGGTGTCACGGCCGCTGGCCACCGCGATGATCCGCGCGCCGCCAAGCCGTGCCGCCTCTATGTCCCTGACGGTGTCCGCAACGTAGACAGCCGTATCGTCGTCGACCGGGATGCGGTACTTGTCCCTGGCCTGATTCCTAACCAGCAGCAGCAGGGAGCCTCTCGGGTAGGCGTCCGATCCGTAGCCGCCGATCTCCAGGTCGAATAGCCGGTCCAGACCGAACGCGCGCAGCTTGGCCGCGGCGTTCGGCTTGATCGTGCCGGTCAGTACCGTCTGCATGACCCCTGGCAAGGCCGCGGCCGCGGTCACGGCGGCGCGCGCTCCCGGCAGCAGGCGGCCCTGCTGGGCCAGCCCGTCCTGGCGCAACGCGAACGCCGTCTCTAGCTCCCAGCAGTATCTGGCCAGCAGTTCGGCGTCCGCGGCGTCGTCCTGAGGCGCTGGCACGTCGTTCAGGTACAGCGACTCGAAGAAGATCTCGGTATCGCTGCGGCCCGCCAGCTGGGGCAGGGCGGCAAGCGGGCGACCCGTCACACGGCGGAACGCGTCGGCGTAGGCGTCCCTGGAGACCCGGCCGACGTCGAGCAGGGTCAGATCGATGTTCCATAGCACCAGGCGGTCGATGGCACACCTCCAGCGCGAGCGGGCAGTGACGCACAGGTTTCAGGCCGTTACCTATGCTCGCAGCCAGCCGCAAACCTGGCTAGCGTGCTGGCAGCGAGCGTACCCGCCAGATCCGGACAACTAACCGTAATTAACGCAGAATTGCGGCGGGCGACTCCGGCTACGACGCGACGCGGCGGCGAGGGAACGCCTAAAGCCCGCAAAACGGCCACCGACCTGGGCATGGGTGCCTGCTTACTGTCGCGCCAGGTACACCAACTCGCCACCGACGAACGCCGGGCACGCCCCGGCGGCGCTGAATCCGCTCGCGCCGCCTCCCCGGCCCGCGCAGCGCCACGGCCACAGACGCCCACAGCGCGCAAAACGGCCACCGACCTGGGCATGGGTGCCTGTTCACTGTCGCGCCAGGTACACCAACTCGCCACCGACGAACGCCGGCCACGCCCCGGCGGCGCTAAATCCGCTCGCGCCGCCCCCCCGGCCCGCGCAGCGCCACGGCCACAAACGCCCACAGCGCGCAAAACGCCCACCGACCTGGGCATGGGTGCCCGCTTACTGTCGCGCCAGGTACACCAACTCGCCACCGACGAACGCCGGCCACGCCCCGGCGGCGCTAAATCCGCTCGCGCCGCCTCGGCAACGTCAGCTTGACCGGCTCGCGCTCTCGCTGACCCGCAGGAGCGGCTAGTTCCGGCTCCGCCGCGGGAAGCGGAAGCGGCCCCGCCTGGGCCGGCAACGGCAGCGCTGCCTCCCGGGCTGCGGCCGCCAGCGCTGGCGGCGCCTGGGCTGGCGCTGACTCAGCTCGCGCCGACTCGGCGGCAGGTGCTTGCATCGGCTGCGGCCGGGCTGGCGACGGCTCCGCTGCGGGTGACGCTGGCAGTGCCGGCCGCGACTGTGCTGACGACGATTCAGCCGCTGGCGAGTCGGTGGCCGCCGACTGCGCCAAGGCCAACTGACGGGAACGAAGCTGGTCGCCGGTTACCCGGCTCGCCGCGGACCGGTCGCCGGCTGTCCCGCCAAGACCAGCTTCGCGGCTACTGGCCCCATCGCTGCCGGCGCCGGCCCTGGCGGCCCCATCGCTGCCGGCCCTGTCCCTGGCGGCCCCGGCGCTGGCGGCCCTGTCCCGGCTGGCTTCGCTGCTGACGAACGCGTCGCCGGACCGCCCGCGCATCGTGTCCCCGGCCGCCGGCCTTCCCGCCCGGCCCTGGCCCGTTTCAGCTCCGGTCCCGGCGATCGCCCGCTGGTACGCCGCCTGCACCTTGGCAACCTCGGCGTCGGGGTTCTGGAACCAGTTCGTTGACCACAGCCGGTGGTAGCGCCAGCCGAGGCGCTGCAGATGTTCACCGCGCAACCGGTCCCGGTCCCGGACGCTGCCGGACTGGCGGTACGAGGCTCCGTCGGCCTCGATCGCGAGCACCATTCGCTCAGGGTCGTCTGGGTGAGTGACCGCGAAGTCAACGCGGTAGCCGCCGACACCGTATTGCGGCACGACCGTGATGCCCGCAGCGGCGAGGCGGCCACGGACATCGGACTCGAACGGGTCGAGACTGTCACCGCCTGACGCTTGCGGAGCAGCCCCGCCCGAGCTGGCGTAATCGAGGTAGTCCGCCAGCAGCCGCGCTCCGGCTTTGGTGACCCGATCCGGGTCCACGTCGTGACCGGAGAACGAACTGACCAGTGTCAGCCGGTGCTTCGCCCTGGTGGCCGCGACGTTGAGCCTTCGCTCGCCGCCGTCACGCAGCAGCGGCCCCCACTGATAGCGCATCCTGCCGTCGTGGTGTTTGCCGTATCCGATCGACAGGATGATCGCGTCGCGCTCGTCGCCCTGGACCCGCTCCAGGTTCTTGACGAAGAACGGCTCCGGCACGTCCTCCGCGAAGAACCCCTCTATTTCCGAGTAGTCGTCGCCACCTGCCTCGACCAAGTCCGACAACGCCGACCGCAGCGCCGCGTCGATCCGCTCAGCGTGCTTGATGCCAAGCGCGATCACGCCGAGGGACTCCAGCGGATGTTCGCGGGCGTGCTCGAAGATGAGCTCGACGACCCTGCTGACTTCGGCGTCCACCGACGCCTCCTGACCCGCGCCAGGGCCCTGAGCGACTACTACGTGACGCAAGCACTCGCTGGTGAAGACGCCAGGGAACGTCGTCAGCGCGCCGCCGTAGATCCGGCTGTTGGAGAACGCGACCAGGCGCTCGTCCCGGCTGCGGTAGTGCCACGCCAGCGACGCAGTCGGGAGCAACGGCCTGAGTGCGTCCAGCACCGATTCAAAGCCCGCGCCGAAGGACACCAGGCTGTCCTCGTCGTCACTGTCATCTCCGGCAGCGTCGCCCACCTGGCGGAAGAAGTTGGTGGGCGGCAGTTGGCGGTCGTCGCCGGCCACCACGATCTGATGACCTCGCATGATCGCCGGAATCGCATCTGCGGGCACGACCTGGCTAGCTTCGTCGAAGATCACCACGTCGAAAAGCGTGGCCAGCGGCAGCACTTGGCTCACCATCAGCGGCGACATCGCCCAGCACGGTTTGATCGCAAACAACACGTCGCTGGCCTGGTCAAGCAGCCTCCGCAGCGGCAGATGACCGCGGCGCAAAGCCGCCTGCTTGCGTATCACCCTCGCCTGCAGCGGG
>Ga0335075_10009198_pt1 | contig 15084 bp, 13 predicted proteins | sample Lox_Sample_24_FD_206723 | JGI IMG/M metagenome (GOLD analysis project Ga0335075, IMG submission 206723) | Soil microbial communities from Loxahatchee National Wildlife Refuge, Florida, United States - Lox_Sample_2.4 | ecosystem: Environmental > Terrestrial > Soil > Wetlands | place: USA... | reverse complement strand
ATGCTGCTTCACCGACGGCCTCGTCGAGCGCCGTGACCACTCGATCGACCACGGCATCGACCAGGTCGCCGCGACCCTGGGCGAGCAGATCGCCGACGACGCCCGACGCGGCGGCACAACCGAGTCGACGGCGGAGGACGCGTGCGCCGCGGTCATGCGCACCCTGGTGGGCAACGTCCCCGCCCAAGACGACATCGCCGTCCTCATGCTCAGCAGGCATTCGCGAGGTTAGGCGCCGAGCAGTCGGGCGAATGGTCCCCTGTCATCATCTGGGCCGGCATCGAGGGCGCCTACCTTCCACGCGTCGACGGACTCGAGGCTCAGCCGCCACAGCCCTTTCTCCCCTGCGTCGGCGCGGATATGCAGGTGGCGGGCTGCTTCGGCATCGACATCCTTGGCGTATTCCTTGCCGAGTAGGCCCGAGGCCGGCTCTAGTGCGCTGAGCAGGGGGCTGCCCTCTGCCAGCTCCCTGAAGTAGGCCTGTTGAGCGATGAGAACCCCGGTCACCACGGTTCCGTGCGCGGCGACGGTAACCGGGACCCGCGTGTGACCGGACTCGTTGACCGCGCGCACAAGCTGCTCAAGGACGGGGTCGGTGTCGTGCTTAGCCATGATGCCTCCTCGGGCGTCATTTTTCGGGTGGTTGCGCCGCTCCGCTGCCCGGCGTCTGGCAGCTGACACGCGTCCGTCTCTCACACCGCCTGCGCGAACGTCCTGACCAGCTCATCGTTGAAGGCGTCCAGATCAGCGGGCTGGCGGCTGGTCACCAGGTCGAAGCCCATCGCCGAGCACACCAGCACCCGCTCGTCATGCCAGTCGCCGCCCGCGTTGCTGACGTCGGTCTGCAGGCTCGGCCAGCTCGTGAGCGACTTGCCCGCCACCACACCCGCGTCGATGAGCGTCCACGGGCCGTGGCAGATCGCCGCGATCGGCTTGCCGGCGGCGGCGATGGCCCTCACGAACGCGACCGCCTCCGGTACCACGCGCAGCTTGTCGGGATTGGCGACGCCACCGGGCAGGACCAGCGCCGCGAAGTCCTCGGCGAGGACATCGCCGACCGCGTGATCGGGATCAAAGCTGCCGGCCGACTCGGTGTCGTGGTTGACGGTCTGGACGGGCTCCTTCTCCGGCGCGAGCAGGACCGGCTCCCCGCCGGCCCCCGTGACGGCCTGCCACGGGCTGGTCAGCTCCACCTGCTCGACGCCCACGTTGGCGACCAGGAACGCGATCCGCTTGCCTGCCAGTTCGTTGCTCATGAGGCTTCTCCAAATAGCCGAACCACCACGCCAGAACGCTCCCCTCCCCCCGTCGGTGCGACGTATTCACGCTGTCGGCGGAATCGGACCGGTGCGGGGATAGCCGCAGGCCGCCACCCTCTGCCGTCGCACGTCGGGTGAGCGTAAAGTCACTAACGGTGCGCCAGGCACCCGGTAAGGCCCTGACGACAGGAAGAGGTCAGTTATGGCGGACACGGCCGCATTCACGATCGGAGCCCAGGTCAGCTGCAGCGACGGGGCGGTCGGCAAGGTGAGTCGCGTGGTCGTCGACCCGGTCGCCAAAACCCTCACCCACCTTGTGGTCGAGCCCGGCTTCCGGCAAGGCCCCAGCCGGCTGGTGCCGCTCGACCTTGTCGTCGGCGGCGGTGGGGGTGACGAGGTCCGGCTCAGCTGCACCAAGGCGGAGTTCGAGAACCTCGAGCCGGCCGAGGAGACCAAGTTCCTGCCGAGGACCACCAGCTACGGGTCCTTCGGGGCCGGGGACGTGCTCTCCTGGCCGTACTACGGCGCGGGCGGCCTGGGCGACCTGGACGGCGTCGGCGGGGTCGGCGGAATGGGCACCATGGCCGGCAACCCAGTCCCCCGGGAGGTCACCTACGACACCGTCCCGGTGGGCGAGGTGGGGGTGCGCCGCGGCCAGCCGGTGCTCGCCACCGACGGCGCGATCGGCCACGTCGAGGGGCTAGTCGTTCACCCCGAAACCGGTCACGTGACCCATGTGCTGCTGCAGGAGGGTCATCTGTGGGGCCGCAAGGAGGTGGCCATCCCGATCAGCGCGGTGGACACCACGGTCGACGGCACCCAGCTCAAGATCGCCAAGCAGGACGTGGAGGATCTGCCGCCGGTGGACATCTCGCACCCGGAGTTAGGCACTTCGGGGCGGTGCCGACGTCCCAGATGGCCCCGGTGTCGTGGCCGGCCAGATGGGCCACCGCGCCGCGGCGGATTGCTCAGGCGTGATCAGCGTGCCCGGCGAAGTTCTTGTTGAACCGCTCGCTAGGGGCGCCGACGCGCTCGGCGGCCTGGCTGCGAATCCAGGCCTGCACGGCGGTGTCGACTCCGCCCGGCCGGCAGGCGTTGACCGTGCTCATCGGCTAGGTCGGCGGGCAGCACGCTGATCCGCCCGGCGGGCACGCCGGGCGCACGCAGCAGGTCGCTGGTCTCGTCGAGCTGCCCGGCGGTGCGGGCGAGCAGGACCACGCCGGCGCCCGCGTCGGCCAGCCCGAGCGCGATGGCCCGGCCGACGCCCCGGCCCGCCCCGGTGATCGGCGCGGTCTTGCCTGCGAAGTCAGTCCCTACTGCGGTCTCCTTAACGGTTGACGGTGCGACCGGACCGCAGAGAGCCGGGCGGGTCCGTTCGGACGAATGCTGTTGAACTTCTTGAAGCGCATCAGTTAGCGGCGCGCGGCGGCGGCTTCTTACCAGCCCATGCCCGGCGAAATTCATTGGTAAGACGTGCGAGCCGGCGCGACGCATATGGTCGAGACGGCCCTCCCCCAACGCCGTCGCGACCATCCGCGAAGGAGACGCACAGTGCCTCTGCTCAACCCTGGCGACCCGTTCCCCCGGCTGACGATCAGCACCACCGACGACCAGACGCTCACCGTCCCTGACGCGTTCGCCGGCGACTTCGGCGTTGCGCTGTTCTACCGGGGGGCGTGGTGCCCGTACTGCAACGCGCAGCTGCGGGCGTTCCAGCGGTCCGGTCAGGCGCTGGCCGACGCGGGCATCCGCGTCGCCGCTCTCTCGACCGACGACAAGCAGACCACCGCCGCTCTGGTTGCCAAGCTCGGCCTGGCCTTCCCCGTCGGCTACGGTGCGGTCGCCCCGGCCGTCGCTTCCCTCACCGGTGCCTTCGTCAACCCGGACCCGGTGTACCTGCAGTCCAGTGGCTTCGTGCTCGACCCCGCGGGTAACGTCATCGTCAGCGTGTACTCGAGCGGCGCCATCGGGCGGCTCGTCCCCGACGATGTCATCGGCCTCGTTCGCTACCTGCGCGAGCACTCGCCCGCCGCGACGGCCTGACCACACAGAGGCAGCAGCATCAGCGACGCCGATATCCGTTTCTACTTCGACCCGGTGTGCCGTTCGCGTGGATGACCAGCAAGTGGGTGCGGGCCTTCGTCGAGCCGCCGCTCGCCGCGGCGGCCCTGCCCGCTGGCCTGGCGGACGCGCTCGACGAGGCGCGCTTGGATGACGAGATCCGCGCGGAAGGAGATTTTTCATCGGCCAGGTGAATGCTTTCGGCATTGGCTTTCTCAGGGTCGCGCAACAATCACTCCACGACAGTGTCACGCCTATATGACCTTGATCGAATGGCGAGAATTAAATACGCGGATATCGAATCGGCCGACCGCGTAACGCGCCGGTTCATGCCTGGGGCTAAGGGGTGCGGAAGCGTCCTGTAGATCTCGACACTGGCGGAACAATGAGGATCCCGAATGGCCATCGCGCCTGCCCGGCTCGCCCACCCCCCTGCCCGCACGGGCTACCCCGGCCGGCATCGCGGTGAGCTAGCCATCAGCCTGCCGGGCTCGTGCCGATGGCCGGTGACCGGGTACATGGCCGGTCACCGGGCATCTCTGTCGGTAGCGAAGGACCTAACCCGTGCCAGCAGAAGCGGCCTCGAAGCTGCCTGTTTCACTCGGGGTATGGATGCCGCTAGCGGTGGTCACGCAGACGAACGCACGGTCCGCGTGACGCCATTGCCCGGTGGCGTGCAGGCCTGCGTCCGCGGCGGCGCACAGCAAGGCCGTCGTGCCCATGCGGGCCCAGGAGAAGACCGGGCCGCGGCGGCTGTCGGGGTGTTCCAGCCATCCGGTCAGCTGCTCATCGACGTCGCCGGGCTCGGTTTCTATGAGGATCCGGCCGCCTGGTGCCAGCAGCTCGGCGCAGCGGAGCAGGAGCCGGGCGGGCCGGCCGCCGATGCCGATGTTGCCGTCCGCGAGCAGTACCGTGGCCCACCGGCCGCGCCCGGGCAGCGGATCGAATACCGAACGGCGCAAGGCGGGCGCCCCGGCCTGGCGCACCCGGTCCACCGCGGTCAGCGAGATGTCCACGCCAAGCGCCGGAATCCCCCGCTCGGTCAGCGCCACGGTCAGCCGCCCGGGGCCGCAGCCCACGTCGAGGACGGGACCGCGGCAGTGCCGGAGCAGTTCCTCGTCGGCCGAATCGGGCGGGCCGCACCACCGGGAGACCGGCAGCGGCAGCGCGCGGCCGTCGGCGGTCCGCAGGACCAGCGCCTCCGTCTGCTCGCGCAGTGCCTCTTCGTACAGGGCGATCGCCCCGGTCCTCACGCCTTTCCCCCGAGGGCGCTTGCCCCAAGGGTGCCTTTCCCCGTGCGGACCTGGCTCAGGACCACGGCCAGCTCACCCGCCCGCGCGGCGAACCGGGTCTGCGGCGCCTCGCAGGCCACGGCCAGAGCATCTGCCGCCGTGTCCACGTCGCGCAACTGCGGCAGCTCGGCCACCCGCAGCCCGGCCGCGGCAAGCCGGGACCGCTGGATGGCGCCGGTGGCCGAAGTTGACATGGGGACGCCGCGCAGGAGGGCGGGATCGGGCTCGCGCAGGCCGAGCGCCCAGAAGCCTCCGTCGGCGGCCGGGCCGAACACGGCGTCGGCAGCCCGCCAGTCAACGGCCAGCAGACCGGGAGTGATCTGCGGCGTGTCCATCCCGATGAGCAGCGCCGGGCCGCGAACGGCGGCGAAGGCAGCGGCCAGGCGCTGGTCGAGCGGGCCGCCGCACTGCGGCACGATGTCGAACCCAGGGGGCAGCCACGGGCCCGGCTCGCCGTCGAGCACCAGGACCCGTCGCGCGGCCGGCGCCATCAAGACGGTGCGCAGCGTGTCGGCCAGCGCGGCCTCGGCCAGCGCGGCGGCCTGCTCGTGGCTGCACGGCGGCACCAGGCGGGTCTTGACCCGGCCGGGCACCGGCTGCTTCGCGATGACGAGCAGGGTGGTAGCTGGTTTGGGCGCGGGGGCCGTCACCGGGCTAGTACCTGGCTCATGTCACGCACGGTCCGCACGCAGCCGCCTACGGTCCCGGTCACCTTGGACTTTCCAACGCGGGGGAGGTAGGCCACCTGGACCTCTGACACGCGCCAGCCGGCCGCGGCCGCGTTCATGACCATCTCAAGCGGGTACCCGAACCGCCGGTCGGCGAGGTTCAGGCCGAGCAGCGCCTCGCGGCCTGCCGCGCGCATCGGTCCCAGGTCACGGATGCCCAGTCCGGTGCGCCTACGGACCCGCCGCGCCAGTTCCCAGTTGGCCAGCCGCGCGGGCAGCGGCCAGGCGCCCGGCTGCTCTGGGCGGCGGCGGCCGAGGACCAGGTCGGCCTGGCCGGCTTCCAGCGGGCCGGTCAGCAGCGGAAGCTGCCGCGGGTCGAGGCTGCCGTCGCAGTCGCAAAAGCACACCAGGTCGGCCGTCGCCGCCAGCAGCCCGGCGTGGGCGGCTGCCCCGAACCCCCGGGCCGCCTCCGGCACCACCGTCGCGCCGAGCGACCTGGCGACCTCGCCAGAACCGTCGGTTGAGCCGTTGTCGACGACGATCGGCCGGAAGCCGTCCGGCATTCTGTCGAGAATCCAAGGCAACGCCAGCGCCTCGTTCAGGCACGGCAAGATTACGTCAGCGATCACGGCTGCGACGCTATACCAATGCCGGGCCGGCGCTGCCGGTAGAGCCTTACAAATCAGAGAACTCAAGCCGCAGGACCCTCGGACGCGAACTGACCCCGGCCGGATGGGGAACTTATGACAATCCGGGGAAATATCTCGACGGTAATGCCGAATCAGCACCTGATCGCTCCTGGCCGGTCCCTGGCGTTCTTAGACTTGTCTCGTGGATACGCGCATTCTCCTCGTGGAAGACGACTTCACCGTGGCGGAGGTCGTGGTGGACTACCTGCGCCACGCCGGCCTGGAGCCCCGGCACGCGGTGGACGGGCAGACCGCCCTCGAGATCGCCTCCGTCTGGCGGCCGGACCTGGTGCTGCTCGACCTGATGCTGCCGGGAGTTAGCGGCCTGGAGGTCTGCCGCCGCCTGCGGGAGGGCGGGGACGCGCGGACGCCGCTGCCGGTGATCATGCTGACCGCGCTCAGCGAGGAGAGCGACCGGGTGCTGGGGCTTGAGAACGGCGCCGACGACTACGTGACCAAGCCGTTCAGCCCGCGGGAGCTCATCCTCCGGGTGCAAGCGGTGCTGCGCCGAGCACGAGCGGCCAACGCGGCGGTAACGGCGGCTGAGCAGCCCGTGCGCTCGGGACGGCTAGAGGTCGACATCGCCGCACGGCGCGCGCGCAGTGACGGCAGGGAACTGGACCTGACGGTGCGCGAGTTCGACCTGCTCGCCTTCTTCGTCTGCCATCCGGGCAAGGCGTTCACCAGGGCCGAGCTGCTTGAGCAGGTATGGGGCTGGTCGTTCGGCGACCAGTCGACCATCACCGTGTACGTTCGGAGGCTGCGGGACAAGGTCGAGCTGGATTCCGCCGCGCCGGCGCAGCTTCAGACCGTCTGGGGCGTCGGCTACCGCTGGGAGGCGAGTTCGTCATGAGCGCGCAGATCCAGATCGTCCTGATCGCGGTCGGCTGCGCCAGCGCCGTCGGTCTGGTGGGCATGGGCCTCATCCGGCTGCTGCGCCGGGCCTCGCTGCGCCTGTCCATCCAGGCGAGCGGCGTCGTGCCGGTGCTCGTGATCGCGGCGGGCACGCTCGGCACGGCCAAGGCGATGTTCCTGTCCCAGCACGATCTCGGTGTTGTCGTGATGGTGTGCATCATCGCCGGCATTGTCGCGTGCGCCTTCAGCTGGCTGCTGGGGCGGCAGGTCGCGTCCGGCAGCGCTGCGCTGCGGCGGGCGGCGCGGTCCTTCGGCGACGAGGCCGACCAGTTCAGGCCCCCTGGCCTGCCGCTGGCGGCAGAGTTCGCGGCCCTCTCACGGGAACTGGCGGATACCAGCGCGAAGCTGGCTATGTCTCGGGCGCGGGAGCGCGCGCTCGAGCAGTCCCGCCGACAGCTCGTGGCCTGGGTCTCGCATGACCTGCGGACCCCGTTGGCCGGGCTGCGGGCCATGGCCGAGGCACTGGAGGACGGCCTGACGGCCGACCCCCCTCGTTACCACAAGCAAATGCGGGTCGAGGCCGAACGGCTGGCAACCATGGTCGACGACCTGTTCGAGCTGTCCAGGATCCACTCGGGCACCCTGCACCTGTCGACCGACGAGATCGCGCTCGACGACCTGGTCAGCGACGTGCTGGCCAGCACGGAAGCGCTGGCGCGGGAGCGCGGTGTCTGGCTGGGCGGCCGGGCGGCCGGGCGCCCCATCGTCCGCGCCGACTCGCGCGAGCTGTCCCGCGCGCTCATGAACCTGCTCAACAACGCGATCCGGCATACTCCGCCTGGCGGCCGCGTGCACGTCGAGACGAGGCGAGAGGGCGGGCACGCCCTGCTGGCGGTCGCCGACGGCTGCGGCGGCATCCCGGAAGCCGACCTTGCGCACGTATTCGAGCTGGCCTGGCGCGGCACCGACGCGCGCAGCCCCGAGCCCGGCAGCGGTGCCGGCCTCGGCCTCGCCATCGTGCGCGGCGTCGCGGAAGCCCACCGGGGCAGCGTGCGGGTCGTGAACACCGAGCGCGGTTGCTGCTTCGAGATGAGGCTGCCGGGCTGCCACTGAACGGCCCGCCGTCAGGCCCGCACCCGGCCGGCGGGCGCAGCCGCGAACTCCGCGACCCCCTCGGCGAACGGCACCGATGCCCGCCAGCCGAGTTCCCTCGCGATACGCTCGCTGGCCGCGGTCACGTGCCGCACGTCGCCGAGCCGGTACTCGCCGGTGACGACGGGGGCGGGTCCTCCGTAAGCGTCAGCCAGCGCCGACGCCATGTCGCCCACGGTGCGCGGAGTGCCGCTGCCCACGTTGTAGGCGCGCAGCACGCCGGGCCTGGCCGGGCCGTCGCCGCCCGCAACGGCCTCAAGCCCGGCGACGGTGGCGCCCGCCACGTCCCGTACATGGATGAAGTCCCTGCGCTGGGCCCCGTCCTCGAAGACCCGCGGCGCGCGGCCGGCCTCCAGCGCGGAGCGGAAGAACGACGCTACCCCGGCGTACGGCGTATCGCGTGGCATCCCGGGGCCGTACACGTTGTGATAGCGCAGCGCCACCGCGCGCCCCCCGGTGGCCCGCGACCAGGAGCCCGCCAGATTCTCCTGCGCGACCTTCGTGTCCGCGTAGACGTTCCGCGGCCCGACCGGTGCGTCCTCCCGCACCAGCTCCGCCGACAGCGGCTCGGCGCACCGGTCGCAGCGCGGCTCGAACACGCCTGCGTCGAGGTCGGCGGCCAGCCGTGGCGGCGGCGTCGCGGCGATCCCGTGCTCGGTGCATGAGTAGGACCCTTCGCCGTAGACGACCATCGACGAGGCCAGCACGAGGCGGCCGACCCCCGCGCGCGCCATCGCGGCCAGCAGGACCGCGGTCCCCAGGCCGTTGCAGCCTGCGTACAGCGGCGCATCGTCGAAGTCGGAGCCGAGCCCCACCATCGCCGCCAGGTGGCAGACCGCATCGACGCCACGCAGCGCGTCATCGACCGCCTGCCGGTCGCGGACGTCGGCCTGCACGAACTCGACATCGGGGTCATCGGAAAAGGGCCGGGTGCCGTCGGGGTGGACGAACGGCAGCAGCGCGTCGACCACCGTGACTTCATGACCCGCGCCGGCCAGCGCCCGCACGAGGTGGACCCCGATGAAGCCGGCACCGCCGGTTACCAGTACTCGCATGGTCCGAGGCTACGGACGGTCATGCCCCGGGGAGCGCTGGCGCGGCACACTCTCATCAGTTTGTAATGAGGGCGACTCAGCCGCGCGCCCGACACCGGCCGAGAGCTTCCGCCTTCGCCATAAAGTACCTGGTAAGACAGCGTTTTCAGGGCAAACCGCGATCGCTCCGAGCGCCCGCGGCGCCGCGATCACCCGGCTCTAAAAGCGGCATATAGGACAAATCGTCCCATGGTCGCGGTTTGCCGGGACCTGCGCCTAGTGCGTGTAATACACAGCGTGATGCCTTCGACTGCTGATGACTCCCTGGCGGGCGGTGGATCGGCCGGGGCTACCGGGTTGGTCACTGCCCGGTCGGTCCCGGCCGATCCGGCCTCCCCGGCGCGGACCGCCCCCGGCCAACCCGCGCCCGGGTGGACCGCGTCACGGGCGGTCCGGGTCGTCGCGGCGCTGGCCGGGCTCGCGGTTATCGGCACCTATGTCGGCATCGCGCTGACCCGGATCGGCTATCCGGGCCATCTGGAAATCCTCGAGGGCAACTCCCTGGTCGAGATGCGCCGCATCCTGGCGGGCCAGCAGCTCTACCCCCCGCCGTCGGCCGGCTACGTGCCGGACGGCTACACGCCGCTCTACTTCGCCGTTTCTGCGGCCGCTGCCAGCGTGCTCGGCCCGTCATACCTGCCGCTGCGGCTGGTGTCATTGGTCGCCTCGCTGGCCTGCTTCGCGATCCTGGGACGGCTGGTCCAGCGCGAGACGGGCAGTCGCGGCGCCGGGCTGGCCGCCGCCGGCCTGCTGGCCGGGACCTATTTCGCCACCGACACGTGGTTCGACCTCGGCCGGGTCGACTCGCTGTTCCTGGCCCTGAGCGTGGCGGGCCTGTACGCCGCTCGCTGGGCGGGCCGCACGCGCGGGGCGATCGTCGCGGGATTGCTGCTCGGAGCGGCGTTCTGCACGAAGCAGACCGCGCTCGCGGAAGGGGTCGCGGTCCTGGTGGCGCTCGCGGCCGGTCCCCGCCGTCGGCTCGCCGTGCCCGCCGCGATCGCCTACGCGGCGGTCGTCGGCGGCAGCACGCTCGCGCTCGGGCTGGCCAGCCACGGCTGGTACGTGTACTACGTTTTCGAGCAGATGAGCCAGCACGCGCTCAATCCCAGCTCCGCCAGCCAGTTCTGGGTCAGTGAACTGCTGCCCACCCTGGCCGTCGCCATCTGCGCGGCGGTGCTGGGTGCCAGGCGAATGCCGTTCACGCTGCTCGCGGGGTGTGCTGCGCTGGTGGCTGAGTCCTTTGCCGCGCGCGCGCAAAACGGCAGCAACCTCAACGACCTGCTGCCCGCCTACCTGGCAGTGGCAGCGCTGGCCGGGCTGGCGATGGGCGGCCGATCCCCGCTCTCGCCCGGCGGCGCCTCCGGACGGCTCGCGCCGGCGCGGGCGCGGCTAGCGGGGATGGCACCGTTCGCGCAGATCGCGCGGTGGCGGGCCGGCCCGGCCGGACCATGGATTCCGGTCGCGGCTGGCGCCCTGATCATCGCGCAGATCGGACTGCTGGCGAGCGGCTTCCGGCTCAGCCAGGCGTTCCCGCCGGCCAGCGACCGCGCCGCCGGCCAGCGCCTGGTGGCGGCCGCGCGATTGCTCGGCGGCACGGTCGCGATCCCGGCCGATCCGGCTATCGCCGTCTCGGCCGGGCTGCCCCCCACCGAAGACCAGGTCGCGGCGGCGGACGTCCTGCGCGCTTCCGACCAGAGCGCCAAGGCCATCTTCATGGCGAGCCTGGCGCGAGCGGTGGCGACGGAACAGTACAGCGCGATCATCACTGAATTCCACGGGGACCTGCGGGGTTTCCCGTCCGACCTGCCGATCTACTACCACGAGTGCCCGCAGATGCCGCAGGACGGCGTCCTGTCCGTCCCGTTCGCCGCGAACGCCGAGGCCGTGCATATTTCCATATGGCTGCCGATCGGGCACGGGCCCTCGTGCGCGGCCGTCACCCGGACGCTCGAGTCCTAGGAGACCTACGATGAGCGATGCGGATCAGCCAGAGCGCGCGGCAGAGCCCGGACCTGCAGAGCGGCCTCAGCCTGCGGCAGAGTCTCAGCCTGCGGCCTCCGGACAGCCTCAGCCCGCGCAACGGCCGGCCACAGGGAAGCCTTCGATCACGGAAAAATCGCCGACCGCCGGTAAGCCGGAGACCGTGCAGGAGCCGGAAACCGGGAAGCAGCCGGGGACTGCGCGGAAACCGGAAGCGGAGAATCCTCGAAGCGACGAGAGGACGCCGACGGCAGAGAAGCCTCGGCGCGAACGACCACCGTGGCGACTGAGACGCCCGCGGCTTCCTGGCCCGGCGGCCCGGCCCGGCCAACTGGCCCGGCTGCTGATGCCGGAAGAGCCGCCGCCCGGTCCGTTCCGGCGGTCCTTCTGGCGCAGCCCGGTCCGCGGACCGTGGCTGACCTCCATGCTCGGCCTGGTCCTGCTGGGTGGCATCACGATCTTGTTCGTGACCGGGCTGCTGTCTTACGCGTCTTACAACCCCAACCTCGGCGGGGGCAACGACTACACGCCGGGCAAGGGTTTGCTTGGCTTCTACCTGTTCTCCTGGCCGACGGACCCGAACTGGGCGTACCAGCTTAACCAGGGTCTGCACGTCACCCTGGGCCTTGCCCTCGTCCCGATCCTGCTGGCCAAGCTCTGGTCGGTGCTGCCGAAGCTTTTCGAGTGGCCGCCCCTGCGCAACCCCGCGCACGCACTCGAGCGGATCTCGCTGTTCCTGCTGGTCGGCGGCGGCGTCTTCGAGTTCGCGACCGGAATCATTAACATCCAGCAGTGGTACGTGTTCCCCGGTTCCTTCTACACGCTTCACTTCTACGGCGCGTGGGTCTTCACCGCCGCCTTCGTCGTGCACGCGGGCCTGAAGATGCCCACGGTCATCCGGTCGCTACGCCGCCGCGGGCTGCTGCGGGAACTGCGGGTGGACACCGCCAGCACGGTGCCGGAGCCTCCGGACGTCAGTTCACTCGTCCCCACGGCGCCGTCCCCCCCGACGATTTCACGGCGCGGCGTGCTCGCCTTCGCCGGGGCCGGGTCAGGGCTCTTGATCGCTCTGTCGGTGGGCCAGTCGATCGGCGGCCCGCTGCGCCGGACCGCGCTGCTGGCGCCGCACGGTCAGGTCACCGGCAGCGGGCCGCTGGACTTCCAGATCAATGTGACGGCAGCCGAGGGCGGCATCAAGCCCGAGGAAACCGGGGACAGCTGGCGGCTCACGCTCGGGCGCGAGGAATCAAGCACCAGCGCTCCGGTGACCCTGACCAGGGCTCAGTTGCTCGCGATGCCCCAGCACAGCGCGAGCCTGGCCATCAACTGCGTCGAAGGCTGGTCCACCGGGAACCAGGTGTGGACGGGGGTGCGACTGCGTGACCTCGCACGGATGGCCGGCGCGGACAATCCCGGGGCCGTGTTCGTCCAGTCGCTGCAGCAGCACGGCGGGCACGCCACCCTGTCGGCCGGGCAGATCATGAACCCCGACTCGCTGCTCGCGTTCCGCGTCAACGGCGTGGAGCTCTCCGCCAATCACGGCTACCCGGCCCGGGTGATCTTGCCGGCCAGCCCCGGCGTGCACAACATCAAGTGGGTCACGAACATGACGTTCAGGAGCTGACGTGCGCCGTCTAACGCGCTGGTACGGCGCCAACCCGCTCCACCTGCTGGCGCTGCTCGCCTGCTTCGCCCTCGCCGGCTACGCCGCGACGCAGCTGGTGCGGTCCCGCCCGGAGAGCGTGGCGATCTGGTTCGTGGGCGCGGTCGTCGGACACGACCTGGTGCTCATGCCGCTGTACTCGATCGCCGACTGGTCGGTGCTGGCGGCGGTCAGGCACCGCGCGCCGAATCTTCCCCCGGTCCCGTGGATCAACTATCTGCGAGTGCCGGTCGGGCTGTCCGCCCTTTTGCTGCTGGTGTGGTTCCCGCTCATCCTCAGGCTGAAGACCCACTACCAGGAATCCACCACCCTCTCCCCCGACCCGTTCCTGTGGCACTGGCTGGCCGTGACCGGGGCGCTGTTCCTGCTGTCGGCCACCGCGTACGCGCTGCGCCTGCGCGCCGCGCACCGGGCAGCGGCTCTACCAGGGAAAAACGATTTACCGACGCTGCCATTCCTCGGCCAGCAGCCGGTAGGAGCGCACCCGGTCGGCGTGGTCGTGGGTGATCGTGGTGACCAGCAGCTCGTCGGCGTCGGTGGCATCCCTGAGCTGCTCGAGCTTGTCCGCCACCTGGCTCGGGGAGCCGGCGAACTGGGTGTCGACCCGGTCGGCGACCAGCTCGCGGTCGGCGTCGGTCCAGACGTGCCGGCGCGCCTCGTCCGGAGTGGGGAAGTTGATCGCGCCTTCGCCGGAGCGGATGCTGCGGACCCAGAGGCCGTAGCCGGCCGCGAGTTCCCTGGCGGTCGCCTCGTCGTCGGCGACGACGACATCGGCCGAGACGCTCACGTAGGGCCGGTCGAGGTCGGCCGAGGGCCGGAACGCGGCCCGGTAGCCGTCGACCGCCTCGAGCACGGTGGCCGGGCTGACGTGGTAGTTGGCGGCGAACCGGAGGCCGTTCGACCCGCCCACCTCGGCGCTCTGGCCGCCGCTGCTGCCCAGGATCCAGACCTGCAGCTGGGCGCCCTCGCCGGGGACGGCGCGCCCGTGCTCGCCGTCGGCCGAGCGGTACGTTCCCCGCAGCAGCGCGAGGACGTCGCTGACCTGCTCGGCGTAGTCCTGCGACTTCGCACCCGGCAGCTGAAGGAGCGCCCGCTGCATCGCGAAGCGGGGCGAGCCAAACAACTGGGTCACGTCGAATTTCGGCGGGATCAGCAGACCCTTCCTGGCCGTGTTCGCCTCGGACGAAACGATTGCGTCCCGAGCGTCCTCACGCGCGATGGGGCCGGTGGCCGGACCATGCCCGACGGGCCCGGTTCCGCCAGGGGGACGTCCGCCTGACCGGCCAAGTCCGAGATCCAGGCGCCCGGGGTGCAGCGCGTCGATGAGGCCGAACTCCTCGACGGTGGAAAGGGCGGTGCGGTGGCCCATCTGGACCGCGCCCGATCCGATCCTGATCGTCGTGGTCGCGGCGGCGGTCAGGGCGAGCACCACGGCCGGGGAGGTCCCGGCGACGCCGGGGTTGAGGTGGTGCTCGGCGAACCAGTACCTGGCGTAGCCGAGGCGCTCGGCCGCCTGCGCGAGGTCGATGCTGTTCCGCAGGGCTTCGGCGGCCGATGAACCTGAGCTGATCGGCACCAGGTCGAGAACGGCGAGCGGGGTGGTGGCCATGTCGTCTCCGTTACGCTGGCGAGCCGGCGAGCGTGACTGCGATGATCCTCATGAGGCCGCCCGGGTGCCAGCGGCGCCGAGCGGGGCCAGGCCCAGGTGGTCGCGGAGGGTGCTGCCCTCGTACTCGGTCCTGAAGACGCCGCGTTCCTGCAGCATCGGCACGACCCGGTCGGCGAACTCGTCGAGCCCGCCCGGGGTGATGTGCGGCACCAGGATGAAGCCGTCGCTGGCGTCCGCCTGCACCAGGTGGTTGATGGCGCCGGCCACGGTGGACGGGGAGCCGATGAACGTCTGGCGGCCGGTGACCTCGATGATCAGGTCGCGGATGGACAGCTTCTCCGCCTCCGCCTTCGCCCGCCACTGGGCGGCGGTGGCCATCGGGTCCCGGTACATCCGGACGCTCGCGCGGCCGCGGGCGATCGTGTGCTCGCCGAGGTCGGGATCGACGTCGGGCAGCGGGCCGTCCGGGTCGTAGCCGGACAGGTCCCGGTTCCACAGCTGTTCGAGGAACGCGATCGCGGTCTGCCCGCTGACCTGCTGCCGCCGCACGACCCGAGCCAGCTCGGCCGCGTCGGAGTCGGTGTCGCCGAGCACGAAGGTCGCGGCGGGCAGGATGAGCAGCTGGTCCGGCGTGCGCCCGTACTTGGCCAGACGTCCCTTGACGTCGGCGTAGAACGGGCGGCCCTCGGCCAGCGTGCCGTGCCGGCTGAAGATCGCGTCCGCGCTCGACGCCGCGAACTCGCGGCCCTCTTCCGAGTCTCC
>Ga0335075_10009197_pt1 | contig 15085 bp, 15 predicted proteins | sample Lox_Sample_24_FD_206723 | JGI IMG/M metagenome (GOLD analysis project Ga0335075, IMG submission 206723) | Soil microbial communities from Loxahatchee National Wildlife Refuge, Florida, United States - Lox_Sample_2.4 | ecosystem: Environmental > Terrestrial > Soil > Wetlands | place: USA... | reverse complement strand
ACTCCGTGCTTACGCGGACCGCTGACCCCGAAAACCCCAGCTATGTAGACGTCTCCCAGCCCTCCGCGGCGCTGACCGCCCGCGCCGACGCCCAGGGCGCGTTCAACGGCCTGTTTCTCGGCCTCGGCGCCGTCGCCTTGCTGGTCGGCGCGGTCGGGGTCGCGAACATCATGATCATCTCGGTACTGGAGCGACGATCGGAGATCGGCCTGCGGCGCGCGCTCGGGGCAACCAGAGGCCAGGTCCGCATGCAGTTCCTTTCAGAGGCGATCCTGCTTGCGCTGCTCGGCGGCGCCGTCGGTGTTGCAATGGGAGGGCTCGCTACGGTCGTGTATGCGCACGCCAAGCATTGGGCGGTCGTGATCCCGACCGAGGCGTGGGCCGGCGGCATCGCCTCCGCCATCCTCATCGGAGCAATCGCCGGGCTGATGCCCGCGATTCGCGCCGCCCGCCTCTCACCTACCGACGCTTTGAGGACCGTTTAGCCCGAAGGCGACGCCGGTCTCACATGGATGAGACGTCTGTGGTCTCACATGACTGAGATTGGGCGTCTCACGTCGGTGAGACGCCGCAACTGCGGCATCTCATGCGTCGGGTAACGTGGGCGGCCGGCCTCCGACACACGTGGCGAGCAGAAGGTAAGCCAACTTCCGGGCCGGCGCGGAGCTGCACCACGCTGTGATGGAATGGCGAGGTGCGATTTGCCGTCGGACTGCCGAACGTCGGCGCCTATGGCGACCCCGGGCTGCTGGTCGAGCTTGGCGGCATCGCCGAGCAGTCGGGGTGGGACGGCGTCTTTATCTGGGACCATGTCGCCTACCGTGAGCCGGGTTGGCCTGTCGCCGACCCGCAGGTGGCCGTGGCCGCGCTTGCCGCAAGCACGAAGCACGTTCGCCTCGGCGTGCTGATGGTCGCGCTGCCGCGCCGGCGGCCGTGGAAGGTCGCCCGCGAGCTGGCTTCCCTGGACGTCCTGTCAGGAGGGCGCGCGACCTTCGGTGCTGGGCTCGGATCCCAGGCCCTCCACGAGTACGAGGCCTTTGGCGAGCAGGGCGACGCCAAGATCAGGGCCGAACGCCTTGATGAGGCGCTTGAGGTCGTCGTCGGTCTCTGGTCAGGCGCGCCATTCACATACCAGGGCAAGCACTACACGGTCACGAACAGCCAGTTCCTGCCGCGCCCGGTGCAGCAACCCAGGATCCCCGTATGGATCGCCGGTCGCTGGCCGGCACGACGACCATTCGCCCGCGCCGCGCGCTGGGATGGCGTGTTCCCGACTCACGTCGACGTCGGACCAGCGCAGACGATGAGCCCCGCTCAACTCGAGGACATCGTGACGTACACGCTCTCGCAGCGGAGTCCTTCCGCCGATCCGTTCGACGTGATCATCGAGGGCCGCACGGACCCGGCGGGCAGCTCATCGGAGGCCCGCCGAATCGCCGATTACGAGGATGTCGGACTCACCTGGTGGGTCGAGAAGCTCGGATGGTTTCGCGGCTCGGTGGACGATATGCGCCAGCACATAGAAGCCGGTCCGCCGCGGAGGTGAGGCAGCGACAACGGACCGCTCCCCGGGCGGCCAGGGTCGAGAGTAGCGTCGAATCGAGTAAGCGGGTGTCCGCCCGAAACGGCGCCCGTCGGCGCGATCTCCGAGGCGTCCGTATCCGCTCGGTGCCCCGCGCGGAGGCGAACTCAGGCGTGGACGCGGTTCGGGTCCGGCCGGCTACTTCGCCGCCAACACGTCGGCCGGAAGGATCTCCGGTGGCCCGGCGAGAAGCTCGTCGGCATTGGCCATCAGGGCGGCAGCGACCTCTCCGTTGATGTGAGCCTGGCGTGCATCTTCGCTGCCGAACGTGTCGAAGATCCAGAACGTTGTCGGAGACGTTCGAGCGGCGTACCAATCGACAGTGCCCGGCTCGGCTTCGGCGAGCGGCAGCGCCCCTGTCAACAGCGCAGCAAGCTCCTCGGCCTTCTCAGGCTTCGCGTCCATCCGGGCCACAAACGCATATCGCGTGGACATGATCCCTCCTTTTGATTTTGGGTATGAGCTGGCGTGTTCGACGGCTCTGTGTTGGGTTTGGTTAGGTGAGGCCGTTGGTAAGCGCTCGCCGAGGTGCCATCAGGAGAACTTGGTGGACGGCCGCCCCTGCAGGTCGCCGTCGAGGTAGATGTCGACCTTCTCGTTGTAGAAGGCGATCAGGCCGGCGATCTTCTGGCTCTCGGGCAGCGGCGTCCGATACGACCACGCCAGATCCTCATGGACGGTGTCTCCCGCCCGCACCGACCAGTATTCGGCTTGGCCCTTGTACGGGCAGTGCGTCACCGTGTCGGTCGGGATCAACAGGTCCAGCCGAACGTGGGTCTTAGGCAGGTAGTAGCGCGCCGGCAGGCCGGTCTCGAACAGCAGCCTGGGGCCGGTGGACTCGGCGACGGTCACCCCTTCGACCTCGACTCGCACGTGCCTGGAGCTGGGAACGACGTCCACGCGCGTGTACGGATCGCGCGGGTGGGTGAACACCTCCTCGTCCTCCTCGAACCAGGCGTCCATCGCGTCCCAGTCCAGGCGGATCAGATCGCGCAGATCCTCGATCGGCGAGTCTTTGTATCGCACGGCAGCGCCTGGCGCCTCCTTGCTCCCCGCCCTGACGGTGAGCGTGCGCCCGTCGCCGCGGCTCGGGGAATGCGAAACGCCGCCGTCCGCTTCCAGGAACTCCGCGCGGACGTCGGCGAGCGGGAAGTAGTAGGCCGGATAGTGGGGAACCTCCCACACCATCACGGGACGGACGGTGTCGGCGACGACCTCGCCGCCCAGGTACGCGCGCACGCGCTTGGCGCCGGTCTCGATCCTGATCCGCCCTTGGGGCTTGCTGGTCTCAGCTGTAGTCGTGCTCATCGTGCTACCTCCAGGTCTCGTGCTTACCGGGCGGCGCCCGGTTCTAGGCAGTCCGTTTTCCAGCGGGCTCGCGGCGGCGTTGCAAGCTATCTAGGCCTCGCCGCGGGCCGGGTAGTCGTTGGTCGTCCAGTAGTCGATGCCGTCGAGCAGGTCCGCGAGCCTGGGACGCCCCACCGGCATCGAAAGGAAGGACTCGTAGTAGACCGTGTGATCCGGCGAGATCAGAAACAGGCCGGGCTCGTTGAACAGCGCCGGCTCGTGCTCGTTGATGCCACGGGAGATGAACAGCCCCCAGGCGCGCATCTGCGCTTCGGTCAGCCCGTACGCGAGAGCGAGGCGCTCCAGCTTGCACTCGCGTGCGAGCATTGTCGTGCGCTCAAGCGTCTCGCCGCTGACGGCGATCACTTCGACGCCACGCTCGTCCAGCTCGCCGAGCCGGCGTTCAAGCTCGCTCAGTTGGGCGCGGCAGACAGGGCAGTGCAGGCCGCGAAAGAACACGACCATCGTAAACAGCTTCGGTCGCTGCTCGCTGAGGCGGTAGGTCCCTCCGCGGAGGAGAGGCACGATGAGTTCCGGCGCCGGCTGTGTCGGGCGAACGCCATGGTCGGCGCGGCTCTCGGTGGTGGCGCCGGTGGTGGACATCACTTGCTCCTTCCGCCTATACGGCAGTCCGGCCGCCGTCGACCGCCACGACGGCGCCGTTGACGTAGGAGGACTCGTCGGAGCCGAGGAAGAGCGCCGCGTTGGCGATCTCCTCCGGCGCGGCTGCCCGACCGAGCGGGAGCGTGTTCGCGATCTGGTCCAGGTTCTCGCCCATCGGCTCGGTTCCGGGGGTCCTCGTCGGGCCGGGCGCTACGGCGTTTACGCGGACGCCCTCGGGCCCGTATTCGGCCGCCCACGTCTTGGTGAGCAGCTCGAGCGCTGCCTTTGTCGAGCCATAGAGCGCCATGCCGGGGAACCCGAAGCTGGCCACCATCGTCGACACGTTGACGATTGCCCCGCCGCCGTTGGCCGCCATCCGGGGCGCGAACGCTCCGGTCAGGAAGAACGGCGCCTTCACGTTCACTGCGAATGTCGAGTCGAATACGTCGCTGTCGATCTCGTCGGTGGGGCCGAAGGGAAATACTCCGGCGTTGTTGACGAGCACGTCGACGTGGGCGACCTCGTCGGCCAGGCGCCGGACGTCATCGATGTCCTCGAGGTCGGCGCGGATGAAGCGCACCTGCGCTCCGTCCTTCGTCAGCGAGTCAGCGATCTGCCGGCCGCGCTCCTCGCTGCGCCCGGTGATCACCACGTCGGCGCCCTCTGCAGCATAGGCGTGGGCGATCGCCTCGCCGATCCCCGACGTGCCGCCGGTTACGAGCACTGTCTTGCCGTGAACGGTCATCTGTTCCTCCAGTCGGTCAAGCGGATTATGGACCCTATAGTCCATTCAGCTCGGAAGCATAGCAGGAGATTGGACCTTCCGGTCCAACGTCGTCTATCCTCTAGATATGACCGCCCCGGACGCACGTACCGACAAGGGCCGCGCTACGTGTAATCGCGTGCTCGACGCGGCCACCGCGCTCGTGTTCGAGCAGGGCGTCGCGGGCACCACCCTCGACGATGTCCGCGCCGCCGCGAACGTCAGCAAGGGCCAGCTCTATCACTACTTCGCCGACAAGGCAGACCTCGTCCACGCCGTCATCGACCACACCATCGAGCAGGTCCTCGGCGCCCAGCCCGCGCTCGCCGATCTCTCCTCCTGGGCCGCGATCGCCGCCTGGTTCGACGACCTCGTCCAGCTGCAGGTCGACCGTCGCGCAATCGGCGGATGCCCGATCGGCGGCCTCGCCGGCGAGCTCGCCGAGACGGACGAACACGCGCGCACGGAGCTGGCCGCTGGCTTTGATCGCTGGGAGGCGCCACTGCGGGAGGGGCTTGAACGGATGCAGGCCAACGGCAAGCTCCGGCGCCGCGCGGACCCCGCCCGCCTCGCGACAGCGACCCTCGCCGCGATCCAGGGCGGGCTCGTCCTCACCCAGACCCGACGCGACCCACAGCAACTCCGCATTGCGCTCGACGCGGCATACGCCTACCTGCGTTCCTTCGCCGCCTAGCGACGGGTCTCGGCCCGTGCGTCCAGTAGGACCTGCTTCTCGCCAAAGCATGTCTGGCGCCCTCGAACGAGGCATCGGTCTGCCTCACAGACCGACGGGGCTAAGCTTCAGCGGTCGTGTCGCTGACCGCCCTGACGTCCGCGGAGATCTCGCTGCCGGCCCAGGCCGATGGCGCGCGCGTCAGCGACCGGATCGCTGTTCTGGCCGACACCGTCGACGTCGTCGGGTTGACCGACAATCACGCCGGCCAGCCGCGCATGTCGCCGCTGGCTGCGGTGGCGCTCGCGCGGGAGCAGGGCGTGGGGACGATCGTCCACGTTTCCTGCCGCGATCGCAACCGGCTTGCCCTGCAGTCCCAGGTCGTAGGCGCGACGGCGCTCGGCGCTGAGGCGGTCCTCTGCATGCAAGGCGATCCGGTGCCTGGCATCGAACCCGTGGGCGACATGACCGCCACGCAGCTCATTGCGAGCGCGTCGTCCTGGAGCGCCCCGCACCCGCTGGCGGTCGGGGCGGTCGTCAATCCCTTCGCCGAGGACGTCAACCGGGAGTTGCGGCTGCTGCGGCGCAAGGTCGGCGCTGGAGCAACCTTCCTGCAGTCGCAGATGATCTTCGACCTCGGGCGCCTCGAAGCGTTTCTCTCGGCCGCCGAGGACACCCTCGCGGACGTGCGGTTCTACGCAAGCGTCGCGCTGCTCCGCAGCGCGCGCATGGCGGAGCGCGCATGCGCGCTACCGGGGGTCGCGATTCCTCAGCGAGCCCTGGCGCAGATCAGCCGCGGCGGCGGCATCGACTTGGCGCGCGAACTGGCCGCCGGCCTTGCCGGTATCTCGCGCGTAGATGCGCTCCACGTGTTTCCGCTCGGAGCCGAGGCGGCAACACGCGAGGTCGCCGCGGAGTTCCGCGTCGCGCGCGGTGTCAGCGCCGAACGCCCGGCCGGGGCTGGTCCGTAACCGTCTCGCGGCGACCATCGTCGCTTACCTGCTCGCGGAACGGCTTTTCGGCACTCAGCGATGAGTTTCCAAAGTAGGCTGAGTCCCTGTGCATGTGACCCGACAGCGAGACGAGGAGATGGTCTGACCATCGTCATCACCGCGTTCGAGCGATCGCCCGATGGCGGCAAGGGCCTGGCACGCGACACGCGCGTTCGCTGGGCGCTCGAGGAGGTGGGCCAGCCCTACGAGGTTCGCCTTGTCTCGTTCCGCGCGAAGAAGGAGCCCGCGCATCTGCGCCTCCATCCTTTCGGCCTGATCCCGACGTATGAGGAAGGCGACCTTGTCCTGTTCGAGACAGGCGCGATCGTCTTGCACATCGCCGAGCGCCATGCGGGCCTGTTGCCAAACGATGCCAATGCGCGGGCGCGGGCGATCGCCTGGATGTTCGCCGCGCTCAACACCGTGGAGCCGCCGATCCTCGAACTCGTGACCGCCAGGTTCGCGGAGGGTCAGCAGCCATGGGCCAAAGAGCGCGTGCCCCTGGTCAAAGACCGCATTCGCGATCGACTGGTCCAGCTTTCTGCCCGCTTGGGCGATGCCGACTGGCTCGACGGGGACTTCAGCGCGGGCGACCTGATGATGGTGTCGGTGCTGCTCAGGCTCAGGCCTTCGGGCCTTCTGGACGAGTTTCCGACGCTGGCTGCCTATGTTGCCCGCGGCGAGGCGCGGCCTGCATACGAACGGGCTTTCGCCGCCCAGTGGGCGATCAACGCCGCGGGCGTGCCGTAAGCCGACCCCGTTACGAGGCGCTTCCCGGGTCAGCATCGAACGCCGCGGCAATTAGGTCTGTCAACGACCCGTCGCTGCCGGCGGGGAACGCCAGTCGGGTGGTCGGGGCGGTCACGGCGAGCGTGGTTCCCGTGTCGGGGTAGCTGACGACGTCGGGGAGGTTCATCTCGGATATGAACAGGAGCCGGCAGGGCTCTGACGAGGCGTTGCGCAGCCGGTGGGCGCCCCCAGGGCCGCACGGGAACGAGACGACCTCGCCCGGCTGCAATTCACGCAGCCCGTCGGGCGTGCGCAGCTCTGGCGTGCCGCTGAGCACAATCAGCAGCTCCTCGTTGGCGTGGTGAAGGTGGTAGGGGCTGCTGAGCGTGCCCGACGCCAGCTCGACGACGCTCGCGCCGAGGCGCTGCGAGCCGGCGGCAGCGGCCAGCCTGGCAACGCGGTTGCCGCCTCTCTCCCCCTGCCACTGGGGTTCGAACGCGTTGCTCATGCGCTGGCACCATAACGCCCGCCGGCAGCCTGCGAGGCCGGGCTGCGGCGCCTACGACCGTGGGCACCAGCTCGGGCCGGCGGCCCGCACGGGATCGCCATCGGGCGAGCGCTGGCCTTCCGAGCGGCCCGCGTGGCACACCTGCCTCTCGCCAGGCTCGAGGGGCGTCGTCTGCTGGCGTCGCGCGCTGGCCCGTGGCAATATCGCAGCGACGGTTGGCGACGTGATCCAAACAAAGGCCGGTGAGGACTGCGGGCGTAGAGCGTTCGAGCGGCATGCGCCGGGAGACGGCGGCAGCGGTGACAACGGCCGGTCACGGCCCCGGGGTTCTGCTGGTCCACGGCGGCGCCAGCCCGCGCACCACCTGGGAGCCGCTGACCCCGCTGACCGCCCGCTGGACGCTGATCGTGATGCACCGGCGAGGGTATCCCCCCAGCCCGCCCGAGCAGGGCGAGGGACATGACTTCGACGTCGACGCGGACGACGTCGCCGGGCTCCTCAAAGCCCGCCCCCATCTCGTGGCGCACTCCTACGGGGCGCTCGGAGCGCTGATCGCAGCCGCGCGCGCACCCGAGCGTGTTCGCTCGCTGGTGCTGATCGAGCCGGCGCTCCACAACCTCGTCGCCGAGGACCCTGCGGTCGCCCGGTTCGAGCAGATCGGCAACGACGTGCTCACCCACGGCCTCCAAACCGACCCTGCGACGCTACGCGAGTTCCTGCGGATCGCCGGTGCGAGCAACGTGACGGATGGGCCCCTGCCGGACCCGGTCGCCCGCGGCGTTCGCCGAGCCCACGGCAGCCGGCTCCCCGGCGAAGCCAGGATCGACCTGGCCGCGATCCGCAACGCCGAGATCCCCACGCTGGTGGTCTCCGGCGCTCACGACGAGGCGATCGAGCGGATCTGCGACGCCGCGTCGTCGCAGCTCGGCGGCCAGCGCTCGATCCTCCCCGGCGCCGGGCATTTCGTGATGCGGGCCGCGGGGTTCAGCGACCGGCTCGAGCGCTTTCTCGCTCGCGCCGGAGAAGGTCGCAGTCGGCCTCTAGCTCAGCCATGAGGACCGCTCCGGCCAGCTCAGCGGACGGCGTCCGCCCAGTCGCGCAGGCGCCCCGCGAACTGCGGCGTCGCCGCGCTCACCTCGACGACCGCGTCCGCCGGGACGTTCGCCCTCTGCGCGGCAGCCAGTATCGCGTCGGGCGACGGCGCCTCGTACAGGCAGTAGGTGCGCCGGCGGTCGGCGCTCAGGAACGAGAACAGCCAACGGACTCCCTCGTCGCCGTTGACCTCCTCGATCAGCTCGACATCGGCGTCCGTGAGGTCCAACTGATCGGCGAAGCTGCGCTCGATCACGTACAGGGCCATCTGCTGATCCTAGCGGGGTCCGCTCACCCCGAGGCAAGCCCCTGCCGGTGGGCGTAGGACGCGGCCTCGGTGCGGTTGGCGCAATCGGTCTTGCGCAGGATGCTTCGGATGTGGTTGGCCGCGGTGTGCTCGCTGATCGCCAGCTCCCGGCCGATCTCGCGGTTGCTGAGCCCTCTGGCGACCAGCTTCAGGATCTGCGCCTCGCGCGGGGAGAGCCCGCCCGGCAGAACGTCCGAGGTGGGCACGCCGAGCAGACGGATCCTGGCGAGCAGCCCGTCCATGCCGATACGCTCGGCCACGGCGGCGGCCTCTCCGAGCAGGGACTGCGCGCGGCTGCGGGCCTCGCGCCCTCGCCCGAGCAGAAAGCGCCCGTGCTCGTATGCCGTGTGAGCGACCCAGGTCCACGCGCCCATCCGCTTGTTCTGCTCCATCGCCCGCTCGAAGTGCTCTTCGGCTCGCGTCGTCTCTCCCAGCACCGCGGCGAGCATGCCCAGGTAGCGATCGGCGGCTCCGTAGCAGGCGACCAGGTGGCCGATCATCACGTTGGTCCCCGCGAGCCCCTCCAGCTGCGGGTAGACGATCGCCGCCATGCCCTCGTCGTTGACCGCCGCACACGCGTCGGTCAGGTAGGTGAGCGTGGCCAGCCACAGCGATGCCTGATAGCCGTCGATGCCCTCGGCGGCCAGCCGCGACAGCTCGCGCCTGGCCTCGCGCTCCATGCCCAGCTCGGCGAGCACCGCGGCGAGCCCCGGACGCCATGGGCCCTCCCGCTCGACCTCGCCCGCGAGGATCCTGATCACCGGCGCAAGCTCTGCCAGGCGGCCTTGCTCGCGGCGAACGCCGAACATCTGGATGCCGTGAGTGCCGGACGCGTCGCGACCGGTCAGCAGCCGGGCCCAATCGTGCGAGCGTCCCGCCATCGCCTCGGCGTCCGCGAGGTTCCCGTCGCAGAGCGCGATCGCCGACCCGTAGTGCTCGGCCACGTGGTGCATGAACGGCTGCGCCGTGCGCTCGGCCATCTCACGCAGCATCACCACCTCCGCGCGAGCGGAATCGAGGTCGCCGAGAGCGACGAAGGTCGGCACGCGCCACGCCATCGCATCCGTGTGGATCTCAGCGTCCCCCAGCTCCTGCGCCAGGTCCCTGGCCTCGGTGAGCATCGCGAGGATCTCCTCCAGCGGGGTCGTGCCGCGCGCCCAGTAGGAGCCGACCAGCACCTTCGCGAGCCCCGCGCGGTCCTCCGACCGCCTTGCCAGAGCGACGGCGTTTTCGCGCACGAGCGCGCCACGCTCGCGCTGCCCCGCGAAGTCGAGCGCCCGCGAAAGCCCCGCCAGCAGGCCGATCCGCAGCTCGTCGCTGCTGTCCTCGACCGCCGTCAGCGCCTCTTCGAGCAACTCGATCGCATCTGCCCGTATGACCCCCGGGCGCCAGCACGCATCCTCGTAGCCGATCGCCGCGCGGGCAAGCAGCTCCCCGCTGTCCAGCGCGCGGGCGATCTGCGCCGCCGACGCGAACGCGTCCAGCGCATCGGTCGCCTTGCCCGCCCGGTGGCTGGCGGCGCCCAGCTCGAGCAGGGCACCGGCGCGCTCTCGCTCGCCGTCGACCCCGATCTCGATCGCGGTCCGCAGCCGCATCGCCGCGTCGTCGAAGGCGAGCCCTGCGCTCGCCGCGCGCGCCGCGCGCAGGTTGTAGTCGATCGCCCGCTCGGCCCCGCCGAACGGGGCGGCTGCGCCAAAGTGGTGGGCGAGGTCAGCCAGGGCGCGGTCGGAGCGCGCGCCGGCGCTCTCCAGCGCCTCCCCGACGCGGAGGTGCAGTTCGGCTCGCCGCAGCCGCGACAGCCGGTCGTAGAGCGCCCGCCGGACGATCTCGTGGGTGAAGCGGCAGGCCAGTCGCTGCGCGCGCAGCTCCTCGATCATGCCGCTGCCCACCGCCTCCTCCAGCGCGGCCAGAAGCTCGGGCTCGGCGATGCCGGCGGCGCGGCGGACGGGCTCCAGCTCGAACTCCGGCCCCGCGACCGCCGCAAGCTCGAGCAGCTCGATGGTCCTCGGCGCCAGACGGGACAGCCGCTGGCTGACCACCTCGCGCACGCTCTCGGGCGTGCCGAACTCGCTGAGCGGCCCGTTCACCCTCACCCGCCCGCCGGCGATCTCGACCATTCCCGTCTCCACCGCCGCGCGCCACAGCTCGCACACGAGGAAGGCGTTGCCGGCGGTGAGATCGTGGATCGTGCTCGCAAGCTCGTGCAGCTCCACGTCGCCGGGGTCGGGGTCGCTTCCGGCGGCACGGCTGACCAGGGCGGAGACCTCCGCCCCCGAGAGCCCCTCCAGGCGCATGCGCACGACGTCATCGCAGCGGCGCAGGTCGGCAAGCGTCTCCGACAGCTCCGCGGGCACCTCCGCCTCGCTGTCGCGGAAGGTCGCGAGGATCAGCAGGCGGGCGCTCCAGGCGGCGCGCGCCATGTGTCGCAGGAGCAGCAGCGTCGTCGCGTCCGCCCAATGCCCGTCCTCCAGAACGAGCAGCACCGGTCTCGCGCGGCTGACGTTCGCAAGCATGTCGGCAACCGCCGTGTGCAGACGATGGCGCTCGGTGTCGGCGTCGGCCTTCACCGGTTGCGCCAAGCCGCCAACCCGGGCGGGCAGGTCGGGCAGCAGCCGCGTCAGCTCGCCGCCGCCGGCGCCGAGCGCGGCGCGCAGCTGCGCCTCGCCGGTCACGCGCACCAGGCGTTCGAGCGCCTCGACGAAAGGCCCGTATGGCGTCCGCACCACCGCGTCACAGGCGCCGTACAAAACGAGCACCCCTTCCGTCGCGACCTGGGCGGCGAACTCGCGCGCCAGGCGGCTCTTCCCGGCCCCCGGCTCGCCCGCGAGCAGCGCCACGCGGCGCCGCTCCCCTTCGGCCTGCGGCATCAGGCTTCGGAGCTTCTCCAGCTCCGCCGCGCGGCCGACGAACGGGGAGATCGAGGTCTGGCGCAGCGGCTCGGGAAGGTCCACGATCTCTGCCTGCATAAAAAGACGATAGTCAGTCCTGATCATGGCCGCCTGGGGCCCGATCGAGGCCCGGGCGCTCGAATTGGGTCAGCTCAGGTCATGACAGCCACATTCGAGCGCCGTAGGCTCGGCCATCACAACTCGAGACGACCGACCAGGGGGAACGCATGAGCACAACCACCGCCTTGACGCACACGGCCCGCAGCGAGATGCCCGGATTCCGGGGAAGGCTCACGTCCGCGGCGGACCCCGGCTACGACGACGCCCGCAAGGTCTACAACGCGATGATCGACCGGCGGCCTGCCCTGATCGCAAGCTGCGCCGACGTCGGCGACGTGGCGAAGGTCGTCTCGTTCGCCGCCGGCCACGACCTCTTGCTGGCCGTGCGCGGAGGCGCCCACAACGGCGCCGGGCTGGGAACGTGCGAGGACGGCGTGGTTCTCGACCTCGCGGGCCTGAAGGCGATCGAAGTGGATCCCGGCGCTCGGACGGCGAGGGTCGGTGGCGGCTGCACCTGGGGCGAAGTGGACGCCGCGACCAACGAGCACGGCCTGGCGACACCGAGCGGGATCATCTCGACCACCGGCGTCGGCGGTCTCACGTTGGGCGGCGGCCTCGGGCACCTGACCCGCAAGTGCGGCCTCACGATCGACAACCTGCTCGAGGCCGAGGTTGTGCTCGCAAGCGGCGAGACGGTCCGTGCCGCCGCCGACGAGCACCCCGACCTCTACTGGGCGATCCGTGGCGGCGGCGGCAACTTCGGCGTCGTCACCTCCTTCCTCTTCCGGCTGCACGAGGTCTCGACGGTCGTCGGCGGCCCGACCTTCTGGCCGGTCGAGCTGGGCGCCGAGGTGCTGGCCGCCTACCGAGACTTCCTGCCGAACGCCCCGCGCGAGCTGAACGGCTTCTTCGCCTTCACATCGGTCCCGCCGGCGCCACCCTTCCCCGAGGAGCTGCACCTGCGCAAGGTCTGCGGGATCGTCTGGTGCTACGTGGGCGCTGCCGAGGACGCCGCCGCGGCGATGGCCCCGCTGATCGACGCCGTGCCGGAGCCCTTGCTGCACGCGGTCCATCCGATGCCCCTCCCCGCTCTGCAGAGCGCCTTCGACCCCGTATATCCCGCCGGAGACCAGTGGTACTGGCGCGCCGACTTCGTCAAGGAGATCCCCGACGCCGCCGTCGAGGCGCACGCCAGGCTCGGCGCCGAGATGCCGACGTGGCAGTCGACGATGCACCTGTACCCGATCGACGGAGCCGCCCACGACATCGGCCCGTCGGACACCCCCTGGAGCTACCGCGATGCGGTGTGGGGATCGGTGTTCGCCGGCGTGGATCGCGACCCCGCCAACGCCGATGTCATCCGCCGCTGGTGCGTCGACTACTTCGAGGCGCTTCACCCCTACTCCGCGGGCGGCGCGTACGTGAACATGATGATGGACGAGGGCGAGGAGCGGGTGCGGGCGAGCTACCGCCACAACTACGATCGGCTGGCGCAGGTCAAGCGCGCCTACGACCCGCACAACCGCTTCCGGGTGAACCAGAACATCGCTCCCGCGAGCACGTAGGCGACGCCTTCGCCCAGCACGAGGCGCTGACGCCGGGCATACACTGCCTGCCATGCCCCTTTACATGGACCGCCACGATCTCCCGGATGCGACAGCCGCCGACGTTGCAGTCGCCCACATGCGCGATCTCGAGATTCAGGATGAGTTCGGCGTGCGCTTCGTCACGTACTGGTTCGACGAAGGCGCGGGCAGCGGGTTCTGTCTGGTCGAGGGCCCCGACGAAGAGGCCGTCGAGGCAGCCCACCGGGCAGCCCACGGGCTGCTTCCGTCGAACGTCATCGAGGTCGACCAGGCCGTCGTGCAGGGCTTCTTCGGCCGGCTGAACACGCATCCTCCGGGCGAGCCGTACGTGGACAGCGCCTTCCGGGCGATCCTCTTCACCGACATCGTCGACTCCACGCGTCTCACCCAGCAATTGGGGGACCGTGCGGCGATGAAGCTGCTGCGGGCGCACGACGCGGTCGTGCGTTCCGCACTGGCGGGCTTCGGCGGCAGCGAGGTCAAGCACACCGGCGACGGGATCATGGCGGCGTTCACCTCTGCCTTCCAGGCGGTCTCCGCGGCGATGCAGATCCAGCGGGCGCTGCAGGAGCACGAGGAGTCGGCGCAGGGGCAACTGCACGTGCGTGTCGGGGTGGCGGCCGGGGAGCCCGTCACCGAGCAGGACGATCTGTTCGGCGCGGCAGTCCAGCAGGCCGCACGACTGTGCGCGTGCGCCCAGCCCGATTGCATCGTCGTCTCCTCCGGGGTGCACGATCTCTGTCGCGGCAAGGGCATCCGGTTCTCCGACGGCGGCCCCATCGCTGTGAAGGGCTTCGACGAGCCGATCGGGCACTTCGAGGTCCAGTGGCGCGAGTGAGCGTCGCGGCTTCGCGGCCGGCGAGGCCTTCTCAGCTCGGCGACGCCTTTATGCTTGCCGGCGGGGCGCGACCGGGTCGCCTTCGGGGTCCGTGAGCGCTTCGCGATCAGACCATGAGCCCCGCCGAGCTTCGCGACTACTGCCTCTCGTTCACCGGCGCGCAGGAGACGTTCCCGTTCGGTCCCAACACATCCGTCTTCAAGGTCGCCGGGAAGATGTTCGCGCTCTCCCAGCTCGGCGCGGACTCGCTGCGGGTCAGCGTCAAGTGCGAGCCGCAGCTCGCGCAGGCGCTGCGCGACGCGCACGCAGAGGTGCTTCCTGGATACCACCTCAACAAGCGTCACTGGAACACCGTGATCGTCGACGGCTCGCTCCCCGAGCAGATGGTCAAGGACCTGATCGAGGACTCCTACGATCTCGTCGTCGAGCGGCCACGAGGCAGATCACGGGCGAGTGGGTCGCCCGGATCGCTGAGAGCGCCGCCGCGTAGCTAGGCGAAATAGTGGCCCTCCTCGAGGTCGGCGATCAGCCCGGGGCGCGCGGGCACCCACCCCAGCAGCTCGCGCGTCATGTGCGCCGAGGCGGGACTGTCGAGCCCCCAGAACGCCCCCAGCCAGCCGACGTGCTCTGCGGCGTGCTGGGGCGTGACCGAGACCGCGGGGACGTCGAGGTGCGAGGCGAACACAGCGGCGACCTTGCGGATCGGCACGCCCTCGTCGCCGATCGCGTGCAGCGCCGAGCCGGCCGGCGCGGCTTCGAGCGCCAGGCGGAACAGCCGCGCGGCGTCCTCGCGGTGGACTGCCGGCCAGCGGTTGGAGCCGTCGCCGACGTACGCGGCGGCTCCCTTCTCGCGCGCGAAGCCGATCGCCGTGGGGATGAACCCGTTGTCGCCGTCGCCGTGGCAGGTCGGCGGCAGCCGCACGATCGAGGAGCGCACGCCGCGCTCGGCGAGCGCGAGCGTGAGCTGGGCGTTGGCGAGCCGCCGCTCGGCGCCGCTGATCGGCGCCTCGCGCTCGCCGGTCCTCGCGGTGAGCCCGTCGCGCTCGGTGGCGACACGCCCGGGCGCGAGCCCGAGCAGGCCGGAGGCGATCACGAACGGCTTGCCGCTGCCCGCCAG
>Ga0335075_10009196_pt1 | contig 15085 bp, 12 predicted proteins | sample Lox_Sample_24_FD_206723 | JGI IMG/M metagenome (GOLD analysis project Ga0335075, IMG submission 206723) | Soil microbial communities from Loxahatchee National Wildlife Refuge, Florida, United States - Lox_Sample_2.4 | ecosystem: Environmental > Terrestrial > Soil > Wetlands | place: USA... | reverse complement strand
CGCTTTCCGATTTCTTCAGTGCGTCCAGGATGAACGACATGTTGGGTTACTCGTGCGCCTCGGTCAGGAGAGGAGAGCCGGGGCTCGCAACGGCGCCGGCCAGTGCCACCTGCGTCTGGATGCCGGCTATACCGTCGACGGTGAGCCGGTGATTGCGCTGGAACTGACGCACGAGGCCGGTGAGGTGGGCATCGTACTCATCGCTCGCCGGGCCTGGATCGGCCGTGCCGGCGAGCTTCTCCAGGCTGCGCCGCAGCCACAGCACCCCCGCGCCGCTCATGCCGGTGGAGAGCGTGTGCACCGGGCTGGCCGCCGGCCGCCACAACATCACGTAGTCGCCCATCCAGCAGGTGGACAGCTCGCCGTCACCGACCTGGTGCGTCGCTTTGCCGAGATCGATGCTGGCGCGCTCGCCGTCGAGGCCAGTCAGCACCACCTCGTGGCTGCCGCCGGCGGCGTCCGTCAACATCAGGATGGCGGGGCGGTTGTAGAGACGCAGCTGTCCGAGAGAGCCGCGCTCCGTCAGGCACGCGAGTCCGTGTTGGGTCGCCTGGGTGCAGGGGTCGGTGCCGTCCATCGCGTAGTGAATCCCCCAGAGATTGAAGAGCGTGGTGAAGGCCGCGTCGGTGGTGGTGTCGCGCGAGTCCCTGGCGAGCAAGGCCTCCAGAGGCTCGAAGCTCTGCGTGCCTGGCGCGCCAGGCGGGGTGCCCGGGGTCGCCGGGGTGGCCGCGGGCGATGCAGTCGCGATACCCGGCGGTGTCGCAGACATGGCGCCCGGAGACGTCGCGGCCCCAGGGCCCGGAGATGTCGTAGCGCCGGCGCCTGAGGATGCTGCAGCCACGGTGCTCGGCGCCGCGGTCGCATGGATCGCATTCTGCGGCGGCGACTTCGCAGCCGTAGCGTGCGCCGGTGCCGCCGCGGACGCGCGGACCCAACTCCAGGGTTGCAACCGCCACAGTGCAAAGCTTCCAACGGCCAGCATCGCCGCCACGGCCGCCGTCGCCGCCCACGGCAGCCAGGGCGGCGTGAACCGCTTCCCGAAGACCTCGGAGGCGGCATTGCGCACCAGCGGACCGGTGATGCGGTGGCGGTCCAGCGAGTACCCGCCGAGCAGCCCCCGGTCGCAGATGACGTTGATCACCCGCGGCACACCGCCCGACAGGCGGTAGATCTCGTCGAGCGCGAAGCGGTTGAAGATGTCGGCGGTCGCGCCCGCGACCCGCAGGCGGTGACGGATGTAGGCCGTGGTCTCTTCGCCGCTCAGCGGGCTCAGGTGGTAGCGGCCGGTGATGCGCTGCGCCAGCTGGCGCAGCTCGTTGCGCGCCAGCAGCTCGCGCAGCTCCGGCTGGCCGATGAGGATGATCTGCAGCAGCTTCTGGGTGTTGGTTTCGAGGTTGGTGAGCAGGCGCACCTGCTCGAGGACCTCGGGCGCGAGGTTCTGCGCCTCGTCGACCACCAGCACCACGCGCCGCCCGCCGGCGTGGGCGCGCAGCAGGTACTGGCTGAGGATGTCGACCAGATCCTTCAGGCTCTGAGTCGCCGAGTCCGGCACGCCGATGCCGAGCTCCTCGCAGATGGTCAGCAGGAACTCCGGCGCGGTCATGCGCGGATTGAGGATGAGGGCGATCTCGGCGTTCTTCGGCGCCTGCGCCAGGAGGGAGCGCACGATCGTGGTCTTGCCGGTGCCGACCTCGCCGGTGAGCTGCACGAAGCCGCCGGCCTCGTTGATGCCGTAGAGCAGGTGCGCCATCGCCTCGGCGTGCCGCTCGCTCAGGTAGAGGTAGCGCGGGTCCGGGGTGATGGAGAACGGTTTTTCGTTCAGGCCGAAGAACGCGAGATACATGGGCGAATGTAAAGCTACTCGATCGTATTGCCGCGCCGCAGCGCATCCGTGCCGAACCGCGCGCGCACCTCATCCAGGGTGGAGTCGAGGCGCGGATCGCGGACGCTCTCACCGGCGGCCCGCGGCTGCTGGGCGCCATCGAAGAGGCCGAGCTGTGACGCCGGACTCAAGTCGGTCAAGACCACCCCCAGGAGCCGAAGTTTCGCACCGGTGTGCTCCGCGAGCCAGCGGGAAAGCAGCTCGCGGGCGACGTTGCGCACCGCGCGGCCGTCCTGGGTCGGCGGCGCGATGGCCCGCTGGCGCGTGAATGTCGCGAAATCCTGACGGCGGATCTTCACGCCCACCCGCCCCGCCATCAGGCCTCTCGCCCGCAGCCGCTCGCTGGCGAGGTCGGCCAGCCGGGAGAGGTGCGAGTCGAGCCGCCGCGGATCGGCCAGATCCTGCGCGAAAGTATCCTCGGCGCTCAGCGATTTTTCCTCGAGGTCCGGATTCACGGAACGATCGTCGACGCCGGCGGCCCGCTCCCGCATGCGCGGCGCGTCGCGGCCGAAGAGCGGCCAGAGGACGGCATCCGGCGCCGTCCGCAGCTCGCCCAGGGTGCGCACCCCGGCGCCCTCGACCCGCTCGCCGAGCTTGCGCCCGAGTCCGGGGAGGCGCCGGATCGAGAGCGGATCCAGCACCTCGCGGATGCGGCCTTCGGGCACGATCGTCAGCCCGTCGGGCTTGTCGAGATCCGAGGCGATCTTCGCCACCAGCTTGTTGGTGGCGACTCCCACCGAGGCGGTCAGGCCGGTGCGCGCCCGGATGTTGTCCTTGATCCTGCGGGCGATGGCCACCGGCTCGCCGAGCAGCGCCTGGCTCTCGGTGACGTCCAGGTAGGCCTCATCCAGCGAAAGCCCCTGAACCAGCGGCGTGATCTCGTGAAACACGCCGAAAACCTGTACCGACACTTCGCGATAACGCTGCATGCGCGGCGGAATGCAGATGGCGTGCGGACAGAGCCGCAGAGCCTGTCCCATCGGCATCGCGGAGCGGACGCCGAACTTGCGCACCGCATAACTTGCCGCCGCCACGACGCCTCGGCCGCCCGGCCAGCCTACGATCACCGGCTTGCCGACGAGGTCTGGATTGTCATGCTGCTCCACTGACGCGTAGAAGGCGTCCATGTCGACGTGGAGGATCGCGCGGTTCACAAGCTGAGGAAGCTGACGAGAAAGGTGCCGGTGAACATCACAATGCCGAGGAAGAAGTAAGTCACACCGAGAGCGCCCAGCTTGCAGAGTGTGAGCCCGACACCCTGGCCGTAGACCCGCCGCATCGCCCGGTAGTAGTAGACCGGAATGTAGATCGTGATCGCCAGGTCGATCGGATCCAGCACCCAGGCGGATGAGGTGACGAGGGCGAGCAGCGTGGCCGCTCCGAACACCACGAACAGGAAAGCGTGATCGTGCAGAAAGAAGAGCAGGTGCTCGACGTAGTGCCGCGGCGGCCGCCGATAGAGCGGCTTCATCACCAGCGCCAGCAGCGGCAACAGCAGGAACAGCGCGCGCTCGAGATTGTGCTCCACGGCCTCGCTCATGCGCTCCATGCCGCCCTCGGCGATGGCCGCCAGGCAGCTCTGTTCCACCCGCGGACCCCAGCCGGCGAGCCAGCCGCCGTTCTGCCGGATGTAGGTCCCGGTTTGCTCGCACAGGCGCTGCCGGCCGGCCTGCGTCTGGGCGAGCGCCGAGAGGCCCGCGACGGCTCCGCCCGCGACGGCCGCCGGCGCGTGCGCAACGGTCCCCAGCCGGGGCGACTTCGACAGCGGCACGACCTCGTATTGAAAGTGCCCGTTGTGGTTGACGAGGATGGCCGCCTGCGGCGTCGAGAGCCGCGACTGCAGGCCGGCGAGCACGAAGAAGATCACGCTGACCACCAGGTACAGCCGCACCGGCGGCAGGTAGCGCGCCCGCCGCCCCTCGAGAAACTCCTGCGTCAGGAACCCCGGCCGGAACAACAGTGCGATCAGCGTCTGCCAGAGCCGCGAGTCGGCATGAGTCAGGTCCTCGGTGGCCTCGCCGACGAAGTGCCAGAAGTCGTGGATGGGGTGATCATGGTGGCGCTGGCCGCATTCGCCGCAGTATCGACCGCTCAGCGGCGTGCCGCAGTTGGCGCAGCGCGGCGCCGCGGCCGCGAGCGGTTGCGCCGTGGACGTTGCGAGCGGTTGGGTTGCGGTATCCGGTGTGGTTGCCGCGAGGGTGCCCGTGGGCATGGCGGGCTCGCTCACACGGCCCGGACGCTGGCTCGGGCGTCGGTATCTCTCGACGCCGCCCCCTGCCGCGCGTCGGATTGCTGATGGGGGGGCCGCGCGTGCGCACCAAGCTCATGCGGCGCGAAGTCATCCACGTGCACCAGGCGCATGACCTTGCGGTCATATTCCCGCAGGGCGCCAGCCTCCGCCTCGGTGATGATTCCCAGCGCCAGCGCCTGATCGGTCTGGCCCGGCAGGTCGAGCGCCGAGACGCGCCCCGTCTTCACGCCCTCCACGCGGATCCGCTTCTCGAGCGGCTCCAGCGTCTCGGCCAGCCGCAGCGCTTCCTCGAGCAGCCCCAGCGGGTTGCCGGGCTCGAGCGTCCAGTAGATGTGCTCGCACAGCCGCTCGCGCGAGGGACCGGAGCGGGTGATGAGCTCCGCCACCCGGCGCCCGAGGCGATCCGAAGGCGCGGAGTAAGCGCGGCCGCGCGGAAACACGATGACTCGCATGACCCACGCGAGCAGCCTGTTGGGAAAGTTGCGCAGGAAGCCGTGCAGCTGCTCCTGCGCATGGTAGAGCAGGTTGCGGCAGGCCCACTCGACGATCGGCAGGTCCTCCGCCGGCCGGCCCTGGTTCTCGTGGTGCTTCAGCACCATCGAGGCGAGATACATGGCCGACAGCACATCGCCCAGCCGCGCCGACAGGCTCTCCTTCTTCTTCAGATAGCCGCCGAGCGTCAGCATCGCGACATCGACGGTGAACGCGAACGAGGCGCTGAATCGGACGATGTGCTGGTAATAACGCGCGGTCGGCCCCGGCGCGGGCGCACGGGTGTGGCGCGCGTGCGTCAGCGCCATCACCAGCGAGCGTACCGCGTTGGAGATCGTGAAGCCGACATGACCGAACAGGGCGCGGTCGAACTCGTCGACGCCGCGCGCCCGGTCCGGATTGCGCGCCGCATTCATCTCCCGCAGCACGAACGGATGGCAGCGCACCGCCCCCTGGCCGAAGATGATGAGGTTGCGCGTGAGGAGGTTGGCCCCCTCGACCGTAATGGTGATGGGCACCGACTCGTAGCCGCGGGCGAGATAATTGTTCGGGCCCAGCATGATGCCCTTGCCGCCGTGCACGTCCATCGCATCGTTCGCGACCTGACGGCTCATCTCCGTGACGTGGTACTTGAGCATCGCGGACGGCACCGAGGGCTTCTCGCCGCCGTCGATCGCGCCCGCGGTAACGGAGCGGGCCGCGTCCATGATGTAAGTCAGACCGGCCATCCGCGCCAGCACCGCTTCGACACCCTCGAACCGCCCGACCGGCATGTTGAATTGCCGGCGGATGCGCGCGTAGGCGCCGGAAGCCCACACGGCGCCCTTGGCGCCCCCGGTGGCATTCGACGGCAGGGAAATGCAGCGGCCGACCGACAGCTGCTCCACCAGCATGCGCCAGCCCGCGCCGGCCATGCGCGTGCCACCGATGATGTAATCGAGCGGCACGAAGACGTCGTGGCCTTCCACCGGCCCGTTCTGAAACGGGATGTTGATCGGGAAATGCCGCCGCCCGATGGTGAGGCCCGGCGTGTTGCGCGGGATCAGCGCGCAGGTGATGCCGATATCGGCCCGTTCCCCGAGCAGCTTGTCGGGGTCGAACATGCGGAAGGCGAGGCCGATCACCGTCGCGATCGGCGCCAGCGTGATGTATCGCTTGGTGAAGTTGAGCCGGATGCCCACGATCTCCCGGCCCTGCCACATGCCGCGGCAGACGACGCCGGTGTCGGGGATGGAGGCGGCATCCGAGCCGGCGCGCGGGCCGGTGAGCGCGAAGCACGGCACCTCCTCGCCCCGCGCGAGGCGCGGCAGGTAGTGGCTCTTCTGCTCCTCGGTGCCGTAATGGTTGAGCAGCTCCCCCGGCCCGAGCGAGTTGGGCACGGCGACGGTGGAGGAGCAGGTCGAGCTGCGGCTGGCAAGCTTGGCGAGCACGCAGGAATGCGCGTAGGCGGAGAACTCGAGGCCCCCATAGCGCTTGGGGATGATCATGGCGAAGAAGCCGCGGGACTTGAGGAAATCCCACACCGGCGGCGGCATGTCGCCCAGCTCGTGAGTGATGGCCCAGTCATCGAGCATCCGGCACAGCTCCTCGCACGGGCCGTCGAGGAAGGCCCGCTCCTCGGCGGTCAGCTGCGGGGCGCGGGCCGACAACAGCTTCGACCACTTCGGCGCGCCGGTGAAGAGCTCCCCGTCCCACCAGACCGTGCCCGCCTCCAGTGCCTCCCGCTCCGTCTGCGACATCGTCGGCAGGAGCTTCAGGTAGGCCTTCATGAACGGCCGGGTGATGATCGCCTTGCGCAGCGGCCGCAGATTGAGCAGCCAGAGCCCCGTGAGCAGCAGCCAGAGGAATCCCTTCCAGGCCCCCGCCGGCGTGCCCGAGGCCCCGAGGAGGGTGTAAGCGGCGAGGAGGGCGGTGAAGGTCGCGGTGAACGCGAGCAGGGAGAGGCGGCGGTACGCGAGAAACAGCACCGCCGCCACGAACACCAGGGTGATCAGGACTCCCATCACCTGAGTTTACTCCAGCGCGCTCTCAGGCACAGGGACGTGCCCCGCCGCCGCAGGTGGCGGAGCCGCGAGCAAAAACCACGCTTTTTGTTCGCGGCGCGCTGGGCCGGGCAGGATGCCCGGATCCAGCGCCTTTTAAAGAAGCCCCTTCACACCCTCCCGCTCCTCCTTGATTTCCGCCAGTGAGGCGTCCATCCGCTTGCGGCTGAAGTCATCGATCGAGAGGCCCTGGACGATCTGGTACTCGCCGTGGCGCGTGGTCACCGGGTAGGAGTAGATCACGCCCTCCGGGATGCCGTAGCTGCCGTCGGAGGGGATCGCCATGCTCACCCAGTCCCCCTCGGCCGTGCCGTGGAACCAGGTATGGACATGGTCGATGGCGGCGGAGGCCGCCGATGCCGCGGAGGAGGCGCCGCGCGCCTTGATGATGGCGGCGCCCCGCTGTTGGACAACGGGGATGAAGGTCTGCTCCACCCACGCGCCGTCAACCAGCGAGCGGGCCGGCTTCCCCTTGACCGTCGCGTGGCTGATGTCCGGGTACTGCGTCGGCGAGTGATTGCCCCAGACCGTCATGCGGCGGATGTCGGTCACGTGAGCGCCCGTCTTCTCCGCCAGCTGCGACAGCGCCCGATTGTGATCGAGCCGCATCATGGCGGTGAAGTTGCGGGGGTTGAGGTCCTTGGCGTTGGAGCGGGCGATGAGCGCATTGGTGTTGGCGGGGTTGCCGACCACCAGTACCCTGACGTTGCGGTCGGCGGCTTCGTTGAGCGCCCTGCCCTGGGCGGAAAAGATCTGCGCGTTGGCGAGCAGCAGGTCCTTGCGCTCCATGCCGGGCCCGCGCGGCCGTGCGCCGACGAGCAGCGCCACCTGGCAGTCGCGGAACGCGGCCTTGGGATCGTCCGTCGCCACGATCCTGTTGAGCCCCGGGAACGCGCAATCCCACAGCTCCATCACGACGCCGTTCAGCGCCTGCTGCGCCGGGGTGATCTCGAGCAGGTGCAGGTTGACCGGCTGGTCCGGCCCGAGGAGCTGTCCGGAGGCGACGCGGAAGGCGAGGGCATAGCCGATCTGCCCGGCGGCGCCGGTGATCGCGACGTTCAAGGCTGGCTTCATGGCGTACTTTTCGATTGGCGGCAGGAAAAGGACCGCGATTCTACTCGCTGGCTCGCCGCCGGCTCAACGTGACTACGGCTGCGCCTGAGCCCGCCGGCCCTTATGATTGGCCATGGTCGTTGAAGTCACGAAGACCCCGGGCGGCCTGGCCATGCAGCTGACCGGCGAGTGGCGGGCACTGTCGTTCGCGCAGATCGATGCGGCCCTCGAGGCGGTCGACCTTGGCGGCGCCCATCGCATCGAGATCACCACCGAGCGGCTGGCGGCGCTCGACCTGACGGGGGCGTGGCGCCTGCGGCAATTCGTGCTGCACGCGCGGCAGATGGGTGCGGAGGTCGCCTTCGCCGGCACGCCGCCCGATCAGCTGCGTCTGGTGGAAGAGACTCTGCGCCCGCTCGAGGCGTCGGCTCCGCCGCCGCAGATCGCAAAGGGGTTCCGGGAAGAGGTCACGGAGCTCCCCGACGACGCCGAGGCCACCCTCAATTTCATCGGCCGCCAGACGGTGACGCTCTGGAACGACATGATCGGCGCGCTGGCCTTTCTCGGCAGGCTGACCGCCACGGCGGCGCGCGGGGTGCCGCACCCGCGCGGCCTGCGGCCGATCTCGGTTGCCCGGCACATATATGACACCGGCATCACCGCCATCCCGATCGTCGCGCTGATCGCCTTCCTCATCAGCGTCATCGTTGCCTACATGAGCGCGCAACAGCTCCGCAGCTTCGGCGCGGAGGTCTTCGTGGTGGATCTCGTCACCATCGGCGTATTGCGCGAGCTCGGGGTGCTGCTCACCGCCATCATCGTCGCCGGCCGCTCCGGCAGCGCCTTCGCCGCCGAGATCGGCTCCATGAAGCTCAACGAGGAGGTGGATGCGCTGCGGGCGACCGGCGTCGATCCGGTCGAGGTGTTGGTGCTGCCGCGCGTGCTCGGGCTGGTAATCTCCCTGCCGCTGCTGACCGTGATCGCCGACCTCATCGGCCTCGTCGGCGGCGCGGTGCTGTGCGCCGCGCTCCTCCACATGCCGCTCGACCAATATTTCAGCCGGGTGAGCGAGGCCATCTCCCCGACCACATTCTGGGTCGGCGTCATCAAGGCTCCGGTTTTCGCCGTGCTCATCGCGATGGCCGGCACTCACCGGGGAATGCAGGTGCAGGGCTCCTCGCGCGAGCTCGGCCGGCTCACCACCGTGGCGGTCGTTCAGGCCATCTTCCTGGTGATACTGGCCGATGCGCTCTTCGCGGTCCTCTTCCTGGAGATCGGCGTTTGATCCAGCCGGTTCTCGAAGTGCGGGGCCTCGTCAACCGCTTCGGCTCCCAGGTGGTGCACGACGGGCTGGACATGGAGGTGCGCGAGGACGAGGTCTTCGGCATCGTCGGCGGCTCCGGCACCGGCAAATCGGTGCTGCTGCGCAGCGTCCTCGGCCTGCAGCGGCCGCAGGCCGGCACGATCCGCATCGAGGGGCACGACATCACACAGCTCTCCGGCGACGCGCTGCGCGCGGTGAAGGCCCGCTACGGCGTGACTTTCCAGCAGGGGGCGTTGTATTCCGCCCTCAACGTGCTGCAGAACGTGCAGCTGCCCATGGTCGAGTACCTGCCGGCGCTGTCCCCGTCCGCCCGCGACGAGCTCGCCCTGCTCAAAATCCGGCTGGTGGGTCTTCCCGCCGACGCCGCGCGGAAATATCCTGCAGAGCTCTCGGGCGGCATGGTGAAGCGGGCCGCCCTGGCGCGGGCGCTGGCGCTCGACCCGCGGCTGCTGTTCCTCGATGAGCCGACGTCCGGCCTCGATCCGATCAGCGCGGCGGAGTTCGACGGGCTGATGTTGTACCTGCAGAGGCAATTGCGGTTGACCGTGGTGATGATCACACACGACCTCGACTCGATCTTTCGCACCTGCAACCGGGTGGGCGTGATCGTGGATCACCGCATGGAGACCGATACGCTGCAGCGCATCGTCGATCATCCCAACCCGTGGATACAGGCCTATTTCCACGGCGAGCGCGCCAGCGTCCGCCTCGGGGGGGCCCATGGAGCGTGAAGCGAACTACGCCGCCGTCGGCGCTTTCGTCCTGGTCGTTGCGCTCGGGGCGGCGCTCTTCGTCTACTGGTATTCCGGCACCCGCGTGCATCGCACGTACCAGCGGTACGAGATCTATTTCAACGGCAGCGTCAGCGGCCTGGAGCAGGGCGCGCCGGTGCGCTATCTCGGCGTGCGGGTGGGCCGGGTCGTGGAGATGCGCATCGATCCCCGGGACGCCGGGCGCGTGGAGGTGACCGCCGCGATCGAGTCCACGACGCCGATCTCCGATCGGACCCTCGCGGAGCTCGACCTGCAGGGGCTGACCGGACTGCTGTACATCGATCTGCAGCAAACCCCGAAGGGCGCGGCGCCGTCGGTACCCAGTCTTCGATACCCGGTGATCCGGGCCGCGCCGTCGCAGTTCGACGTATTCATGGGGCAGCTTCCCCGCCTGTCGGCCGCCGCCGGCGGGGTCATCCAGCGCCTCGATCGCCTGTTGAGCGATCAGAACATCGAGGACGTCTCGCGCAGCCTGGACGACCTCTCGCAGGCGAGCAGCTCGCTGCCGCAGACGGTGCGCAGCGTCAATGCGCTGCTCATTCAGCTTCGTACCGCGACCGTGGAGCTGACGGCCACGGCGCGGAGCGCGCACAACCTGATGGATACGGCCGGTCCGCAGGTGGCCGCGATCGTGCGGCGCCTGAATACCATGGCGGACAACCTGTCGCGGGCCACGGATCAGCTCAACAGCATGGTCGCGGAGAATCGCGGCGATGTCCGCTCGTTCACGCGCTCCAGCCTGCCGGAGATCGAGAGCTTCGTGCGCGAGGGCCGGGCCGCGGCGCAGTCGATCCGTCAGCTCTCCGAGAGCCTGCGGCAGAATCCGTCGCGGCTCCTCTACCAACCGGCTGCGGCGGGCGTGGAGATACCGCGTTGAAGGCACACGCCAATGCTCTGCGCTACCTCGCGCCGGCCCTCCTCGGCCTCGCCCTCGCCGGCTGCTCCGGGCTGCTGCGCAGCAACGCGCCGCCCGTGCAGCTCTACACGCTGCGGGCGGGATCCGCAGCTTCCAACGGCAGCGTCGCCGCGGCCGCGTCGGATGCGTCCTTGCGTGTTGCGCACCCGCTTGCCGGGCCCGGCCTCGGGACGGCGCAGATCGTGCTGCTGCAGCCCGATCACCGCCTGAACGTCTATGCGGCCAGCGCCTGGGCAGCCGAGACGCCCGAGCTGCTCGAATCGCTGGTGGTCGAGACCCTGCGCGGGTCCGGCCACTGGCGCTCGGTCGAGGATGCCGAGAGTCCGTTCCCCGCAGACTATCTGCTCCAGGTCACCATCCGCCGTTTCGACGCCGACTACCCGGATGGCGGTACGGACGCTCCTCCTACCGTGCGAGTGACTCTCGATTGCACCTTGGGCAAGGAGGAGGGCCGCGACATCGTCGCCACTTTCAGCGCGAGCGGATCGGCCGTTGCCAGCGCCAACCATCTGGGCGATGTGGTCGCCGCATTCCAACAGGCCACCGACGCCGCCCTGGCGTCGCTGTCACAACAGGCGTCGGCGGCGGCCCGGCCGCGGGACTAGACGCGTCATCCGACTTGAAGTACCGCCACGAATACCACGCCGGCAACTTCGCGGACGTCCACAAGCACGTAACGCTGTTGGCCCTGCTCGCCGCTGTTTGTCGATTGGCGCAAAGTCGCCTGCGGCGCTTTGCGCGGCCAGCCTTCTCACGGGACTCGATCTCGCGGCCCAGGGAACGGCCCTGGGCCGCTCAGTGACTTGCTGTTGAGGTAAATCAGCTGAAGTACCGCCACGAGTACCACGCCGGCAACTTCGCGGACGTCCACAAGCACGTAACGCTGCTGGCCCTGCTCGCCGCTCTGAAGCGTAAGGACAAGGGCTTCCTTTATCTCGAGACGCACGCGGGCCGCGGCGCCTACGACCTTTCCGGATCATCCGGCGAGTCCGCCTCCGGCATCGGGCGGCTGGAGGCCGCGCACCGGCGCTCGTCAGGCGCGGCGCCATTTGCCGCCGAGGAGATCCGCGGCTACCTGGCGCGGGTGGAGCTCCTGCGCCGCGAGCGTGGCGAGCCGCGCCTCTATCCCGGCTCTCCCTTGCTTGCCGCGAGCGAGTTGCGTCCCGTCGACCGCGCCGTGTTCGTCGAGCGCGAGCCCGCCGAAGCCCGCGCCCTCGAGCGCTCTCTCTCTTCTCAGGCACAGGGACGTGCCCCGCCGCCGCAGGTGGCGGAGCCGCGGGACAAAAACCACGCTTTTTTCCCGCGGCGCGCTGGGCCGGGCAGGAGCCCGGATCCAGCGCACATACAAGTCGAGACGGGTGACGGGTTCGAGCGCTTGCGCGCCTGGCTGCCGCCGCGCGAGCGCCGCGGGCTCACCTTCATCGATCCGCCGTACGAGGAGAGCCGCCAGGATTTCGAGCGGACCCGGCATGCGGCCGCGGAGGCGCTGCGGCGCTTCCACACGGGCGTGGTGGCGGTTTGGTATCCGATCAAGGACGAGCGCGATATCGCGGCCTGGCACGCGGCGCTGGCCGCCGGGCTCGACTGCGGACTGCTCGCGGCGGAGCTCTCGCTCTACCCGAGCGACTCGCGCGTCGCCCTCAACGGCTCCGGCATGCTGATCCTGAATCCTCCCTACCAGCTCGCCGAGCGGATGGCGATCTGGCTGCCGCAGCTGCACGCCTGCCTCGATTTGGGGCATGGCGGCCGGACGAGTGTGCGCCAGCTATAGTTAAAGCGCTGGATCCGGGCGTCCTGCCCGGCCCAGCGCGCCGCGGGAAAAAAGCGTGGTTTTTGTCCCGCGGCTCCGCCACCTGCGGCGGCGGGGCACAGTCCCTGTGCCTGGGCATGGCTGGACCGTGACGGCGCCGCGATGCAGGCGCAAAATCGGCGCCATGAGTGGGACTGTCGATCAGTACGGAGTCGTCGGCCATCCGGTGGCCCACAGCCTCTCGCCCTTCATCCACGCCATGTTCGCGCGCCAGACCGGACAGTCGATGAGCTATCGGCTCTTCGACTTCGCCCCGGAAGAGCTCGATCAGCGGATCGCGGCGTTTTTCGCCGACGGCGGTCGCGGGCTCAACATCACGCTGCCCTACAAGATCGCCGCCGTCGCACGCGCGAACGAGCTGACCCCGCGCGCCCAGCATGCGGGCGCCGTCAATACGCTGGCGATGCGCAAGGACGGCACGATACTCGGCGACAACACCGATGGTGTCGGACTGACCCAGGACGTCTGCGTCAACCAGCGTGTGGTCGTGACGAAACGGCGGGTTCTGATCATCGGCGCCGGGGGCGCGGTCCGTGGGGTCCTCGCGCCGCTGCTGGCGCTGGCGCCGGAGCTCGTCGTCATCGCCAACCGCACGGCGGACCGGGCCAAGGCGCTGGCGGCGGCATTCGCGCAGATGGGTAACGTGCAGGGCGTCGGCTTCCGGTACATCGCGGGCGGTCCTTACGACCTCGTCATCAACGCGACGTCGGCCAGCCTGACAGGCGAGATCCCCGACGTACCGATAGCCGTCATCGGGCACGACACCTTCTGTTACGACATGGCGTACGGCAAAGGTGACACGGCTTTCGTGCGGTGGTGCGTCGAGCTCGGTTGCCGCGCCGCCGCCTCGGGCTGGGGGATGCTGGTCGAGCAGGCGGCGGAATCCTTCCGCCTCTGGCGTGGCGTGCGGCCGCTCACCGGACCGGTGCTCTCGGCGCTTACCGCATCGTGACCAGCTCTTCGGCGCTGGTGGGGTGGATCGCCACCGTGTCGTCGAAGTCCTTCTTGGTGGCTCCCATGCGCACCGCGACCGCGAATCCCTGCATCATCTCGTCGGCGCCCGGACCCACGACGTGGACACCGACGACCCGCTGTTTCGGGCCCACCGTCACCAGCTTCATGTCGCAGCGCGGCTTGGCCGTGGTGAGCGCGTGGTACATCGGGATGAAGCTCGACCTGAACACGGTGACCGCCTCCTCGCCATGCTCGTCACGCGCGGCCTGCTCGGTGAGGCCGATGGTACCGATGGGCGGGTGGCCGAAGATGACCGTCGGAATGTTGTGGTAGTCCAGATGCCGCTCGGCCTTGCCGCCGAACAGGCGATCGCTCAGGCGGCGGCCGGCGGCGATCGCCACCGGCGTGAGGGGCGCGCGGCCGGTCACATCGCCGATCGCGTATACACCGGCCGCGCTCGTGGCCTGGTACTTGTCGGTGACGACGAAGCCGTACGCGTCGGGCTCGACACCCGCCCGATCCAGACCCAACTCCTCGGCGACGGGAGTCCGCCCGATGGCCCACAGCACGCAATCGAACGGCTCGAGCCGCTTGCCGTCGCGCAGTGACAGTGCGAGATCACCGCGCGCGTCGGATTCGAGTGCCGAAGGCCAGGCCTGCGTTGCGATGGTGACGCCGTCGTCGCGCAGGATCTTCGACATCGACTCCCCGATCATGGAGTCGAACTGATTCAGCATCGTCGCGCCGCGCAATACCAGCGTCACATCGGAGCCGAGCGCCGCAAAGATGCCCGTCAGCTCGACGGCGATGTAGCCGCTGCCCACGATCGCGACACGCTCCGGCCTGCGTGGCAGCTCGAAGAACCCGTCGGAGGTGATGCCGAGCTCGGCGCCCGGGATGGCGGGCAGCAGCGGACGGCCACCGGTGGCGATGATGATGTGCGGGGCGGAAAGAGAAGAGCCCGCTACCGAGACGGTCCTGGCGTCGAGGAGCTGCGCGCGCCCGCGGACGAGGGTCACCCCGCGCTTGGCCAGATTGCTCTCGTAGATACCGTTCAGGCGCAGGACGTAGGCGTCGCGCTTCGCCTTCAGCAGAGCCCAGTCGTGGGCGTCCGCCGAGAGCGGGAAGCCGTAATCCGGCGCGTCGCGCAGCCCCTCGGCGAGGCCGGCGGCATTCCACATGACCTTCTTCGGCACACAGCCGACATTCACGCACGTGCCGCCCAGGCGGTGCGATTCCACCAGCACCACCCGGGCCCCGTACTCCGCCGCGCGCTGCGCGGCCGCGAGACCCCCGCTGCCGCCACCGATGACAATCAGATCGAACTCACTCATCATGCAATTCTAGCCGCCCCCATAGGGGCCCTAATAGGTGAATGATGGACAATCCCCTGCTTGCTCAGGAGGCGCTGCCCCCCTTTCCCCGCATCCGTCCGGAGCACGTCGAGCCGGGAGTGCGCGAGGTGCTGTCGCGCGCGCGAACGCGGGTCGAGGAGATCGCTGCAGGGAATAGCCTGACGTTCGCCACGGTCGTCGAGCCGCTCGAAGAGCTGCAGCACCGGGTGGCGCGCACCTGGTCGCCGGTGAGT
>Ga0335075_10009194_pt1 | contig 15086 bp, 10 predicted proteins | sample Lox_Sample_24_FD_206723 | JGI IMG/M metagenome (GOLD analysis project Ga0335075, IMG submission 206723) | Soil microbial communities from Loxahatchee National Wildlife Refuge, Florida, United States - Lox_Sample_2.4 | ecosystem: Environmental > Terrestrial > Soil > Wetlands | place: USA... | reverse complement strand
ATGGCGGCCCGCCCGCTGGCTTCCACCGCCAGCATGGCCGACCTGGCCTGGTCCGGGGCCGCGCCGAGCACCTGCCGGGCCGCTCCGGCCTGCACGATCATCACGCTGACGTTGTGCGTCACCACGTCGTGCAGTTCGCCGGCGATGCGCGCCCGTTCCAGCTCGAGCGCGTGCAGCGTGGCCGCCTCGTGCTCGGCCTGCAACCCGGCCAGCCGTGCCTGCGAGTCGCCGGCCTTGCGCCGCCACCTGTGCATCGCGTTGCCGACCATGAGGATCGCACCGAGTCCCAGCACCGCCGCGCTGCTCTCGGTCAGCCGCGGCGCCGCTGCCCCATGGAACGCGGCCGTCACCAGCATGCCGCTCGCTGGCACGCACAGCATCGTGGCGCCGCGGAAGCGGCTGTAGGCCACCGCGGAGTACGCGGCCGTGATCACCACGATCACGGTGATCACGGTTTCCCGGTAGCCGGGGGTAACCGCGACCGCCGCCAGGATCAGCCAGAACGCGGTCAGCGGCCAGAGCCGCCGCAGGGCGAGCGGGGCCGTGCTCGCGATCGCCAGCAGTATCTGGTGCCAGCCGATCGGGTCGTGTGCGGTCGTGACGAGCGCCGGGCCGCCCGAGCCGAGCACCATGGCGGGCTGCTGGCTGGCGCCGGTTTTGCCCAGCGCAAGCAGCAGCGCCACGGTGGCCGCCGCGGCCAGCACGACGTCCACGGCGATCGCCCGCGCGGCCGGCCTGGTGCGCGGCTCTACCGACGCGACGAAGGCCACTGCTCGCCGCAGTCCGCCCTTTGCCCGTTCGAGCTGCTCAGCTGGGCCGTACGCCTGCCACGGGCGCGACATGCTCATCCCGTTCACCCGATCATTGTGCCCCGGCCGCAGCCCGCTGCCGTCCCCCATGAGGTGTAGCCGGCTACATCGCGAGGACGACGCGAGGCGCAACATCACGCCTGCGCCCGATGCGGTTGCATCCGGCGGCCGACGCCCGCCCGGCCGGCGCGCGCCTAGCGTCCGGGGTCATGAACACGCTGATAGAGCTCGCCGAGGCGACGAAGAAATATCCCGGTGACAGCCAGCCCGCGGTGGACCAGGTGAGCCTGCGGATCACCGCCGGTGAAGCGGTGGCGGTGATGGGGCCGTCGGGCAGCGGCAAGTCGACGCTGCTGAACCTGATCGCGGGCCTCGACCGGCCCACGGCCGGGACGGTGACCGTGGCCGGGCAGCGTGTGGACCGGATGAGCGAGGGCATGCTGGCCCGGTACCGCCGGGCCCAGGTTGGGATGATCTTCCAGTTCTTCAACCTGCTGGACGACCTGACCGTGGCCGACAACGTGCTGCTGCCCGCGCAGCTGGCCGGGGCGGGGCGCCGCCAGGCCCGGGAACGGGCGGATGAGCTCCTGGACTCGCTGCACATCGAAGCGTTCGCCAACGTGTACCCGGCGCGGCTGTCCGGCGGGCAGCGGCAGCGGGTGGCGATCGCCCGGGCCCTGGTGAACTCCCCGGCGGTGCTGCTGGCCGACGAGCCGACCGGGGCGCTGGACACCGCGACCGGGCACGAGATCGGTGGCCTGCTGGCCGCGCTGAACGCCGGCGGGCAGACCCTGGTGCTGGTCACCCACAACCCCGACCTGGCCACGGCGTACGCCCGGCGGGTCGTCGAGCTCACCGACGGCCGCGTCACCAGCGACCGGACGGCGGTGCGGCGATGAAGCCCGGACCGGTGCTGCGCGCGATGCGCGGCGGCCTGACCCGCCGCCGGGTGCAGGCGCTGGTGATCGGCGTCGTGCTGCTGGTGTCCACCGGCGCTTCGGTGCTCGGCCTCGCCCTGGCCGCCGACTCGAACGCGCCGTTCGACCAGGCGTTCGCGGCGCAACGGGGAGCGGACGTGAACGCGACCATTGACTCGTCGCTGGCCACGCCGGCCGAGCTGGCCGCGACCAGGCGGCTGCCGCAGGTCACCGCGGCCGCCGGGCCGTTCCCCGAGGCAACCGTCTCGCTGGAGCTGGGCAGCCAGGGCGGATGCAGCAATCCTTCGCCGGGCAGCCCGTGTGACGGCGAGCAGACCCTGCCGGCCATGGCGCTGGCCGGCCGCGCCTCGCCGGCTGGCCCGGTCGATGACGTCGTTCTGCAGTCCGGGCACTGGGCCGAGCGGCCCGGCCAGGTCGTCCTGTCCAGCACCGAGGTGTACCCGAACGGCAACCTGCCCCCCGGCTCCGGACTCGGCACGGTGCTCATCGCATCCGGCCTGGCCCGGGCGCCCGCGATGACCGTGGTCGGCATCGCCACCTCGGTCACCGGCTCGGCAGACGGCTGGGTGGTCCCCGCCGAGGTCGCGCGGCTCAGCCCGGCCAAGGCCCCGGCCAGCGCGCAGATGCTGTACCGGTTCCGCAGCGCGGGCTCGGCGGGGGCCGTCCGTGCCGACGTGGCCGCGGTGACCGCGGCCCTGCCGCCGGGCGCGCTGCCCGCCGCGCAGTCTTTCCTCACGATCCGTGATCAGGATGCGTCGGGGATAGCGCCGATCGCGCCGTTCCTGGTCGCGTTCGGCCTCACCGGCCTGGTGATGTCGGCGCTGATCGTGATCAACGTCGTCGGCGGCGCCGTGGTGGCCGGCTACCGCAGGATCGGCATCCTGAAGAGCATCGGCTTCACCCCCGGCCAGGTGGTGACCGCGTACGCGGCGGCGGCCCTGGCCCCGGCCGTTATCGGATGCGCCGCCGGGCTGGTGGCCGGGAACCTGCTGGCCGCACCGCTGCTCGGGCACGCCGCGACCGTGTACGGGGTGGGTTCGCTCGGCGTGCCGGTGTGGGTGAACGTGGCGGTGGCGGCGGCGATGTGCGGCCTGGTCGGGCTGGCCGCGGTGGTGTCCGCGCTGCGGGCCGGCCGGCTCGGCGCCGCGGCGGCGATCGCCGCCGGGCGTGCCCCCCGCGCCGGCCGCGGCTACACCGCGCACCGGCTGCTCGGCCGGCTGGGGCTGCCCAGGCCGGTGACGATCGGGCTCGCCGCGCCGTTCGCCCGGCCATCGCGCACAGCGTTCACGATGGTCGTGGTGCTGCTCGGGGCGACCACGGTCACTCTCGTGGTGGGCCTCGGCGGGTCGCTGAGCCGTGTGGTGTACGGGCTGTCGCTGGCCAGGACCGAGCAGGTGCAGGTCTCATACTTCGGCGGGCCCGATACCGGTCCCGGCGCTGGCCCGGGCGCTGGCCCGGGCGCGCCCCCGATGGCGGGAAGGGGCGGCGGGCCGTTCCCGGTTGGGCAGCCCATGGACGCCGCCGCGCGGCGGGTCGTCGCCGCCGCGCTGCGCGCGCAGCCGGGCACGCTGCACTACGCGGCCGAGGCGGATGAGCAGGCCACGGTGTTCGGCGTGTCCGGGCCGATCTCGGTGACCGCGTACCTGGGCAACGCGGGCTGGACCGGCTACGGCATGATCAGCGGGCGCTGGTACAGCGGCCCGGGCCAGGTGGACGTGCCGGCCTACTTTCTCGCGGTAACCGGCAAGACGATCGGGGACACGGTCACGATCACCCTCGACCGCCGGGCGATCCCGGTGCGGATCGTGGGGGAGATCTTCGGCAACCAGAACAACGGCCTGGCCATGGTCACCGACTGGCCGACCCTGGCCAGCGCGGATCCCGGCCTGGCGGCCGGCGCGTACGACGTCGGCCTGCGCCCGGGCACCTCGCCGGCGGGCTACGCGCAGCAGGTCCAAAGCGCGCTCGGCCAGGGGTACGCGGTCGGCGTGAACAGCAACAACAAGGGCCTGCCGCTCGTCCTCGGCCTGATCGGCAGCCTGGCGCTGCTGCTGGCGGTCGCGGCCGGGCTCGGCGTGCTCAGCACCGTGGTGCTGCAGACCAGGGAGCGCGCGTACCACATGGGCGTGTTCCGGGCGGTCGGGATGACGCCGCGGCAGACCATCGCGATGGTGGTCAGCTCGGTCGCCGGGATCGGCCTGGTGGCCGGCCTGGCCGCGATCCCGGCCGGGGTGGCGCTGCAGCGGTACCTGGTGCCGCTCATGGGGGCGGCGGCCGGGACCGGCATGCCACCCAGCTACCTGGATGTCTACAGCGCCGGGGAACTGGCCGGGCTGGCCCTGGCCGGCGTGGTGATCGCGGTCGCCGGTGCCCTGCTCCCGGCGGCCTGGGCCGCCCGGAGCAGCACTTCGTCGGTGCTGCGCGCCGAGTAGGGCCCTGGATGGGCCTGTGCCCCAGATTTGTCCGGTGCCCGCCGGACAAATCTGGGGCGGTAGCTACTGGCGGGCCAGGTTCGGGGCGCCGCCGCGGAGGACGAACTTCTGGATCTTGCCGGTGGCGGTTTTGGGGAGTTCGGTGACGAAGGTGACGCCGTGCGGGGCCTTGAAGTGCGCCAGCCGGTCCCGCACGAACGCGATCAGCTCCGCCTCGGTCGCCTCGCCGCCGTCGCGCAGCACGATGAACGCGTGGGGGGCCTCGCCCCATTTCTCGTCCGGCAGCCCGACGATCGCCGCCTCTTGCACGGCCGGGTGGCGCAGCAGCGTCCCCTCCACCTCGACCGAGGAGATGTTCTCGCCGCCGCTGATGATCACGTCCTTGATCCGGTCGCGGATCTCCGCGTAGCCGTCGGGGTGCACGACGGCCGCGTCACCGGTGTGGAACCACCCGTCGCCCATCGCCCGCTTGGTCGCTTCCGGGTCGTGGTAGTAGCCGTCCATCACCACGTTCCCGCGGACCACGATCTCGCCCAGCGACTGCCCGTCGGGAGGAACCTCGCGGCCGTCCGGGTCGACCACGCGGAGCTCGCCGGAGGTGATCAGCTCGACGCCCTGCCGGGCCTTGACCACCGCCCGCTCGCCCGGGGAGAGGCCCTCGTGCTCGGGCAGCGGAGCGCAGACCGTGATGAACGGCGCGGTCTCGGTCAGCCCGTACACGTGCGTGACCTCCCAGCCGAACTCACCCTCCAGCCGCTCGATCGTCGCCGCCGCCGGCGGGGCGCCCGCTGTGACCACGTGCACCCCGGGCGGGACCTCGCCGCGCACGTCGGCCGGGGCGTTCGCCAGTGCGATCAGCACCGTCGGGGCCGCGCTCAGCCACCGCACGTTCTCCTGGATGATCAGCCGGAACACTTCGCCCGGATCGACCTTGGGCAGGCAGATGTGCGTGCCGCCCGCCGCGGTGACCGTCCAGGTGTAGGTCCAGCCGTTCGCGTGGAACATCGGCAGGGTCCACAGGTAGCGCTCGCCCACCGCGATCGGCAGGTGCAGCAGCGTGCCGATCGTGTTCATGGCCGCGTTCCGGTGGGTGATCATGACGCCCTTCGGGCGTGCGGTGGTCCCGCTGGTGTAGTTGATCGTGAGCAGGTCCCGCTCACTGATCACCGGCCGGGCGAATTCCGGGCTGGCCGCCGCGATCGCCGCCTCGTAGCCGAGCCAGCCGTGCCGCGTCCCGCGCAGCGCCACGAAATGCCCGACCGCCGGCATCTGGTCGCGGACGCTGTCCACCGTCTCCAGGTAGTCCTCGTCCGCGCAGACCACGCTGGCCCCCGAGTGATTCACGATGTAGACGAAGTCTTCGGCGGTCAGCCGGTAGTTGACCGGTACCAGCACCGCCCCGATCTGCGGGACCGCGTAGAACGACTCGAGCTGCGCGTGGGTGTTCGGCGCGATCGTCGCCACCCGGTCACCCCGGCCCACGCCCATGCCCTGCAGCGCCGACGACCACCGGTCACAGCGATCGAAGAACTGCTCGTAGGACAGCCGCAGGTCGCCATCGACCACCCCCTCGCGCGAACCGTGCAGGCGGCGGGTCCGGCGGGCGAAGTCGACGGGGGTCAGCGGTGTTTCCACGGGATACCTCCATTGGTCATCGTGGCTCGCAGATCACTAGCGGGATGTCGCGCTCGGTGCGGCGCTGGTACCCGGCGTAGCCCCGGTAGGCCGCCACCACCCGCGGCCACAGCTCGGCCTTCTCATCCGGCGCCGCCCGGCGGGCCCGCATGAGCCGGTGCCGCCCGTCAACGGTCAGCTCGATCTCGGGATGAGCGATGAGGTTCCGGTACCAGTCGGGGTCACGGTCGTCACCACCTTTTGAAGCCACGAGAACGATCCGGTCGCCGTCGATGACGGGCGCGGTGAGCATCGTCGTCCGCGGCAGACCGGACTTGCGCCCCACGGTCTGCAGCTCGACGACCGTCATCCCGAGGAACGAGCCGAGCACCCGGCCGCCGGTCGTGTGAAGGATGGCCCGGTGGACCTGGCTCATGGTCCGCAGGCTGATGTCGGCCAGATGCTGCTGCAGGCTGCTCATGCGGTGACAGTAAGCCCGCTGGGGCCCGCGCGGCAGTAGGCCGGGCGAACTAGGGCAAGATCCTGGGCATGGACTGGGCAGCTTCGCCGACGCGCTGCCCGCGGACGTTCGCGGCGAGCGGCTTCGACGAAGTGGCCTAGCCGGGCGGCTGCCCGGCTGCCGCCGCCGTCTGCTGTTGCAGGCGGGATACCAGCTCCGTGCGGGATGTGATCCCCAGCTTGGGAAAGATGCGGTACAGGTGCGATCCGATTGTCCGTGGCGAAAGATAAAGCCGCTGCCCGATTTCCCGGTTCGAAAGCCCCTGGGCGACCAGCTGGGCGATTTGCAGCTCCTGGGGCGACAAGGTGCTGAGCGCGGCCGCCCGCGGTGACATGGCGCGCTCGCCTGCCGCCCGAAGCTCGGCTCGCGCCTGGTCGGCCCAGCTGGTGGCGCCGATCAGGTGAAACGTTGTCTGCGCCGACCGCAAATAGCTACGGGACTCTGCCACTCTGCGCTGACGCCGCAGCCAGCTGCCGTAGGCGAGCTCGATCCTTGACCGCAGCCATGGCCACCGCACGAGATCCTGCTGCAACGCCTGGCGGAACAGTTGTTCTGCCTCACCGTCGGGAGCCAGCACTGCTCGGGCGTAGGACAGGTGCCGGTGCAAGGTCGCCGAGCTCGTGGTCATCGCGTCGCGTTCAAGCGCCCTGATGACGTCTCGTCCGTCGGCCAGCCGACCGGAGTGCAGCGCGGCCTCGGCCAGGAACATCACGCCGTGGAAGCGTTCGGTTTCGTGGAAGGCGGCGTCGTCCCGATCGAACAGGCGGCGCAGCGCGTCGTACGCGGCGCCATGCTCGCCCGCGGTCACCAGGCCGACGCCACGAGCAAGCTGGACGCAGCTGAGCAGGTCGTTAAGCCGGCGCCCGTTTGCCGCGTGCTCGGCCTCGGTGGCCACCGACTGAGCTTGATCGTTGTCGCCGTGCAGCGCGGCCATGATCGCTGTCAGCGTCTGGGTGCCGATATCCCAGATTGACTGGCCCGTCTCCAGAGCGAGTTCGCGGCCCTCGAGCAGCGCTGCATCTGCCCTGCCCCAGTCACCCAGCTCCACGTTGTCGAGGACCTGCAAGGTCAGCACTTGTGAGAGCAGACCCAAGCGGCCGTCATCGCGTAGCTTCGCTTCGGCACGAGCCAGGAAGTCCGCGGCGCGAACTGGCTCGCCGACGGCGTGCGCCGCCATGCCGAGCAGCCACAATCCGGCCGGATCGGTGACGCTTTCCAGTACCACGGCGTGGAGCTGCTCAATGACCCGGCTGCCTTGCCGCAACGGATCGGCGACGGCGAGGACGGCCAGGTGCCGCGGTGCGTCCTGCATGTCTCCCACCCGCTCAGCGGAAGTCACCACGCACTTGCGTGCTTGCGCCCCGGTGTCGGACCACCAGCACCTGAGCGCGGCGCCGAGCAGCAAGTTGAAGGTCAGGTTGGTGTCCCCCGCCTTCAGGGACTGACCGGCCATCTCGCAGAGCTCCAGCACCCTGGCCGGGTCGCCGGGGACGCCATCGTGGAAGATCTCGCGCAGCCACTCCATCCGCGCCAGATCCAGGGTGGACAGGGGCAAACGCGCGGCCCGGCCGAGCAGCTCGTCGACCAGGTCGGCGCGGCCCAGGCCGAACGCGTGTTCCGCGGCCAGGAGCAGCCTCCTGCCTCGCACCGAGGGGTCAGTGGTCAGCCGGGCCGACCGCTCGAGCGCCCAGATGGCCTCGGCCACCGATCCGCGGCGCAGCGCCATCAGGTGACTGGCCTCCAGTTCGCCGGCCAGCTCATCGTCCGGTCCGGTCATCGCCTGGGCCCGGTGCCAGGTGCGACGGTACGGATCGTCGGCAAAGGCAGCGGCCAGTGCCAGGTTCGCGGCCTCTCGGCGAGACGGGGTTTCCGCCGCGATGACCGCGGAACGCACCAGCGGGTGCCGGAAGCGCACGCGCAGCTCATCGAAGCTAATGAGCCCGATCTCCGCGGCCGGCTCAAGGGCGGCCAGACCGACCCGCTGCCCGCCCAGGGCCGAGGCGGCGGCCAGGATCTCGGGCAAGTCGTCAGCCGAGTCCACGGCGGCGATGAGGACTGCGTCCCTGGCTGGCTGGGGCAGGTCGGTCATGCGGGCCGCGAAGGCACGCTCGAGCCGCCTGGTCAGCGGCAAGAACGGTGGCAGCAGCTCCAAGCCCGTCGCCGCTGCCGCCCCGAGTGCCGCCGAAAGCTCGATCAGGGCCAGCGGGTTCCCCTGTGCTTCCTTCAGGATTCGTTCCCGGTCAGCAGAGCTCAGGCCGGCGGCGCAGGTCTTGAGCAGGCTGCGGGCGCTGCTGTCGTCCAGGCCGGCGACGTGCAGCTCGGTCAGGCCAGCCGACGCGAACGGCACAGCGTGGCCGGTCCGGACGCCTCCGGCTACGACGACGGGGTCGGCGCCGATTCTGCGCGCAACGAACGCGAGCACTTCCTGCGTCGGCCGGTCAAGCCACTGCAGGTCATCCACGACGACAAGGACGGGCTTGCGCGCTGCGGCCTCGGTGAGCAGGTTCAGAGCAGCCAGCGCGATCATGAATTGTTCGGGTGCCGCCGCAGCCTCGGCACCGAACGCCGCCGCGATCGCGTGACGCTGAATGTCCGGGAGGCTGCTCAGCGAGCCAAGCAGCGGCCGGAGAAGCTGGTGCAGGGCGGCGAACGGCAACTGCGCTTCACACTCGACGCCGGTGGTCCCCAGCACCTGCAGGCCAGCTGAGCAGCCATGCTCGGCCAATGCCCTCAGCAATGCTGACTTGCCGACGCCCGGCTCGCCGAGCATGACGATGGAGCCGCCACGCTCGCCGATCCCGTCGACCATGGCCGCCAGAACCTCGAGCTCATCGTCCCGGCCGACCAGGCTAGGCACTGCCACCAGCCTCCGGCGCCACGAGTTCCCTGGCGGCCTGACTGGCCCATGCCCGCGCGCCGATGCGACGGAACATTTGCTCAGCTGAACTCAGCGCTTGGCGTGACGCGGTGAGCATGCCCCGCCGCCGCAGCCAGCGCCCGTAGGCCAGGAACGCCCGCGCGCGAGCCCAGGGCCACCGGGTCAGGTCCAGGCCCATGAGCTCAGCATAGGCCGGCCAGGCGTCATGATCGTCGGCCAGCACGGCGCGCGCATACGCCAGGTGGATCCGCAACATCGGTGACGGGGCCACCATGGCCACCTTCTCAAGATCAGCGACGACCTGCCGTGCGTCAGGGATCTGACCGCAGCCGACGGCCGCATCAGCCAGGAGCATCACGGCGCCGTACCGCTCGCGCTGGTGAAAGCTCGGATCGGCCGGGTCGAACATGCGCCGGAGCTCCCGGAAAGACCCAGCGTGGTCTCCCGCGCTGGCCAGCGCCGCCCCGCGGGCTCGCTGGACGCAGGAGAGCATGTCGTTGAGCTGGTGGCGGCTTGCTACCAGCTCGACTTCGGCCGCGTAGGCCAGCGCCTGCTCCGGCTGGCCGAGGAACGCGTGCCGCAGAGCATCGCAGAACCGGGTGCCGGTCCGCCAGATGGGCTGACCAGTCTCCTTCGCGAGGCGCTCTCCCTCGTCGGCGGAGGCCGTGTCCCACTCACCGAGCTCGAGCCGGTCGGCGATCAGCATGCTGAGCACGTGGGACAGCAGCCCCAGCCGGCCCTCATCGCGGAGAATGGCCTCCGACCGGCTCAGAAAGCCGACGCTGGCCACCGTGTCGCCGACTGCGTGAGCCGCCATACCCAGCAGCCGCAGCGCATCCGCGTCGCAGACATCCTCGGCTCGCAGCGGTGAAAGCAGCCGCATGACTTCGCGGCACCGCAAAACGGGCTCCGCGACGGCCAGCGCGGCGATGTACCGCGGCTGGAGTTCCTGGCCGGTCAGCTGCGTGGTGGCATCCGCCACCGCGGCGCGAGCCTCCGGGCCGGTATCGGCCCACCAGCACCGCAGCGCCGCGCCAAGCAGCAAGTTCAGCGCCAGATCGGTGTCACCGGCCTCGGCTGACCGGCGGGCGATATCGCACAGCTCGTGCACCCGCCTGGCGTCACCAGGCACGCCGTCGTTGAAGATTTCGCGAAGCCACTGCATCCGGGCCCAGTCGAGCTCGGAGAGTTGCATCCGTGCGGCGGCCGCGATCAGCTCGGACATCAGGTCGGCCCGGCCCAGCCCGAACGCGTGCTCGGCTGCCATCAGCAGGCGGTGCCCGCGGACAGCGGATCGTGTCGTCAGCTGAGCCGACCGCCGCAAGTCCCGGATCGCGGATATCACCCCGCCACGGCTGAGTGCGATGACAACGTTCGCCTCCAGTTCGTCGGCCACCTGATCGTCAGGTCCGACAATCGACTGCGCCTTGTGCCACGTTCTCCGGTACGGCTCGCCGGTAAGGATCTGCGCCAGCGCCGCGTTGGCCGCGTGGCGCCGCAGCACGCTCTCGCCCTGCACTGCACCCGAGCGCACCAGGGGGTGCCGGAACCGGACGTGTCCGCCTTCGACCTGCAGCAGCCCGGCTTCGGCCGCCGGCTCTAAGGTCTGCGCGGTAGCGGGTGAGCCGCTAAAAATGCTGGCGGCCCGCAGGATCTCGGTCAGGTCCGTGGCCGGATCGATAGCCGCCACCAGCACGGCATCTCGCGTTCCGGCCGGAAGATCGGCCATGCGCCCGGCGAACGCCCGCTCCAGCCGGGCCGACAAGGTTGGCAGCGCCTCGACAACGGCAGCATCCGCCTCCGGCCAGGCGCCTGGGAGTTCCATAAGCGCCAGCGGATTACCGTCCGCTTCCCGCTGGATCCGCGCAAGCGCGGACTCGCTGAGTGCGCCAGCGTACGTCCGCAGGATCTCTTGCGCCGCCGCCTGGTCCACGCCGCGCAGTTCAAGCACCGTTCCCGCCCCGGCCACGAACGGGTCTGCGTGCCCGGCCCGGATGGCGCCAATGACGACGATCGGGTACCGGGCCACCCGGCGGGCAATGAACGCGAGCGCCTCCTGGCTCTGCGGGTCCAGCCACTGCACGTCGTCGGCCACGACGGCGACCGGCTGCTCCAAGCTGACGGCCGCGAGAAGGTCCAGCGCGGCCTGGGCAACCAGGAAGAGCTCGGGGCGGGCGCGATCGCCGAGACCGAAGGCCGACAACAACGCATCCTGATTCGCTGGCCGCAGCTTCCCGGCGTCCCCGAGTACCGGCCTGAGCATCTGGTGGAGCCCGGCAAAGGGCAGCTGCGCTTCGGACTCGATCCCAAGCACGGTCAGCACCCGGTATCCCGCTGCGGCAGCTGCTTCCTCAGCCGCTCCCACCAGGGCAGACTTCCCGATACCCGGGTCGCCCACGATCGTGACCGCCTGGCCTTCATGGGACGCCGTGGCAATGATCCCGGCTATGGCCCGTAGCTCCCGGTCCCGGCCGATGAGCGGCGCTGCCGTCACGGGTGCCCCCTGCGCATTCGCGAGCCTCGCTCTGCTTCCCTGAAACCTAGGAGAGCCGCGGCCCGCCCGGCTTGGGTCAACTGACTGTGACCGCGCGCCGGATTGCGGGGCCGCGTTGCTCACATCAGTCAGGTGACGCAAGCGTTGCCGCTGGCCCGCCGCCTAGCTTCTGGCTTAGCCATCTACCGAAGAGCAGGAGCGGTCATGAAGGTCTCACTGGCGGCGCACTCCACCCGCCTGCGGTTTGTCATCATCACCATGTTGCTCGTCCTGGCCGTGGCCGTCGCGGCTGCGAGCGGCAGCCCGGCGCGAGCCAGCAGCTCGCATGCGTTCCGCTGGAGCGGCGGGCCGCGGCCGGTCATTGTTCTTGAGCATGGTGCCTGGGCGGACTCCTCTAGCTGGAGCGGCGAGATACGGGTGCTCCAGCACGACGGCTTTACCGTCTACGCGCCGCCCAACCCGCTCCGCGGGCTGCCCTACGACTCTGCCTACCTGCACGACTTCCTCACCGAGAACCCAGCGCTGCAAGGCAAGCCGGTTGTGCTGGTAGGCCATTCTTATGGCGGCGCCGTTATCACCAACGCCGCTGTCGGCGACCCAGAGGTCAAGGCGCTGGTGTACGTGGACGCGTTCATTCCCGCTGACGGTGAATCCATCGGGCAGCTGCTGACCGCCCGGCCGGGCTCCTGCCTGGCCGGCAACCCGGCCGGCATCTTCGACCTGGTGCCCTACCCAGACGGCCCGGCCGGCGATGTCGACACCTACATCAAGCCCAGCTTGTTCCCCACCTGTTTCGCGAGCGGCCTTCCCGCTGGCCTCGCTGCTCAGCTGGCCGCATCACAAGAGCCGCTGGCCGCCAGCGCCGTCACCGAGCCATCAGGCCCGCCCGCCTGGCAGACGATCCCATCGTGGGCGGTCATCGGCACGGCCGACAGAGTCATACCGCCGGCCGAACTGGAGTTCATGGCCAGGCGGGCCGGAGCGCACATCACCGACGTCAACGCCGGGCACCTCTCCCTCATCTCGGCTCCGTGCGCCGTCAGCCGCGTCATCATCGAAGCGGCCATCGCGACGAGCTGAGTGGCGTCATTGCCCTCTGCGCTGGTTCGCTGAGGGTGGGTCGGCGGTTTAAGGCCGTCGGCCCACCTTCCCGCCCAGCCGCAGGCAATCCTCCGCAGCCGCCTCCATGAACGCCACGGCCTGCGTGCGGCGCTGCTCCGGGGCGTCCCCCGGAGCGGGTGCCGAGACCGGCTCCGGACGGCAGCGCAGCGCCTCCGCGATGACACCGTGCCAGCGGGCCGGGAACCGGCCAAGGGCGTACCGCCCGGCGCCGGTCTTCGACGTGATCTGGCCGGTGGCCACGGTGTAGTGCTGCCGGCTCACGCCGAGGACGCCCCAGGCCACTCCCCAGTCGGTCAGCATCGCCATCGCCGTACGAGAGGCTGGGTCCTTGCTCCGCGTTATCCACCGGTCCCAGTACTGATCGAGGTTCTCCAGCGTCCACGCGGTCAGTTCGGCGGCGTCGGCATGCACGGCGAGCTGAGCGGGGTCGGGTCCCCGGACCGGGACCCCGTGCCACGCGAGCGTGGCCCACTCGACCGGCGACCGGCCGCCGGGCCCGACCGTGAGCCGCCCGTCATGGTGCACTGGGCCGGCCGTGTTCGCCGGGCTGCGGGTGAGCTCGTCGAACGTGACATAGATGCCCTCGAAGGCGGGGTTGCCGGCCTCGGTGGCCAGGCCCGCGTGCACCGAAGCCAGCGCTTGCCTGGCGTCCTCGTTCAGCGCGGTGGAGCTGGTGGCGATGAAGTCCACGTCGCTCGACCGGGGGTGGAAGTCGTCCAGCGCCACCGACCCGACCAGGTACAGGCCCTCGACCAGGCCGGGCGCGGCGGCATCCACCAGCGCCAGGTAACGGGTCACAACCCGGTCCGCTTCAGGGGGGAGCGTCATTGCCGTGGTCCTTCCGCAGGCCCGCGCCCGCTTGCCCGTCGCTGATCACGGAAAGGTCTGTCACATGTGCTTGCCATACTGGCCCGATGCTGAGGATTGGAACCACGGTAATCAATGTGACGGATGTGGGCCGGGCGGCGCGGTTCTGGGGAGAGGCACTTGGGTACGTGCCGCGTAGCGAGGGCTCGCTGACACTCGTTCCCGATAGCGGTGATGGGCCCGCGCTGACGCTGGACGAGGACGACCGCATGCACCTCGACCTGTATGCCGCCGACGAGGCCGAGCAGCAGGCTGAGGTCGAGCGGCTGATCGCGCTCGGCGCGCGGCGGGTGGACTGGCAGTACCCCGATGAAGCCGACTTCGTGGTCCTCGCCGACACCGAGGGCAACCTGTTTTGTGTGGTGATCGCCGGGCGTTGGTGATCACCGTCCGGATCGCGCCCGCCCCGGTGACATCGTCGGCCGCTGGGTGTGGGGTCCTTCCTGCCGGGACGACCGGATGCGATCATCGGTGCTATGCGTCCTGACATCAGACCTGGCGGGATCTTCCCTGATTACGCCCTCCCGGACCACATCGGCACGGTGCGCAGGCTGAGCGAGCTGCAGGGCCGCGATCCGCTGATCCTCACCCTGGCCCGCGGCAACTACTGCCCCAAAGAGCACCAGCAGCACCTCGAGCTGGCGGCCAACTACCCCAAGATCGCGGTGGCCTACACCCAGGTCGCAACCATCGCCACCGACGACCATCACACGCTGCAAGAGTTCCGCGCGTCGGTGGGCGCCCAGTGGACCTTCCTGTCCGACCCCGGCCGGACCGTCCAGCAGGACCTCGACATCGCCGAGTACACCGACCCCGAGCACAACCCCATGATCCCGCACACGCTCGTGCTCAAGCCGGGACTGGTCATCCACAGCATCTATAACGGCTACTGGTTCTGGGGCCGCCCGTCGTTCTACGAACTCTGGCGCGACCTGCGCGCGGCCACCGCCGAGACTCGCCCGGACTGGGACCTGAGCACCCCGGGCCTCCGCGAAGCCTGGGACGCCGGCGACTTCTCGAAGTTCCACGGCTGGGACCGGCGGTCCCCCCAGTCGAAGCCGACATCGTATGAGCGATAGAGCGACGCCGATGGGCACGCCGCTGCGCGAGATGCTCGGGATTGAACAGCCAATCGTCCAGTAGCGGGGGCGCGTTGCCGCGCCCCCGCGGGTCGTCAGCGGATGTCGAACGTCACCAGGGACCGGGCGGGGAGGGTGGCGGTCAGGTTCCCGCCGAAGACCGGCACCGGCGGTTGCGCCGCGGTGTCGTTCGAGGAGTCGGTCAGGTACGGCGTGGCCAGCGTTCCGTTGCGGATGCCGAGATGCTGCAGCGCGAACGACACCGTGTCCGGGCTGGTCCCGGTGTTCAGGACCACGATCGCGGTCGACCCGTCGAAGTTCCGGAACGCGGTC
>Ga0335075_10009193_pt1 | contig 15087 bp, 12 predicted proteins | sample Lox_Sample_24_FD_206723 | JGI IMG/M metagenome (GOLD analysis project Ga0335075, IMG submission 206723) | Soil microbial communities from Loxahatchee National Wildlife Refuge, Florida, United States - Lox_Sample_2.4 | ecosystem: Environmental > Terrestrial > Soil > Wetlands | place: USA... | reverse complement strand
GGCGGCTCGGCACTGACGTGATCGACACCGGGGGCCCGAACGCCGGCTATTACCCGCGGGCGACGGCGGGCGAGATCTGCGCCTACTACCAGCAGGTGCTTGACGAGCAGTTGCTGCCCTCCGGCCGGGTCCGGTTCTTCGGCCTGTCCGACTACAGCGCGGACGCCGGCGGGCACCAGTTCACCTCCCGGCTGACCGGGGAGACCACCACCATCCGGGTGCGGAAGCGGGTCGTGGACGCCCGGTACCTCGAGCCCTCGATCCCGGCCACCCACGTCCCGCCGTTCGCCATCGAGCCAGGTGCGCGGCTGATCCCGGTCAACGACCTCGCCCGGCTCAGCGGCCAGCCAAGCGGGTTCACGATTCTCGGCGCCGGCAAGACCGCGATGGACGCGTGCCTGTGGCTGCTCGGCGCCGGCGTGCCGCCGGACGCGATCCGCTGGGTCAGGCCGCGCGATGCCTGGCTCCTGGACCGGGCATTCCAGCAGCCGCTCGCGCTGCTGCCGCGGATGCTCGAGGGCGTGTCGCTCTACCTGGAGGCAGCCGCCCAGGCCGACGACCTGACCGACCTGTTCCGGCGGCTCGAAGCGTGCGGCCAGCTCATCCGGCTCGACCCCGGCGTCGAGCCGACGACGTACCGCTGCGCGACGGTGAGCCAGGGCGAGCTGGCGAGCCTGCGCAGCATCGAGAACGTGATCCGCCTCGGACGGGTCACCCGCATCGGGCCGGAGCAGATCACGCTCGCGGGCGGATCCGTCCCGGCTGACCGCGGTCAGGTTCACGTCGACTGCTCGGGAGACGGCTTCCGCGCCCGGCCCGCCCGGCCGGTCTTCAGCGACGACCTGATCACGCTGCAGCAGATCAGGGCCTGCCAGCCGGTCTTCAGCGCCGCCTTGGCCGGTTACATCGAGGCAACCGGCGGCGACGAGGCCCGCAAGAACCTCATCTGCCCGGCCAACCCGATCCCCAACGCGGCGGCCGACTGGGTGCCGCTCATCCACACCGCCCAGCGGGCCGAGATGAACTGGGCCACCGATCCCCACGTGTCGGCCTGGATGCAGCGATCCCGGCTGAACGCGACCTGCGGCATCGGAGATCATCAAGGGGACCCGCTGATGGAATCAGCCCTCACCCGCCTGTTCACCAACGTCGAGCCCGCGATCAAAAAGCTGGGAACGCTCATGGCGGGCACCGGCGCTCGCTGATCCTGCCGCCGCGGCGTCGCGGCTCACGCCGATGAATTCTGAACGCTGTCATCGTCTCGACAGGGAGGAACCTATGACAGCGACATCAGACGGCGGGAGGGGTGCTCGTGGCGCAGCCGGTTGTGCACTTCGAGATCATCGGCAAGGACCCGGGCAAGCTCCGGGACTACTTCGGCGCACTGTTCGGCTGGCAGTTCGACACCAGCTCCCCGGTCGCCGAGGCGGTTTCCGAGCCGACCGACTACGGCTTCGTTGACCGTGTGCCCACCCCCGACGGGGCCGGCATCCCCGGCGGCATTGGCGGCGGAGCGAGCTACCCGGCCCACGTCATCTTCTACGTCGGAGTGCCCGACGTAGAAGCGGCCCTGGCCGAGGCCGAGCGGCTCGGCGGCAAACGGCAGCTCGGCCCCGAGCGTGCGCCAACCGGCCTGGTGATCGGGCACTTCACCGACCCCGAGGGCAACCTGATCGGCGTCGCCGGAACCGCGTAAGGCGCCCATTAACCAAGGAGGGTGAGCATGCAGGGACCCGTACCGGATCAGTTCGACCTGGTCGTCACGGACATGGACGCGACTGTCGCCTTCTACCGGAGGCTGGGCGTGACGATCCCCGACGCCGATCCGCAATGGCAGCGTCACCACCGCACCGCTTCGCTCCCGGGCGGGATCGACTTTGACCTGGACAGCAGCGAGTTCGCCCGGCACTGGAACCGCGGCTGGCGCGGCGGCATGGGGGTGCTCGGGTTCAAGGTAGAAAGCCGGGATCGGGTCGATGAGATCTACGCGGACCTGACCAGCGCCGGGTACCGGGGACAGCAGCCCCCGTACGACGCGTTCTGGGGAGCCCGATACGCCGTCATCGAAGACCCGGACGGGAACGCGGTCGGGATCATGAGCCCAGTCGACCCTGACCGGCGGTCAGAGTCGGACTTCGGTCGTTAACCTAGCTGATCTCGCCACGCATACAGATCGCGCAGCGCGCCGATCTGGGCGCCGTGATGGCTGACCTCGTTGAGCGTGCCCGCCTGAGCCGCATCGTCCTCAACACCCGGGTCAGGAAGCTCCGCGGCTGAGCGCGGCTTCCAGCGTGCGCCGGTTGCGGATCATCCAGGCGGCCGAGCGGGCGCGCCAGGCCATCGCCCACAGCGCGATCGGGTGGCTGGTCGTGTTCGGCCCGATCCGAGCGTCGTCGGCTTCCCAGACGGTGTCGACGATGGCGAACTCGATCATCTGGGTGACCAGGCCGCGCCGCTGCCTGGCGGTCAGGCCGTAGCCGTCGACGATGGCGGCGAGGTGCCTGGCCCGGTCGGCCGCGGGCGGCAGGCGCTCCCTTTCGGCCACGATGTCGTCGTGCAGCTTGGCGTTGAGCCAGGCGAGCTGGGCCAGCTCGACCAGCGGGTCGACCGGGCCCGCGGTCTCCCAGTCGATGAACGCGACCGGCAGGCCGTCCCGGGCGACGATGTTCCACGGCGCGGTGTCGCAGTGCCCGATGACCCGGTCAGAGCCGCCCAGGTCCCGTCCGTGCCAGGGGAACCAGACCGCGTCCGACGGCGGCCGGAAGGACCGGGTCGCCTCGTGCAGGGAGCGCAGCAGCCGGCCGACCGCAGCGGCGCCGTCCAGCGACCACGGCCCGGGCTGAGTGAACTCGCCTTCGATGAACGTCAGCACCTCGCGGCCGTCGGCCTGCAGGCCGGAGCCGACCAGCCGCGGAGCGCCGGCGAACCCGACGTCCTCAAGATGGCGCAGCAGCGCGTGCACGGCCGGCGTCCACGGCCCGGGGTCGCGGATCACCACGTCGCCGCGGCGGTGGACGATGTTCCGCCCGCCCACCATCGGGATCATCTCATCGGGCGAGGTCATGGGTCCATGGATTCACTGATCAAGGTCAAGGTCAACAGCGGATTTATCTCGAACGGTCCCGGGCTCCGCCTTGGCCGGAGCTGGCTCGAGTTCAGGGCAGCAGCGCCAGCGCCTGGCTCAGGTTGTGCTCGATGATCTCCTGCATGAACGCCCGGTCGGGGAAGTCGCCCTCGAGCAGCCGCATCGGCCCGGCGACCAGGAACAGCCGTTGGGCCAGCATGTACAGCGCGAGCCGGTCTTGGTCGAGGTCGGCGCGGCCGACGGTGGCGGCCCAGTCCCGGCCGAGCCGGACCTGCATGTGCACGTGCTCCCACTCGACGTCGAAGTACTTCAGGTCCTCGATGTCGATGATCACCGGGCGGCCTTCGCGGTCGACCAGGACGTGGTCCAGGCCCAGCTCGCCGTGCACGACGGAGAACTCGGCCCGCGGCCGCACTGCCGCGGCCAGCTCCTGCAAGCGGTCATTGAGCCGTTCGCGATGGTCAGCGATCCTGCGGTCCCGCTCGGCGGCCTCGGCCACGCACCGCAGCCCGAGGGCCAGCACGGCGGCCTCGCTGGTGGGCCAGCGCGGCGTCCCGCCCGCATCGATGAAGCTCACCTTGCCTGGCGCGCGGCCCCGGCAGCCGCGCATCGTCTCCAGGCTTTCTCGCAGCCGGGCCAGCGTGGGTTCGGCTGCGGCCGGGTCGCGCTGCCACAAGGCGAGCAGGTCCTCGCCGGGGAAGTCCTCCACGATGGCGATGTCGGCCCGGTAGTAGGCGCGGTCGCGGTCGAGCAGGTAGATCTGCGGTACCCGCAGGCCCAGGGAGGCGAGCCGGCGGTGCGCGGTCGCGAACGGGTCAATGCCGCTACTAGGGGAGAACGGGTCAGCGGCGTCACCTTCGTTGGGCGCCAGGGGCCAGTAGTTCTCCGCGGCCTCCCAGAGGTACGCGATCACCGACGTCCCGTCGTCGACGGCCAGCCGGTACACGCCCTTGGTGGTTCCGCCCGCCAGCCGCATGACGTTCTCAACCGTGCGCTTGCTGCCCAAGGCCGCTCGGGTCGCGGCCGCCAAGTCTTCCCGTGTCACCTGTTCCGGCGCCATCGCCTGAGCCTCTTCCGTGTTGGTGATAAGCACGAGGATCATAGCCAGCCGGAAAAGGCGTCACGGACGCGCTCCTCACCGTCGGCGACGCGGCCGCGCGGACGGTAGATTTTCGCATGGGCGCGAAAGGCGGTGGGCGGTCGATGATCCGGGTCCTGGTCGCGGAGGACATGCGGATTCTGCGGGACACGCTGGTGTCGGTGCTGAACCTGGAGGATGACATCACCGTGGTCGCCCAGGTCGCGACCGGGACCGGCATCGTGCCCGCGGCGCTGGCGGAGCTCCCCGACCTGGCGGTGCTCGACATCGACCTGCCGGGGCTCGACGGGATCACCGCCGCCGCGCAGCTGCACGAGCGGCTGCCCGCGTGCCGGGTGGTGATCTTGACCGTGCTCGGCCGCCCCGGTCAGCTCCGCGCGGCGCTCGACGCCCACGTGGCCGGGTTCATGGTCAAGGACGCCCCGTCGGACCAGCTGATCGACGTGCTGCGGAAGGTCGCGGCGGGCGAGCGGGTGATCGACCAGAAGCTGGCGCTGGCCGCGCTGGAGATGAAGGAAAGCCCGCTGTCGGACCGGGAGACCGACGTGCTGCGCCGGTTCGCGGCCGGCGCCGACCTGCCCGCGATCGCGGCCGAGCTGTTCCTGTCCTACGGGACCGTGCGCAACTACATGGCGTCGGCGGTGACCAAGCTCGACGGCCGCAACCGGGTCGACGCGGTGCGGATCGCGACCGAGGCCGGCTGGCTCTAGCGCGCCGGCTGGCCGTCCGCCGGCGGAAGCTCAACCGCCAGCCGGAACGCGCCCTCGTCGCGGTCGACGGTCATCCGGCCGCCCGCCGCCGCCAGCCGCGCGGCCAGGTTGCGCAGCCCGTGCCCGGCCCGCCCGCCGCCCTCGGCCGGACCGGAAGAGCCCGCCCCGTCGTCGCCGTCGTTGCTGATCGAGAGGTGCCACGACCCGGCCGCGTCCGTCATCTCCAGCGTGCACCGGGTGGCGCGGCTGTGCTTGAGGATGTTCGTCACCGCCTCCCTGATCACCGGGACGAGGACCACCGCGGCCGCGGGCGCGGGCATAACGGCAACGTCCAGCCGAACGTCGATGCCGGCCGATGCGAGCACAGCCCGCGCGGCCGCGAGCTCCGCGTCAAGCGGAAGCTCCCGCTCCTCCCCCGACACCAGCCGCGCATCAGCCCGGGCGGTGGCGCAGATCCGGGCGAGGTCGGCGATCTCCTCGCCTGCCCGCGCGTCGTCGCGCCCGATGAGCTTGCCGATCAGGTCGGCCTTCATCGCAATGGCGGACAGGCCGAGGCCGAGCAGGTCGTGGGTGTCGCGCGCCATCCGCAGTCGCTCGCCCGCCACCGCCTCCCGCGCGAGGTCGCCCCGCAGGTTCTCCAACTGCACCGCCAGCTGGGCGAGCCGGGTCAGCCCGTACACCAGCAGTCCCAGCGCCGCCCCGTCCACGGTGAGGAACACCATCGCGCCGAGCCACTCGGTGGTCGACAGCCCGCTGATCGGCTTCACCGCCCACAGCGCGGGCACGCTCGCGATCGCGGCCGCGAACGCGGCCCAGCCCCACCCGGCCGGGATCAGCAGCAGCGCCGACCCGGCCAGGAACCCGACCATCGTCAGCGGGTGCCACCCGGTCAGCGGGATCAGCGCGTACGTCAACGCGGCCTGCAGGAACAGCGTCAGCGGCCAGCCCCGGGGCCGGGCGACGCCCCATGACGGCCACGAATGCCGCAGCTGCAAGATCACCAGCGCGACCGCGTCGGCGATCGTCAGCGCGATCACCAGGCCGCCGTACCCGCCCGGCACCCCGTGCACGTTCCCCGCCACGAACAGCAGGTACACCAGCGCCAGCCCGGACAGCACCACCACCAGCACCGCCTCCGCCAGCCGGGGCGCGGGCGGCTCCCCGGCCGGCTCCCCGGCCGGCTCCGGCCACGGCGCGTTCCGGTACCGGGCCGCCACCTCGCGCACCTCCGACAGCGCCACCCGGGCGGTCACCCCGGTCGACGCGATCTCGGCTCGCGCCAATCCCGGATCGACCGTGATCGCCCGCAGCGCCGCCGCCGACCGGCTGCCCGCCTCGAGCAGCCGCCCGTCGATCGCCGCCCGCAGGCTGTCGGCCGCCCGGACCCGCTCGGCCGTCACCGCCGCCTCGGCCAGCTCGTTCCTGGCCGCGTGGACCGCCCGGACCAGGTCAGCCAGCCGGGCCAGCCCGAACAGGATCAGCGCGTCGAAGATGAAAGCGAACGTCGCCCACACCGCCGCGGTGGCGGACTGGCTCGCCATCCCGCCGGCCCCGGTCCAGGCGGCGGTTTCGAGCGCGGCCGCCGCCACCGCGACGAACCACGAGGCCGGGGCCGGGATCGTCAGCAGCACCAGCCCGGCCAGCCACCCCGACGGCGTCCAGTTCGCGCCGAACCAGGCGAACGGCAGGTAGGTCAGCGCCGCCTGCAGGGCGAGCAGCGGGTACCGGTGGCGCAGCCACCAGGCCCTGGTCGCCGGGACCACGGACAGCAGCGGCAGCACCAGCAGCGCGGCCACGAACGGGACCTCGCCCAGCCCGCCGTTGGCGCCGCCGTAGCCCGCCTCCGCCACCGCGACCAGGCACATGACCACGACCACGAGCGCCGTCGCCTGCCTCACCACGCCGTCAGGTTACTCGCCCGCCCGCGCCCGCCGCCCCTGCAAAAAACCCCAGCCGGCCGTGCATTCTGCATATTCACCACGTGGGCGACCCACCACCGACCGGTGCCCGCGGCACTACCTCGGGCCAGCGCCGCCAGCGGAAACTCGACCCCGGTGACCGAGGCAGCCGGCCTCGATCGCGGGTGGAACCGAGGTCTGTCATGAGTCAAGCCGCCGAATACCAAGCGCCCCCGACCACCACCGGCAGTGCGCCGCCGCCGCGAAGGCGCCCGCCCGCGGTGGAGGCGATCGCCGGCTGGAGCGCCCGGCACCGCAAGACCGCGATCATCGGCTGGCTCGCGCTGGTCGCCGTGGCCTACCTGATCGGCCAGCTGCTCGGCTCGCCCAGCCTGCAGCAGAACGACCTCGGCCAGGCGGGCCAGGCCGAGCAGACCCTGCAGCGGCTCGGCGTCACCGCCCCGACCAGCGAGGCCGTGCTCATCCAGGCCCGCCAGCCGGGCCAGACCCTCAGCACCGACCCGGCCATGCGCCAAGCTGTCGTTGAGGTGGTCGCTGCGCTCGGCAAGCTGCCGGGCGCCGCGACCGGGATCAGGTCGCCGCTAAGCGCGGGCGGCCAGGCGCTGGTGTCGGCCGACGGCCGCAGCGCGCTCGTCACGTTCACCGTCCCCGGGCCGACGGCGGACGTCACCACCGCGGTGACGCCCGCGCTCAGCGCGGTCGCGGCCGTGCAGGCCGAGCACCCGGGGCTGCTGGTGGCCGAGGGCGGCGACGCCAGCCTCGGGCAGGCGGTCAGCAACCAGATCAGCGCCGAGTTCGGCCGCGCCACCGAGACGTCACTGCCGCTGACGCTGATCTTGCTCCTGATCGTGTTCGGCGCGCTGGCCGCGGCGGGCATCCCGGTCCTGCTCGCGCTGACCTCGGCCCTGACCGCGACCTGGCTGCTGGCGATCCCCGGCCACTGGCTGCCGGTCGGCTCGCAGACCTCGATCGTCGTGCTGCTGGTGGGGATGGCGGTCGGCGTCGACTACTCGCTGTTCTTCCTCCGCCGTCAGCGCGAGGAACGGGCCCGCGGCGTCGAGCTCCAGCAGGCCATCCGCACCGCCGCCCGCACCTCCGGACGGTCGATCGTCGTGTCCGGGCTGACCGTGATGGCCGCCCTGGCCGGGCTCTTCCTGACCGGGTACGCGCTGTTCACCGGGATGGCGATCGGCGCGATGGTCGTGGTCGGCATCGCCGTCGCCGGGTCGCTGACCGTGCTGCCGGCGCTGCTGTCCTGGCTCGGCGACCGGGTCGACCGGGGCCGGATCCCGTTCCTCGGCCGCCGTCGCACCACCGCCGCCCCGTCCGCGCTGTGGTCCGCCCTGGTCCGCCGGGTGGTGCGCCGGCCGCTGGCGTGGGGCGGCGTCGCCGTCGTGGTGATGCTGGCGATCGCCGCGCCCGCCCTCGGCCTGCGGCTCGCGTACCCCGCCATCGACGCCCCGGCCAGCCTGCCGACGGTGTCCACGATCAAGGCGATCGAGGCGGCGTTCCCGCAGAGCCCGGCGCCGGCCGAGGTCGTCATCACCGGCCAGCGCCTCGCGAGCCCCGCCGTCGCCAGCGCGATCGGCCGGCTCGAGTCGCGGGCGGCGGCCGGCGGCCCGATCAGGGAGCCGATCACGGTCGCGTCCGTCGCCGACGGCCGGGCGCTCGTCGTCAGCGTCCCGCTCGCGGGCAACGGCGGCGACAGCGCGTCCTACGCCGCGCTGGCCGAGCTGCGCGACCGCATCCTGCCGCAGACGCTGGCCGGCACCGGGGTCAGCTACGCGGTGACGGGCGACACCGCCGCCGATCACGACAACGCCGGCCAGCTCAGCGCGCGCACGCCGCTGGTGCTCGCGGTCGTCGCGGCGGTGGCGTTCTGCCTGCTGCTGCTCTCGTTCCGGTCGCTGCTGCTGCCGCTGGTGTCGATCGCGCTGAACTTCCTGTCGGTCGCGGCCGCGTACGGGCTGATCACGCTGATCTTCCAGGATGGCCGGCTGCAGGGGCTGCTCGGCTACGCCGGCTCCGGCGCGATCACCCCGTGGGTGCCGCTGTTCCTGTTCACGTTCCTGTTCGGCATCTCGATGGACTACCACGTGTTCATCCTCAGCCGGATCAGGGAGCTGCGCCGCGGCGGCGCGAACACGGCCGACGCGGTCACGGCCGGCATCGCCCGCAGCGCCGGCGTCGTCACCAGCGCGGCGGTCATCATGGTCGCGGTCTTCTCCCTGTTCATCGGCATGGGCCAGGTCGAGCTGAAGATGCTCGGGGTCGGCCTGGCGGCCGCGATCCTGCTCGACGCGACGATCGTCCGCGGTGTGCTGCTGCCCGCCGCGATGACCGTGCTCGGCGACCGCTGCTGGTACTTCCCCGGGCCGCGGGCTGAGCCAGGGACCGTTCGGGATATGACCGCAGTTGACCTTGATCTTGACGGTCGCGCCCGCGAGCACGCGAACTGGGCCACCCGGGGCATCGTCGCGGCGGGCCGGGGCCTGGTCCTGTTCGGGCTCACGCTGACCGGCCTGGTGCTGTGGGTCGCGTTCGCGGCCGCGGTCACGCTGGCGCCGCTCGGGGCCGGGCTGCCCGCGATCCCGGTCGTCGCGGCGGCTATCGGCCGGCTCGAAACCCGGGTCAGGCGCCGGCTGGGCGACTGGTGCGATGCGCCCGTCGCCGACCTCTACCGGCCCGGGCCGGCCGGCCGCGACGGACGGCGGGCGGGATTGCGGGCGCGGCTCAGCGCGGTGATCGCCGACCCGGGAACCTGGCGCGACCTGATCTGGATCACGGTCGACTCCCTCGTCGGCTGGGTGCTCACGCTGGCCCCGGCCGGGCTGCTCGCGTGGGGAGTGTTCGGCCTGGTCATGCCCGCGATCTGGCGGCCCATCGTCAACGCCCACGGCAGCAACTGGTACGCGTTCATCCACGTGACGACCGTGAGCACCGCCTGGCTGTCGGTGGCGCTTGGGGTCGTGTTCGTGGCGCTCGGGCTGCTGACCGCCCCGTGGCTGCTTCGCCGCTACGGCGCGCTGGCGCAGTCGCTGCTGTCGCCCAGCCGGGGGGCGTGACCGATGCGCCGCGATTGGGTGACAATGACCAGGTGGGACGGGACATTCAGGCAGTCAGGATCAGCCATGAGGACCGCCGCGTCTACGACGACCGGCTGCGGCGCTCGCTCGAGGTGCTCGCCCGGATGCTGCGCGATGGCGCCTTCACGGACGGTCCGTCCCGGGTCGGGATGGAGGTCGAGCTCAACCTGGTCGACCAGGAGACCACGCCGTCCATGCGCAACGCGCAGGTGCTCGACGCGATCACCGATCCGGACTGGGAGACCGAGCTCGGGCAGTTCAACCTGGAGATCAACGTGCCCCCGAGGACGCTGGCCGGACGCGGCCTGGCCAACTTGGAGGAGGAGCTCCGGGGCGCGCTGAACGCCGGCGACCAGATGGCGCGCGGCACCGGCAGCCGCCTGGTCATGATCGGGATCCTGCCGACGCTGCACGAGCAGCACATGACCGAGCGGGCGCTGTCGGACAACGAGCGCTACCGGGTGCTGAATGAGCAGATCTTCGCCGCCCGGGGCGAAGATCTGCTCATTCAGATCGACGGCGCGGAGCGGCTCCTGACGACGGCCGACAGCATCACCCCGGAGGCGGCCTGCACCAGCGTCCAGCTCCATCTCCAGGTCAGCCCGGACGATTTCGCGGGCTACTGGAACGCCGCCCAGGCCGTCGCCGGGGTGCAGGTCGCGGTGGCCGCCAACTCCCCGTTTCTGTTCGGCCGGCAGCTCTGGCACGAGACCAGGATCACGCTGTTCGAGCAGGCCACCGACGCCCGGCCGGAGCGGCTGAGACGCGAGGGCGCGCGGCCGCGGGTGTGGTTCGGCGAGCGCTGGATCACGTCGCCGCTGGAACTGTTCCAGGAGAACCTCGAGTTCTTCCCGGCCCTGCTGCCGATCTGCGACGACGAGGACCCGCACTCAGCCCTCGAGCGCGGCGCGATCCCGCACCTGGGCGAGCTGAGCCTGCATAACGGGACCGTCTACCGCTGGAACCGCCCCGTCTACGCCGTCGTCGACGGCCAGCCGCATCTGCGGATCGAGAACCGGGTGCTGCCGGCCGGACCGTCGGTCGCCGACGTCATGGCCAACGCGGCGCTCTACTACGGCCTCATCCGGGCGCTGGCCAAGCAGCCAGACCCTGTCTGGCGGCGGATGCCGTTCGCCACCGCGGCCGCCAACCTGCACGTGGCGGCCCGCGTCGGCCTCGACGCGCGGCTGTACTGGCCCGGGCTGGGCCGGGTCCCGGCGGCGGAGCTGGTGGCGCGCCATCTGCTCCCGCTGGCGCGGGAGGGCCTGCGCCGGTGGGACGTCGAACCTGAGAGCGCCGACCGGCTGCTCGGCATCATCGAGCAGCGCTGCCTGAGCGGCCAGACCGGGGCGGCCTGGCAGATCGGCACGGTCGCGGCGCTGAGCGGGGGCGGATCAGCCCGGGAGGCGGCGCTGGCGCTCATGACCGAGCGCTACATCGAGCACATGCACGCCAACCAGCCGGTCCACACCTGGCCGGTCATCGGCTAGCGCCGCTGCGAACGGGTAGACGTTACCCATGGCATCGCCTGAGATCCGGCTGACGCACCTGGACGAGCCGCTGTTCGACGGGGCGGACGCGACCAAGCGCGACCTGGTCGACTACCTGGAGGCGGTCGCGGACCGCATCGTCCCGGTGCTGAGCGGCCGTCCGCTGTCGGTGATCCGGGTGCGCGCGGGCCAGCCTCCGTTCATGCAGAAGAACGTCCCCGACTACGCGCCGCCGTGGATCAGCACCGTTCCGATGTGGGCGGAGTCGTCGCGTCGGGAGGTGCGGTACGCGCTGTGCGACGACAAGCAGACGCTGATCTGGTTCGCCAACCAGCGGGCGGTGGAGTACCACGTCACCCTCGGGACCGCCGGGCACCTGAACCAGCCTTCTTACCTGGTGCTTGACATCGACCCGCCCGACGCGGGCGAGTTCGGGAAGGCGGTGGCGGCGGCCCTGCTGGTCCGGGAGGCGCTGTCCGCGGCGGGCCTGGCGGGCGCGGTCAAGACCAGCGGGGCCAAGGGCGTGCACATCTACGTGCCGGTTGACGAATCGACCTCGGCCGACGACGCGGCGGCCGCGACCCGGGCGCTGGCCGAGCGGGCCGCGCGGCTGGACCCCGGGCTCGCCACGACCGCGTTCGTCAAGGCCGATCGGGGCGGCCTGGTGTTCATCGACTCGACCCGGGCGCACGGGGCGACCGTGGCGGCCGCCTACAGCCCGCGAGCGCGCCCGGGGGTGCCGGTCTCGTTCCCGGTCGGCTGGGATGCGCTCGACGCGGTGTCGCCCGGGGATTTCACGGTGCGGAACGCGGCGCGGCTGCTGGCTGACGCTGATCCGTGGGCCGCCGCCCTGCCGCCGCCGCAGGCGCTGCCCGCGGACCTGGTCGCGGAAGGCCACTCGATCCCGATCGCCCGCGTGCAGGCCATGCACGAGGGCAAGCGCCGCGCCCGCGCCCGGCGCGGGCAATAGTCAGTCGCGCTCACTCGGCCGGGTCGTGGTTCGCCGTCTGCAGCGTTAGCGCGTCGTCGACGGTGGCGCTGAGCGGAATCCGGCGGTCCACCCCGGTCATCCACAGCAGCTTGCGGGGCTGCGGCTGCGAGCAGACCGCGTGCAGGCTGCCGCCGTGCCCCTCGACCCGGCGGGCCGTGCCGATCAGGACGCCGAGCCCGGCCGAGTCGATGAACGTGACCCGGTTCAGGTCGACGATCAGCGACTGGCTCTCGTCTGCCAACGTGTACAGGCGTTCCCGCAGCTCCCCTACCGTGGTCAGGTCGATATCGCCCGCGACCTCAGCGATCGCGACCGCTTGCTCGTGGCGGACGGTGACCGACAGCTCCTCATCCACAGACATCCTCCTACCGCGCTAGCGCTGACATCCTGCCCGTACTGCCCACGAGTTCGCTCGTCATGCAACAAGCTTCGAAACACCATGATCGACGGCGGGGACCGGGCAAGCTGCGAGACTGGGCGAATGGATGTGATGGATCACCTGGACCCCGATCCGCTGCGCCAGCTCTCGGTCTGGCTGGACGCGGCCCGGGCGGCGGGCCAGCCGATGGCCGAGGCGATGACCGTCGCCACCGCGACCGGCGACGGAGTGCCGTCGGCGCGCCTGGTGGTGCTGCGCGGCATCGGGCGCGGGCTGGTGTTCTTCACCGACCGGGAGAGCGACAAGGGGGCCGAGCTGACGGCCAATCCGCAGGCGGCGGCCGTGCTGCACTGGCTCGTCCCGGCCCACCGCCAGGTGCGGGCGGCCGGCCCGGTGGAGCCGGTGCTCGAGGCCGAAGCCGACGAGTACTGGAACGGGCGCGCCCGCGGGGCGCGCCTGAGCGCGGCCGCCTCCCGGCAGAGCCGCGTGGTCGCCAGCCGGACGGACCTGGAAACGCAGGCCGAGAGCATCCGGCAGCGTTACCCAGACGGAGTCGATATCCCCAGGCCAGAGCGCTGGGGCGGGTTTGCCCTGGTGCCGTCCCTGGTGGAGTTCTGGCAGGAATCGCCCGACGGCCTGCACGACAGAATCCGCTACCGCCGCCACGGAGACGGGTGGATCACTGAGCGGTTGTCCCCGTGATGTAGGCGAGGACCGCCCGGACGCGGCGGTTGGTGTCCTCGTCGTCGGCCAGCCCGAGCTTGGCGAAGATGCTGGTGGTGTACTTGCTGATCGCTCCCTCGCTGAGGAACAGCCGGGCGGCGATCGCGGTGTTCGACAGGCCCTCGGCCATCAGCTCGAGGACCGAGCGCTCCCGGTCGGTCAGCCGGTCGAGCGGGTTGTCGGCCCGGCGGGCCGGGCGGCCGAGCAGCTTGGCGATCACGGCCGGGTCGAGGGCGGTACCGCCGCCCGCGACCCGGCCGAGCGCGTCCATGAACTCGGCCGCGTCCATCACCCGATCCTTGAGCAGGTAGCCGATCCCGCCTCGGTCGTCGGCCAGCAGCTCGCGCGCGTAGAGCTGCTCGACGTGGGTGGACAGGATCAGCACCGGCAGCCCGGGCACCTCCCGGCGGGCGGACAGCGCTGCCTTCAGTCCCTCGTCGGAGAACGTCGGCGGCAGCCGCACGTCGACGATCGAGACGTCGGGGCGGTGCTCGAGCAGCGCCGGGGCCACCGCCGGGCCGTTGTCGACCGCCGCCACGACCGTGTGGCCGTACGCTTCCACCAGCCGGATCAGGCCGTCCCTGAGTAGGAACAGGTCCTCGGCTATGACAACGCGCACGGCACTCCCAGCGTGATCCTGGTCGGGCCGCCGACCGGGCTGTCGACGTCGACCCGGCCGCCGAACGCCGTCAGCCGGCGTTCGATCCCGGCCAGCCCGCTGCCGGCCGCCGCCGTCGCGCCGCCGCGCCCGTCGTCGGTGACGGTGACCGTGAGGGTCTTGTCCGCGTAGCCGAGCTCGACGACGGCCTGGGTCGCGTGCGCGTGCTTGCCGACGTTGGCGATCAGCTCCGAGACCGCGAAGTAGACCGCGGTCTCGACCGGGCGCTCGGGCCGGGCGGGGAGCGAGCCGCGGACGGAGACGGGGACCGGGGCGTCGAGCGCGAGCGCCTGGACCGCGTCGACGAGCCCGCGCTCGGCCAGCACCGGGGGGTTGATGCCGCGGGCGAGGTCCCGCAGCTCGGTCAGCGCCTCGGCGGCGGACGCGCGGGCCGCGGCGATGATCGGCCTGGCCTTCTCCGGGTCGGTGTCGAGCAGGTGCTCGACCGTCCCCATCGCCAGGCCGAGCGCGACGATCCGGGCCTGGGCGCCGTCGTGCAGGCTCCGCTCGATGCGGGCGAGCTCGGCCGCCTGGGTCTGGGTCATGTCGGCCTGGACCGCCTGCAGCTCCTCGACCTTCGACCGCGCCGACTGGCCGAGGAAGGCGCGCGCCACCGGCCCGAACACCCGCCAGGCGAACGGCGCGCTAGCCAGGCCGACCGCGACCAACGCGATCCCCCACGCCAGCAGGCCGACCTGCAGGGCCAGGAGGATGCCGAGCGCGACCGCGACCAGCGGCAGCCCGGCGACGGGGAACACGGTCACGGCGGCGATCATCACCCACAGCGAGTCGCGCCGGTGCTGTGGGTCCAACGGCCCGTACTGCATCCTCGCCTGCCAGCGGGCTTCCCGCTCGGTCTTGTGGTACTCGTAGCCGTTCCACCAGAAGCCGGTCGACATCTGGGTGATCGGATGCGGCTCGGCGTAGCGGACCTCGATCCGCAGGCC
>Ga0335075_10009191_pt1 | contig 15088 bp, 14 predicted proteins | sample Lox_Sample_24_FD_206723 | JGI IMG/M metagenome (GOLD analysis project Ga0335075, IMG submission 206723) | Soil microbial communities from Loxahatchee National Wildlife Refuge, Florida, United States - Lox_Sample_2.4 | ecosystem: Environmental > Terrestrial > Soil > Wetlands | place: USA... | reverse complement strand
TTCCTTTCAAGCTCGCTCTTCTTAAGCATGTTGTCAACGCAATACTACTTGCAACGCCCGCTCTGCTTTTGCAGCTTCTTTACGGGCTTTATTAGTAGCAGCCTGAGCTTTTTTATTAGTAATACGCTGACGTTCAGCTTGTTCTACAGCTTCTTTTTGGGCTTGGAACTGACAAGCAGCTAGAACACGTAATAGACTAAAGAATTAAGGGCCAACGTCGTCCTCACCAAGGAGATTTAAGCGCTTGCCCTTTTTATGTCGCTTTTGCTCAATCCGGATAGATCTACAGAGCCTATTCACAATATAGTGGTTAATCTCAACCTGGGTAGCAAGACGTTTATTGGCACGAAGTATAAGCTCTAAAATTGACTTGCAACGTGTAGCTTTAAAAAGCTTTTGAATATAACGAACTGACTGGTATGTTTAAGGTGTTTTAAGTATATCTGGCTCTAGATCTGCTAGAGTTATTGCTGATTTCCTCTGCAATTTCGATAAAACTCGCTTAGGATCAACTAGCTAGATTCCTGCTTTTGCAAAAGCATTTTCAATGTTCTTTTGCGAAAAAGCTTCTTTGTAGGCGGCTTTAAATAGCAGATAGAATAGTTGTTTAGTTATTGAAACCAAGCTTATACTGTTGTGGATTAGCTTGTCCAATTGGTTTGAGTATGCTGTAGATAATAGACCAAACACTCTAACATCTAATAGCTGTAATTGATGCGTTAAATGCGGCGGTATTACATGCACTATAATGTGATTGCAATCTGCCTAATCTATAAATGCTATATTCATATGACTTAAGTGCCCATCTACGATTAATAATTGTGATTTTAAGCCTGCCTTTTCCTTAGTGTATGGATTGTAGATCTTTTAGAGCTATTGTAGGCTAAGGCTGTTATTTGTCCATCCATTATCTGACGCAGCAAAGTAAACCTTGTTATTCTCATCAACTTCATCCACCTAAGTGTCTTGTAAGTCGTAGGATTTGCCTTGGTATATCAGACCAACTGGGATCTTCGTTCTATTTGCACAAATGCCAGCGATTAACGTTACAAACTCTCAATTGCTGTCAGTTAAAGCATGTGTAACCCGGCTAGAACTTAAAGCTTCAATTGACATTATTTGATGTGTGCGATTTGTAAGCCCTATAAGAAAGCCCTTCTCGTCCATGTTTGTAATTCTATTTGCACTTATATAGTGTTTTTTAATGCTGATAAAGAGCTATCTAATATTAGCCTAATTCACAACAAAAAGCAAGGATATTTATACTTACCTGCTCATAAAATCGATTAAGGAGTGGTATATTATCCGCTTTGACACGTGCGCTATTAATAGTATCCATATACCTAGCACATAACTCGTCCTTGTATCGTCAAGTAAATTGAGCAACCTAGTTCTTTGAAACTGTAGCTTTAGACACTTCTTCTGCTACATTCTTCACAATCCGGCTAGTCGGCGGCACATATCGATTGGTAAACTCATTGATGAAGCCAACTACAACAGCTTCTTAGGTAGCAGTCAAGCATTAAATGGATTCGGAGTGGAAATCACGCTGGGAGCGCTAGGTGCCTTTGAAACGCCTACTTAGCGTTGTACGGTTGACATTATACTTCTTTGAGGTGCCCAAAAAATTCGGAATGCTCTGTTTACTTAGATCTGCAAGAGCTAATGCCATACGAGCTTCGGTGGTTGGTTCAGACATGTTTAATGGTGATGGGTTGGATGAGAATTCGCGAAATTAGGGGTGGTCGAGTCACGGGACTGGTCGACTCGCTTGGAATTCGTCTAATTCATGTCTGTGGCCTTTTTGGCAGTGAGCAGGCTCCCATGTAACATCACGAGCTTAGGCCGCTTGAATGTTGCTGAAACAAGGCTGCCACCAACGATCCATGTGCGGCATGGCATGTTGGAGGCGTTACCGACAAGAAGTGGTGAGAACGGATGAAAGTTTCGTGCTCAAATGAGAGAGTGGTGGTTTCGGCCGTTTCTAGTGCGTTTCACTGCATGTCCCAGTTCAATCCTTATTCGTTGCGCGGACTTGCCACGGAGCCGACTCTGAAACAGGAGAAGCCTTTTTCGGGATTAGAGACCTTAGGAACGAAATTTGGGTCGTGATGTTGAACCTCGAACATCTGGATAGAGAATTACATTGAACAGACAAAATAGCGCTGTCACATACAATCATAGAATGGAGAATTCCGCTAACACTTTGCCGACCAGCAACAGAAACCACGATAAGCGTATTCCTAGAGGCTGGCCGTAGCCCACGAAGCGCGGCCATCTCTATGCAAAACGGCACATCATAATCTCAATCGACCGCGTCAAGGGAATTAAGATGCTACTCTTACGGCAGCGGAATCCAGGATCAGCATTTGGGAGTCCGCGACCCAAACTAGGCAGCCGAACACATACGCTAACTCGAATTTTTAGTGCCTGTAAAAATGCCTTAGGGTCTCTGGAATAACAGCAGTAGGTATTTAATGAACTATGTACAGTACTTGCTACCCTTTCTATTTCTTGGAATGCTACTCTTTAAGTAACCGTCGTTTCTGATCTCACTAGGGAGCGGCGATAAGAACTACTATTATATCTTGAGGATGCTGAGCACAAACTCTGCTATTGATGTACAATAGTCGCGGTCATCTTTTGCGGCCATTTGAACGACCTTGTCGAATAACATGCCTTTTGATTGTAGAACACTAGCACTCACATCACTACACCCCGAATGGCAGAACACCGGATGCACTAAATGGAAACTTCCTATACCACTAAGACTTGTCGAGAAGAGTTCTATGTTCCAATCCGTCGCCCCTGGACAGCATTTTAAACGCGGGATATAGTCTGATCCCCTACATGGGACAGAAGTTTAAGCGGTTGTTCTGTTTTAATAATGAAGTACGCAGCGATGTAAGGTACACTTTCTCGACTAAAATGGCGTAATTGTAAATGAAAGCGTGAGAAGCGATGTCAACTTGCTGATTTGCAAAATCAGGCGCCCCTTTCTCTTTTCCCAGTATCTTCTTAAGCAACATTATAACGTTTGAACAAAATATATTCGAACACGCTAGAACAGACTATTTGGTAGCCAAATATGAATGAATTATAGTTACTATTATCATAGATTATATGCTAAATGCATAAATAGGGAAACTGAGTCTTAAAACTAAATTATACATCCAAAAGAACAGGTTGTTATGGGACTGATTATGTTGTATAAATCAATAGAATGTTAATTGTAGCCTTGAATTCATCTGCTGCTACCTAAAGCGTCTTTTATGTAATACTGTCTAACAGATTAGCATGGAATATAATAGCGTAAGACTTGATTTTGAGCTTTGTAAAGCGAACTTTATTTGACTAGTTAGTACATACGTCTTGCAATCTTGATTAAAATTGCTTGTTCTCATTTACACACCGGTACGGTGCACGCAACCATTAATTTAACGATTACCTGTGGTATTGTCGGATGTGTTCTAACTTCTAAGCCAAACCATAGAATTTTGGAGCACACTTGTATTAGAATAATATAAACTTAGCCCAGATTCTTTGCTTCTTTGAACTTATGCTCCTTCACATCTATGTATCAGACTCTGCTTACGAAGAACCGCTACTGAGAATTGTGTGCTGACACATGGAAGAGTCAGTTACGGCCGTTGATGACATACATCAATGTAAATAAAGGTATGGGATACGAAATAAATTAATTTAAAACTCATTTCAGTCTATCAATTATCTATCCGCAGATTTCTCAACTAAATCAAAATTGGAATATTAAAAAGCTTTTAAAACGGCTATCAGCAGATATCCTACTACAATCTTTATAAACAACAGTGGTAGCAATCAAATTGATGAGTCTGTTCCTAAGAACCGCCCAACCTAATTGCACATGCAGTAGTTGCCAGTGTTGCTATTTCCTTAATATCGATCTTTAATATGACGGCTTAGACAATTATAGCAAAAGGACGCCGAACGCAGGCGAAACTCAGTCAATTGGTAACGTAAAACATGAGAATCTAAAGCTAAAGAAGGAAGAAAAGATGTGCAGCTCGAAGAACGGCTTTTAAATAACTGGCTAGTCACATGTACGAGTTTATAGTATTTCCCCAATCCGGGAGATCAAGCCTGCGGGCCATACAACAGGGGTTAGCTACGGGCTGCGTAGCTAGGGCAGTATCAAGAGCAGTGGAGGAGGACAAGAGCGATAGAGGACAAAAGCGAAAGAAAGACGGGAGCGAGGAAAGATAAGAGTAAGAAAAAGACGAGAACGATGGCAGATGAGGAAGACGAGACAATAAGAGAAGACAAGACAATGAGGAAACAAGACAATGAGGAGGCAAGACAATGAGGAGTAAGTCGCAAAGTGCTTTACATACGTACCTCAGCAGAAAAATAGCAGAAAATTTAATACTGTATTGTTAGTACAGCACCAAAAATCAACACCTAATGTCAACGTAGACGCAAATCAATTAGTAACATTATTCTACCTAGTAGTGACGAGCTTATATATACAACGTTTATATAGTCGTATTTTAGTAGGAGCGACGGCGTGGCCATAAGTTGCTGGCGGGTGAGCAAACGACTACGGCTTCCTAATCGGGACCTATCTTAGTAAGCGCTAAAAATCGACACCCCAGTGTCAACGAAGACGCACCCTAAGGCATACCTGGGGTTCTCAACCTCGCGCTGGATCCGGCAGCCGAAAAACCACAACATGCTGTTATTTTTGTAATCATTCCATTCCCTTGTTTGAAGACCGCTAATACTTGCAGTACTTCCGTCCCACCCCTGTCAGCCACCCGACAATCCCACATAACTTTCCCTCCTTCGCACTCCAATTCCCCACCAACCAATCACCAACCAATCGCAACATGTGCAACCTCGAGATCAATCTAATAAACATCTCAATACTCTCACTCACAATCCTCATCCCCTACCTCTTCCTCCGCCACATCCACCAAGCGCGAGTTACGTAGTCCCGCCCCAAATCCGGCCCATCGGCTCCCCTCCCACTCCGTCAGCCCAGAGGTCCAAAAGCTAACACTTCAAAACAGGAAGATGCCCAATTTGCAGCTAAACATCACTGCCTGCCACCCCGCAAGCTGATTACAAGGTACCCACTCGGCCTCGACCACCTGTCCAGCACCATCGCCGCCGCGCGTAGCAAGCGCGTACTTCGCTTCTTCATTGGTGTCGTTGAGCGCTGGGGATGCACCTTCGAGCAGAAACTGTTGGGCGAGAGGGGCTTTGGGACCACGGAGCCGAGGAATTTGGAGGCGTTGTTGAGTGGGAAGTTTACTAGTAAGCTTGACTTGTGTTCATTAGATTTGTGTTTTCGGGGGGACCTTGCAAGGCTGGTGGGGCTTGTGGGGCTGGCAGTTGTTGGAAGTGGGAGAGCAACTAATAGTTCTACGAATATAGGTTTCGGACTCGGTGCTCGCTTGGATGTTTTGGGGCCGTTACTCGGCGATGGCATTTTCACCCAGGATGGGGAGAGTTGGAAACATTCACGGGAGATGTTAAGGCCGCTGTTTAGCAGCAATCGCGTTGATAATTTTCTACAGATACAGGAGCATGTGGAAGCACTCATATCCTGCATACCTGAGGGCCAGGTTGTGGATTTCCAGCCGTTGTTCTTTCGCTTTACACTTGATACTACGACTTACCTACTATTTGGCCGCAATATCAATACTCTTGGTACGCCAACTCCACTTTCAGAAGCATTCGCCGAGTCATTCCGAGTTGCGCAGGACTTCCTTGCAAAACGCGGACGCCTAGGAGCTTTTTATTGGACCATTGGGGGCAAGAAGTTCCGGCATGCTTGCGCAACTGTGCATGAGTTCATTGATACCACTATTCAAGATGCGCTCGCAGAACATAACTCGAACTCAGTGTCGACCTTGAGATCAAGACCGAATTACGGCTTCTTAGGTACCCTCCTACAGGAAACGCAGGATCCGAAGGCACTACGTGACCAGCTTTTGAACTTGTTACTTGCAGGTAGAGATACAACCGCGTGCTGTCTGACGTGGACAATGTGAGTGGCTTCCTCTCTAGAGTGATCTCCAACTTATCTAAGGGAAGGCGACTTCTTGTGAAACATCAGAATGTTCTTTCAAAGCTCCGTAAGGAGATTGAAGCTGTAGTTGGCGTTGGACCTGAAGCTCGGCACCCCGACAGAACAGACTTGAAGAAGATGATGTACCTCACATATGTTGTAAAAGAAGGTTGGTCATCTTGCCAGAGATCAATCACCGATATATTAGCTGACAGCTGGTGGAATACAGTCCTCCGACTCTATCCCTCCGTTCCCTTCAATTCTCGAATGGCTGTAGAAAGGACAACTCTACCAACCGGAGGAGGAACAGATGGTACTGCGCCAATCATGGTAAGGAAGGGTGAGTCCGTAGGATATTCTGTCTATGTGATACATCGCCGGAAGGAACTCTACGGGAGCGATGCAGACATGTTTCGCCCGGAAAGGTGGGACCCGAACGAAGATAATGAGGTGAACTTGAAAAGCATTGGCTATGGATACCTGCCGTTCAACGGCGGGCCAAGAGTCTGTTTAGGGCGTAAGCATTCTAGTTCCTTGTTGCCATTTCTTACTGAATTATAAGACAGAAGAATTTGCGTTAGTGGAGGCCTCCTACACCATCGTCAGATTGCTGCAGACATTCAAGGATTTCGAATATGACCCAGATCAAGAGATGGCTGACGTTGGAGAAGAGCTCCAAGACGTGACATTAGTACTTGCTCCTGCGGACGGATGCCGTATCCAGACAAGATCTTACGGCGTATCACTTTGAGCAAGATATCCATAGTCGGCGGGGTTTCTAGATTCAGTATAAGCGATAAAGGAGATATATCCAAGAAATATAGGCACGGATTCTTCGATACTGCATACCAGTAGTCGATAGCCTGTCGGCTTGCAATTAGGATAGATTAACTATTGACTAACATGCCTGTATCCTGGTGCGAATAATCTGGACGCAATCTTTTCAGTATGGTTGAATTTTAGCAAGTGCACAATCTCTTAGGTTCCCGCAGAAGTCGGCAATGCCATCGATTGTTGTTCCGGAAACACCCATTGTGCCCAGAATGGTACCACATCTTGTTGCAGAACGCGGCCAGGCGGAGTCCTCAATATCTACGCGCCTCAACCGTATGCTCGATAGTTGCATGAATGATTCTTCCACCCATATCGGTGACCGTTGAACATCTGTAGACCTTGGGCCATACCACCTCGTAGCTGCACAGCATTACTATTTGGGGAGGGTCAATGTAGCGCCTTTTGTTCGCCAACCGGACTCTCGTTGCCACATGTACCAATTAAGGGAGAAATTCCTGCAATGATTTAGCCTAGATTGGGGGAGAGCGGTTATGGTTTCGGAGCATTGTGAGGGCTGTATGACAGATCTGTTGCAACTCGTTAGCAAATCCTGTCATGGCCTCACTACACAGCAGATCCAACAGGATAAGAGAGAGAAGCACTGCGAAATAGGCTTGGAAGACTCAATAGCACGGATGGGAAGGGGAAGTGCTACTGTTGTCATCGGCGTGGATTCAATTGAGGCTGTTCGAAGCACGCCTCCTGCCAAACAATACCAACCGCACTACAGCGCGTTAAGCGTAATATAAATGAAGGGCATTTCGAGAAATGCCAGTCCGCCGGGTTGAATTACATCGTAACCAGAGTTGGGATAGCTTTGTGAGCTTTGTGAGCTTTGTGAGCTTCAGATAAAGTCCGATTGATGTTTGTCGATTGGGAGGACAAGATATTCCGCAGCGTTGCAGCAGCTCTGCCTGGCGTAAAGTCATTGGCAAGGCCACACACCGCCTTTTCCTTTTCCCGTAATCTCAGTTGTGGCTGTCGCAGTACAGTTCGATATTCGATATTCGATATCTTCGAGTCCATAGTCATTCGTTTTATTTCTCCTTCTCCTTCTTCCTAAAGGGCGCTGCGACTGCGAAGCATTCCTATTGTTTGCTGTCGCGCGCATTGCCTCGTGCCATGGCCGCTCATGAACCCCCGGGTGGAGCTTTGACGGCTGAGAAGACGGTGCACCTTTCACTTCCCCAACGCCGAAAAGCTTCAAGATCCAATTATTTGGATTGGATCCTCCACCATCAGATTGGTATATCGCCTCCTACAAGTCTGACCGGACTGCAAACTCAAACTGACTTTTTGTAGAGCTCGCTTCATCTCTTGTCCTTGGCGTGGTCTCCCTCGACATTCTCTATCCTCGATCACGAACCTTCACGCGAAAATTCCTACAACTCTCCTACCCGACACAAACCGATAACACATATCGGCAAGGCCCTGATGATCTGTACTTTGTAATAGCATGGGTGGTCAACTTCACTGCTCTTCGAGCCGTTTCAATTGAGTGGATATTGCAACCGCTAGCCAAATCCATCGGCGTCGCCCAAAAGAACCGCCTGCGCCTTGCTGAACAAGGATGGCTCGTCCTGTACTATGTCATACTCTGGGGGCTAGGCATGGTATTTCATCCTCACTGAACAGCACATGGACAAGACGATCACTGACACGCCGAAATCGCAGTACCTCTGGGTCAACTCGCCGTACTGGCTCAACAACCAAGCAATATGGAGGACGTGGCCTGCGAGAGAGATGTCAGGGCCTTTCAAATGGTACCATCTCGTGCAATTGGCCTTTTGGTTTCAGCAAATTCTCGTTATCCACCTCGAAAAACGCCGCAAGGACCATAACCAGATGCTCACCCACCACATCATCACCTGTATCACCATAACGGTTGCTTACGTGTACCGCTACACCAATGTTGCCAACGTCGTTCTTTGCCTCATGGATATTGTGGATCTCCTACTACCCGTAAGTCTATACCAGCCTCTGCGGACACAGCCACATGCTCATTTAGCTACGCATTATTTCAGATTGCGAAAATCTTCCGCTACCTTGGCCAAGAAACTGCCTGCAACATTACCTTTGGCGTCTTTGTCGTGACATGGTTCATTGCCCGTCATATAATGTACCTCCAGCTATGCTACGACATCTATAGGGACGTTCCTGGGCCCGACACCATGCTCTACGGATGTTATTCTGGGACAACGAACGAGTTGCTTACGGGCATTCCCGCTCATCCTGACAACTTCTTTCATTTATTCTGGCCGTTTCAGGATTTGGACGGTGTTATATGTCTGAATGCGGAAGTGAAATGGCTCTTCCTTGGAATGTTGGGGTTCTTACAATTGTTGAGCATGATCTGGTTCGGAATGATTATCAAGGTTATTGCGGGAATATTGATGGGGGGAAATGCTGAAGACACCCGGAGCGACGACGAGGACGAGGAAGTCGATGCAGCTATTGAGCCGGAGGTGGGGAGGAAGCAAAGGCCCATGGATGTGACAGATTTGGACGTTTGTGTGGGCGGAAGTAGTACCAGCGAGATGGACAAGGCATCGGTGGTGTTGAGTCCCAGACCAAAGCCGACGAGCACGAGGAGGAGGCTGATAGCTGCGGAAAATAGAAAGGAGCTTTTGGGAAGGATCGGGTGCGAGAAGCCGTAGAAGGGCTATGAGGGTGCTATTTTATTTTCCTAATCATACCCATGGGTTATCGGACGTGACGATCTACATAGAGAATTCAATCAGTTATCGGCTGGGATATATGCTCTTTATACAGGTCCGTGAATAATCATGTGACTAATTGCAAAGCTTGTAACTTGGCTTTGAATCCATAATGCAGTCTCGGATTCAGCGGCTTCGATGAGGCACCCCTCGCACCTCGCCTGCGACTACGAACCACCCATTTCTACGCTTTCTATTCCATTTCCTTTTCTTTGAAATAGTCCTAACCCCGCGCTTTGATCTGACCATCTCTGCTAGTCATGCCGTCCCTTATAAATTCTCCATGACGATGTTTCTGGCCGTTATCAAGAATGTTCTCGTGGTTACGGGTGGCATCCGCTATGTTTCTGAAATTTTGTTATCAAGATGAAGTACTGCTCACAGGACAAAGAATCGGGCTCGTGAGGGTTCCACGACACATATATCCTTTATAAGGCGACTCTATACTCAAAGATGAGAAGCTGTGCTTGACAGGATGCCGAGACGGACCTTTACAGCGTGTGATGAAATTGAATATCAACGATCCAGAGACTACGTTCTATGATATATATTCTATCTGCTTTTCTGTATTTCAATTCAATCTCTTTCATTTTCACTTCAAATCTAAACATAAAATCACTCATGCCATTCCAACACAGCTCATTCTTGGCCCTCCCCTAACCCGCCGTCACAATCCACCATCCCTTTCGTCCCTTCCAAACGCTACGCCTCCCCCACAATGCTCGCACTATCATTGAAGAAAAACACCTCTCCCTCTTCCGCCCCTCATTATCCCCAAGCTCACTCCTTTCCCCCCCCCACCACCAGCTCGACAAACCTACAACCCCTATGGTTCCCCAAAAAAGTGCATAAATACCCCCTCAAAATCACAAATATAACCGTCTCACATCACCCTCCTCATAGCGAGCGACGCCTCGGCCGCATGATAAAACGGGATTTTCGAGCAATGATAATACAGCACATGGGTATTAGTAGCGCCGTGAAACAGATGTTTGCCGATGAGCCCAAAATTGCGGTCACTAGTGGACGCAGCGCCGCGGCGGAAAGTGAAGCTTTTGGCGGGATAGAACGGGAGAGCAAAGTCAGTGTGGTGGAGGTACGTTATTGTTACTGTTGGGGGATGGGAGATGTCAGCTGCCTGCCTAATCTTGTCTATCCAAAGGGACTAGACTAGGGAGAATCTCGTAACAAGGTGCAACAGGAGATTCTATGGGAGGTGGAAGACGAAATGGAGATCGAAAAATCCAAACTCACAAATCCAATGATTAGTCCACAAGTACGGCACCCTATAATAGCACAACACACTCCCCCCAGCCCCACACCCACCCCCCCAACCACAACCCCCAAACAATGACCGCGATTCCCAGGTCCGAAACGGCAATCTCCCTAAAGTGTCCCGGCCGAGTTTTCGGCCCGTCACCGCCAAAGTAGAAATGACTCCTTTTCCACCACGCCACGGCACGCATCCTCTGGAGCCCGAAGTTGTTCGATGCGAGATAGATCAGAAAGGCAATCAGCTGGTGGAAGAAGAGCATGATCAAGGTGAACGATCTGGCGTGTCTTCGGCCAGTTCCCAGAACGGCAGCGCGGAAAAGGGTGTTGTTCGCCCTGGCAACAAGATGCTGCTCTCTCGTGTCCCGCACGAAAGCGATGTCTTTTCCGAGATGGTTGGTGTATTTGTGGTGGGGTTTGGTTCGTGAAGCGCCAGGAGTGGTAGGGGGTGAAGAGGCATGGATGCAGTGCCAGGGCGATGGTGTGGTTGAACTATCTGTGTTTGCTTAGGGCACCGTGGCCACACTCGTGGCGAGTGCACAGATGCCGGTGAAAACGAGGCCTTGCCAGAAGCTGTAGGTTGCCCAGGCGAGGACGCGGATATGGGGGCTTTGGAGACGGCAAATTCGGGAGGCGAGGACGGCGAGGGTGAGGGCAAAGGCGAGGTCGCGAAATACGTAGGCTATAGAAATCAGGATTTTTGGAACCCTAAGTAATGGGGTGGTATGGCAGCGTAGATTTCTTTCATGGTGTATTGTGGTGGGTGGAATGTGGACGGGGCGGATATCTCTGGACTCACATCAACGTTGTTGGCCGGTGTTGATTCTTCTTTCACGATTTGTAGATTACGCTTATCTATTAATTGGAAGTGGTTATAACACAATATTTATTGTATGAGAGCTATACAATTGTTGTTGCTATTGATGCCATACATTTTGCTTATGTTTGGTGTTGAAATAAAATATGTGGAATGATTCCCCAAAGCGGGCTACATAGGCAGTTCCCGTCCGCTTGGGATCCGCAGGCAGGGTTCATTTAGGGGTCGTAGCACGTTTCAGGGTCGACGTGGCGCACAGGTATCAGGAACTACAGTAGCAACCGACGAACAGCCAGCACAACTACCACGTTATAGAATCACAAGAAACAAGGCCTCGCAACTCTCCTAGGACAGACCGGCGCCGGCAGCGATAACACCGAGCCTAATAGGCAAAAGCAAAGGAAAAGGGCTTGACGGCCAGGAAGCTGAAGGCGATGCCTACTTCGAGGACATTGGGTGTAGATACTCTAGAAACAGGTTGAATTAAGCACCGTATATGACTATGATGATTCGAGAACTTGAAAGATCTGCAAGTTCTGCACTCGTTCGCTTCGCTGCGGCGAGCTTACTTAATCACCATCATTTTGTACGTGATACCAACCTATTTAACAACTTTTATAAGTTTCACCGCCTCTTATACAAGTCTAGCATAAGTCGTCCTCCATGGAGAACCCGTATCACCATATTCCACTTCCCAGTCCAAGATCTATTCGCATAATCCATCTAACACCTTCTGCGGAGTTTGCATCACCTCTTCACTGCCGTCTCGTAGCTGTCTCTCTGGACGAGTACCCGAAATACAATGCCGACTATACTGCACTCTCGTACTCTTGGGACAGCCAAACGCCTTCCAGCAGGATTGGCTGTGACAACGGTACTCTACTAATTACACCGAACTGCGAGTCAGCGCTTCGTCGTCTTCGCGATCCTGAAAAAATGCAGATACTGTGGATTGATAGCATATGCATCAATCAAAGTCCCAACGCCATTGACGAGCGAAATCAACAAGTTGCCCTTATGGGCGAGATCTACCAGAGTGCAAAGCGCGTTGTTGTATGGGTAGGTGAGAGTGATGAACGGACTGTCAGGGCTATAGAGAAGATTAGGGAAGTTAGCTCTACAACTGAGCCTTCTAGTTTTGAACATCGGAAAGAAATTCAAAGAGAAGTCCGCGAGCGTGTCCAGGGAATAGCTTGCCGTAAGTCTTGTAATTATTAAAGTGGCCTGGTTAGCACATATTAAGATCATCTATCACAGAAGTCAACCAGGCCTCAGACGACCCCATAGGCCCATTGTTCGAATGTTCTTGGTTCCATCGGATGTGGACAGTTCAGGAAGTCACCCTCTCTCAGACGGAGAGAATTGAGCTTTGCTGCGGAAACATAGTTCTACCTTGGATACATCTCATCCGAGCCGTTTATGGGCTTAGCCAAGCAAATTACCGGTGGGGTCGCTGGCAAGACACTATGAATCTACTTCAACGGCTTACAACCTATATCGTCTACAAACGGTACACTGTTGCCAGGGAAATGCTAGACAATGACCCCGGGGACATCCACAATGACCCGTTAGCCTTCTCGATTTTAGCAAATGCGAGAGTGAAGAAATCAACAGAACCCAAGGATAAAATCTTCGCACTGCACGGTGTGCTTCAGGAGCTTGAAGTCCCCTTTCCCGCTCCCGATTATCGGAAGTCTGTTGAACAAGTATACCGAGAGTCAGTCATTGCAACCATAAATTACGACAGAAATCTGTATTGTCTCTACCACGCTCCTTCGGACCATCGTCGTGACGGCTTAGCATCATGGGTTCCGGACTGGAGCGATTCAGGATGGGCAGAGTCAGACTCTCGATACGGCCTTCTCCGCAGCCGATTCACTGCATGCAAGTCTGCAAACTCGAGATGGCGCTTCTCAGAGGACCAGAAACAATTGATTCTCTCCGCGACGATCGTAGACACTCTCATCTACCGGGCCAACCCACTATTAGTCGCAGAAAACGTCTTGCGCCCCACCTTAGACGGGACGCTTCCACAGGACATACAAGGCCAAGGCAGGCATAACTTCATACAGTTCTACCACTCGACGTATTCTACCCTCAAGACCTGGGTCGAAGTGAGCCAATGGTCCGACTACCCCACCGGCGAATCTAGCAAGGACGCTCTACAGCGTACGCTCGTCCACGATAATCCGGCTCGCAACGCTGATGCCGCTCGTGGAGGCGCATTCGAGCACTGGTACAACGTCATGACAGCCGGCGAACTTGAAATTATAGAAATGGCGCTGAGCAGGATCCGACTTGAGCGACCGCTTCCCACTGCACCTGCTCAACGCGAAGCCTTCTTACGAGCATGCATGGCCGTGATGCCCGAGGCTGAACGCACTTTCTCGGCTATGCAATCAAGTCCTGGCTTGGGTTTTCATTTCCAGGCCGTTGCATTTTCGCAGAAGAAGTGTTTCTTCTACACCGAGAAGGGGTATTTCGGCACTGTGGCTGATCCGCTGCCGACGCCAGTTACGGAGGGAGATGTAATTGCTGTTGTGGCAGGCCTGGAGATGCCGTTGCTGCTCAGGCCTGTGGAGGGGGGATATCGACTTCTTGCCCATGCTTATGTGCACGGGATTATGCATGGGGAGGCTTGGCCGGAGAGGGAGGAGGAGCTGGAGGAGATTGTTTTGTTTTGATTTGGATGACATCGGTATCAGTGATCAAAATAGGCCGATGATATTTCGACACTCCATTCTACTATACCGAGACCGCACATCACTAAATCGAGACCGCTAACACGTTTGGTCAAACGGATATAATGAATTGAATTATACAGTGAATTGAGTTTTGTTTCCTGTAATTGATTGCTCTCTACTGTGAACTTGGACGCTCATTCCTAACTCTTTGGTGTCGCCTCTGCAGGGGCAACCGCTGCACCGCTTGGTCCACCATTCTATGCAGTCCTTGTCATCTGCATTACAGTGGGCATCCGTGTTTGAGGTCGTCCAAGTCGTAAAGCTATATATCCTCCAATAGAGTATAGACGCGAGAAAACATTTGAATAAGGTAATTTATCAATGGAAGCAATGTTATAGTCACAGATGTATGTATAATGCTTTGCTGAAGGTGCACAATGCTTTACTGATTGTTTACGAGTGTTCTACAGACGCGACCTGATGTTTACGGATGTGGGGCTACTAATAAAGAATCATGCACGGACCACTTGTTCCTACTCCATTGAGTAAGCGCATAGCTTCTCCATTTTGAGGAGGGCTACGCTTACAGTACGGTGTAGGTTTAGACTAGCCTAAGCATGTTTCATGATCTACATGGACGTGATGGTGCATAGGGATCGAGAATGAACTAGCGACCGACAAACTGCTGGCACGTATGCCTCGTTTTAGCTCT
>Ga0335075_10009189_pt1 | contig 15090 bp, 16 predicted proteins | sample Lox_Sample_24_FD_206723 | JGI IMG/M metagenome (GOLD analysis project Ga0335075, IMG submission 206723) | Soil microbial communities from Loxahatchee National Wildlife Refuge, Florida, United States - Lox_Sample_2.4 | ecosystem: Environmental > Terrestrial > Soil > Wetlands | place: USA... | reverse complement strand
ATCCCGCCGGACAGGGCGCGGATCCGGGTGCGGGCCCGGTCTTGCAGGCCGATGGCGGCCAGCACCCGGGCCACCTCCTCCGCGCGGTCGCGCCGGCCGGTGATCTCCTTCAGGATCGCCACGTAGTCCAGGAACGCGGCGACGGTGAAGTGCCGGTGATAACCCAGGTCCTGGGGGAGGTAGCCGAGCCGGCGGCGGATCTCCACCCGCTCCGCGCCATCCCGCGGGTCCAGCCCGAACACCGACACCCGCCCCGCGTCCGGTTCGTTGACCGTGGCCAGGATCGACAGCAGCGTCGTCTTGCCCGCGCCGTTCGGGCCGAGCAGGCCGGTGATTCCCCGCTCCAGGCTCAGGCCGACCCCGTCCAGCGCCCGGGTGGCGCCGTACCGCCGGGACAGGCCGTCGGCGCGGACAGCCGCGGCCGTTACGTTCAAGGTCATCTCATCCATCCCCACTCGAAGCGGTCACGGCGGGCCAGCAGCACCACCGCCGAGGCGCACAGCACGGCGGCGCACGCGAACTGCGCGTTCCGCTGCACGGCCGGCAACGGGCCGTGAACGGTGGCCAGCAGCAGCACCGGCACGGCCCACAGCACCCCGGCCGTGACGGCAGCGGCCCGGGGCCCCATGACGGTCGCGGCGGCCAGCGCGAACGCGCACAGCGCCAGCGAGGGCAGCAGCAGCGCGACCGGCAGCCATCCCGGCCCGGGCAGCAGGAACGCGGCGGCGATCACCGGGACCAGCGCTGCGGTCAGCGCGGAGAGCGTGCGGACCAGCAGCAAGGTGAAGCCGGAGAACGGAGCCGCCACTGCCAGCCGGTAGGCGGGATCGAACATCGGCAAGAACGCCGCCGCCACCCCGGCCAGCACGAGCAAGGGGGCCAGCAGCAAGAACGGGGCCAGGACCTCCGGGTCCCGGTACCCGGCCAGCCGCCCGGAGGGACCGGCCCCGATCCAGCCGTATTTGACCGCCGCGGCTTCCCCGGCCATCACGGCCAGCACCCCGATCACGGACAGCAGCCAGGACCTGCGCAACGACGGGGTCGCCCCGAGCAAGCGAAGCAGATGCCCGGGCAGGCCGTAACGGCCCAGCAGGCGGCGCGGCCGGCCGCGGTCACCGAGCGCGGCCCGCGCCAGCAGCACCGACCGGTTGCGGGCCAGGCGCCCGGCGTCCACCTGGGCCGACAGGGCTGAGCGGCAGCGCGCGCAACCGGTCAGGTGGGCCTCCACCGACCAGACCCCGACTGTCTGAAGGGTCCCGGCCGCATAATCGGCCAGCAGATCTTCGCTTGCGTGCCCGTCCGCTCCGGCCGGGGGTCCGGCGGGGCCGGAAAGTGAGCTCGTCATGATATCCCCCAGGCTTTCCGGCGGTCCGCCCGCGTCTGCGGTCCGGCTTGCTGATCGGCCAGCGCGGCGCGCAGCGCCACCCGGGCGCGGTGACAGCGGGACTTGACGGTCCCTTCCGCCACGCCCAGCAGGACGGCCGCCTCCGCGCAGGTCAGGCCGTCCAGCACGGTCGCCTCGAGAGCGCCGCGCAGTTCTGGTGACAGGGTGGCCAGGGCCTGACCCAGACGGCCGTGCTCGATCCCGGCCAGCACCTGATCCTCGGCCGAGACGACCACCTCCGGCTCGGCCGCGCGCCACGGCAGCCGGCGCCGGGCGCCGGCGTCCCGGCGGATCGCGTCGATCAGGCGGCGGATACCGATGCCCCAGATGAACGCGGCCACATCCCCGCCCCCGCGGTAGGCGCCGGCCCTCTGCCACAAGGCCAGGAACGTGTCCTGAACGGCGTGGTCGACGACATCCGGCATCGCGCACCGCCGTGACATCCGCACGGTCAGCCAGCCCGCGTGCCGGTCATACAGCGCGGCCAGCGACTGCTCATCACCACGCGCCACCGCGCGCAGCAACGCCGCGTCATCGCGCTCCTCGGCCCCCGGGCTCATGCCCGCGGCCGTTCGCACACTCCCATGCACTCCCTGTCGCAGCAGCCGACCCGGCCGGTTCCCGTCAGGCACAAGACGGTGAACAGCCCGGTGGCGCGTGCGATCAGTTTGCCGGGGGAACGGCCCGGGTGAACAGGCCGGGTGACCCGGCCGGCTGCCAGCCGTGTTCGGCCATCGCGGCCAGCCAGGTATCGGCGAACCGGGCCCGGCGGCCCTGGCCGTCGGTCATGGGCTGATGGGTCAGAACCAGCTTGCTGTACAGGACGCGCACGGTCATGCGGTCTGGTGACCACTGCAGGCGGGGGTCGTCGGCTCGGGCATCGATCAGCTGCATCATCTCGGTGACCAGGGATTCCATGCCTTCCCGCCCACGGGGATGCTTGCTGGCCTCGGTCGGTTCGCTCATCGCTACGGATGCGAAACGCCGGCCGTCATCTCCGCGTTACACCCGCCGCCCCGGCTGGCCCGGGCGCTGAACAGAGAAGGGTCCCGGCCTGCGGGGGTCAGGCCGGGACCCGTGCGGAGAGAGGTCCTTCATTTGCGAAACGCCGCACATGCTCCTGGCGTTACTCACGCTCGGGCAAGGGTCGGCGGTAAGTTCCGTACCGCGCGGGCCGAACCAGGGCGCTGTGCACCGCACGGACGCCCGACGGCCCGCTGTGGTGCGCCAACGGCCGCGCGGCGGGCGGCCGGACCAGATGCGGTAGCACGGCGTGGTGCACGAACCGGTGCCGGGCGGGCGGCCCGCTTCGGTACGTCTGATGCGCCGGGTGGCCGGAGCGCGGCGCGGGCGGCGCGGCCGCACCCGCCCCGGCCGGCCTGACGTGGTGGGCTCGATAGGCCGGCGCCCCGATCGTGCGATGGGCAAACTGCTGCCACGAGCTGGGCAGCACGCCGGCATAGGCGGCAGCCGCCGCACCGCCCAGGGTCATGGCCACGAGGGCAGCGGCCGTGCCGACCTTGACGCCCAGCCGGGACACCAGCCCGCGTCGGCGCCGGTGCTGGCGGTGCGACTGTCGCACCTGGGCCGGCCGGGCGACGTGGCGACGGAACTCGGCCTGGGCGGCGGCCAGGCCAGTCAGTTCGTCGGGCGCAGGGCGGGCCGAGAGCGCGGCCAGGACATCGGCCACCGGCCGCAGCTCGGGGCCGGCACCGGCGGGCAGGCCGCTCCCGGCCAGCAGCGCTTCCGCGGACGTGTCCTCGGCGGGAGGAACGTCCGTGCGGGCTGTCCACGGCAAGCTCGGCATGTCGCTACCCGAAACGCCGCCGCCGGTCACAGCGTTACACCCGCCTCGGTCAAGATCTCGGCCAGCCTGCGCAAGCCGCGGTGGGCAGCCACCCGCACCGCGCCCGGGCTGCGTCCGACCAACCGCGCCACCGAGTCGGTATCCAGCCCGGCCACCACCCGCAGCAAGATCACCTCAGCCTGCAGCCGGGGCAGCCTGGCCAGCAGCGTGATCGCCGACTGGGTGCCCAGCCGCTCCATGGCCTCGTCGGCCGCATCAGCGGTGACCGGCAGCCCGGCGGCCGGCAGGTCATCCAGCGGTTCTTCCCGGCGCCGCGACCGGCGCCGGGACGCGTCGATCACCCGGCGGCGGGCCGTGGTAAACAGCCACGCCCGCCACGCTGCCTCATCCCCGCGGAAGCGGGGCAGGCCGCGTACCACCTGCACCCAGGTGTCGGCCGCCGCGTCCTCGGCTGCTTCCGGCGCGATCACCCGCAGGTAACGCAGCAAGACGGGGTTGGCGTCCAGCCACAGGCGGGTGAACGCAGCCTCACTGCCCTGCTGCGCGGCGGCCAGCGCAGCGGGGAATTCCTCGCCGAACACAGCGCCGAGTATTCGCACCAGCACGCCGTGCCCGCAGCAAAACCGCCAAGTTGGGCAAATACCCGCAGGCATCCTGCCGGATGATCCGGGCGATCTTCCGGGGACTGCACCACTACCAGGTCTCCCGCCTCGACTAGTGTTCGGGTGGCGATGAATGCACCGGGAGTATTTGCGGACCTGGCCGCTCAGCGCGCCTGCTGGCATCCTGTCGCGTTCGCCAGCCAGGTCGCTGACCGCCCGGTGCACGCTGACCTGCTCGGCGAGCCGCTGGTGGTCTGGCGCGGGGCCGGCGGTGCGCCGCGGGCGATGTCCGACCTGTGCGTGCACCGCGGCACCGCGCTGTCGCTGGGCTCGGTCCAGGGCGACGAACTGGTGTGTGCCTACCACGGCTGGCGGTACGGCGCTGACGGCCGGTGTGTGGCGATCCCGCAAAAACAGGATCCGGCGGTGGTTCCGGCCAAGGCCCGGGTCCGGGCCTTCCGCGCGCAGGAACGGTACGGTCTCTGCTGGGTCGCGCTCGAGGAGCCGCGGTGGCCGCTGCCCGAGGTCGCGGAACTGGAAAACGGCGAGTGGGCGGTGGTGACGGCCGGGCCGTACCGCTGGCGCTGCGACGCGGCCCGCCAGGTGGAGAACTTCACCGACTTCGGGCACTTCCCCTGGGTGCATCCCGGGCTGCTCGGCGACCCGCAGCGGCCCGTGGTTCCCCGCCACCGGGTGCATACCGACGGGCCCGTGCTGCGCTATGAGCTCGTCCGCCCAGAGGCCCCCAACACCGAGGATTTCCCGGTGTTCGGGAACGAGCAGGCCGGGCCGCCGCAGCGGCGCAGCCGCTACGAACTGCACCTGCCCTACACGATCGTGCTGCGCCTGGGCTGGGGCGGGCAGCGAGGCATGGTGTACTTCTTCGCCTCACAGCCGGTTGCCACCGACCGCTGCGCGGGTTATGTGGTCATCGGCCGTAACTACAACACCGATCAGCCCGACCGGGTGATCCGCGAATTCGAGGACACCATCTTCGGCCAGGACCAGGTCGTCGTCGAATCACAGCGCCCCGAGCGCGTGCCGTTCGACCTGGCCGCCGAGCTTCACCTGAACTTCGACGCCGTCGCCGTCGCCTACCGGAAGGCCATGCGTGAGCTCGGTCTGGCCGCCAGCGCCCCGATCGGCAACGTCGACCAATAGCGGGCAAACCCTCCCGGGCCACTCTGGCATGATGACCTGATGACGCTGTCAGTGGACTTCTCGGCGGCGCCTGACCGCCAGAACGGGGCAGAGGTCCGGCGGCTGTGCGACGCCATGGAGGCAGCCGCCCAGGCTGGCCATTACCCGCGCCTGACCGTGGAGCGCCCCTGGTCAGTCCACAATCCATTGCTGGAGGGCGAATTCGCTTGTCCCAGGGCCATCCGCTGGTATCTGGAGCGGGAACTGAGCCGGCTGGCAGCGAACGGCGCCCGGGTCTCGGTCTCCCCAGGGCGCGAAGCGCTGGATCTGCATGATCCACGTCTTGCGCTGGCGGTTGACGAAACCCGCTGGGATCTGCGGCGCAAGAAATTGTTCCTGTTCGCGCCGGAGCGCATGGCCCTGTCCATCGACCGGCTTCAGCACTACACAGGAACGGCCGCCGAGTCGTTTCAGCGGTACGTGCTGCTGACGAACTACTCATGGCACGTGGAGGAGTTCCGTGCCGCGCTGCCCGGTTGCGTCGGCCCGGATTCTGACGGCCGCCAGATGCCCGCGTGGCACCACATGCGGCCCGGACGTTCCGGCGTGACGATGGTCAACATAGGAGTCGGGCCGTCTAATGCCAAGACGCTCACCGACCACCTCGCTGTGCTGCGCCCGGACCTGGTGCTGATGATCGGGCACTGTGCCGGCCTGCGTAACCACCAGGAGATCGGGGACCTGGTGCTGGCGACCGCGTACCTGCGCGATGACCGTGTGCTCGACGAGGTGCTGCCGCTGAGCGTTCCGGTCGTGTCGAACCACACGCTGAACACGCTGCTGCTTGGTGAGCTGGCCGCGCGGCGCCTGCGCAGCCGGATGGGGATCGTGTGCAGCACGGCGAACCGGAACTGGGAGCTGCACCTGGCCCTGATGGAAGATCGCCTCCGGCAGTCGCGGGCCCTGGCCGTGGACATGGAGTCCGCGACCGTGGCCGCCAACGGATTCCGGTACCGGATCCCCACCGCGACCTTGCTCGCGGTCAGTGACAAACCGTTTCACGCTGAGCCCAAGCTCAGCGCGGACGCCCAGAGCTTCTACGCCGCCAGCCGCCGCCAGCACGTCGAGATCGCGATCTCTGTAACCGAAAAAGTCAGGCAGCAGTACCCAGGTGGCCTGCCCGCCGCTGACCTCCGCTCCGCCGACGAGCCGCTGCTCGGCACGACCGATCCCGATCCCGCCCAGGCGCACAGCCCGATTGATATGACGCCCGGTCGCGACGACAGCCTCTGAGATCGTCCCGGACCATGCTGAGCGTTGCCGCTCACGGTCAGGCGCTGTCTTTCAGCGACGCGAAGGCTTCGCGCACCTCTTGTTTCCAGGCCTGCCGCCGGGAGTCGTCGATGAACGAGGCGTCGAACGAGTTGAGGGCGAGGGTCTCGAGCTGCCCGGGCGTGATTGCGCACTGCTCGCGGATCGCCTGGTAGTTGGCGTCTATGTAACCGCCGAAGTAGGCCGGGTCGTCGCTGTTGACGGTGACCATGAGCCCTTGGTCAAGCATCACCGGAAGAGGGTGATCGGCGAGCGTGTCGGCCACCCGCAAGGACACGTTGGACAGCGGGCACACGGTCAGCGGCACGCGCTCATCACCAAGCCGTTTCACCAGCTCGGGATCATCCATGGCCCGGATGCCGTGGTCCACCCGCTCCACGTGCAGGACGTCGAGCGCGGCCGCGACGGTCTGGGGCCCGCCCTCCTCGCCGGCGTGCGCCACCAGGTGCAGACCTTCGGCTGCCGCCCGGGCGTAGACGTCCGCGAACAGTTCCGGCGAGTAGCCGATCTCGGCTGAGTCCAGGCCCACGCCGATGATGTTCCCCCGGAACGGCAGGATCGCGCTCAGCATCTCGCCCGCCGCCTCGGCACCCCGGTCCCTCTGGAAGCACATGATCAGGTCGCTGGAGATCCCATGGGTGCGCTCGCTGTCGCGGATGGCTGCTATCAGGCCCTCCATCACAGCCTCCAGCCGGACCCCGTTCGCGAGGTGGATCTGCGGGTCGAAGAAGATCTCGGCCCGCCGGACGTTGCCCCGGCGGGCCCGGTCGAGATAGCTGGTGGCCAGCTCGAAGAAGTCCTGCCCGGTCCGCAGCACCGACAGGTTGGCGTAGTACAGGTCGAGGAAGGACTGCAGGTCGCCAAAGGCGTACCGGGCGAGCAGCTCGGCCGGATCGGTCACCGGGATGGACACCCCGTTGCGCGCCGCCATAGCCACCACGGCGCCGGCCTCCAGCGTGCCTTCCACGTGGACATGCAGCTCGGCGGTGGGCGGGCTCTCCCAGCCACGCAGATCCCCGGCGGCGGGCGAGGTCTCGGGATGAGACGAAGTCCCGGTAGTGGGCACGGCACACCTCCTCGGCGGTGGATGTCATCAAAGCAGATCTCAGCCACCGCCTGCTGGCCGGTTTCGCTCCCGGCCCGGGCCCGGCGTGAAAGCGCCGGAACGTGGCCCCGGCAGGCGGGAGACCTGCCACAATCACCGGAACGAGCCGGAGCCAAGCTCAAACCGGCGTGTTAATCATCTGCGAGCCCTAAGGATGCACGGTCCCAGGTCGGCCGGCCCGGCGGTAGGTGAGGGCGAAGTCGTGCTCCCAGTCCCCGCCCAGGCGCTTCTCCCAGGCGCCGCTGATCGTGTTCCCGTCCGCACTGAACGTGCCGGTGAACCGCTGCTGGAAATCCAGCGGCGTGAAGTCGGCCGACTCCCGCGTGAGCGTCCACACCCGGTTAACCAGGCTCATCGCGTACAGGCGCGCCACGCCGCGGGAGTCGTAGTAATGCTGTGTGTAGGCACCGGTCTCCAGGTCGGCGCTGACGATCGTCAGGCTGTCGGGCGCCTCGGGGACCGCGATCTCGGTGCGCTGCAGCAGGAACTGCCGGTCCAGTGCCCATTCGAACCGGCTGCGCGCCCGGGGGCCTTCCCCCGCGGCACCGGCCGGGGCCGGCTGGTCGCCAGGGAAGCGGGCCTCCAGGACCCACTCGCCGACGAAGACGTCCAGGCGGGCCAGCACGTCCGCTCTGATTCCGGTCACGACGATCACTCTGCTCTCACTAGCCAGCGAGGTTGGCCAGGTGTACCGGGCACGCCGCGTTATAGTGCTTCAAGGTCAGCTTTCCTTGAGAATATGCCCACGAGCAGGTACAGGAATTAGGCACGCGGTCGGACGTTATGACCTCGGTCGGGATGCCGCTCCGCCGCTCGGCGCGACCTGGCTGGTAGGGCAGCGGCTCTCCGACCAGAGCAAGATCATGTCCCTCGGTCTTGGCTTCCTGGACAGCTCCGCGACCGAGCGCCAGCCACTCCCGTGGCTTGGCATTGGCTGAGGGCTGATCTGGTACGTGTCGCTTGAGGCGCACCCGGGCTCCGGGGATTTTGTCACTCGCCCGGCTCTCCATATCACTTAGGGTATCCCTGTCTCGGGCTCAGCCGGCTCTCCAGATTCCTACACAAACCAGGGGAAGGGAGACAGCATGACCGCTCGAAGCGAGGTGGTGGCGCTCCTTACCGACTTTGATGTTGCGCGCGACGGCACCGACCAGCGGTTCGTGCACCGGGACGGCAGGCCGTTTACCGCGGAGGAGATCGAGCTGATCGGCAGCGCGACCGATGAAGACATGCGGGCCGCCGCCCGAAAGCTGGCTACCGTGCCACAGCGGCTTACCGAGCTGATCGCGCCTTATATCCGCCCGCCCGAGGACACCGGGACCCCGCCGGCCACCGGCTGAAGCAGGAATCCCATGACCAAGACCGCGGTGGTCGCTGTGGGCGGGAGCGCCCTGACCTTGCCGGGTCAGGCCGGAACGTGCGAGGAGATGCTGGCCAGGGCGGCGGATGTGGCCGCCTCGGTCAACGACATCATTGAGGCGGGCTGGCGGGTCGTGATCGTCCACGGGAACGGCCCGCAGGTCGGCAATCTCGCGCTGCAGCAGGAGGCCACCGCGCTGGTGCCCGCTCAGCCACTGGCCATGCTTGGCGCCATGACCCAGGGCCAGCTCGGCAGTATGCTCGCGCTAGCGTTGCGGGCGTGCTGGTCATCGCGGCGGGCGGAGGCGGCATCCCGCTGGCCGCCGGGCCTGCCGGTCCCGCGGGCGACGGGGCGGCCAGCGCCGGCCGGTCCCTGCGCACCGCGCTGGCCGACGCGGTCATCGACAAGGACCGGGCGGCCGGGCTGCTGGCCACGCTGATCGGCGCGCAGGCGCTGCTGCTGGTGACCGCCGTGGACCGGGTCATGCTCGACTACGGCACACCGCAGCAGTCGGGCCTGGGCTCGGTTACGGCTGACGAGATGGCCCGTCACCTTGACGAGGGGTATGGGTAGCCGGGGGGAGGGGAAACCCAGCCGCCGCCCAGGAACGCTACTCCTGGGAATGCCGCTTCGCCGTTGACGAACCTGTCCAGCCAGGTCAGGTCGGTCGCCTTGCCGCGGTCAAACAGGAAAACGTGAGTGACGGTCACGGCCTTGTGCTGGCGGGTACCGGGCCGGTGCTGGAAGCAGGGCACCAGCACCGTCCGCGCGGAGGCGCTGAGCCACATCGGGTCAATGCAGCCGCTGTTCCCGGAACTGGCCGCCACGCCGGCCAGTTCCGGCTCGGCATACCGGACGATGGCGGCCTTGGTGCCCGCGGCGAACTGGATCAGCCACCCGAGAAGGTCGGGGTGTCCCTGGACGGTTCCGAGGCTGCTCGGGCCGCAGCCCGGCAGGCAGGAGACGACGCCGAGCAGCACCTTCCCGTCCGGGCTGATGGTGTAGTCGTCGAAGGAGCCCGCGCGGTTGTAGCCGCGCAGCACGAAGGCCCCGGACAGCAGGTTGTCACCGGGCGCCGACGTGTCGAGCAGGCGCAGCCCGGTCGATGGCGACACCGCGGCCGGGCCGTCCCAGTTGAACGCGAGCGTCTTTCCGCCGGCCAGCCAGGCCATGGGGCCCATGGACCCTTGACCGTCGCTGGCTGGTGTGATCCAGTGGCGCTCGGCACCGGTGCTGGTCGCGGCCACGACGAGGTTCTGGATGTCGTCGGCGTTGCCGTGCTGCACCATCGTCGATATCGCCAGCTTGCGACCATCCGGCGACGCTGCGATATAGCCGATCGGTGCGGCGTCGGCGGGGATCGGGAGCCTGGTAACCGTCGCCCGGGTACTGCCATGCGGCGGGCCGACTTCGTAGAAGCTCGCGGCGCCGTGGCTGACGACGGCGGCGAAGAACGCCCCGGCGCTGGCCGAGATGGCGGTCACGTAGCCGGGCAGGCGCACCGTCGCCACGGCCTGTCCCGTGCTGGTGGCGATGATCGGCAGACTCTGCGCGCGGGGCAGTTGCGAGGCGGGGGTGCCGCCCAGATTCGTGCCGCTGGGCTCGGCACCCTCGAACGGCCCCGGGTCCGCCATGAAGTAGCCAGGAAGCCCGTCCCAGGTGGGGAACGGCGGAGCCGCCGTTGACACGCGCTCCGGCCAGCCGGTGCCAGCCGACCCCGGCACGACCATCTTCGCCACCAGGCCCGCTGCCGCGACCGTGAGGATCACGGCGGCCGCAACGGCCAGTGGCGCCATCCGCCGCGGCCAGGCGGCCGCCCGGCCCGCCGGTCCAGGCCAGCGCCGGCCTGGTCGCGGCGGCGCGGCGGTACGGCCACGGGCCCGGATGGTGGCCAGCATGCGGTCCGCGTCGGGGGTGTGCCGTTCCAGCGTGCGCCATGCCGCCCGCAGGTCATCTTCGTCGCGCATTACGTACCTGCCTCAGTGTTTACGTGCGGGCCCGCAGCCCATGAGTTCTGTCGACCCGCAGCGCGGCCAGCGCGCGAGACGCGTGGCTGCGAACCGTGCCCGCGGAGCAGCCGAGCAGTTCGGCGATCTCGGCGTCGTCCCGGCCCTCGTAATAGCGCAGGACAAGCACGGCCCGCTGCCGCTGGGGCAGCTGGCCAAGCTCAGCGAGCAGGGCCTCGCGCTCGATGTACTGCTCAGCGTGATCCGTGGCGGTGCTCGCCGGTTCTGAGGTCTCGGTGCCGGCCGGTACCTGGCGCGTGGACCGGCGGCGCCAGGACAGGTACTCGTTGAGCATCATCTTGCGGACATACAGATCCGGCCGGTCCAGGCCGCCGATCCGGCCCCACCGGGAGTACGCGCGGATCAGTACCTCCTGGGCCAGGTCCTCCGCGTCAGCCGGATCACCGGTCAAGACCGCGGCGAACCTCAGCACCCCGGGCATCCGCGTGGCGGCGAACTCCTCGAAAGTCATCCCGCCTCCGTCGTCCTCGTCTCCCTTAATAGATGCCGCCACGCTCCGAAGTGTTGAGTGCGAGAGCGCCCCATGACTGGCGAAAGTTGCGGCGGGCGCGAGGAAGCGGTGCCGGCCCGGATCAGGCGGAAGGGCCTTGGGCCCGGCCAGCTACCGCCTTGATCGCTGCGACGAAAGGCTCATCGGATGCCTGAGTCGCCGGGTCGAGTTCCTCGAACGGCCTGATAGCAGGGTGGCCAGGGTCCTTTTCCTCCATCCAGACCGCCCACGCATTGTGCACATCGAGGGCGGTGACGGCCGTGCCCTTGGTCAGGAGCAGCAGCGCATACAGGCGGAAGAGCAGCTTGGTGTCCTGCTGCGGCGGCATGTCCGCCGATACCTCGTGTTCGATCTGGCCCGCCAGATCATCGAGGTAACTCATCCGGCCAGCCGTCTCACGATTTCGGCCAGGTACACCAGCGCGAACACCCACGGCACGGTGCGCTCAATGACCCCAAGCTCCCGGTACCGGGCCGCCCAGCCTCGCCGAGCGGCACCGGGGGAGAGGGACTGGACTGGTTCGGGATGCAGATGATTCCACTCATCGCCATACGGCTGGGCCGGAAGGTTTTTCTCCATGGCCAGGATCACTTTGAATTTGGCCGCGTTGAGGTCCCGGTAGCTCTTCAGCAGCGCCCACCACGAAGCGCACAGGACGATTCCGGCGACCGCGAGGTACCAGCTGGCTGCGTGCGTTCCCAGGACTCCCAGAACGGTCGTGTTTATGGTCAGGAAGAAGCTGTTGGCCAGGCCGCGCCGGGCCGATACCCGGTCAGCCATCTCCACCGTCATCTGGTAGATCTCGAAATAGTTGGCCGGCAGCCCGGCGGCCGCCCCGACTTCGACGGCCACGACCTCGGCCGCGACCCCCAACTCGTCCTGCGACTCCACCTGGGATCGATCATTCATGCCGGAATTCCTCCCAAGGCCTGCCAGTCGCGCAGAACCGAAGTATGCGCAACTGTAAGCCAGGGGCGCCCGCTTTGCTCGTGGCTTGCCGGGGGCGGATAAGGAAGGATCGGCAGGGTGCAGCTCAACCTCCAGACTTCGGTCATCGTCGTGGGCGGGGGGCCGGTCGGGCTCGGGCTGGCTGCGACCCTGGGCCAGGCGGGAATACCTTGTGTGCTCCTTGAGCGCTCCCGCGAGCTCTCAACGATCCCCAAGGGACAGAACCTCACCGCCCGCAGCCTGGAGCACTTCTACTACTGGGACTGCGCTGACCAGTTGCGGGCCGCCCGGCTCCTGCCGCCCGGATTCCCCATCGGCGGCATCACGGCGTATGGCAGTCTCGCGGGCGACTACTGGTACGCCCCGCCCGGCCGCGAGGCGGTCAGCGGCTTCTACTTCCAGCAGCACGAACGGCTGCCCCAGTACCTGACCGAGTCCGTGCTGCGCACCCGGGTCACGGCGTTCGACTCCGTCGCCACCCTGTTCGGCTGGTCGGCCGTTGATATCGGCCTGAACGACGACGGCGTGCGGGTGACTGCGATCGAGGACTCCAGCGGCGGCCGCTGCGAGGTCACGGGAGCCTACGTCGCCGGCTGCGACGGGGCCCGTTCGATGGTCCGCGCGCAGGCCGGCATCACGTCCAGCGGATCCGACTTCGACCAGCGCATGGTCCTGGCTGTCTTCCGCTCGCGCGACCTGGACGCGCGCCTCGGGCGGTTCCCGCCGCGGACCACCTACCGCGTTCTGCGTCCCGAACTGGAAGGGTACTGGTGGTTCTTCGGGCGGGTCGACCCCGCCGAGACGTGGTTCTTCCATGCGCCGGTACCCAAGGACGCCACGGCGGCGAATCTCGACGTCCACTCCCTGATCGAGCGGGCCGCCGGGTTCCCCCTGGCCTGCACCTTCCAGCACGTGGGCTTCTGGGATCTGCGCGTCGACATCGCCGACACTTACCAGCGCGGCCGCGCGTTCATCGCCGGGGATGCGGCGCACAGCCACCCTCCGTATGGCGGGTACGGCCTGAACACCGGCCTCGAGGATGCGGTCAACCTCGGGTGGAAGCTGGCTGTGGTGCTGCAGAAGTGGGGCGAGCCGGCCTTGCTCGACAGCTACACCAAAGAACGGCGCCCGATCTTCGCCGAGACCGGAGAGGCGATCATCGACGGCATCGCCAGCGACCGCGCATTCCTCGCGCGCTACAACCCGCAGCGTGACCAGGGCGAATTCGAGCGTGCCTGGAGCGGCCGCACCTCGGGAGAGACCGCTCCTCCCTCGTACGAGCCGCACTATGAGGGCTCACCCATCGTGTGGGGACCCGCGGGCTCGCGATGCGGTGTCCATGGTCGCCACACCGTCGAGGCACGGGCCGGGCATCACCTGGCACCGGTGCCGCTGTCCTCGGGCGGCAACGTTTTCGAGCAGCTGGGACGCGGATACACCCTGATCGCGCTAACCGAAGACCGGCGGCCAGCGGCGGCGTTCCAGGCGGCAGCGGCGGCTCTGGGGATACCGCTGCGAGTGATCGTCGACACCTTCGCGGCGGAGCGGGCGGCCTATGGATGCCGCTTGATCCTGGTCCGGCCGGACCAGTACGCCGCCTGGACCGGGAACGACCTGCCCGCCGGCCCGGCGACCGTGCTCCGCCGGGTCGCCGGCGGCGCCACGGATTGATCCCGCGTTACGGCGCGGTCGGCGGCCGGCCCGGTCCACTGCGCCGCGCTGGGCGGAGCGCGGGCCGCTGCGCGCGCCGGTCGGCCTCATACCGGGTCCGGGCCTCGCGGGCTGAGGCCAGGGCCGACACCTCGGCCACCGGAACATCCCACCAGGCCCCGGAGCCGGGGCTCGCCGCGGTCGGGTCGGTCTCCACGTGGATGACGGTCGTGCGATCCGCCGCCTGGGCCGCCTTCAGTGCGTCCTTGAGCTCCTGCACCGAACTGACGCGAATGACACTGGCGCCCAGGCTGGCCGCGTTCGCGGCCAGGTCTACCGGCAGCAGCGGCCCGTCGAGCTGGCCTGATTGCGGGTCACGGTAGCGGTAGCGGGTCCCGAAACCCTGGCCGCCGACCGACCGGGACAGCGCGCCAATGGACTGGAACCCGTGGTTCTGCACCAGGACGACGACCAGCTTGATTCCCTCCTGCACGGAGGTGACCAGCTCGGAGCTGAGCATGAGATACGACCCGTCGCCGACCAGGACGTAAACCTCGCGGTCGGGCGCGGCCATCTTCACGCCGAGACCGCCGGCGATCTCGTAGCCCATGCATGAGTAGCCGTACTCGACGTGGTAGCCCTTGGGGTCTCTGGTCCGCCAGAGCTTGTGCAGGTCACCAGGCATGCTGCCCGCCGCGCAGACCACCACGTCGCGCGGCCCGCTGGCGTCGTTGACCGCTCCGATCACTTCCGACTGGGCCGGCCGCGGCTGATGACCCAGGTGATAGGCGCGCTGCACGACGGTGTCCCAGGCGGCGGCCAGGCTGCGGGCTCGCTCCCGGTAGCCGGTGTCTACCTGCCAGCCCGCCAGCGCTCCGGCCAGGTCTTCCAATCCGGCCCGGGCATCAGCCACGAACGGGATGCCTGAACGTTTCGCCGCGTCGAACCCGGCCACGTTAAGGCTGACGAAGGCGACGTCATCGGATGCGAACAGGCTGCTGGACGCGGTGGTGAAGTCGGTCCAGCGGGTGCCCACCCCGATGACCAGGTCGGCCTGGCCGGCGATGGCGTTGGCGGCCGTGGTGCCGGTCGCGCCGATCGCGCCGAGCGCGGACGGGTGGTCGAACGGCAGCGCACCCTTGCCCGCCTGGGTCTCCGCCACCGGGATGCCGGTCTGCTCGGCCAGCCGCCTCAGCGCCGTGGTCGCGTCGCTGTAATGCACGCCGCCGCCGGCCACCAGCAGCG
>Ga0335075_10009184_pt1 | contig 15092 bp, 9 predicted proteins | sample Lox_Sample_24_FD_206723 | JGI IMG/M metagenome (GOLD analysis project Ga0335075, IMG submission 206723) | Soil microbial communities from Loxahatchee National Wildlife Refuge, Florida, United States - Lox_Sample_2.4 | ecosystem: Environmental > Terrestrial > Soil > Wetlands | place: USA: Florida... | reverse complement strand
GCTGCGCGCCACGCCCGATCAGTTCGTTCCCACTCGTCTGCTGCAGAGAGCATACGGCATCGCGGTGGTTCCGGACGTGACCAAGGCCGCCTTCTTCTTCGGCGGCGCTCGCGGCAACGGCGTGCTCGTGGTCCGTCAGAGCAACGGTCACTTCAGCGACCCGATCTTCGTCAATCTCACCGGGGGAAGCTTCGGCTTCCAGTGGGGCATCCAGTCGACCGATGTGGTGCTCGTTTTCACCAGCCAGCGCAGCATCGACAAGATCACGAGCGGCAAGCTCACGCTCGGGGCGGATGCCTCCGTCGCCGCCGGACCGGTCGGCCGCCAGGCCTCCGCTGCCACCGATCCCACCATCTCCTCCGAGGTGTACTCCTACTCGCGCAGCCGCGGACTGTTCCTCGGCATCGCGCTCGCCGGCAGCGCCATCACCATCGACAACGGAGCCGACGCCCGCTTCTACGACCGCGGCGTCGCGCCGGCGAGCGAGATCGCAAGCGGTGCGATACGGTCGAATGACGACATTGCGCGCCGCTTCCTCACCGCAATCGACGTGGCGACTGGAATGACCGTGCCGCGATCGGCATCGGCGGCGCCCGTCGGTGCGCCGCCCACCACGCCCGAGGCGCCTGCGGCCGCGCCCGCTCAGGGTGCGACGACCTTCCCGATGGCCGATCCGCACCCGGGAGCCGCGCCGAGCGCGCACTGACGAGGCCCTCCGTGGCCCTCATCGTGACGGGCGCTTCCGGGCAGTTCGGTCGGAAGGTGACGGAGCTGCTGCTCGCGACGGTGCCCGCGGGTGAGCTCACGCTCGTGACCCGCAATCCCGCGAGTCTGGAGAGCCTCGCCGCGCGCGGGGTGCGCGTGCGCTTCGGGGATTTCGACCACCCGGATTCGCTCCCCGAGGCATTCTCCGGCGGCGAGCGGCTGCTGCTCATCAGTACACTCGCCGTAGGGTCGCGGCGGCGGCGCCAGCACCGCAGCGCCGTGGAGGCCGCCAGCGCAGCCGGCATCCGCCACGTCGTCTACACTTCGAGCCTTGGGATCCACCCGCGCTCGCCGTCACTTGCCGTGCAGGACCACGTCTTCACCGAGGGTGTGCTCCGCGGCTCCGGGCTCGCATTCACGTTTCTGCGCGATGCGCAGTACGCCGAGGTCCTCGCGACGATGATTGCCCCGGTCGCGATCGCGACGGGGAAATGGTTCATGAGCACGGGACGCGGCTCGATGCCATTCGTCGCCAAGCAGGATTGCATCGCCGCGGCGGCGGCAGTGCTCACCACCACGGGCCACGAAGGTGCCGTCTATGAGATCACCGGCCCCGAGCTCTACACGTTCGCCGATGCCGCTGCGCTCGCCTCCGAGCTGAGCGGCCGCCCCGTCGAGTACCTCGATGTGAGCCGGGAGGAGCGCCTGGCGCAGTTCGATGCGATGGGCTTCCCGCGCGAATACGTCGAGGGCATGGTGAACGCCGACCAGACCGGAGTGTGGGGAAGCGAGGAGATGGTCTCCTACGAGCGCGCCATCCGCGAGGGCTACTTCGCCATCTGCTCGCGCCACGTGGAGTTTCTCACGGGGAAGCCCGCGCTCACGCTGCGCGAGGTATTCCTCGCCCACCGCGACGCGCTCCGCGGCGCGACCGGCGGCTGAGCGGGGACTCAGGCGCCGTCGGCGAACAGCGGCAGGGTCTGCGCAGCATCTGCCGCGCGGTCGAACTGGCGCGCTTGCCCGGAGCTCGCCTCCACCGGGAAGTAAGTCTGCGCGATGCTGTCGTGCACGCCGTTCAAGTGCAGCTGCAAGTGGTCGATGAGCTCGTGCACGCCCTGGGGCTCGAGGGCCTCGAGCGGAGCGTCGCCCAAGAAGCGGCACACCCCGGCAAGCGCATCGAGGGCGCCGCTCGAGCGCGGGAGCGAGCGCAGGCACGCCTCGATCTGCGTGAGGCAGTACAAGCAGGCGCGCGGGAAATGGGCGTCGCGGAGCACGAATTCGAGCGCGTCGCGACGGTTCACCCGCGTGCGCCGGCTCAGGCGGTACCCCTGATAGCCGGACAACGAGCGCAGCACGCTCATCCACTGGATCGCATCGAACGGACCGAGCTCCGGTGCGCTCTGCGGCAGGAGCTGCGCGGCGCGCACATCGACGATGCGGCTCGTCATGTCCGCCCGCTCGAGATTGCGCCCCAGCATCACGAAGGTGTACGCGTCGTTGCGGCTCATCGTGCCCTCGAGCACGCCGGTGAGCGTCTGCGAGGCGAGCACGATGCGCTTGAGGAAATTGAAGCGCGCGCGGCGCGTGAGCGCGGTCGGCAGCTCCTCGTTGAACTCGAGACAGAACTGATTGAGCGCCTCCCACGCCTCGGTGGGGAGGATGTCCCGCAGCGTGCGCGCATTCTCGCGCGCCAGGGTGAGCGAAGCGGCGATCGAGCCGGAATTCTCGGGATCCCCGGCCAGGAACTGCACCACCTCGCGCTCTCCGGCCTGCTTGTGACGCGCGTCGAACGCCGTGCGGCTGCCCGTGATGTCGATGAGCGGCTGCCATCCGAGCGCGTACCCCTGAGGCAGATCGAGCAGGAGATTCGCGTTGACGCTGATGAGGCGCGCCGTGTTCTCGGCGCGCTCGAGGTAGCGAGCGAGCCAGTAGACGTTCTCGACGACGCGCGACAGCATGGTGAGCTCAGGGTCCTGTATCGACGATCCAGGTGTCCTTGCTCCCTCCGCCCTGCGAGGAGTTGACGACCAGCGTCCCCTTGCGCAGCGCCACGCGCGTGAGCCCCCCGGTGGTCACGTAGGTGGTGGGGCCGCTCAGGATGAAGGGGCGCAGATCGACGTGACGCGGCTCGAGCCGATCACCGACGAAGGTTGGCACGGTCGAGAGCATGATCACCGGCTGCGCGATGTACGCGCGCGGGTTTGCCTTCAGGGCGGCGGCGAACTGCGAGCGCTCGCGCTGCGAGGACATCGGTCCCATGAGCATCCCGTAGCCCCCGGAGCCGTCCACCGGCTTGACGACGAGCGAGTCGATGTGCGCGAGGACGTGTTCGAGCTCGCAGGGCTCGCGGCAGCGCCACGACGGCACGTTCGGCAGGATCGGATCCTCATCGAGGTAGTAGTGGATGATCTCCGGCACGTAGGTGTAGACGAGCTTGTCATCGGCTACTCCGGCGCCGGGCGCGTTCGCGAGCGCGACGTTGCCGCTCGCCCAGGCGCGCATCAGCCCGGGCACCCCGAGCATCGAGTCGGAGCGGAACACCTCCGGATCGAGAAAGTCATCGTCGATGCGCCGGTAGATCACATCGACGCGCGTCCAGCCGCGGATGGTGCGCATGTAGACGCAGTCGTCGGCGTGCACGGCGAGATCGCGGCCCTCGACGAGCTCGCAGCCCATCTGGCGCGCGAGATAGGCGTGCTCGAAGTACGCGGAGTTATAGATCCCCGGCGTGAGCACCACCACCTCGGGTCGGGCTTCACGCCGCGGGGAGAGCGCGACCAGCATGTCGTGGAGCTGCGAGGGATAGTCGTCGACGGGAAGGATCGCGGCGCTGTCGAAGAGCTCCGGAAAGACGCGCTTGACGACCTGGCGGTTCTCGATCATGTAGGAGACGCCCGAGGGCACGCGCAGATTGTCCTCGAGCACGTAGACCGTGCCGTCCTTGTCCCGCACCAGGTCGCTGCCGCAGATGTGCGCCCAGCACTTCAGGGGCGGATTGACCCCGATGCAGCAGGGCCGGAAGTTCTTCGACGAGGCGATGAGATCGAGTGGCACGACGCCGTCTGCGACGATGCGCTGCTCGTGATAGATGTCGTCGATGAAGCGGTTGAGCGCGTGAGCGCGCTGCTTCAGTCCCTTCTCGATCCTGAGCCATTCCTTGCGCGAGATGGTCCGCGGGATGATGTCGAGCGGCCAGGCGCGATCGATCGAGCCGCCCTGCTCGTGATAAACCGTGAACGTGATGCCCATCGCTTTGATCGCGAGCTCGGCGGCCTGCTGGCGCACGCCGATCTCCTCCCCGCCGAGCTCGGCGAGATAGCGTGTGAGCGCGCGCCCCGCCGCACGCGATCCGCCTCCGGGCCCGATCAGCTCATCGTGCAGGCCCGGCGCAGAATAGGCGCTCCAGTCGATAATCATGGGCGCGCTCGCACCCTCGTGATGCACCGGATTGGTTCCAGCGAACATACCAGCGCGCCGCCGCGCGTATCAAACGTCTCGGAAATTTGCCCTGTTCGAGTGCGCGAACGCCCAAAATGGTGCGCGTTCCCACCGCAGGGGACCTTGCGTGTCAGGGGTGGCCTGCCCCGCGCCCGTATAATGACGCGAACTTCGCGAGGAACGTCTCGGTGGCGCTGCACGTCGCGCTTCGACATCTCACCCGATACCGCTACGACCGACTCGTCAGCTTGAGCCCGCAGACCGTGCGCCTGCGGCCGGCGCCGCATTGCCGCACGCGTATCCTCTCCTATTCGCTCAGCGTCGAGCCGGCGAAGCACTTCGTGAACTGGCAGCAGGACCCGCACGGAAACTATCTCGCGCGGTGTGCCTTTCCCGACAAGACCCGCGAGCTCAGCATCGACGTCGATCTCGTGGCCGAGATGGCCGTCGTCAATCCGTTCGACTTCTTCCTCGAGCCCTACGCCGATCGCTACCCCTTCGACTACGACCCGGCCGAGCGTCACGCACTCGAGCCGTACCTTGCGCGCCTGCCGGCTGCGGCCCGGTTGAGCGAGTACCTGCATTCGCTGCCGCGCGCCGCGGCGAGCACCGTCGAGTTCCTGGTCGAGCTCAACCGCCGCGTCGCGCGCGACGTGCGCTACCTGATCCGCATGGAGCACGGAGTGCAGTCGCCCGAGAGCACGCTCGAGCGTGCCTCGGGCTCGTGCCGGGATTCGAGCTGGCTGCTCGTGCAGCTCCTCAGACACCTCGGGCTCGCAGCGCGCTTCGCTTCCGGCTATCTGATCCAGCTCGCCCCGGACGAGCCGCCCCTCGAGGGACCACCCGGGCCGTCGCGCGATTTCACCGACCTGCACGCCTGGTGCGAGGTGTACCTCCCGGGAGCAGGCTGGATCGGACTCGATCCGACCTCGGGGCTGCTCGCCGGCGAAGGTCACATCCCGCTCGCATGCACGCCGGAGCCCTCCTCGGCCGCGCCCGTAAGCGGGCGGGTCGATGACTGCGAGGTCGTGTTCGAGCACTCGATGGGGATCGAGCGCATCGCCGAGTCCCCGCGCGTCACCAAGCCCTACACCGAGGCGCAGTGGGCGCGGATCGAGCAGGCCGGTTACGCGATCGACGCCGAGCTCGCTGCGCTCGATGTTCGCCTCACGCTCGGGGGCGAGCCGACCTTCGTCTCGATCGACGATCCCGACGGACCGGAATGGAACACGACCGCCTTGGGGGAGCACAAGCGGCGGCTCGCCGCCGGACTCTTTCGGCGCCTGCAGGCCCATTACGCGCCACAGGGCCTGCGGCATTTCGGCCAGGGCAAGTGGTATCCCGGCGAGCCGCTGCCGCGCTGGTCGCTCAACTGCTTCTTCCGCCGCGACGGTGAGCCGATCTGGAGCGATCCCGAGCTCTTGGCCGACGAGGACATCGATTACGGCGCGACCCCCGAGGGCGCGGCGCGTTTCCTCGCGCGTCTCGCCGATGCCCTGCGCATTCCGGTGCGCAACCTGCTGCCGGCCTACGAGGACGCGTTCTACTATCTCTGGCGTGAGCGGCGCCTGCCGTCGAACGTCGACCCGTTCGACTCGCGCCTTACCGATCCGACCGAGCGCGCACGCCTGGCGCGCGTCTTCCAGCACGGACTCGATCGCGCCGTCGGCTACGTGCTGCCGCTCGCGCGCACCGCAGATGGGCGCTCCTGGCAGAGCGGACCGTGGTTCCTGCGTGAGGAGCGCTGCTACCTGATCCCCGGGGATTCCCCGATCGGCCTGCGCCTGCCGCTCGACTCCCTCCCGTGGGCACGCCCGCTCGATCAGCCCTACCTCCTGCCGCCCGATCCCTGGCAGCCGTTCCCCGCGCTGCCGCGGCACGCGGAGATTCGCCTCGAGCTCGCCGCGAAGGCTCCGGCACGCGAAGCGGATCGCGCGCCCGCGGCCGGAGAATCGGCCGGCTGGATTGCCCGCTCGGCGCTCTGTGCCGAGCCGCGCGACGGCGTGCTGCACATATTCATGCCCCCGCTCGGGCGGCTCGAGGACTATCTCGAGCTCATCTGCGTCATCGAGGCGACCGCTGCGGCGGTCTCTCAGCCCGTGGTGATCGAAGGCTACGAGCCGCCGCGCGATGCGCGGCTCGAGGTCTTCCGGGTGACGCCCGACCCGGGCGTGATCGAGGTCAACATTCACCCGGCCTCGAGCTGGGGAGAGCTGATCGAGCGCACCGGATTTCTCTACCAGGCCGCGCGCGAGTCGCGCCTGCGAGCCGAGAAGTTCATGCTCGACGGTCGCCACACCGGCACGGGAGGCGGCAACCACATCGTGCTCGGGGGCGCGACGCCCGCCGACTCGCCGTTCCTGCGCCGCCCCGATCTGCTCGAGAGCCTCCTCGCGTACTGGCACGACCACCCCTCGCTCTCTTATCTCTTCTCGGGCCTATTCATCGGTCCCACCTCGCAGGCGCCGCGCGTCGACGAGGCTCGCAACGACGCGCTCTACGAGCTCGAGATCGCCTTCGGCCAGGTGCCGCACGCGGGCGCGGCGGCGGCCCCGTGGCTCACCGACCGGATCTTTCGCAACCTTCTCGTCGATGTGACCGGCAATACCCACCGGGCGGAGTTCTGCATCGATAAGCTCTATTCGCCCGATGGGGCCGCGGGCCGTCAGGGGCTCCTCGAGCTGCGCGCGTTCGAGATGCCGCCGCATCCGCGCATGAGCCTCGTCCAGCAGCTGCTGCTGCGCGCGCTCGTGGCGCGGTTCTGGCGCTGCCGTTACGAGCGGACCCGGCTCACGCGCTGGGGTAGCGAACTTCACGACCGCTTCATGCTGCCGTACTTCGTCGAGCAGGATTTCGCCGACGTGATCGAGGAATTGAGCGCGCTCGGGCCGCCGCTCGAGCGCGACTGGTTCGCGCCGCACTTCGCGTTCCGCTTCCCGCGCTACGGAGACTTCGCGGTGCGCGGGGCGGAGGTGGAGCTGCGCCAGGCGCTCGAGCCCTGGCACGTGATGGGCGAGGAAGGGGCGCTTGGCGCCGCGGTCCGCTATGTCGACTCTTCCGTCGAGCGGTTGCAGGTGCGGGTCACGGGACTCGCCCCCGACCGCTTCGTGCTCGCCTGCAACGGCCGCCGCGTGCCACTGCGCCCAACGGGCCGCGCCGGAGAGTTCGTCGCGGGCGTGCGCTACCGCGCCTGGCAGCCGGCCTCCGCGCTCCACCCGACGATCGCGCCGCATTCCCCGCTCACTTTCGACCTCATCGACACCTGGTCGCAGCGCTCGCTCGGAGGCTGCCGATACCACGTCGCACACCCGGGTGGCCGCAATTACGCTACATTTCCCGTCAATGCATTCGAATCCGAGAGCCGGCGACTCGCACGCTTCTTTCGCATCGGGCACACGCCCGGAAACATCTGCGCTCCGGCCGAGGAGCCGAGCGCCGATTTTCCCTTCACGCTCGACCTGCGCCGCGCACCATGAAGCCCACCGCGCGTCCCGCTGAGGTGACGGCGAGCTACCTCGCGAGCTATGTGCCCGACGGGCAACGCTACGATGAGCTGCTCGATGCGCGCGGGAGCGTTCGTCCGCACTGGCAGGCGCTCATCGATCGGCTCGCGGCCGGGCACATGCGCGAGCGCGTGCGCCGAGGGCCGGATGTCACGCGGCGGCTCATCGTCGAGAATGGCATCACCTACAACGTATACGCGGACACCCAGGGCGCGGACCGCCCGTGGTCGCTCGATCCGTTGCCGCTGCTCATCACCCCGGCCGAGTGGCGCGAGATCGAGCACGGCATCGATCAGCGGGCACGCCTGCTCGATGCCCTGCTCGCGGATCTGTACGGCCCGCAGCAGCTGCTCGCCGAGGGGCTCGTGCCTGCCGAGCTCCCCTTCGGCCATCCGAACTTCCTCTGGCCGTGTTATGGGGTCGCACCCGCCGACCGGATCTTCCTGCACCTTTACGCCGCCGACCTCGCACGCGCGCCGGACGGACGCTGGTGGGTGCTCGCCGATCGCACGCAGGCGCCCTCGGGCGCCGGCTACGCGCTCGAGAACCGCGAGATTCTCGAGCAGCTGCTGCCCGAGCCGTTGCGCGATCTCGGCGTGCGCGGAGTGCGCGGCTTCTTCGGCGAGCTGCGCGCGCGCATGCTGAGCTACGTCGACGGCGGCGAAAGCCCGCTCGCGGTGATCCTCACGCCCGGGCCCTACAACGAGACGTACTTCGAGCACGCCTTTCTCGCGCGCCAGCTCGGCTGGCCGCTCGTCGAGGGCTCCGATCTCACCGTACGCGACGACACGGTGTACTTGAAGACGCTCGCGGGACTGAAGCGTGTCCACGCGATCGTGCGCCGCCTCGACGACGATTACTGCGATCCGCTCGAGCTGCGCAGCGGCTCGGCGCTCGGAGTCCCAGGCTTGATCGGCGTGGTGCGCGCGCGGCGTGTCGCGCTCGCCAATGCGCTCGGCACGGGCGTGCTCGAATCGGCGGCCTGGCTCGGATTCCTGCCGGGCGTCGCCGAGCGGCTCCTCGGGGAGACGCTGAGTCTCCCGACGGTCGCAACCTGGTGGTGCGGCGAGCGCCCGGCGCTCGAGTCCGTGATCGAGAATCTCGAGCGGCTGGTCGTGAAGCCGGCGTATCCGAATCAGCGCTTCGAGCCGGTGTTCGGCAATATGCTCACGAGCACGGCGCGCGCCGAGATGGTGGAGCGGCTGAAGGCGCGGCCGAACGTGTACGTCGCCCAGGAGCACCTCGCGCTCTCGCAGACACCGGTGCTGCGATCGGGTGGCACGGGCGGCTTCGCCGCCAAGTCGGTCGTCATCCGCGTCTACGCGCTCGCCACCCCCGGCGGACGGCTCCTCATGCCGGGAGGCCTGGCGCGCATCGCGACCGGCATCGAGACCGACGTGGTCTCCGCGCAGCGCGGCGGGGGGAGCAAGGACATCTGGATCCTGGGCGCCGCGAGCGTGCCGGAGCCGAGCGCGATCCCTGCGCGGAGCACGGAGCTGCCCGTGCGGCACGAGGAGATCCCCTCGCGCCTGGTCGAGAACCTCTACTGGTTCGGGCGTTACACCGCACGATGCGAGGATCGGGCGCGGCTCCTCAAGGGAACGCTCGCCGCGCGCATCGATCCGGCGGTGTTCGGCGCCGCGGTGAAGTTCTGCCGCGAGCTCGGCGTGGTGCGCGAGCGCGCCGACCCGGCGCGCTCGCTGCGCGACGAGGCGAACCCGGAAGGCATCCTCGCGGACGTGCGCCGTCTCGCCCGCTGCGCCTCGCAGGTGCGCGGGCGGCTCTCCGCGAGCTACTGGCACGCCGTCGCGCAGCTGCAGCGGCAGCTGCAGCCCGGACCGCTCGCGCGCGAGGATCCGCGCGAGTCGCTCGAGCGGCTGCTGCTCTCCCTCGGCGCGCTCGCCGGCTTCGCGCTCGATGACATGACGCAGGATGCGGGCTGGCGGCTCTTGCGCGTCGGGCGGCGTCTCGAGCGGCTGCAGTTCGTGGCGCAGCTGCTCGCGCGCCACCTCGCCTCGGCGACGGCGTCCCGCCCCGGGCACATCGAGTGGCTACTGGAAGCGTGCGACAGCCTGCGCGTGTATCGCTCGCGCTACGCGGCGGCACCGCGCGTGGGTCCGCTCCTCGACCTGCTGATTCGCGACGCCGCCCATCCGCGGGCGCTCGCCTTTCAACGCCAGGCGATCGCGCGCGATCTCGGTGCGCTCACCGCACTCGCCGGCGTCGAGGCGGAGCAGCTCACCGAGGACGTGCCCGCGTTGAGCGATGGCGAGCTGCTCGCGCTCGAGGGAGAAAGCGAATCCGCGATGGCGGCGCGCGCGGCGCTCGCCGCGCGTCTGCAGGACTTGGGCGGCGCTGCGGCCGAGCTATCCGACCGGCTGTCGATGCGCCACTTCTCCCACACCTTGCTCGACTCGCAAGTCACTGCGAGCTGAGGCAGTCACGCTCATGCGCTATCGCGTGCGGCACACGACGCACTATCGCTACAGCGAGGAGGTGCTGCATTCGCATCAGCTGCTGCATCTGGTGCCCCGGCCCGTTCCCTACCAGGAGTGCCTCGAACACGCGATCCACATCTCCCCTGGCGGCTACCGACGGCGCGATGACGTCGATGCTTTCGGCAACCCGTTGAGCCGCATCGAGATCGCGCAGCGTCATCGGCGGCTCGAGGTGCGCGCCGAGATGGAGATCGAAGTTCACCCGCGCCCGCCGCTCAACGCGAGCGATTCCCTCCCGTGGGAGCGGGTGGTTGCGAGCTTGAGCTACTGGGCGACCCCGCCGGCGCGCGAGAGTCTGGATGCCTGCCGCTTTCGCCACGAATCTCCGTACGTTCGGGTGAAATCGCTGTTCAGCGTGTACGCCGCGGACGCCTTCACCGCCGGCCGGCCGGTGCTCGAGGCGTCCTACGCGCTCATGACCAAGCTCAACCGCGAGTTCCGCTATGCCCCGGGGGAGACGACGATCGCCACGCCGCTGAGCGAGATTCTCGAGAAGCGGCGCGGAGTGTGTCAGGACTTTGCGCACCTGATGATCGCGTGTCTGCGCTCGAGAGGGCTCGCCGCGCGTTACGTGAGCGGTTACGTGCGCCGCCTGCAGCAGTCCGGCACCTGCGCCACGCACGCGTGGGTAGCGGTGTACTGCCCGCCGTTCGGGTGGGTCGAGCTCGACCCGACCAACAACGTCCGCGTGAGCACCGACCATGTCGCCATCGCTTGGGGCCGCGACTTCGGCGATGTCTCCCCGCTGCGCGGGGTGATCCTGGGCGGCGGCTCGCACGAGCTCGCGGTCGACGTGAGCGTCGAGAGCCTCGATGGGAAGCGCGAGGCGTCCGCCAAGCTCGCGCCGGCGGAAATAACCCGGGAGAATGGCTCTCCAACCGCCGCGCATTAGAGGGCGGCGCGCCGGAGTGCTACATTCGCATCCCCCTTGAGCGGGAGGTTGCGTATGTCCCTTCGAATTGGCGATACGGCACCGGACTTCGAGGCACAGACGACGGCCGGGCGGATCCGCTTCCACGAGTGGATCGGCGATGGCTGGGCAGTGCTCTTCTCCCATCCGAAGGACTTCACGCCGGTCTGCACGACCGAGCTCGGGTACCTTGCGCGCCTGAAGCCCGAGTTCGACCGACGCGGCACGAAGATCATCGGCCTGAGCGTCGACTCGGTCGACGACCACACGCGCTGGCTGCCCGACATCGAGGCGACACAAGGCACCAAGGTCGGCTATCCGCTCATCGCGGACCCGGAGCTGAAGATCGCGAAGCTCTACGACATGCTGCCCGCGGAGGCCTACGGGGAGGCGAAATCGCGGACTCCGGCCGACAACGCGACCGTGCGCTCGGTATTCCTGATCGGCCCGGATAAGAAGGTGAAGCTGATGCTCGTCTATCCCATGAGCGCCGGGCGGAACTTCGATGAGGTGCTGCGGGCGCTCGATGCCTTGCAGCTGAACGCCAAGCACAACGTCGCGACCCCGGCGAACTGGAAGCCGGGCGAGGAAGTCATCATCCCCACCTCGGTGAGCGATGAGCAGGCGAAGAGCCGCTTTCCAAAGGGCTGGCGGGCGCTCAGGCCGTACCTGCGCCTGACCCCCCAGCCGCGCGACTAGACCGGGCGCGCGACGCCGTTCTAAGCTCGAGCTTGGCCGTTGCTCGGGAGCGCGGCGGATCGTTGCGCGCGGGACGGTCCTCGCCTTAGGCTTGCGCTCGTCGCCGGCCGCTCCGCGGCCGGCCTCCCCTTCCGCAGGTCCTTGATTCCGGAGTGAACTTGTGAGCGAGACCGCCGAGCGCCTCGCGAGGGCCGGCACGGCGGGCAAAACCGCCTTTGCCGTCCTCGCCGCGATCAGCTTCTGCCATCTGCTCAACGACATGATGCAGTCGCTGCTGCCGGCGCTGTATCCGATGCTGAAGAGCTCCTACGCCTTGAGCTTCGGACAGATCGGCGTACTCACTTTCACCTATCAGATCACCGCGTCGCTCCTGCAGCCGCTGGTCGGCTCCTATACCGACCGCAAGGCGCGCCCCTATTCCCTCGCCGTCGGCATGAGCTTCACGCTGGTGGGCCTCATACTGCTCGCCTTCGCCGCGAACTACGCGCTCCTGCTGCTCGCCGCCGCGCTCGTCGGGACCGGCTCGTCGGTCTTTCACCCGGAATCCTCGCGCGTCGCGCGCATGGCCTCCGGAGGCCAGCACGGGCTCGCGCAGTCGGTGTTCCAGGTGGGTGGCAACTTGGGCTCCTCGATCGGCCCGCTGCTCGCCGCGTTCATCGTGCTGCCGCGCGGCCAGCACAGCGTCTCGTGGTTCTCGCTCGCGGCGCTTCTCGGGATCTTCGTGCTCACGCAGGTTGGCCACTGGTACAAGAATCATGGTCTCGCGCGACTCGCGCCGCGCGGCGCGCGCGGGCAAACGCAGCAGACGCATCCGCGCAAGCGCATCCTGGGCGCCATCGCCGTGCTGCTCGCGCTCATCTTCTCGAAGTACTTCTACCTCGCGAGCCTCACCAGCTACTACACCTTCTACCTGATCGATCATTTCGGCGTCTCGGTCGAGCACGCGCAGCTGTACCTGTTCGTCTTCTTGGGCTCCGTGGCCCTCGGCACGATCGTGGGGGGTCCGCTCGGAGACCGCTTCGGGCGCAAGTACGTGATCTGGGCCTCGATCTTGGGCGTGCTGCCCTTCACGCTGGTGCTGCCGCACGTGGGTCTCCTCTGGACGGCGCTGCTCACGGTGCCCATCGGCATGATCCTCGCCTCGGCGTTCCCTGCGATCATCGTCTACGCGCAGGAGCTCCTGCCGGGACGCACCGGCACGGTCGCGGGCCTGTTCTTCGGTTTTGCCTTCGGCATGGGCGGCGTCGGCGCCGCGGTGCTCGGGGAGCTGGCTGACCGCACGAGCATCGAGTTCGTCTATCACGTGTGTGCGTTCCTGCCGCTCCTCGGACTGCTCGCCGGGCTGCTGCCGAACGTCGAGCACCGCCAGCACGCCTGACGATTAACGGGAATTAATCATTTGCCCATGCTGGCTCAAGCGCGCTCTGGCTAACTTCATGGGGCTGCTGCAGCGACGACGGGCGGGTCCGTCGCCGGCGGCTTTGTTTGCGCTGCCGCCGCGTATCCTTCACCTCCGAGCTGCCCCCTTACAGGTGCGCCGATCGCAACGTTTGTCCATTTCGCCGCGCGCGCGCGCCGCGCCGCCCGCCTCGTAGCGGCGGCGCTCACCGCGGCTGTCTTCGCGGGCTGCAATCTCGGACCCTATTACCACCGGCCCGCCGTGGCCGCCCCGACCGCCTGGCGCACCGAGCTCGAGCAGGTCCCGCAAAGCTGGCCGTCGGCCGAATGGTGGCGCGGCTTTCAGTCGCCCGAGCTCGCGCGGCTCATCGACCAGGCGCGCAGCGCCAACGACGATCTCGCGGCCGCTGTCGCCCGAGTGCAGCAGGCGGAGGCCGAGGTGCGCATCAACACGGCGCCGCTTTTGCCGACGCTCGATGCCACGGCGGGTGGGACGCGGCAGAAGATGTTCCTGCCGATCGGCGGCAGCGGCGATTTGAGCTTCAACGAGTTCACCGCCGGGCTCGCGGCAAGCTACGAGCTCGACTTCTGGGGCAAGAATCTCGCCCAGCGCGCGGCCGCGATCGCCACCGCCGCGGCGAGCCGCTACGATCGTGAGACGGTCGAGCTCACCGTCATGGCCGACGTCGCCAACACCTATTTCACGGTGCTCGCGCTGCGCGATCGCCTGCGGATTGCCCACGACAATCTCGCGAGCGCCTCGCAGACGTTGAAGGGTCTCGAGATCGATGCGAGCGTCGGGACCACGACGGCGCTCGATGTCGCACAGCAAGCGACCGTCGTCGCGACGTTGAGCGCCGCGATCCCGCCACTCGAGCAGCAGCTGCAACAGTCAGTCGATGCGCTCGCGATCCTGGTCGGGGAGACGCCGCAGCGCTTCGCTTTGCCGTCGGACACGCTCGCTACGGTCTCCCAGCCGCCGCTCCTCGCCGGGCTGCCCTCGGGACTGCTTGCGCGCCGCCCGGACGTAGCCGAGGCCGAAGCGCAGCTCGTCGCCGCGAACGCCGATATCCGTGCGGCGCGCGCCGCGTTCTTTCCCACGATCGATCTCACGGCGACGGGCGGCTACGAGAGCCTCGCTCTCGCGACGCTCGTGAGGCCCGGGAGCGAAGTGTTCTCCCTCGGGAGCGACATTACGCAGCCGATCTTCCAAGGCGGAGCGCTCATCGGTCAGTACCGCCTGAGCAAGGCCCGCTACGCGGAGCTCCTCGCCGACTACCACAAGGCGGTTATCTCCGCCTTCGGCAACGTCGAGGATGCGCTCGTCGCGGTGCGCGAGTCCGCCGACGAGCTCAATGAGCAGCAGCTCGCCGCGGACAAGGCGCGGCACGCCTACGAGCTCGCGCAAGCGCAGTTCCACGCGGGCGTGATCAACATCCTGACGGTGCTCAATACCGAAACGGCGGCCTTCACCGCGCAGGATGCCTATGTGCAGGTGAGGCTCGCGCACCTGCAAGCACTTGTCGGGCTTTTCAACGCGCTCGGCGGAGGATGGACGAATGAGCGCGGATGAGAATGGGCCCATGCGGCGGAATCTCCTGAGCAGGACGCGGCTGACGATGTTCGGCGCCGGCCTCGGGGTGCTCGCGCTCCTCGTCTGGACACTCTCGCCGGAGCGCTCGCGGAGCGCACCTGCGACGCGGTCCGGCCCCGAGGCGATCGCCGTCGATGCCGCGCCGGCAACCCGTAGGGACGTGCGCGTCTACCTCGACGGTCTCGGAACCGTTCAGGCGTTCTACACGGTGAAGGTCACGGCCCGCGTCGACGGCGAGCTCGAGAGGGTTGGATTCGTCGAGGGCCAGCACGTCAAGCGCGGCGACCTGCTCGCACTCATCGACCCGCGCCCCTACCAGGCGGCGCTCGATCAGGCGGTCGCGACGC
>Ga0335075_10009182_pt1 | contig 15096 bp, 16 predicted proteins | sample Lox_Sample_24_FD_206723 | JGI IMG/M metagenome (GOLD analysis project Ga0335075, IMG submission 206723) | Soil microbial communities from Loxahatchee National Wildlife Refuge, Florida, United States - Lox_Sample_2.4 | ecosystem: Environmental > Terrestrial > Soil > Wetlands | place: USA... | reverse complement strand
CGCTTCCGCGGTCGCCGCCCAGGTCCGGTCCGCGTCTGGTGGCCCATCAGAAAATTCACAATCAGAAATCTCCAGAACGAGATCGTGCTGCTCTCCACCCCCCAGCTTCACCGTCAGCCGGAGTTCGCCCTGGGTGTGCCGCGCCTTGGCCGCTCCTGACCAGCGGAACCAGTGCGGCCCGCTGCGCCCGGTCCAGCAGTCGCCCTGCTTGGACAGCTCTGGCGCCCGGTTCCCGTACCCGCCGCGCAGGTCGAGCGTCACCGTGACCTCGGCGGGCCCGTCGACCGCCTCGATCCTGCGCAGCAGCACCGCGCGGTGCGCGTCCGCGGGCATGGCCAGGGCTTCCCTGCACTCGATCTCGGCGGCGCCGACCCACCGGCTGCGCCAGATCAGGCTGCCGTTCTCGTAGTAGCCGCCCCAGACGTGCCACGGGTCGGCGGGCGTCACCGTGTACCGGCCGGCGCCGCCGAGCAGCCCGCTGAACACGGGCGGGCTGTCCCATCGCGGCGCGCACAGCCACGCGACCGAGCCATCCGGGGCGATGAAGGCGCCGCGCTCACCGTCAGCGACGAATGCGTACTCCCGCAGCACCCGCGGCTCGAGGACTTCGCTCATAGCCTCATCGCTTCCTCGTTTGGGACCGCTCATGCCAGGAAGTACAAGCGGACATGACAGAGACAGTCGTGATCACCGGAGCCAGCGCGGGTATCGGCCGGGCCACGGCGCGGCGCTTCGCCCGCCGTGGCGCCAACGTCGTGCTGATCGCGCGGGGCGAAGCGGGCCTGCGGGCGGCCGCCCGCGACGTGGCCGAGGCGGGCGGCAAGGCGCTGCCGATCCCCGCGGACGTCGCCGACTTCGACGTGCTCCAGCGGGCCGCGGAGCAGGCGGAAGGCGAGTTCGGCGCGATCGACGTGTGGGTGAACGTCGCGTTCACCTCCGTGTTCGCGCCGTTCACGCAGATCAAGCCCGAGGAGTTCAAGCGGGTCACCGAGGTGTCCTACCTCGGGTTCGTGTACGGGACGATGGTGGCGCTCGCGCGGATGAAACCGCGGGACCGCGGCACGATCGTGCAGGTCGGTTCCGCGCTCGGCTACCGGGCCATCCCGCTGCAGTCCGCGTACTGCGGCGCGAAGCACGCCATCAACGGGTTCACCGAGTCGGTCCGCGTCGAGCTGCTGCACGAGGGCAGCAACGTGCACATCACGATCGCGCAGATGCCGGCCGTCAACACGCCGCAGTTCTCCTGGGTCCGCTCGCGGCTGCCCCGCCACCCGCAGCCGGTGCCGCCGATCTACCAGCCCGAGGTCGCCGCCGAGGGCGTCGTCTTCGCCGCCGACCACCCGGAGCACAAGGAGTACTGGGTGGGCGCGTCGACCGTGGGCACGATCTTCGGCCAGAAGTTCGCCGCCCCGCTGCTCGACCGCTACCTCGCCCGCACCGGCTACGGCTCGCAGCAGACGAACGACATGGGGCCCCTGCACGGCCCGGGGAACCTGTGGCACCCGGACGACGAGGAAGCGGGCGACGACCACGGCGCCCACGGCGACTTCGACGACAAGTCACATCCGCGCAGCGCGCAGCTGTGGGCGACCCACCAGGTCGTGTCCGCCACCGAAGCCGTCGGCGCGGTGATCGGCAAGGCGGTGGGCGCCTTCCGGGACGGCCGGGGACGTCAGCGGGAAGAAGACTCTGCGTCATGACGGATTACCCGGCCGTGGAGCACGTCGCCGCCGCGGCCTACGAGATCCCCACCGACCGGCCGGAAGCCGACGGCACGCTGGCCTGGTCGTCGACGACGCTGGTCGTGGCGCACGTCACCGGCGGCGGGCGGACCGGCATCGGCTACACCTACGCCGACAAGGCATGCCAGCCGCTGATCGAGGGCAAGCTGGCCGCGGCCATCGCGGGGCGGGACGCGTTCGAGACCGGCGGCGCCTGGCAGGCGATGGTGCGGGCGATCCGCAACCTGGGCCGCCCGGGGCTGGCGTCCTGCGCGATCTCCGCGGTCGACACCGCGCTGTGGGACCTGAAGGCGACCCTCCTCGGCCTCCCGGTCAGCCGGCTCCTCGGCCAGGTCAGGGACGACGTTCCCATCTACGGCAGCGGCGGGTTCACGACGTACGACGAGCCCGCCGCGCGAGCCCAGCTCGAGCAGTGGACGGGGGAGTGGGCCATTCCCCGCGTCAAGATCAAGATCGGCGAGTCCTGGGGCGCCGACGAGACCCGTGACCTGGCCAGGATCGCCTTCGCCCGGCAGGTGATCGGCCCGGGCGCCGAGCTGTACGTCGACGCGAACGGCGGCTACACGCGCAAGCAGGCGGTGCGGGTGGCGCACGCCATGGCCGCCGACGACGTGACCTGGTTCGAGGAGCCGGTCAGCTCCGACGACCTGGACGGCCTGCGCGAGGTCCGCGACCAGGTGGCCCCCGACGTCACCGCGGGGGAGTACGGCTACGACCTGGTCTATTTCGCCCGCATGGTCGACGCGCAGGCCGTCGACTGCCTGCAGGCCGACGTGACCAGGTGCGGCGGCATCACGGAGTTCCTCCGCGCCGCCGCCGTCGCGGCCGCCCGCGGCCTGCAGGTCTCCGGCCACTGCGCGCCGTCCCTGCACACCCATGTCGCCGCGGCCATCCCGAACCTGCGCCATCTGGAGTACTTCCACGACCACGTGCGGATCGAATCCATGCTGTTCGACGGCACGGGTGACCCGCACGGCGGCGCGCTGCGCCCCGACAGGACCCGCCCGGGTCTCGGGCTCGCGCTGAAGGCCGCCGACGCCGAGCGGTTCCGGGTGGCATGACGGACCGCCTCCGGGTCGCGACCCTGAACCTGTGGGGCCAGCGCGGCGACTGGCCCGCCCGGCGCCGGGTGCTGATCGCCGGATTCGCCCGCCTGGACGCGGACCTGGTGGCGTTCCAGGAAGCCATCGTCACCCCTGAGGCCGATCAGGTCCGGCGGATCCTCGGCGACCGCTACCACCTGGCCCACCAGAAGGACAGGGAGAGCGACGGTCAGGGGGTCTCGATTGCCAGCCGGTACCCGATCGCGTGCGTCTGGGAGGTCGGCCTGGCCGTCACCCCCCGCACGGCCGGGTTCGCCGCGACCACCCTCGTCGCCGAGATCGACGCGCCGCCCCCGGTCGGCCCACTGCTGTTCGCCAACCACCTGCCGAGCTGGCAGCCGGACTTCGAGCGGGAACGGGAACTGCAGGCCGTGGCGGCGGCCCGCTCGCTGGAGGAGGCGATCACGCAGCGCCGCCGGCACGTCGTCGTGGCCGGCGACCTGGACGCCGATCCGGACGCGGCGAGCATCCGGTTCTGGACCGGGCGCCAGTCCCTCGAAGGCACCAGCGTCTGCTACCGGGACGCCTGGGCGAGCGCCCACCCCACCACGCCGGGTCACACGTTCGTGCCCGGCAACCCGCTGGGCGCCGACTGGGACTGGCCGTTCCGCCGCATCGACTACCTTCTCGTCCGCTGCGGTCAGCACGGTGGGCCGACCCTGGCGGTGAGTTCCTGCGAGCGCGTCTTCGACGAGGCCGTCGACGGCGTCTGGGCCAGCGACCACTTCGGTCTCCGCGCCGACCTCACCGTCCCCGCCCGGTGAGGGCGTCGACCGCCGCGCGGTCATCGAGCGGGCCCACCTCGGCGCGAAAGGCCCGCATCAGCTCATCGTGCCTGGCGGCGGCGCCCTCGATGAGCGCGAAGTGCGGCTCGTGGTGGTCCAGGGCCCAGTCGTAGGACGGATGCGTGGTGTCGCCGGACTCCCACACGCTGAACAGGCTGCTCCGGCCCCGGTGAATGAGGTAGCGGTCCCGCGCGAACGAGAACTCGGCCAGCGTCGCACCCCGCGCCCGCGCGGACGTGAGCAGATCGCCCGCGGGGTCTCCGCCGTCGGCGAAGGGCTCGATCCCGTCCCGCCAGACGCGTACCGGGTCGATCAGCAGCGAGTACGCGAGAAAGCTGTACTTTTTGTCCCAGGCGTCCCACCACGACTCGCCGACGACCGAGGCACCGGTCTCCTCCGCTCGCCGCACCGCCTTCTCGAGGGCGTCGGGTTTGCTGATCACGACGTCGGAGTCGAGGACCCACACCCACCGCGGCAGCCCGGAGCCTCGCGCGGCGAGGAACGACATGGCCTGGTTGAGCGCCGGCCCGTGCATGGCGTTGCCCGGGTTCGCGATGAGCCGGCACCCGCCGGCCGCGTCGATCTTCGCCAGCAGTTCCGCTGAACCGTCCGCCGAGCCGTTGTCGACGACGACTGCCTCCAGTGATTCCCAGCGGAGAATCCGGCGCAGCGACCACAGCAGGAGCGCGGTGAGCTCGCGCGTGTTGTAGGAGACAGTGACCGCGGCGACCCGGCCCGGCTCGGCCGGGCCGTCCGGCCAGCGAACGACGCCGTCGGACATGCCCGAAGTGTGCGGGCCGGGTTCAGCTCGTGACAATCTATTTTCATGTGGCAGCCCCGCGAGCCACCGCTCATCGCCGTCGACGGCTCGTTCGTGCTCGACCGCTGGCGGCCGGGCGACGGACCCGCTCTCCGCCGGTTCGACCTCGACCCCCTGACCGCACGGTTCTTCGGCTACACGGTCGAGGAGGCCGCGGCGCTGCCCGGCAGCCACTACGACGGCGACGACCGGGCGCGGGGAAGCCTCAGGGACTGGCGCGAGGGGCGGCGGCTCAACCTGGCGATCCGGCGCAGCTCCGACGGCGAGGCCGTCGGCTGGGTCGAGCTCCGGCCAGACGGCGAGCAGGCCGAGGTCTCTTACAACGTCACCGCCGAACTGCGCGGGCAGGGCATCGCCCCCCGTGCGCTCAGCGCCTTCCTGGCCTGGGCCGCGAGTGAGACCGGCCTTCGCCGGGCTCACCTGGTCTGTCACACCGGCAACGTGGCCTCCCGGCGGGTGGCGGAGAAGTGCGGGTTCGTCTTCGCCGGCCAGGACGGCGACGAGTACACGTTCGACCGAAACCTGAGGAGCCCCGGTGGCTGACGCTGATGACGTGCGCCGGATGGCGCTTGCCCTGCCGCATGTGGAGGAGATCGACAGCGACGGCTTCGACTTCCGGGTGGGCGGTAAGGGGTTCGTCTGGTCCTACCCTGAGCACCGGCCAGGCGAGCGCCGGCGCATCCGGACCGACATCGCGGTGCTTTACGTCGGCGATGAGGCCGAGAAGCAGGCCCTGCTGCTCGGCGAGCCGGAGAAGTTCTTCACCGCGCCCGGGTACGACGGCTGGCCGCTGGTGCTGCTGCGGCTGGCGGCGGTGGACCCCATCCGGCTGGCCGAGCTCGTGACCGACGCGTGGCGGATGCGGGCACCGGGGGAGCTCGCGGCCGATTTCGACGAGGCCGCGGCCAGGGCAGACTGATGACGCGGCTCGCGGCGCGGCGGATCAGCGGGGGTAGCGGCGGCCAGGTCCGGGCGTCATCATGGATCACGGCGGCTGGCCGGAGGGACGGATGCGGACGTTGTGGCGGGACGAGGACGGCGGGTGGCGGACGGCTCTGCGCGGCCGGCAGGTGCTGGCTGATCCGCAGATTAACAAGGGAACGGCGTTCTCCGAGGGCGAGCGTCGCGACCTTGGCCTGACCGGGCTGATTCCGGCCGCCCACTTCACCCTGGAGGACCAGGCCGCGCGTGTTTACGCGCACTACCTGCGGCAGCCCGACGACCTGGCCCGTAACGTCACCCTGACCGCGCTGCACGACCGCAACGAGGTCTTGTTCTACCGGCTGCTGACCGACCACCTCAGCGAGATGCTGCCGGTCATCTACACGCCAACGGTAGGCCTGGCGATCCAGAACTACAGCCGCGAATACCGCCGGCCCCGCGGGGTCTACCTGTCCGTGAACCACCCGGAACTGGTAGAGGCCTCGCTGCTCGACTTCGGGCTCGGGCCAGATGACGTGGACCTGATCGTGGCGACTGACGCGGGCGCCATTCTGGGAATCGGGGACTGGGGGGTCGGCGGCATCCACATCGCGGTGGGGAAGCTCGCCGTCTACACGGCGGCGGCCGGGATCGACCCCGCCCGCACCATTCCGGTCATGCTGGACGTGGGGACCGACCGGCAGAGTCTGCTGGACGACCCGCTGTATATCGGTAACCGGCATCCCCGGGTGCCCGCGGCGGAGTACGACGCCTTCCTCGACGAGTTCGTCCGTGTGGTCGGCAAACTGTTTCCGGCGGCGCTGCTGCACTGGGAGGATCTCGGGGTCGCGAATGCCCGGCGGCTGCTCGAGCGGTACCGCGGCGAGCGGCTGACCTTCAACGACGACATCCAGGGCACGGGGGCGGTCAACCTGGCCGCCGTGCTGGCCGCGACCAGGGCGACCGGGGTCCCGCTGGCCGCCCACCGGATCGTGATCTTCGGCATGGGGACGGCGGGAGCGGGCATCGCCGACCAGCTGACCGCGGCCATGGTGGCTGAGGGACTGCCGCAGGCAGCGGCCAGGCGGCGGATATGGGCGGTGGACCGGCAGGGCTTGCTGACGCGCGACATGGCCGGGCTGAGTGATCCGCAACGCCGGTACGCCCGCGACCCGGCGGAGGCGGCGGGCTGGTACCGCGATGACCGCCCGGACGGCGGCATCAGCCTCGCCGAAGCGGTCACCCGGGTACACCCCACGGTGCTGATCGGGACCTCGGCGCGGGCGGGGGCCTTCACCGAGGCGGTCATCCGCGACATGGCGGCCCATGCCGAGCGGCCAGTGATCCTCCCGATGTCCAATCCGACCGCGTTGGCCGAGGCGGTGCCGGCTGACCTCATCACATGGAGCGGCGGTCGCGCGCTGGTCGCCGCGGGGAGCCCGTTTGGCGCCGTGGACCACGGCGGGATCCGCTATGAGATCGGCCAGGCCAACAACGCCCTGGTCTTCCCGGGCCTGGGTCTCGGCGTGATCGCCGCCCGGGCGCGCCGGGTAACCGACGGGATGCTGCTGGCGGCCGCCCGCGCGGTCGCGGGCCTGGCGGACATCGCAGCCCCGGGCGCTCCGCTGCTGCCGCGGGTGGCGGACCTGCGGGAGACGTCGGTCGCGGTGGCCGCCGCGGTCGCCAGGGCCGCCGTGGCGGACGGCGTGGCGGCCGCCACGCTGGAGGCTGATATCACCGCCCAGGTGAGGGCGCTGATGTGGGAGCCCCGCTACCGGCCGGTCCGGCCAGGTTAGGGCGTTCGCACTGAAAGCGGCCAACCGGCCTGGCCATGAAACTCCCGGAGCCCTGGGGCGCTGAACAGCCGGCGCTAGGCGACGGCGGTCGGCTGCGGGGCGGGCGGCCCGGCTGGCAGCGCGTCGACGCGGCCGGGTCCGCACCCGGTAGCACCACCGGTTCAGGCCCATGACCAGGTCGAAGATCTGCTGCGGGTAGCGGCCGGAGAACGCCAGCATGACCACCGCGATCAGCGCCAGCAAGGCGACCACAGCCACCTGCTGACAGCCGGGTTCAGTTGTCCGTCAGACGGGCCGTGCCAGGGCTGGCCAGTGACGAACGGCCCTGGCGGCGCGCCCGGTCCGCGGGCATGGTTCACCTGGGAGGTGGTGGCGAGGTGAGCAGTGCCGTCCGCCCACCCCTGCTGGGCGCCCGCGGGGCGGCTCGGGTGCCGGTGGAGCGGGCAAGCCCGGCCGACCTGATGCAGCTAGCCGCCGATATCGGGCCCGCGCCCATGCATGTCGGTGCCGTGGTGGTGCTGGGCACGGGGCCGGGCTTCGGCGTTGAGCACGCCCGGCAGCTGCTGGGTGAGCGGATCTGCGCGGTGCCCCGGCTCCGGCAGCGGCTGTACCCGGCGCCTCCCGGCTGCGGCCGGCCGTTTTGGGCCGACGACCCGGGTTTTGACCTGCACCGCCACGTAACGCAGGTGCCGTGCCCAGCACCGGGTGACCGGCGGGCGCTGCTGGATATGGCTGCGGTGGTGCTCGGCGAGCCGCTGCCCCGGTCCCGGCCGCTGTGGTCGGCCACGTTCGTCACCGGCCTCGCCGATGGCGGCACCGGCCTGGTCATCGTGATGCACCACGTGCTGGCCGACGGGGTCGGCGGGCTGGCGATTCTGGCCGGGCTGGTGGACGAAGGCCCGGGCCTGCCGCCGCCCGCCCCGCCGGCCGTGCCGTTCCCCGCGCCGGCACCACGGGCAGGAGCGCTGGCCGCCGACGCCTGGGGAGAACGGGCACGCCGCCTGACCCACCTGCCCATAGCCATACGCGCGATCCGGCACGGCGTGGCCGAGCTCGGCGGCGCCCGTCTGCCCCGCCGGCTCCCGCCGACGTCCCTGAACCGCCCCACCGGGCCACGGCGGCGGCTCGACGTGCTCGCCGCCGACCTCGCCACGGTCCGCGACCTCGCTCACGCCTGCGGCGGCACCGTTAACGATGTCATCCTCGCTGCCGTCACCGGGGCGCTGCGGGAACTGCTGGCCAGCCGGGGCGAGAGGCTGGACACGGTCACCGTTTCCGTGCCGGTATCGGCACGGCGGCAAGCCTCCAGCGGGCAGCTCGGCAACCAGGTCGGGGTGATGCCGGTGGCCCTGCCAGCGGCTGGCGGCCTGGCCGTCCGGGTGACCCAGATCGCCGCGATCACCCGCGTCCGCAAGCGGGCGGCTCCCGGCACGTCCGCCGCGCTGCTCGGGCCGCTGTTCCGGCTGGCCCCCGCCAGGCTCTTGCGCCGGTTCTTCAACCACCAGCGGCTGGTCCACACCTTCGCCACCAACGTGCGCGGGCCCGCGCAGCCGCTCACCTTCGCCGGAGCCCAAGTACAGGCCGTGATCCCCATCCCGAACACCACCGGCAACGTCCCCGTCACCTTCGGGGCGCTGTCGTATGCCGGGACTCTCTGGGTGACCGTCTTGTCCGATCCGGCCCAACTGCCAGACGCGGCGGTGCTGACCGCCGCCCTGCACCGGGAGCTGGCCAGCACGGCCGGCTGACCACACCGTTCACCCGGCGTTCGCAAGGTGCCGCCAGCGGGCCTGACCACCTCACCTCATGCACGCGATCTGGTCCGGCGGGTAGAACAGGTTCGCATGCACCGTGCCACCCGCGGGGATGGTGATGGTCTGCTTTCCGGCCGCGCTCAGCGCGGACACGCCCGGGTGGCCTGCCCGGGAAGTACCCTGGGGCGATGTTCTCGCCCCAGGGCCCGTCTTTGCGTGAACTGACGATGCAGGCGCTGTCCTCGGTCGAGGGCGGCTACGACCTGCTCGCCCCGAAGTTCGACCACACACCTTTCCGCACCCCCGATGACGTGCTCGACGCGACCGCCGGCGCATTGGATCCGTTCGGCCCGTTCGGCCGGGGACTGGACGTGTGCTGCGGCACCGGCGCGGGCATGCGGGTCCTCGCGTCCGTATGCCAAGGACCGACCATGGGCGTCGACTTCAGCGGGGGCATGCTCGCGCAGGCGCGCAGTGCACACCCGGACGGCAGGTGGGTGCGGGCCGACATCCGGGCCCTGCCGTTCGCTGGGGCCTTTGACCTAGTGGTCAGTTTCGGGGCGTTCGGGCACTTCCTGCCCGCCGAACGGCCCGCGCTGTTCGGCGGCGTATACCGCGCGCTGCGGCCGGGTGGGGTTTTCGCTTTCCCGGTCGGCGCGCGGCTGCCCATCACCTCGGGCGGCTACTGGGCACTGCTCGGTTTCGACCTGGCGATGCGGGTCCGCAATGCGCTGTGGCGTCCCCCGTTCGTCATGTACTACCGCACCTGGCCACTGCACGCGATCCGCGGCGACCTGACAGCCTCCGGATTCACCGTGACAACGGCCCCCATGACGGTTCTCGGCCGGCGCGCGGACGGCAGCTCGCGGTACCAGCTCGTGCTCGCCCGCAGAGCCAGCACGGCCTGACTCCCGCGTATGCGGGTCAGGGCTGGATGTTCTCCAGGTCCGCCAGCAGGCTCGGGTGGGTTGGGCGCCAGCCCAGTGTCTGTTGGGTGTAGGCGCCGGATGAGGGCTGGTCGGTCGCGAAGATCGGGCCGAGCGGGCCGTAGGTCTCCTGGGGTACCGCCTGGACCGGGAGCCCCAGTCGCCTGCCGATGACGGTGGCGATGTCGCGGACGGCGTCGCCCTCGTCGCCGACGGCGTGCCACGCGGTCCCGGCCGGTGCCTTCTCCAGGACCAGCCGGAACAGAACGGCCGCGTCGAGCGCGTGCACGGCCGGCCAGCGCTGGGTGCCGTCGCCCGGATAGCCCGAGACTCCGGTGCGGCGCGCCATCTCGGTCAGCAGGCCGGCGAATCCGCCCCGGCCGTCGTTGTGGACGGTGCGCGGCAGGCGGACGGCCGCGCTCCGGACTCCGCGAGAGGCCAGGTCCAGGACCGCCATGACAGAGCGGCTGCGACCGCCGACCGGCCCGTCGGTCGGCAGCGGGTCGGCCTCGGTGGAGGCGCGGCCCGGGGCGTAGGGCGTTCCCGAGACCGTGGTGAGGGGGCGCCCGCTGCCGGTGAGCTCCTCGCCCAGGGCCGCGAGCGCGGCACTCTCCTCGGCGACGGCCGCGGCGAGGGCGGCGGGGCTGCTGAAGTCGTTGGCGAAGGCCAGGTGGATCACCCCGTCGGCCTTGGCGGCGCCGGCGCGGAGCGTGGCCAGATCGGCGAGGTCGCCGCGCACGGTCTCCGCGCCGGCGGTCTCGAGGGTCGCCGCGGACGAGTCGGAACGGGCGAGGGCGAGGACGGTGTGGCCATTGCCGAGCAGCTCGGTGACCACGGCGGAACCGATCAGCCCGCTGCCGCCGGTGACGAAGACCCGCATGAGGTTCTCCTCGAGAGTGATGGGAGCTTTGTCCCATCACTATAGCAAAGCGACAGGACAAAGGTCGCATCACCTAGTATGGAGGCATGGCCCGATGGGAACCCGGCGCGCGGGAGAGGATGGTCCTCGCGGCTGTGGACCTGTTCACCGAGCAGGGGTACGACGCCACGACGGTCGCGCAGATCGCCGAGCGCGCCGGGGTCACGAAGAGCACGTTCTTCCGGCACTTCCCCGACAAGCGCGAACTCCTCGTGGCGGGGCAGGAGATGCTGAGCCGGCTGCTAGCCGAGGGGATCGCCGCGGCGCCGGAGACCGCCAGCCCGCTGGAGGCCGTCGCGGCCGGGCTCGAGCGGGCGTCGAGCGCCATGGGCCCGATGAACCGCGAGCTGGGCCCCCGCCTGAAGGCGGCGATCGCGGCCAGCGTCGAGTTGCAGGAGCGCGACGCTCTCAAGAGCGTGGGCCTGGCGGCCGCCATGACCGATGCTCTCAAAGCACGGGGCGTGCCGGACCCGACCGCGCACCTTGCGGGCGAGATGGGCGTCCTTGCGTTCAAGCGCGGTTACTCCGCATGGCTGGCGGCCGACCACGACACCGAGGGCGGACTGGCGCCTTACACCGCCGCCGCCCTCGAAGACCTGCGGGCAGCGAGTGCGTCGCTCAGCTGAGCGGATCTGCCTCGCGATCGGAGCGACCCGATGAGTTACGTGCCGACCGTTCTTGTCCCGGGCTTGCTCTGCTCGCCTCGACTGTACGCCGGGCAGCTGCCGGCCCTGTGGCGGTTCGGACCCGTCACCGTGGCAAGCCAGCACCATGACGAAAGCCTCGCCGCGATGGCGCAACGGCTCCTTGCCGCGGCGCCGCCGCGGTTCGCGCTGGCCGGCCTCTCGATGGGCGGCTACCTGGCGTTCGAGATCATGCGCCAAGCTGGGCACCGGGTGACACGGCTTGCCCTGCTTAACACCTCAGCCCGCCCGGACACGGCAGAGCGGTCTCACCATCGGCGCGATCAGATCGCCATGACACAAGAGGGCCTGTTCAGCGCGGTGGTCGAGTCTCTCTGCCAGCGCTGGATACCTGACGCGCGGCGCGGCGATGCCGCACTGCACCAGGTGATCCGCCTGATGGCAGACGAGACCGGCCCGGCGGCGTTCATCCGCCAGCAGACCGCGATCATGAACCGGCCCGACTCCCGGCCAGGCCTTGCCGCGATCGGCTGCCCGGCACTCGTCGTGGCCGGTGCGGACGATGAGGTCGCGACCCCGGCTCACGCGGCAGAGATCGCCGCCCAGATCCCGCGGTCACGGCTGGTCGTCATACCTGACTGCGGCCACCTGTCCGCGCTGGAACAGCCGACGGCAGTCACCCAAGCGCTGGTCAGCTGGCTGACGCAGTAGCCTTCTCTGCCCCGGGCCCATGGGGATGCGCTGAGTGCGGCTCAGACGGTGAGGATTTCACGGTGCAGATCGAGCAGCTTCGGCACGTCGCTCGGTTCCACGCGTCCCATGCCGCATTCGGTGCAGATGCCCCATTCGCGTGATCCTGCCGCCGACAGCCGCAGCGCGGCGTCAATATGCCGGGCTTGCTCGGTGGCGGCCCCGTCGGACTGGTCATCGGGGTGGTAGGGCACCAGCGCGAAGTACAGCTCGGTTTCCGGCCCGGCCGTCAAGTCGCGCAGCGGGGCGAAGTAGCCGGCATCGCGGCGGCCCTGCGGGACGGTGAACGACGCCCAGCTGACCGGCCGCCGCGCCGCGGCGGTGACCGCGTTGACCAGGTCGACCTGCAGCTGGATCGATTCTGGCTGCTTGAAGTGCTGATGGCCGTAGTCCCCGTAGCACAGATGCAGCCCGACGGGGACGTCCGCGGGCACCCGGTCCACACAGCGGACCAGCGCGGGCGTGATCTGATCGACCGTCATCGCCGAGCCGGGTCCCATCGCGCCCTCCAGCAGCCCGAACTCCACCGCGACGTCCCACTGCACCGCGCACCGGTCATGGGGCAGCCTGCCCAGGAGAGTGTCAAGGTCAGCGAACAGCGCCCGCTCGTAGGAGGCGGCGACCGCCGCCATGTCACCGGGCACTATCGTGCCCGCCACACAGGCCAGCGGAGTGGGGTACTGCACCTGAAAGCGCACGCCGGCCGGGATCGTCCCGTCTTTCCGCAGCCGGTCGAAGATCTTGAACGACTCGGCGTAAGCGTCCGCATAGCCGAGATTGGGCCACTCGATCCCGTCCGCGGAGGCGCCGCCGGCCAGGCGGAGCTGGGGCATCTGCGGGGCGTCCGGCGACGTCTCGTAGGCCTGGCCAACGGCCACCGATTCGAACTGCGGCATCCGCTGGAACTTCTGGATCTGGAACAAGATCCAGTAGCCGCGCTCGCCGGTCTCCCCGTCGGTCATCCGGTGGACTCCCACCGGGATACGAGAGCTGATCTCCCGCATCACGGTCTCGGCGTCTGGCAAGTTGACCGACCCATTGAAATGAACGCTGGTGGGCGGCATCGCAATCCCCCTCCGAATGGTTTGCCCGCGCCTGACCGTACCATCCGGCCAGCTCGCCCCGGCAGGTCGCGTGGACGGATCGCCGTTAGCTAGGGCGTCCGCGGAGCCGGTGTGACCTCGCGGACGCCCTGGTTGCCTGGCATCGATGCCGCGGCCGGTGCTCACTGCGGGAGGCGCATCTGCACCTCGACGGTCCGGCGGGCCGCATAGTTCATCTCATCCACTGCGGCGCGCAGCTGGTGCCACACGTGCCCGATCCGGTCGCGCCAGGTCCACCCCACGATGCTCTCCAGCTGCGGTGACGCCTGGTCCGCCGGGGTCCGTGTTCCGGTGACAGTTTCCATGACTCCTCCTGAGCCTTGATCGCCCGACGCCTGCTGTCGAGGCAAAAACTGATATCACAATGATAGCCATACGATATGCCGTATGGCAACCCCTCGAGCGCTGGTCGCCGCCAGGCAGACCCGTGCGACTGCAGGGCGAGCCCCAGTCACCCCCGCATCAGAGCCGTTTTTTTGGCCGCCGGGGCAGTGACTGGACGGGCCGTCAGCCGCACTATAGGGATATGGAGTCCGGTGCGAGCCAAGCCGCGTCGGCCAGGGCTCGCCGCCCGGCCGGTTCGGGATCAGACATCCCGCCGCCGCCGAGTACGGCGCAGGGCTGTTCCCCGATCCCGCCGCCGCCGGTGACGGCGCTGGCCTCGTGCTCGGCGATCACGCCGGCCCCGGTGACCGCGGTGGCCTCGTGCTCGCCGATCCCGCCGCCGCCGCGGACGGCGCTGGCCTCGTGCTCGGCGATCCCGCCGCCGCCGGCCACCGCGCTGGCGTCCTGCTCGCCCGTGCCGCCGCCGCGGACGGCGCTGGCCTCGTGCTCGGCGATCCCGCCGCCGCCAGCCACTGCGCTGGCCTCATGCTCGCCGATCCCGCCGCCGCCGAGCATCGCGCACTTCGCCCCGGCTGATGACGCGATATGAACCCAGAGGGTCTGGTCCTCGCGGCCTAACTCAGGATCAGGCCTGGCCTCCGGCACGGCCGGCCACGGAGCGGGTTCCGGGAGCGGACCGCCGGCGGCCATGACCGGGCGGCGGCAGGAGAGCACTACCGCCAGCGGCCAGAGCGCCTGCGCGACGCCAGCCGCCCGCTCGGCCAGCCCAACCTGCCCGGATCCCGTGATCAGTTCGGCGGCGAACCAGATGACCAGGGCGAGCATCACCGCGACGGCCGCGGCGGCTGCCGCGGGCCGCAGGGTCCACGGAACGGCGCTGCCCCGCCGCCAGGCCCCGGCAGGCCAGGCGGTCACCCCTGCGAGCCCGATCGATGCCCAGACGATGTGCCCCCACGGGTAGGCATCGCCCGCGCTCTCCGGGTTCGCCGCTACCAGCATGCCCGCGATGGCCCCGGTGATCAGGATCGCCCGCCCGGCGGTCCCGGCCGGGCGCAGCGCGAGTGCGGTGAGCAGGTAGCAGACGCCGACCACGACGAATGTCAGCGTCATGACCCAGCGGTCGGGCTCGCCCTGCGCGGCCAGCGCGCTGACCGTATCGGCGACAGGATCGAATTGCGGCTGCAGGCTGGCGGCCACCGACCACCCGCCGACCAGCAGAACCGGAGCCGCGGCCGCGGAGACCACCCCCCACCAAGGCACGCCCCGCATGGCACCACCGTATGCCAGCAGCTCCAGGCGCGGGTGCCGAGGTCCCCGCCCCGTTTGGCCGCTGCGAGGGGATCTAGGTCAGCACTCAAATCAGGGCGCCGGGCCGCCCCAAACCGGTCAGTTCGCGGAGCGGCGGGCGCGCGGCGAGAGCCTGCTCGGCCATGGCGATCAGCGCGGGGGCGCGGTCGCCGATTTCCACCATGTTGCCCGCGTGGTCTT
>Ga0335075_10009181_pt1 | contig 15096 bp, 14 predicted proteins | sample Lox_Sample_24_FD_206723 | JGI IMG/M metagenome (GOLD analysis project Ga0335075, IMG submission 206723) | Soil microbial communities from Loxahatchee National Wildlife Refuge, Florida, United States - Lox_Sample_2.4 | ecosystem: Environmental > Terrestrial > Soil > Wetlands | place: USA... | reverse complement strand
ACGGGCGGCCTCCCCCGAAGATTCGCGCGGGCGCCCCCGCGGGCCGCGCGATTGAGGACGGGCGGGCGGGCCGGGTCACGGTTGTTCCAGGAGCCAGGCGAGGAGGGCCTTCTGGGCGTGCAGGCGGTTTTCCGCCTGGTCCCAGGCGAGGCTGGCGGGGCCGTCGATGACGGCGGCGGTGATCTCCTCGCCGCGGTGGGCGGGCAGGCAGTGCAGCACGACCGCGTCCGGGCCGGCCGCGCCGAGCAGGTCCTCGTTGATCTGGAAGGCGGTGAGGGCGGCGGTGCGCTCGGGCGCGTCGGCCTGGCCCATCGAGACCCAGACGTCGGTCGCGAGGATGTCCGCGCCCTTGGCGGCCGCGGCCGGGTCGTCGAAGACCGACGCCGAACCGCCGGTCGCCGCGGCGATCTGCTGGGCCCGGGCGACGACGGCCGGGTCGGGCTGGTAGCCGGCCGGGGCCGCGACCCGGACGTGCAGGCCGGCCGTGACCCCGCCGAGCAGGTACGAGTGGGCCATGTTGTTGGCGCCGTCGCCCAGGTAGCACAGCGTGCGGCCGGGCAGCGGGCCGAGCCGCTCGGCGATCGTCTGCAGGTCGGCCAGGATCTGGCAGGGGTGGAACTCGTCGGTCAGGCCGTTGACGACCGGGACCGCCGACGCCGCCGCCAGCTCCTCGATCCGCTCCTGGCCGGCGGTCCGCCAGACGATCGCGGCGGTCTGCCTGGCCAGCACCCGGGCGATGTCGCCGATCGTCTCGCCCCGGCCGATGTGCGTGGTCTGGGTGTCGATGACCAGCGGCAGGCCGCCGAGCTCGCCGATGCCGACGGTGAACGAGACCCGGGTCCGCAGCGACGGCTTGTCGAACAGCACCGCGACCGCGCGGGGGCCCTCGAGCGGCCGCCGCGCGAACCGCTCGCGTTTCATCGCGGCCGCGAGCTCGAGGATCTCGGCCTGCTCGGCCGGGCTGAGGTCGTCGTCGCGCAGGAAGTGCCTTGGCATCGGTTACCCCTCCTGGGCGGTGGTCAAGATCGCGGGCAGGGCGGCGGTGAACTCGTCCGCCTCGGCCGCGGTGAGGATGAGCGGCGGCGCGAGCCTGACCGCGTTCGGCTGGACGGCGTTGACGAGGAAGCCCGCCTGCCGGGCGGCGGTGGTGACGGCGGCCGCGTGGTCGCCGGTGAGCACGGCCGCCAGCCACAGGCCGCTGCCGCGGACGCCGGCCAGGGCCGGGTGGTCGATCGCCTCGATGCCGCGGGCGAGCACCTCGCCGACGTGCTTGACGTTGTCGAGCAGGCCGCCGTCCTCGATCGTGTCGAGGACCGCGAGGGCGGCCGCGCACGCGATCGGGTTGCCGCCGAAGGTGGAGCCGTGATCGCCCGTCCGCAGCGCGGTGGCGCTGTCGCCGAAGCCGACGCAGGCGCCGATCGGCAGCCCGCCGCCGAGCCCCTTGGCCAGCGTGAGCACGTCCGGGGTGACCCCCTCGGCCTGGTGCGCGAACCACGCGCCGGTGCGGCCGACCCCGGACTGGATCTCGTCGAGCACCAGCAGCGCGCCGGCCCGGTCGCAGGCGGCGCGGGCGGCGGCGAGGTAGCCGGCCGGGGCCGGGATCACGCCGCCCTCGCCCTGGGTCGGCTCGAGCACGACGGCGGCGGTCCGCTCGTCGACGGCGGCGGCGAGGGCGGCGGCGTCGCCGTACTCGACCCAGCGGACGTCGAAGCCGAACGGCGCGAACGGCGCCCTGATCGACTCCTTGCCGGTGATCGCGAGCGCGCCCATCGTGCGACCGTGGAAGCTGTGGTCGGCGGCGACGATGACCGGCCGCCCGGCGCCCTGCTGGCGGCGGACGAGCTTGAGCGCGGCCTCGTTGGCCTCGGTGCCCGAGTTGCAGAAGAACACCCGGGCGCCGCCGTGCGCCTCGGCCCGCAGCAGCGCCAGCAGCCGCTCGGCCAGCCGGACCCCGGGCTCGTGCACGAACAGGTTGCTGGTGTGCGCGATGCGGCCGACCTGGCCGGTCACCGCGTCGACGATGGCCGGGTGGGCGTGGCCGAGGGCGGAGACGGCGATGCCGGCGATCAGGTCGAGGTAGCGGTTGCCGTCGGCGTCCCAGACCCGGCTGCCTTCGCCGCGGGCGAGCGCGACCGGCGGGGTGCCGTAGTTGACCATCATCGCGGCCTCGAACCGCTGCCTGAGCGCGTCGCTCTCGTTCACGGGGTGTCTCCTTCTGCGGGCGAGGGGGCGGGGCTCGGGGGCGGGGCGGGGAGAACCATGGTGCCGATGCCGGAGTCGGTGAAGATCTCGAGCAGGATCGCGTGGCTGAGGCGGCCGTCGAGGACGTGCGCCTGAGGGACGCCGCCGGTGACCGCGGTCAGGCAGGCCTCCATCTTCGGGATCATGCCGGCCGACAGCGAGGGCAGCAGCTTGGCCAGGTCGTCGGCGTCGAGCTCGCTGATCACCTCGTCCGAGGCGGGCCAGTCCCGGTAGAGGCCCTCGACGTCGGTCAGCACGACGAGCTTGGCCGCGCCGAGCGCGACCGCGAGGGCGGCGGCGGCGGTGTCGGCGTTGACGTTGTAGACCGCGCCGTCGCCGTTGCCGCGGGCGACGCTGGAGACGACCGGGATGCGGCCGTCGTCGAGCAGCGCCTCCACCATCGACGGGTCGGTCGCGGTGATCTCGCCGACCAGGCCGATGTCGACCGGGGCGCCGTCGACCAGCGCGTGCTTGCGGGCGGCGGTGAACAGGTTGGCGTCCTCGCCCGACAGGCCGACCGCGTACGGGCCGTACCGGTTGACGAGCCCGACGATGTCCTTGTTGACCTTGCCGTTGAGCACCATCCGGACCACGTCGATGGTCTCGTCGGTGGTGACCCGGAGCCCGGCTGTGAACACCGACTCGATGCCGAGCCGGTCCAGGTGGTCGGTCACCTGCGGCCCGCCGCCGTGCACGACCACCGGGCGGAGCCCGGCGTGCCGCAGGAACACCAGGTCCTGGGCGAATCCGGCCCGCAGCTCGGGCGACGTCATCGCGTGCCCGCCGTACTTGATCACCACGGTCTCGCCGTGGAACTCGTCCAGCCACGGCAGCGCCTCGATCAGCGTGGTCGCCTTGGCGGTGGCGGTCGCCCGGCGGGCGGCGTCCTTGCCGCCGGAGATCACGATCGTCATGTCGAGTAGGCCGAGTTCTCGTGCACGTACGCCTCGGTCAGGTCGGTGGTCAGGATCACCGCGCTGTGCGGCCCGGCCGACAGGTCGACGGTGATCGTGACGTCCCGGCCGCGCAGGTCGACCTTGGACCGGTCGTCGCCGGGCGCGCCCGCCCGGCAGACCCAGACGCCGTTCATCGCGACGTTGAGCCGGTCCGGCTCGAACACGGCGTCGGTGGTGCCGACCGCGGTCAGGACCCGGCCCCAGTTCGGGTCCGACCCGGCCAGCGCGCACTTGAGCAGGTTGTTGCGCGCCACCGAACGGCCGACGGTCACCGCGTCGTGCTCGCTGGCGGCGCCGACGACCTCGATCGTGACGTACTTGGAGGCGCCCTCGGCGTTGCGCTGGAGCTGCCGGGCGAGGTCGGCGCAGACTTCGGTCAGCGCCCGGGTGAAGTCCTTGTGGTCGGGCTTCACCCCGGCCGCGCCGCTCGCCATCAGCAGCACGGTGTCGTTGGTGGAGGTGCAGCCGTCGGAGTCGAGCCGGTCGAAGGTGACGGCGGTGGCCGAGCGCAGCGCCGAGTCGAGCTCGGCCGGCGACAGGTCGGCGTCGGTGGTGACCACGACCAGCATGGTCGCGAGCGACGGGGCGAGCATGCCCGCGCCCTTGGCCATGCCGCCTATTGAGTAGCCATTCTGGCGGCGGAAGGCGATCTTGATGATCGTGTCGGTCGTGCGGATCGCGTCGGCCGCGTGCACGCCGCCCGACCGGTCGGCCTCGGCCACGGCCGCGTCCACGCCGGGCAGCAGCTTGTCGAGCGGCAGCCGCTCGCCGATGAGGCCGGTCGAGCAGACCGCGATCTCGCCCGCCGAGTCGGACAGCGCCGCCGCCAGCCGCTCGGCCGTGGCGTGGGTGTCCTGGAAGCCGAGCGGGCCGGTGCACGCGTTGGCGCCGCCGGAGTTGAGCACGACCGCGCGGACCCGGCCGCCGCTGACCACCTGGCGGGACCAGGTGACCGGGGCGGCCTGAACCCGGTTGCTGGTGAAGACGGCGGCGGCCGCGCGCGACGGCCCGTCGTTGATCACGACGGCGACGTCCCGCTCGCCTGACGTCTTCAGGCCGGCCGCCACGCCTGCGGCGCGGAAGCCGAGCGGCGCGGTGACGCTCACGCGGTTCCTCCGTACGTTGGGCCGGCCGTCACGGCGCGGGCGGGGATCAAGGCAGTCACGGCGCTACTCCATCGGGGATCGGGTCGGTGGCCGGGCCGGCCGCCTGGTGGAGGCCGAGCAGCAGGAAGGCGGGTTGGGCGGGCGAGAACGAGGTCGGCCCGGCGGAGCCGTCGGCCTGGTCCTCCGGTGCGGCGGGCTGGCCGAGGCCGAGCAGCAGCAGGGCCGGATGGACCGGGGTGGCTTGCGCGGGGACGGACAGCGGCTCTAGGCGCGCCGGCTCGAGCGCGGGATCACTACTCATGGCGCTACTCCGTGGGTGGTGAGGCCGGCCGTCTCGGGCAGGCCGAGCATCAGGTTGGCGATCTGCACGGCCTGGCCGGCCGCGCCCTTGCCGAGGTTGTCAGTGGTGGCGATCACCACCGCCCGGCCCGCGTGCGGGTCGGCCGCGGCCTGCAGGTGGGCGCCGTTCGAGCCGGCTACCGCGCCGGTCGCCGGCCACTGTCCTAGCGGCAGCAGGTGGACGAACGGGCTGTCGCCGTAGGCGGCGGCGAACGCCGCCCGCAGCCGCCCGGTCGGGTCCTGGTCGGCCGCCAGCCCGGGGGCGAGTTTGGCGGTGGCGGTGGCGAGGATGCCCCGCGGCATCGGGGCCAGCGTCGGGGTGAAGGAGAGCGTGACCGGGCGAGGCGGAGCGGCGGACCGTTCGGAGGAAAGAATTTGATGGGTTTGAACTTCGGTCAGCGCCTGCTCGATTTCCGGTGTGTGCCGGTGGGCGCCGCCGACCTTGTAGGCCGACATCGACCCCATGACCTCGCTCGCGAGGAGGTCGGCCCGGGGCGAGCGGCCGGCCCCGGTGGTGCCGGACGCGGCCACGATCACGATGTCGTCCGGCTCGACCAGTCCGGCCCGCAGCAGCGGCGCCAGCGCGAGGATCGAGGTGGTGGCGTAACAGCCGGGCGCGGCGACCGTCCTGGCCGCCTTGATCTGCTCCTTCGCGCCGGGGAGCTCGGGCAGGCCGTAGGCCCAGCGGCCGGCGTAGGGGACGTCCTGGCCGTAGAACTGGTGCCAGGCGCCCTCGTCGCCGAGCCGGAAGTCGGCCGACAGGTCGACGATCCGGGCGGCCGGCAGCGCGGCCGCGAGCGCGGCCGACTGGCCGTGCGGCAGCGCCATGAAGATCAGCTCGGCCCCGGCCAGGGTGGCGGCGTCGGTCGGGTCGAAGTTCTGGCCGTCGAAGCGGGGGTGGCCGGTGAGGTTGGGGTGAATCGACGTGATCGGCTGGCCCGCGCTGCTGCCGGCCGAGACCGCCGCGATCTCGAGATCGGGGTGGCCGGCGAGCAGGCGGAGCAGCTCTCCGCCCGCGTAGCCACTGGCCCCGGCGACAGCGACCCGTGTACCCATAGTTCCTCCCTCGCTCCCTGAAGAAGTATGCACTCCATTGCATGAATATGCAAGACGGTCGATGACGGGAGCATTCCCGTGGCCGTCGTGATGCGGGTGAGGAACGGGGAGATCGTCAGCTCGCGGGACTACCACGACCATCTCGCGTCGGCCCGGGCGCGGGGGCGGCCGGGCGAGCTGTTCGCCGCGGTCAGCGCGCAGGACGCAGCTGCGGGCGGCGTGGCCGCAGGCGACGGTGCGGGCGGCGGCGCGGACGAGGCAGGGGGCGGGTCGGCGTCCGGGTCGGCGTCAGGGGCCCGCTAGCGGGCGGGCGGTCAGACCGCGAACGCTGAGGGGGTCGCGGTGCTGGCGGTGCCCTCATCCGGCACCTCGAACTCGTCGTCGTCGAAGCCGGGGTCGAAGTCGTCGCCGCCGAACTCGCCGTCGCCGAACTGGTCGAGGTCGAGCTGGCGGCGGTTGGGCCGGGTGCCGACCTCGGCCTGGCGGCCGCCGGGGCCGCGGAACGGGCCGCCGAAGGCGTGCACCGGCTCGTCGTCGACCGGCGACCTGACCGCGCTCAGGCCGCGGCTGGTGCTGATCATCTGGACCTGGTTGCGGCCGGAGGCCTTGGCCCGGTAGAGGGCGGCGTCGGCCGCCGCCAGCAGCTCGGTCAGCTCCCGGCTCGAGCCGGCGTCGAGCGCGGCCACCCCGATCGAGACCGTCACCGGCACCCGCTCCCCGCCGACGGTCGGGATCGGCATCCGGGCGATGTGGGCCCGCACCCGGTCGGCGATCTTGAACGCGTCGGGGGCGCGGGTCTGCGGCAGCAGCATCACGAACTCCTCGCCGCCGAACCGGCCCGCGAGGTCGTAGTCGCGCAGCAGCCCGGTCATCGAGTCGGCCACGTGCCGCAGCACCTCGTCGCCGATCAGGTGCCCGTGGGTGTCGTTGATCTGCTTGAACCGGTCCAGGTCGAGCAGCGCCACCGCCAGTGGCGACGACGTCCTGATCGCGCGGCCGACCTCCGCGACCGCCTCCCGTTCCCAGGTGGCCGCGTTCAGCAGCCCGGTCTTGGAGTCCTCGCGGGCCTCGGTCAGCAGCCGCGCGTGCCGGAACGAGCGCTGCAGCAGCGTCGCCAGCGGCAGCGCGACGACCAGGGTCAGCGGGCTGACCGTGAGGCCGACCGAGACCAGCAGCGCCGCGCACAGCTCGGTCGCGTCGTTATGCAGCGACTCGCGGCCGAACAGCTTGCTGCGGATCTTGGTCTCGGGGTTGGCGAGCTTGAACGCGGAACCGATCAGCGCCTGGTTGATCGCCCACTGGGTGACGGCGGCCGCGGCCGCCGCCGCCAGCCACATCGTGGTGTCGCTCCACAGATAGTCGCGCGGCTTGTCGCCGACCGGGAGCACGTGCATGAAGATGAAGCGCGCGCAGCCGTAGCCGATGCCGATCGCGGCGGCGGTGTAGACCCGGCGGTAGACCGGGACCTTCCTGACCCGCCACTGGCTCAGCGTGAGCCGGATGGCCGGGACGATCAGCGCGTACAGGCCGGGCAGCAGGAACACCATCGGGAGTTCCCAGACCGCGTAGACGTCCTTGACGACGCCGTCGGGCTCGCTCGCGCGGCGGGACATCTCGACCGAGAACGCCACGCAGCCAAGCAGCGCCGCGAACAGCCCGACGTTGGCCGGATGGAGGTGAAAGTGGGCCGCGTAGTAAGCCAGCCACGCCAGATAGCCGCAGGTCACGACCGTTAGGAGGGCGATCAGGGGGGTCGACTCACCCCATACCGGCCAATCCCGGACACGCGGCCATCCGTGGTGGAACACGGTGCTGGGCGCGCGGACCATCTGACCTCCCCGACCTACGCAATGATTTTCGTCGCTGTCCGCGCTGAGCACGCCGGATAGCGCAACGTACGGTGCTAACCCCACATTGTCACAGTTTTCACGTGCGCACTGTCAAAACTTGGCTACCGACTGCCAGGGACGACGTTCGCCGGACATGTCAGAAACGCCGTGCGGGAACGGAAATCCTTGCCCTGCAAGCGTTTGCAGCCGGCTGGTGACCGTGCGTGCCGTGCGCGTTCGTTACCAAAATGTTATCTTACCTCAGGCCTCTCGCCAGTCACAGGAGTTGTCGGATTATTCGGTTATTCCGTTCGAAACGATGACATAAGGGCATGAAACGACACATGGGCGGACCGGGCCCGGCGGTGTGCCCGCCGGGCCCGGCCCGCCCATGTCTGGCGTTTAACCGGTTACGGGGTGTTACGCCCGGAGGACCGCGCCGGTGCGCCGGGCGGCCTCGGCCACCGCCGCGTCCCTGACGGCGGTCGCCTCGGCCGCGGTGAGCGTGCGGTCGGGCGCCCGCAGCCGCAGCGTGTAGGCGAGCGACTTCGTCCCCGGGCCGAGCTGGGTGCCGGTGTAGACGTCGAACAGCCGGACGTCTTCGAGCAGTTCCCCCGCGCCGGCCGTGAGCGCCGCCGCTACGTCGGCCGCGGGCACGTCGTCCGCCACCACCAGCGCGATGTCCTGGGTAGCGAGCGGGTAGGCGGACAGGGCCGGGCCGGTGACCGGGCCGGCCGACTCGGCGGCGGCCGCGAGCACGGCCAGGTCGAGCTCGAACGCGCAGGTCCGGGCGGGCAGGCCGAACGCCGCGACCACCCGCGGGTGGAGTTCGCCCGCGTAGCCCGCCAGCCACTCGCGCGGGCTACCGTCGGCGCCGCCGGCGGTTTCCGTGGCGCTCGCGCGGACCGACAGCGCCGCGCACCGGCCGGGGTGGAACGGCGGCTCCGCCGCCGCCCGCACGTCCAGCGTCAGGTGCTCCACGGCGGCCACCGAGCGGGCCGCGTCAATCGCGTCGGCCCAGGTGGCGGGCCGTCCGGGGCCCCACGGGCCGGGCATCTCGCGGTTGCCCGCCAGCACCCCGGCCAGCATCAGCGGCTGCTCGGGCAGGGCCGCGTCGACCGCCGCGAGCTCGGCCTCGGTCGGCCCGCGGTCGGTGGCGAGGATCGGCGCCGTCGCGGGCGCGCCGGGGCGGCGCAGGAACACCAGGCCCGCCTCGAACAGCGCGATGTCGCCGAAGCCGCGCCCGACGTTCTGCGCGAGGACCCGGAACAGGCCGGGCAGCAGCGTCGTGCGCAGCAGCGGCTGGTCGTCGCTGAGCGGGTTGGCGACCGAGACCGCGGCCCGGCGCGGGTCCTCGCCCGCCAGCATCAGCCGGTCGGCGTCGCTGGCGGGACCGAACGGCTCCGCGTGGACCTCGACGAACCCGTCGTCGGCGAGCGTGCGCCCGATCGCGCGCAGCGCCTGCTGGCGGCGGGTGAGGCCGCGTCCGGCGGTCGCCCGGGGCTGGCGGACGGGCACGTTGCTGTAGCCCTCGAGCCGGATGACCTCCTCGGCCAGGTCGGCCGGGTCGGTCAGGTCGGGCCGCCAGGACGGCGGGGTGACCAGCAGCACCGTGTGCTGGTGGTCGTGCTTGGCCCGGTGGTCGGCCGCATCGTCGGCCGCGTGCGCCCGCCACGGGGCGATCGTCGGCTCCTGCGCGGCCGGGGTCGACCGCACGCTGCAGCCGACCTCCTGCAGTCGCGCGACGACCGTGTCGAGGCCGTAGACGACGCCCGCCACCCGGTCCGGGTAGTCGGCCGCCATTTCGATCGTCACTGGGGTGACCGGCACCGCCGCCTCGGTCAGGCCGGGCACCACGGTCGCGCCGCCGAGGCTGGCCAGCAGCGCCGCCGCCCGCTCGGTCGCGCGCGGCGGCAGCTCGCGGTCGACGCCGCGCTCGAACCGGTAGGACGCCTCCGAGTGCAGCCGGTGACGGCGCGACATCTTGGCCGTCCCGGTGTCGCTGAAGTGCGCGCCCTCGATCACGATGTCGGTCGACGCGTCGTCGATCTCGGTCGCGAGCCCGCCCATCGTGCCCGCCATCGAGATCGGACCGCTGTCGTCGGTGATGAGGATGTCCTCGGGGAACAGCGTCCTGGTGACGTGGTCGAGCGTCTCCAGCTTCTCGCCCGGCCGGGCCCGCCTGACCACGATCGGCCCGGTCAGCTTGGCCCGGTCGAACGCGTGCAGCGGCTGGCCGAGCTCGATCATCAGGTAGTTGGTGACGTCGACCGCGAGCGAGATCGAGCGCATCCCGCAGCGGGCGAGCCTGACCAGCATCCACAGCGGGGTCGGGGCGCCGGGGTCGAACCCCCTGACCTCGCGCAGCACGAAGCGGTCGCACGCGGTCGGGTCGTCGATCGCGGCCGGCCACGGCCCCTGGCCCGGGCCCGCCCCCGGCCGCCCGGAGCGCTCGTCGTCCGGCAGCCCGGAGGCGTCCTCGCCTCCGGCGATCGTCTGGGCCGGGTCGGTGTACGGGACCTGGTAGGCGGTGGCGAGTTCGCGGGCGACGCCGCGGATCGAGACCGCGTAGCCCCGGTCCGGGGTCACGGTGATGTCGAGCACGTCGTCGCGCAGCTGCGCGTACTCGACGAAGTCGACCCCGAGCGGCGTGTCCGGCGGCAGGATCAGGATCCCGCTGTGGTCCTCGCCGATCGCGAGCTCGTCGACCGCGCAGATCATGCCCTCGGACACCCGGCCGTACTTCTTGGCCGCGGTGATCTCGAAGCCGCCGGGCAGCACCGCCCCGACGGTCGCGAACGCGACCCGGTCGCCGGCCTTGAAGTTGGTGGCGCCGCAGATGACGCCGGTCACCGACTCCGGGTCGGCGGTCAGCTCGGCCTCGCTGACCGCGACCCGGCAGTACCTGATCGGCTTCTTGAACTCGGTCAGCTCTTCGATCGTGAGCACCTGGGCGACGATCACGCCGCGGATGTCGTGCCCGACCTGCTCGACCGCCTCGACCTCGAGGCCGGCCGCGGTGAGCCGCCGGCCGACCTCCTGCGCGTCGACCGGCGTCGGGATCGGCGCGTACTGGCGCAGCCAGGAAACTGGAACTCGCATCGCCGTTAGATCTCCGTCCCGAATGCCCGGCTGAACCGCACGTCGCCGTCGTAGGTGTCCCTGATCTCGTTGATGCCGTGCGACAGCATCAGCGCCCGCTCGATGCCGAGCCCGAACGCGAACCCGCTGTACCGGTCGGGGTCGATGCCGCAGGCGACCAGCACCCGGGGGTTGACCATGCCGCAGCCGGCGATCTCGATCCAGCCGCTCGACCGGCAGACCCGGCACGGCTCGGCCGACGGCTTGACCGACTCGCCGCGGCAGATGTGGCACTCCATCGACACGTCGGCCGACGGCTCGGTGAACGGGAAGTAGTCCGGCCGCAGCCGGGTCTTCAGCCCGGCCCCGAACAGCGCGTCGACGAACGACTGGATCGCGCCGCGCAGGTCGGCCATCGTCAGCCCCTCGTCGACCGCGAGCCCCTCGATCTGGTAGAAGACCGGCAGGTGGGTGGCGTCGAGCGCCTCGTTCCTGTACACCCGGCCGGGGCTGACCACGTACAGCGGAAGCGGGCGGGTGAGCAGCGACCGGATCTGCACCGGCGAGGTATGCGTGCGCAAGACCATGCCGGATCGCTCTGCTCCTGGCGGCGGGGCGATGAACAGGGTGTCCTGCATCTCCCTGGCCGGGTGGTCGGGCGGGATGTTGAGCGCGTCGAAGTTGTACCACTCGGCCTCGACCTCGGGCCCCTCGGCGACCTCGTACCCCATCGCGACGAACACGTCCGACAGCTTGTCGGCGATCATCGTCACCGGGTGCCTGGCGCCGGCCGGAGTCCGGTCGTCGGGCAGGGTGACGTCGACCCGCTCGGTGATCAGGACCTGCTCGTCCCGCTCGCGTTCGAGCTGCTCCTGGCGCTCCTTGACCGCGGTCGAGACGCGCCCGACGGCGGCGCCGATCCGGCGGCCGGCGTCGGCCCGCGCCTGCGGCGGCAGCGCGCCGATCTCGGCCCGGGCCAGTGACAGCGGCGCCCGGTCGCCCGCGTGGGCGAGGCGCGCCTCCTTGAGCTCGTCGAGATTCTTGGCCGCGCCGATCGCGGCCAGCGCCTCGGCGACCGCGCGGTCGACTTCATCCGCCGTCAACGCGGTCACCTCAACCGGGTCGTAGTTCTTATTGGGTGCGGACATCATTCTTTCCCTCATGGCTGTGGGGCGGCTGGACGGTCCGCGGTGGTGCGGGGATTCAAGATCAGTCATCCCTAACGGACCGTGGCGACTCGCATCCGGCACACCGAACCCTATCGGTTGGCGGCGAAAGCCGTCGTCGCGCCCGCAGGCACCGCGCTCGACGGAAGAGCCCGCGGCGCCGCGCCGTTACCTCGGAGCGGCGTAACCGCCGCTCAGGCGATGGGCGTGCCCGCGGGCACGGTAAATCGGAACTCGGCCCCGCCGCCGGGGGCGCGGCCGACCGTGATGTCGCCGCCGAGCGCCTCGACCAGGCCCTTGACGATGTAGAGGCCGAGGCCGGTCCCGCCACGGCGCTTGCCCCGCCAGAACTGGCGGAAGACCCGCGGTGCCATCTCCGGCGGGATGCCCTCGCCCTGGTCGCGCACGGACACGACGATCGCGCCGGGCTGAGCCCCGGCGCCCGCGTGCGCATTGTCGACCATGATGGACACGATACCAGCCCCGTGCCTGACCGCGTTCTCCACCAGATTGCCGAGAATCTGGTCGATCTTGTCGGCGTCGAGCCAGGTCTCGGGGAGGTCGGCCGCGGCGGCCAGGCGGAACCGGTCCTCGGGCTCGCCCGCCGCGACCCGGCCGGCGATGATCTTCCTGGCCCGGTCGGGCACGTCGACGAGCTGGCGGCGGACCTCCATCCGGCCCGACTCGATCCGCGACACGTCCAGCAGCTCGGTGATCAGCCTGGTCACCCGGTCCGCGTCGGCGTTGACGGTCTCGAGCATGACCCGCTTCTGGTCGTCGGTGAAGCGGCCCCACTTCGCCAGCAGCGTCGCGGTGAACCCCTTGACCGAGGTCAGCGGCGAGCGCAGCTCGTGCGCGACGGTGGAGACGAGCTCGGCCCGGCTGCGCTCGAGCCGCGCCCGCTGCTGGGCGCCGCGCAGCGTGATGACCAGGCGGCGGACCGGGCCGGAGCGGCCGTCGCGCACGTAGCCGACCGAGACCAGCAGCTCGGTCCCGTCGGCCAGGAAGAGGGAGCGCTCGGGGTGCCTGGCCCGGGTCGACAGGCCGTGATACGGGTCGACGCAGACCCACCAGTCGCGGTCGTCCTCGTCGCGGAACGGGAGCACGTCGAACACGTACTTGCCGATCGCGTCGGGGGCGGCGACCGAGGTGAGCCGGACGGCGGCCCGGTTGAAGACGACCAGGCGGCCGGTGTCGTCGGCCACGACCAGGCCGTCGGGCAGCTCGTCGGCGATCTGCGCCTGGGCGTCGGTTACGGCACCGGGCGCGATCGCGGTCGCGATGGCCGCGCCGGCGGCACGCGTGCCACGGCCGGGTTGGTTGTCGTCCACGACTGCGACGCCTCCGTCCAGCAGGGGGCGCATCCGGGCGGCCGTTGCCGGCTCGTTCCGCGATGCGGGTGACGGAATGTGATCAGACTCTAGCGCGTAAACGTACCGGACGGACAGTACTAGGCTGTGGGATTTCGCTACGTTATAGCACAAATACCCAATGCCACGAGGGGTTCGTCGGCCGCTCTCGGGACGCAACGCGATGTAATCATAATGCCTCGACGCAGTGTGCACGCCCGATGGCAAAGAGCGCCATCGTATCGGGCCCGCCCGCTGCGGGCCGTATCTCCCGGGGGGACGACCCCCCGTCCCCCCGCGGACAAGCCGGGCGGTTCAGCTCGTTGGCGTGCGCTGGGCCGAGGCCGAGGCGTACAGGCAGACCGCGGCGGCCGAGGCCAGGTTGAGCGACTCGGCGCGGCCGTAGATCGGGACCGCGACCGACTCGTCGGCCAGCGCGAGCAGATCCTCGGGCAGTCCCCAGGCCTCGTTGCCGAACAGCCAGGCGGTCGGCGCCGCCAGCGTCCGGCGGGTTTCCCGGTCGTCGAGGGTCACGCCGGCCCGGCCGTCGGCCGCGCGGACCCGGAGCCCGGCCGCCTTGAGCACGTCGATCGTCTCCGGCAGGCGGCCGCCCGCCACCACCGGCAGGTGGAACAGGCTCCCGGCCGACGCGCGCACGCATTTGCCGTTATAGAGGTCGACCGACGCGTCGGCGAACACGACCGCGTCCGCGCCCGCCGCGTCGGCGGTGCGCAGCACCGTGCCCGCGTTGCCAGGGTCCCTGACGTTGGCGAGCACCGCGACCAGCCGCATGGCGCCGACGTCGAGCCGGTCGAGCGGGACGTCGACGAAGTCGCAGACCGCGAGCAGCCCCTGCGGGGTGATCGTCTGCGCCAGCTCGCCCATGACCTCGCCGCTGACCAGCTGGACCTCGACGCCGGCGTCCCTGGCCGCGTCGACCAGGTCGGCGTGCTTGGCCTGGGCGGGCCCGGTGACGAAGAGCCCGCTCATCCTGGCGCCGGTCGCGAGCGCCTCCGACACCGCCTGCGGCCCCTCGGCCAGGAACGACCGCTCGCGTTCGCGGAGCGCCCGCTTGGTCAGCCGCCGGGCCGCCTTGATCCTGGTGGCGCTAGCGGTCGCGTACACGTTCCCGCCTCATCCTTTGCGCGCACGCAAGAAGAGCACGCGATCCGCGTGCTCTTCTCACGTGCTGAACGCCTGCCAACGAGTTACGCAGCGGCGTTGACGTTCTCGGGCAGCGCCACCCGGGCGACCTCGACCAGGGCCGCGAACGCGACCCCGTCGGTCACCGCGAGGTCGGCCAGCACCTTGCGGTCGACCTCGACGCCGGCCGCCTTGAGCCCCTGCACGAAGCGGTTGTAGGTCAGGCCGTTCGCGCGCGCGGCGGCGTTGATGCGCTGGATCCACAGCCGACGGAAGTTGCCCTTGCGGTCCTTGCGGTCGCGGTAGGCGTAGGTCATCGAGTGGAGCAGCTGCTCCTTGGCCTTGCGGTAAAGCCGGGACCGCTGGCCGCGGTACCCCTTCGCGCGCGCGAGGACTACCCTGCGCTTCTTCTTGGCGTTAAGCGAACGCTTGACGCGTGCCATCGTTCAATCTCCCTCTGGGCTGCGGGTTACTAGGGGATCGGCTACTTGCCGAGAAGTCGCTTGATCGCGCGCACGTTGGACGGGGCGAGCTCAACCCGGCCGTACAGTCGCCGCGTCACGCGGGACGACTTGTGCTCGTTGTAGTGCGCCCGGTCGGCACGCTGCCGCATCACCTTGCCGCTGCCGGTTACCTTGAACCGCTTCCCGGCGCCGCTGTGCGTCTTCATCTTCGGCATGGTCGCCGTCTCCAATGCAACTCGTGCCTGCTCGCAGGCAGCATTTCCCACCAGCGCGCCCGTTGGCTCGCGGGTGTGACCTTGCGGTCCGGTCGTAGGCCTGCGCCCGACCGGACCGCCCTCTCCCCGTTACCGGGGTAAACTCTGCTGG
>Ga0335075_10009180_pt1 | contig 15096 bp, 10 predicted proteins | sample Lox_Sample_24_FD_206723 | JGI IMG/M metagenome (GOLD analysis project Ga0335075, IMG submission 206723) | Soil microbial communities from Loxahatchee National Wildlife Refuge, Florida, United States - Lox_Sample_2.4 | ecosystem: Environmental > Terrestrial > Soil > Wetlands | place: USA... | reverse complement strand
GCAGGGACGTTGGACCGGGCCCGTGACCGCGCCTCAGGCCACGGGCGTGTTGGATCTCGAAGGGCTCGAGCTGCCGGACGGCTCACAGCTCGGCTCTCTCCAGGCGAGCCTTGGTGCCAACGGCCGCATGCTGACACTGCGCGCGACGGCCAATGACATCATCCTGCCCCCCTCGCAGCCGCCGCTTCTTCAGGGCTCGCCGCTCAATGTGAACGCGACGTGGCATCTGGATGCCAGCGGGCGTCCGCTCCAGCTCAGCGTGACGGATCGGCTGCTCGAGGTCGACGTGCAGGCGATCACCACCGGATCGCGGAGCGCCACCTTCGATCTGCGCCTGCATGATCTCGGCGCCCTTGCGGCGGCCTACCACGAGGATATCGGCGGCACGATGAGCCTGTCCGGCAAGGTCGCACAGCAGGGCCGGAACACCACTCTCGACGTGAGGGGTGCGGGCGACCTGACCGGCGCGAGCCTTGCCGCGAAGCTGCTCGGGAGCGATATGCGGCTGCACGTCGCGGGCAGCATGAACCCGGTGACCGTCAACGTCGACACGCTGGATCTATCCGGCCGGGCGCTGTCGGTTACGGCCGATGCGGAGGCCGACCGCGCCGGACCCGGCGCCTCAACCCGCTTCGTGCAGTCGGTGCGCGCGCATTGGCAGCTCTCATTGCCGAAGCTGGCGCTGATTTATCCGTCGGTCGAAGGCTCGCTGCAGGCCAGCGGCTCGGCGGATGGTCCGCTGCAATCGCTGACGACGAACGCGCAGGTGCGCTCCACGGTCGCACTGCACGGAGCGCCGCCCGGCACGATCGCAGCAACTTTGCAGGCGCGCGGGCTGCCCTCCGCACCGAGCGCGGCGTTCCAGGCAAGTGGCACATTTGACGGCGCACCTCTGCGGCTCGAAGCGTCTCTCAAGCAGGCGGGGGCCAACACCTTCCATATTGTCATCCCGGGCATGACCTGGAAGAGTCTCGCCGTCAACGGCGATCTGACTGCAGGCCGGAGCCTGGCGGCAGCCCGAGGTAGCCTCCATCTGCGCATGGCGCACCTGGACGATCTGCAGCCCTTGATCGGCAAGCCCATGCGCGGCGCCATTGCGGCCAACATCGATCTCAGCCCGGCGGCGGGCGGTGCCCGCACCCGATTCGATCTCGTGGCGAGCAACATCGTGACGGCAGGTATGTCGGGAAATGCGCGGCTTGCCGGCGTGGGCCCGCTCAATGATCTGCGGATCGAGCTCACCGCGCAGTCGCCCGACATTCACGGCACGCCGGCGGATCTCTCGGCCGGCGCGCGGCTCGATGCGACCAAGCGAGTGCTCGACCTCGATCGCTTGCAGGCGCGCTACCATGGGCAGACGCTGCATCTGGTTTCGCCGTCACGGCTGATGTTCGCAAGCGGCATCAAGGTGCAGAATCTGAGGCTTGCCGCGCAGAGCGCCGTCATCGCCATCGATGGGGAGCTCTCCCCGGCGCTCGACTTCCGAGCCTCCATCCACCACGTCGGCGCGAAGCTGGTCGATGCCTTCGTACCTGATCTGCTCGCGCAGGGCACCTTCAGTGCGGACGCGCAGCTGCGCGGCACCCGGGCCGCACCGGTGGGCCACGCGTCGCTCGAGCTCACCGGCCTCAAGCTCGCCAACCAGGCCGCGCAGGGGCTGCCGGCAGTCAATGTGCACGGCTCGGCGCGATTTCGCGGCCGCAGGGCGAATGTTTCCGCGGAGCTCGATGCGGGCTCGCGGTCGCGGCTGACGATGAGCGGCATCGCGCCACTGAGCGCGACCGGCACGGTGGCTCTGAAGCTGGCAGGCCGGATGGATGTTGCGCTCATGAACTCCATCCTGGAGGAGCGCGGGGAACGCGCCGCCGGAACGCTCACAGTCAACGCCTCGGTGTCGGGCGCGGCGAGCGAGCCGCAGATTCGCGGCGTGGTGCAGCTTGCGGATGGCGATCTGCGGGATTACGCGGAAGGGGTGCACCTGGGGCATATCAACGCGCGGCTGGTCGGCGGCCGCGGCATTCTCAAGATCGCGAGCATGACTGCGCGCGCTGGCCCCGGGCAGCTTTCCGTCAACGGCACGGTTGGGGTGCTACAGCCGGGAATGCCGATGCATGTTTCGCTGGTCGCACACCACATCCAGCCGATCACGAACGACATCATGACAGCCAATCTCGATGCCAACATGAAAGTGGTTGGAACCCTGCGCAAGCGTCTCGATGTGACCGGCACCGTCCACATCAACCGCGCCTCGATCACCATTCCCAATGGGCTGCCGCCGAGCGTCAAAACTTTGAATGTGATCCGTCCGGGACAGGCGCCGCAGGCGCCGTCTGCAGCGGCGTCGCGGCTCGTCATCGGTCTCGGCATCTCTCTTGACGCGCCCGCGGCGATTTTCGTGCAAGGCCGCGGCCTCGACGCTCAGCTCGGCGGCCGACTCAAGATTGCGGGCACTTCCGACAGTCCCCAGGTGAGCGGCGGCTTCACCATGATCCGCGGCGTCTTCTCACTCGCCGGGACGAACCTCAATTTCACCAGCGGCAAAGTGAGCTTCAACGGGCAGGGCCTGAAGGGCGGGATCGATCCGTCGCTCGACTTCGTTGCGCAATCGAGCGTCACTTACAACGGTCCCACCACGGTCACCCTGACCGTCTCGGGGTTCGCGGACTCCCCGAAAATCTCGCTCTCCAGCACCCCGTCGCTGCCGCAGGACGATCTGCTGGGCCTGCTCCTCTTTGGCAAGCCGGCATCCCAGCTCAGCGCGATACAGCTCGCGGAGACCGGGGTGGCGCTCGCGAGCCTGAGCGGCATTGGCGGGGGCGGCGGGGGCGGGGGCAGCAAGTGGAATCCGCTGACGTGGATCAAGAAGGCATTCGGCCTCAACACGCTATCGGTCGGAAGCGCAACGCCACAGAACCAGACAGCCGCGAACAGCAGCTCGCAGAGCAGCTCGACGAGCGGTGCGAGCCTCACGGCCGGAAAGTACGTCTCGAAGAGGGTCTACGTCGCCGCGACGCAATCGACGACCGGCTATAGCCAGATCCAGGTGAGCGTCGATCTCAGCCAGAATCTGAAGCTGCAGACGCGCCTCGGCAACGGCACTGCCACGGCCCAGGGCACGACCCCCGAAAATGATCCGGGAAGCAGCATCGGCCTGGCCTGGCAGATGCCGTATTGAGCACAAAATTTGCCCGGTTGCAGTATGATGGCCGCCCTTCTTCGCGGGAAGGACCGGCCCCCTTGCCCGTAAGCGGCTGGGCCGCAAGTATTTTTCCCCGGGACGGAGAGATGGCCGAGTGGTCGAAGGCGCACCCCTGCTAAGGGTGTAAGGGTCAAAAGCCCTTCGAGGGTTCGAATCCCTCTCTCTCCGCCAAATCAGTCGCTTAGCATCTCGCTTGAACGCGTGATTTCCCGCCGTACGGAAACCGTACGGAAAGTGTCGCCAAGATTTCCGTACGGAATTCGGTGGACGGGGCTGCACCCGGATGGACACCTCGCGTCGGGGCCGCGGAGGACGCTGCGGAACGCATCCCGTTGTTAGGCCATCTACCGATGGGACGACGAAGGGTCGCGCACGCGGACGACTGGCCTGCTGGTGCGCGCGACTCCCGGCCTGACGATCAGCTGTTCATTAGGCGGGCATACGGGCCGCTGGCTCATTGTTGCGTCCTGCATCGGGCTCCTGATCCTAGACGTCTTCCCGCCCCGCTGCTTTAATGCGCGGGCACCAATCGTCGATGTGGTAAAGATTGATGTGCGCGGCTCCATGACTCGAAAGCGCGTCTGGGAAGGTTGTCGGGATATGCCTGGGGTGAACGCGCGGTTGATTCCCGAGGCAAGAATGCGCACGGAGTTGGAAAGGAGTGACCTTTCGAAGCTCATTCACGGAATCCAAGGCCGGTTATCGGGTGCGAAGATGAGCATCGTCCTGACGATCCGCTGCTCTCCGTCCGACCGCCGATTGGTGCTAGATACTTTCGCACCCACCGGCTCGTAGCCGGATCCGTGCAGGGTCTCCTCGTCGACCCTCATGGCCCGCGAGTCTTGCCGGAACTCTGCGGGAATCAGCCTCGCTCGGTGACTTTGAGTGCAGCACCGAGCTCATAATGCCGGGGTCGAGGGTTCGAGTCCCTCCCTTTCCACCACTTTGTAAGCCGCTGATTTCAACCTACTTTTTGCACCTCGCGCTCCGTTGTACGGGAAATCGCATTGACACGCTCGACGAGCTTTCAGCGAAATTCGACGACGTTGCCCCACGATCTCAATTCGCGAACTGCGCAGCGAGCGGCCTTCGGGGGTAACTGCCGGGGGTAACTCCCGGGGGTAACTCCTCGGATGGTGGCGCGCCGGGCAACATGCTCTCGCCTTCCACTTCGGAAGCTGCCCCGAGGGCCTGCCAATGTCGCTCACGCATTACGCGCTACTCAACGCTCAGCCCCGCGAAAAGACCTACAAATTGTTCGATGGCCATGGCTTGTACCTGCAAGTCGCGCCGAGCGGCGGCAAATGGTGGCGCGTCAAGTACCGCCGCGGCGGACGAGAGCAATGCCTCTCGGTGGGGACCTTTCCCGCTGTCGCGCTGAAAGCCGCGCGCCAGCGCTGTGAGGAACTACGGGCAAAACTCGCCGCAGGAGTTGATCCGGCCGCCGAGCGTCGGTTGGCCAAGCAGCAGCTTAGGATGAAGGATGAATCGTTCGAGGTGATTGCCCGAGAGTGGTACGCAACATTCTCTCGGAACTGGGCGCCCGCACATGGCGACCGGGTCCTCCGCCGCTTGGAGACTTACGTGTTCCCGTGGGTCGGCAAAGTGCCGATCCGTGAGGTCACGGCCATGAATGTTCTCGAGTGCCTGCGGCGACTCGAGCATCAGAACACCCACGAGACTGCACGCCGGGTTCTGCGCTACTGCAGTCAGACGTTGCGGTACGCGATCATGACCGGCCGAGCGGAGACGGACGTCCTCGGTCAGCTACGCGGCGCCCTGGTGCCGCGGAAGACCCGACATCTGGCCTCGGTCAAAGATCCGAAACGAGTCGGTGCGCTCTTGAGAGCCATTGAGGGCTACGACGGGAGACTCGTCACGAAGTTCGCGCTACGGTTGGCGCCGCTGGTCTTCGTCCGCCCAGGTGAGCTCCGCTACGCGGCCTGGAGAGATTTCGACTTCCTGCAGCGCGAATGGCGGATCCCAGCAGACCAAATGAAGGCCCGCCAGCCGCACATCGTGCCGTTGTCCATCCATGCGATGGCGCTGCTGCGCGAGTTGCAGCCTTTAACCGGCGCGAGTCTCTTCCTCTTCCCGGGTGAGCGCTCCGCCGAGCGCCCAATGAGTAACAACACGCTGAACGCAGCGCTCCGTCGGCTGGGTTACGGGCCTGACGATATGACAGCGCACGGGTTTCGGAGCATGGCCTCCACGCTGCTCAATGAGCTGGGGTGGAGTAGCGATGCCATTGAACGCCAGCTTGCGCATGGAGAACGAGATGGAGTCAGAGCAGTTTATAACTATGCCCAATACGTTCCCGAACGCCGCCGAATGATGCAAGCCTGGTCGGACTACCTGAATCATCTGCGATCCGCGAACTACCGCTGCTGCGCTTTGAGTGAGGCCTGTACCGTCGCGAATCCAGATTCTGGGTCGCAGCGTTGTGTGACGTGGCTGGGGCCTCGCCGAGTAGCTACGGAATCGGTCGTACTCAACGCAAAATGGGATTCAGGCTCTTCTGGAAGCGGAAGTGGTGGGCTGGGCAACCAACGATTCCGGTGAAGTTGCGGCATCTGATGACCTCCGCAGGGCCCTCGGCTGACGGAGCTTCGCGATGGTTGGCAACGCGATTCTTGCCGCGTATGGATAAGATTCATTCAGCCGGCGCAGGCGGCTGTTTATCGGACGCAGCAATCCAGTGCTGCAGCGCATCGAGCATGGGAGGGAGATCGTTCGCCAACGCGTGCCAAATCAGGCGGTGATCCAATCCCTCCTCGTACCAATGTGAGGCAATGTCGCGAAATCCTTTAGGACCAGCCCACGCGATCTTGGAGTCGATTTCCGTCAACGTTTGATTAGGAACGCTCTTCAGCGCTTCGCCGAAGCGAATCAGTAGGCGCTCAATCGCCAGCTGGCGTTCGCTGTTGGCCAAGTAGCTGACTTCCGTGTCGCCTGCAACCAGTTCGAGCGCTTTGCGCCCGGCACGCACCGCCGCGGTCGCGGCGCCACGCGGCGTTCCCGCACGTCCACCGCGAGGCGTGTCAGAAGACACGGATGAGATCGTCACCGACACGATGCCTGAATTCCGGCAGGCGGCGAAGGCCGTCATAATCGTGGATATCTGTCGTCGTGCCGAGGATGGTCCGGCACAGATCTCGAACGCGTACGAGATCAAAGATCGAGAAACGCTGGTTCGACGGTTCCACGAGAAGGTCGACGTCGCTATCCTCGCGGGCCTCGTTACGAGCTACTGATCCATAGAGGAACAGTTGGCCGACGCCAAGAGAGCGCAGCTGCTCACGGCGGTCGCGTAGGAGGCGGAGGGCGTCATCTCGCTGCATGGGGGTATTTTATCAAGATGATTTCGTGGTGGGTGAGGATATAACCCATTGACGCAAAAGCATTTCTCCGGGGGTGAGTTCCATGGGGTTGTGCCGCGAACGGATCCGGCTCGTCCTTCCGTCGTATTCGAAGCCCTTCAAGGGCCGAGGCCGAGCATCCGGTCGGAATGCTCGGGTGGCCTGGAGGTCTCGGTGCCAAGTCCGAGCGTCCGAGCCCTTCCCGGCGACTTTGAGGGTAGCGCGACATTCCGGCAGTTCGACGGAGCGCGAATCGTTGCTACGCGGCAGATGCTAGACCAGCTCCATCGACAGCGGAGAAGGAGGGGTATGGCCATCGCGAGTAAAAGGCCCCAAGAGGCGCAAGTGGCCCGACCTGCGCCCCAGTCCTGAAGTTGCCGTGCGGGTGCTGAGCCCGCATTGTATTTTGCGTCTCGAGTCGTACAGCTCAATCGTTCGGGAATGCTCAAATGCCGAAGACCATTCAATTGCGCCACGTTCCGGATACACTGCACCGGGAGTTGAAGGCTCGTGCGGCCCTCGCAGGATTGTCGCTTTCGGCCTTCCTGCTGGAGGAGCTCCGCCACATCGCTCAGAACACAACTTCGGAGAAAATGGTCGCTCGACTGAAGCGCCGTGAGCCTTATGCAGGCAAGCGGTCACCGACCGAGGTGCTGCGTCAGATTCGTAGCTCCGCCGAAGGACGACTTCATCTCCCCAGTGCCTCCCGAAAAAGCCCCAGGAACCCGCGGCAAGCGAATGTGCTCCGACGCTGAAACGCCATGCTCCGTCTTTCTCGGTGACCTGGCGTCTATTCGCGGGGAACGATCGCCTGGCCGCAGTGCACACATTTTGTCGGTTACTCTCGTAATTGATCGCGCCACGTTGCCGCCGTGAGCTTGCGCAGGCGATCGTAATAGAGATCGGTGAATTTCTCGGCGGCCTCTGTGCCGCCGTGGAGGGCGTCGTAGAGGTACCCCGCGAGCTCGCCGCCGATCGCATGAATGGCCTCGTGACGACCGAGGCCCTCGTTCATCAAGCGTGTCAGGGACTGGCAAACTGGATCGATCCGTTGTGCGAGCTGCGTCTCGACGACGACATGAATGGTGGCATGCAGCGTGTTGCGGGAAAGTGCTTCGTCCGGGTCCTGGTCCTCAAGCTCCTGCAATGCGTCAGCGTGAAATCCCTGCACGAGTTCCAGCCGCTCGGACTCCGTGAGCGCGAGCCATTGCTCCGGGTCGGGAGGCCGTGAGGGGTCGTAGACTTCCATTGCGCCCTATGTCTTGCAGCTCGGCTCCAAATGCTCACTCACCCTACTCTGCGGCGCCATTTGTCGCGGTAGTGCGGAGGATGGGGAATCGGCTCGCCGGGCTCGGCCGTGCGCTCGGCGGTAAAGGTGCTCTCATCTCCATCGTTGATCTTGATGCGGCCAAGGAGCGTCCCGTCCTTACCCAGTCTCACGTTTCCCGTGCCACTGAGGGGATCGTATTCCCAAGCGCCTTGCCAAGTGAACGATGCGCCGCTCTTGGTGGGTCTGACGTTCACGTAGGCCAACAAGCAGTGCATTCGAAGTCGGTCGCCTCGTCCGGTTATCGAGAGTATGGCGGGGCCAAGTGCATCGAGACCTTCATTAACCCACTGGGAAGTCTCGAGGATGCGCCACCAGCCGTAGAGTTCAGGATGCAGTTCGTGGCCCATCAGGATTGTCTCCGCCAGGATGGAACAAGCATACCCCAGTTGCGGCCGAGCAGGGGTTCGCGCAATCTGTGCCGATTTCCGTCGGCGGCATCAGTCCGGCGACCGATGCGCCGCGAATGCACGGGACGTGCGCGCCACAAGACGTGTAGGGGTCGAGTCAAGTCCATCTCGCGGGATCTCGGTCCGCCGGGGCCGTACGCGCCAAGAAGTACAATGCAGCCGTTCGATGGGTTTCGAGAGATTACAGCGGGAGCACCTATGAAAAAGAGAGTTGAAGTCGAATTGCCGACAGGCCACTGCGACGAGTGTGAGCAGGTACGACCGGCGTTCGGCTTCGTGAATCTGACCTCGGAGGACGGTGGGCCGCCGAGAAACCTTTGTTCAGAGTGTTACAACCGTTGGTACATGAAGCGCGCGGGACTTCCGGAGCTGGAGACTGTCTATTTCGACCCTGTCACGCGTTGCGATTCCATCGGCAGGGAGCACACGTTTCACTTCGTGGTCCATATGAGCACCGGTCTGGGCATCAGGGCGTTCGAATGCGTTGACGGCTGTCCGGGCGGCTATCAGTTCTCCGTTCTCGAGCCTCCCGAGACGCCAATCCGAGAGGCCCACGGCAAACTGGTCAAGAAAATCGAAGCCGGTATTGCGGTGCGGTATCTGCGCTCCTCCGATTTCCCGGGTGCCGCCAGTCAGAATCGACTCTACGCCGGGGGCACGGCGGTGAACGGACGGATCGATGAACGCGAAGGCACGCCAGTGGCGGTGATCGATGGACGCGAGTATTCCTGGGAGGAGTTCGGCGAGTTTCTCAGTTGCTTCAACGGATTCGACTTCCGTCTGGAATGCTTCGATACCTGTGAAGCCAGAGAGATCACGCCGGATCCCGTACGTCCCAATCCGATCTGGTGGATGCCCGAACTCGAGCGCCCCGAGCCCGATGATCATCGCCATCACTGACGTGCTCGATGAAGGGTCCCATGCAATTGGATAGTGGGGGGCTGATCGGCTGTCCAGCCCGGCCGTGGAGGGCTCTGAACAGCCGGAATCTTGTCCTCAAACTGGCGAGTGGCGATCGACGATGCTTCGTGGGGAGGCTCCGGGCGCGGTCGCTCATTCCCAGGCGAACTCCCTCGCGTATTCGGCCCACTCATACCAGGCGACTACCGGATCGATGTCCTCCAGATCGCAGTCCTCCCACTCGGTTCGGGAAAGAATGAGTCAGGCGACCTCCATTCGCTTCAGTAGATCGCGAGGTTGCCGGGCCAGAGTGTGGCTCCGGCGGCGGCGATACGGCGCGACCGTTGCCACCTCCCGCACCAACTTCACAGAGGTCGAGTAAGCTCGAAACGATATCGTGCGCTTCAGCGAGGTTGCGACCAACAATCTCGTGATCTGATGCATTGGACTTGGTACGATTCTCGCCGATCAGCCGAACCTCCAGCGCTGATGCGGTGGGGGTGCGGCTGGGGGCGGATAGGCGATCGGCATGATCGAATTTCTTGTTTTTCAAACAGTTAGCTGGGCACTTCGAGTCCCTCCCTTTCCACCAATTAAATCAATTAGTTGCGCCCTGGTTTTTCGAGCCTGGCATTTTGGCTGGCGGGCCCTGTTGCCGGAATTCTTGTGCCAAAGAAGCCGAATTGACGAAAACCAAGCTCGCCGCCGCTGCCGACCCAGCGCACTTCGTATACGCGGTGCAGTCAAGCAAATAGCCCGATCGCCGCCTCGTCCCACGATTGGACTTCCGTCGACTGAACTGTCAACGGCACGGAAGTAGCCCGTGTTGCCATCATCCTCAAATACGGCTGCAAAGAGTCCCTTGGGCGCCCTTGATGACGGTCTCCTGTCCTACGAGCAGATGCCTTTCGGCCGCGATCCCGATCGGCATCGAAATTGTGTGCCTATTCCGTTCGGTGAACCCGTGCGGCTTTGTCGCGCTCGACGTGCGCAAGAAACCGGTCGCGCACGTGGGCAAAAAATTTCGGTGGCAGCGCGCCATATACGATTGTCGACTCGTCGCGCCCTGGCACGGGCCGTAAATCCGGGCCGGGCCAAACAAACTCGTTCACCTCTGAGAGCACGATCCACGAGCGCTCGGCGTCGAGTCCGAGGCGCTGTTTGGTGGCTGTCGGAATCTCGATCGCGTCGTCCGCGTGTTGCGGCGTTGTGTGTGTGATCGGCAGTACCAACACCTCCCTCTCGTCGTCCTCATTTACGATCGATAGAACGATTGCGCATGGACGCTCCTTGCTGCCTTCTTCGCGTCCCTCGTCGGACTCGTGCTTCCAAAGGTAGGCGTATCGAATGACGAGGCCCGGATGCGGCTCCGGAAAGCTCACGGCTTCCAGTCTTTGAGCTCAGCGTCGAGATTGGCGAATCGATCGGGGACCTTGGCCTCGCGGAGCGCGGCGAGGTGACGGTCCGATATCTCGCCAGCTGAAATGGCACGGCGATCGCGTCGTTTGAGCCGATCGTATTCCTCTGCGGAAATCAGCACGGTCCGCGGCCGACCATTCTTGGTGATGGCGACTGGCTTCTTGAGAGCCTCATCCTGATAGAGCCCGATGTTCCGCTGGAAATCGGCCGAAGTGACGGTAACGATCTCATCCGAGTGCATAGTACGAACCTCTCATATCTTACGTACTATACAGAAAGCACGTATTTTACGCAATTCCAGAGGCGGTGCGGGCGGTCATGCCGGGGTCGAGGGTTCGAGTCCCTCCGTTTCCACCATGGATTCAGAGTGTTACGGCCGCCGCGTACGGTAACGTTGGGTGCATACGGTAATAGCACGGTAATCATGATGCCTCGCGATACGGGTGTCTTCGCGCGATTTGAGTGGCCTTGGCCCATAGCCCCCTTTACACGAATGTCGGCGGTTCGATGCCGGAGTCTTCAACCGGCCGGGTAGGGTGCGACCTACTCCGGTTCGCCTCCTTTTGAGGTGCAGAACGCCAACGCCGCGTCGTCGCGTGGCGCACCAAGCCGCCTCACTACGCAAACTAGTTTCGGCGCATGCCCTACCTCTCCGCTGTCCGCGCCATTCAATGCAATTTGCCCGAAATTACGTAAACTGGCAGTCGCGGCGTGGGCACGGCGCGGCATCACGTCCGGCTCCCCGGGATGCATGATTGGGAAACTTGATGGTCGCGTTAGAGATAGGTGACCCGTGGGTGAAGCACCGTATCGCGCGGAACCTTCAGTCGACCGCGTAGTCAAGTTTGGACCGTTTTCCCTTCACCCGGATCGAGGTGCGCTGCTCAAAGGGAACAAGCCGATCCCGGTCGGCTCTCGTGCCCTCGAGCTCCTGATTGCATTGACTGACCGCGCCGGAGAGCTGATCACGAAGGATGAGTTGGTCAGGCGCGCTTGGCCTAACGCCATTGTCGAGGAGTCGAGCCTTAGAGCCCAGATTGCCGTACTTCGCAAAGTCCTTCGCGACAGTCGGGCTGACGTCGACTACATCGCAGCTGTCCCAGGCCGCGGCTATCGTTTCGTAGCGCCGATCTCCCGTCTTGCCCGCGGTGCACCGCAGAACCGCCGCCAGCAGCACATAAACAACCTTCCCGTAAGGCTGACGCACCCTATCGGCCGCGACGGTGACATCAGTACTGTCAAAGGACGATTTCAGCGTTATCGCCTGACGACAATCGTAGGGCCAGGCGGGATCGGGAAGACGACGCTCTGCTTGGCCGTTGCTGATGCGCTGGTAGCGTCCTACGAGGACGGCGTCTGCTTCCTTGATCTCGCACCATTGGCTGATCCTCAACTTCTGCCTAGTGTCCTTGCCTCAGCACTCGGCATTGCCTCCATATTGGAACACCCGCTGCCTGACGTCGTCGCATTTCTGCGGAAAAAGCGGCTGCTGCTCGTCTTCGATAGCTGCGAGCGCGTTATTGAAGCAGCCTCAATTCTGATTGAAACGCTCCTCAAGGAGGCTCAATACATTCATATTCTGGCAACAGGTCGCGAGGCACTGCGCACGGAAGGAGAGAGCGTCTACAGAGTGCTACCGCTGGAGACACCTCCCGAATTGGCAGGACTGACCGCCTCCGAGGCACTGGCTTTCTCTGCTGTCCAGCTCTTCGTCGAACGCGCGGCCGCGACCGCCGGCGGCTACAAGCTGATCGACGCCGATGCGCCAATCGTTGCCGATATTTGTCGCCAGCTCGATGGCCTCGCTCTGGCCATTGAGCTGGCAGCGGGTCGCGTTGAAGCTTTCGGCGCGCGAGGGATCGCGGAGCGCCTGGATGATCGCTTCCGGCTTCTGGCTGGTGGCAGGCGTACCGCTCTTCTGCGGCACCAGACTTTGATCGCTACGCTCGATTGGAGCTATGACTCCTTGTCAGAGTTCGAGCGAATGGTCTTTCGCCGCCTTGGCATCTTCGCTGGAACATTCACTCTTGCATGTGCCGTTGCAATCGTGACGGATGGTGCAATAGTCGACGCCCAACTTCCCGGTCTGCTAGCCAGTTTAATTGCAAAATCGCTCGTCACGGCGGACACCCACGGCGCCGTTGCACGCTATCGGTTGCTTGATACGATGCGCGCTTACGCGCTCGCGAAGCTCTCTGAGAGCGGCGAATTCGATCCCGTCGCGCGGCGCCTTGCTGAATACCTATGTCGTATCCTCCACGATGCGTTTGGCGAAATGGAATCCCTGTCGAGCGCCGAATGGCTGAGCCGCCACGGTCGCCACATCGATAACGTGCGAGTGGCTTTGAACTGGGCGTTTTCCTCTCGTGGCGACCCGACTGTGGGCACTGCGCTCACGGTTGCGACAATCCCACTATGGTTTCAGCTGTCGTCCGTGGATGAATGTCGCGAAGGTGTTCAGCGCGCCTTGACAAGTGTCGTTCCGGGCGCGAGTCGTGACGCTCAAGCTCGTCACGTGATGGAGCTCTACAGGGCGCTCGGGTTGTCGCGCGTCTTCACGATCGGGTTGGCACCCCAAGCTCTTGCGGCCTGGGCGAAGGCGTTGGAGATTGCGGAGAGCCTCGATGACACCGAGGACCAGCTGGAATCACTTTGGGGTTTGTGGTTCTGCCAGATCGGCGCAGGAGAATATCGAGCGGCACTGGACACGGGGCATCGCTTTGGGGCTCTGGCGGGAACGGACGCGGACTTGCGCATTGCCGAACGGCTGATCGGGATGCCGCTCTTCTGCATGGGGGACCTCTGCGGCGCTTGCCGCCACGTGGAGCGCATGCTCGCTCGTCGCGTGACGCCTGCCCGCCACCTGGCGAAGGCCGTACGCTTCCGATTTGATCAAGCCGTTGCGTCGCGCGTGCTGCTTGCTCAAATGCTCTGGCTACAGGGCTTCCCCGAAAAGGCAACCCGTGCCGCCCAAAGTGGCATCGACGAAGCGCGAGCAACCAACCACGCCATTTCCCTGTGCGACGCCTTGGCACGGGGCTCCTGTTCCGTCGCGCTGTTCGTCGGCGATCTTGCCGGCGCGGAGGAGTCGATCGCGGCGCTGCTCGAGCATGCGGGGCGGCATGCACTTGGTCAGTGGGAGGCTCTCGGGCGCTGCTGGAAGGGGGCCCTGCTGATTCGCCAAGGCGATATCGATGGTGGAACTTCAGTACTGCGCGTCGCGCTCGACAAGCTACTGGAAGGTCGGCTGTTCGCTCCGTACGGCGCCGCATTCCTCGGCACCCTCGCCGAAGGCCTGATGTGCGCCGGACAGCTCTCGGGGGGTAGAGCGGCAATTGATGAGGGTCTTGCCCGTTGTGAGCAGAAAGAAGAGCTCTGGTGCATCGCCGAGCTTCTGCGTATCAAGGCAGAGATATTGCTGCGCGAGAAGGCCGGTGAGGCCGCCGAACAGCATTTCCGGCAATCCATCGAATGGGCGCGCCGACAAGAGGCTCTGTCCTGGGAGTTGCGGTCCGCCACGAGCCTCGCCCGAGTGCAGCGGGATCAGGGTCAAGTCGCGCAGGCGGCCACCTCGCTGGCAGCAGTGTACGGCCGCTTTACCGAAGGTTTCGCAACGACGGACTTGCGCAATGCTCAGGCCCTCCTGGCGGAGCTGTCATAGACGATCTTATTTGATGGTCCGCATCGCGCCTGCCTGGCAGCACGGCCATCACAAGAATTCACCACGATTCTCTGGACGCCACCGGACCGTGAGCGGCACGATCTGCGCGGACGCCGAACGTTGGCAACGACCATAGAGCGGGTTAGACAGGTCTTGATTGCAGACGCTTCAATGGATGTCATGGTTCTGCGGGCTCACAACGCGCCCTTGGCGCTTGCGACCATGCCTCGACCCGAGCCGGGACCAGGTCAAGTGCTGGTGCGAATCAAAGCGAGCGGCGTCAACCCACTTGACCTCAAGATCAGGAGCGGAAGCGCGCCCCACGCGAAGCATCCGCTGCCCGCCATTCTTGGGATGGATCTCGCCGGCATCGTCGAGACGGTTGGCACCGGAGTGGTCGCATTTGCCCGCGGCGATGAAGTCTTCGGACTTACCGGTGGCGTGGGCGGTCTGCAGGGCTCGCTGGCCGGTTTTGCCGCCGTGGACGCCGACCTGCTCGCCCCGAAACCAACGAACCTCAGCATGCGCGAGGCGGCCGCGCTGCCCCTCGTTTTCATCACTGCCTGGGAAGGCCTGGTTGACCGAGCTCAGGTGAGGGCGCGGCAAAAGGTCTTGATCCAAGGGGCTGGAGGCGTCGGCCACATGGCCATCCAGCTTGCGCGCGCCTTCGGCGCGCAGGTGTTCGCAACGGACGAACACTCGAAGCTGAGCCTCATTGAGGAGCTGGGCGCGACGGGCATCGACTACAGACAGACTACCGTAGAGGAATATGTCGACGACCATACCGGCGGACGAGGTTTCGACGTGGTATTCGACACCGT
>Ga0335075_10009179_pt1 | contig 15098 bp, 13 predicted proteins | sample Lox_Sample_24_FD_206723 | JGI IMG/M metagenome (GOLD analysis project Ga0335075, IMG submission 206723) | Soil microbial communities from Loxahatchee National Wildlife Refuge, Florida, United States - Lox_Sample_2.4 | ecosystem: Environmental > Terrestrial > Soil > Wetlands | place: USA... | reverse complement strand
GTCGTGATGGACTGTCAGGCCGGCGACGTACTGGCGTTTTCATCGACGCCCGGCTTCGACCCCAATCTCTTCAATGTCGGCATTTCCAACGATCAATGGAAAGCGCTGACCACGGACGATCACAAGCCGCTGATCAACAAGGTGATGGGCGGCGAATATCCGCCGGGCTCGACGTTCAAGCCCGCAATGGCGATGGCGGCCGTTCAGAATGGCCTCGGCGATCTTCAGGTCGTCTGCAACGGTGCATTGCAGCTCGGCAACAACACCTTCCATTGCTGGGCATGGAAGAAAGGTGGACATGGGCACGTCGATCTGAAGCGCGGCATAGCGCAGTCCTGCGACGTGTTCTTCTATGAGGTCGCGCGTCGCCTGGGCATCGACAAGATGCACGATGCGGCGGTCGCGCTCGGTCTCGGCAACCGCACGGGAATCGAGATTCCCGGCGAGCGCCCAGGCTTCATTCCGAGTTCGGAATGGAAGCTGCAGCGCACTGGCATCCCCTGGCAGGTCGGCGACTCGCTTAGCGCTGGTATCGGTCAGGGTTACGTTCTCTCGACGCCGCTTCAGCTCTGCACGCTGGCTGCGCGCATCGCGAGCGGTAAAGCCGTCACCCCACGCGTGGTGCACACCGTCGGCAGTACCGCGCAGCCGCGGCCGGTGCCCAACGCGTTGCCGTTTTCTGATGACGCCTTCGAAAAGGTGCGTGCGGGCATGAACGCCGTGGTCAACGAGGGCGGTACGGCTGCCGGCTATCGCATTGCAGAAACAGGCCTCGAAATGGCCGGAAAAACCGGCACCGCACAGGTCCGCAAAATCTCCAAGGAAGAGCGCGCAAGCGGAGTGAAGAAAAACGGCAGCCTGCCGTGGACTCTGCGAGACCATGGCCTGTTCATCGCCTTCGCGCCGGTCGCGCAGCCGCGCTATGCGCTCGCGTGCATTACCGAACACGCGTCCGATGGCCATCCACAGGTTGTCATCGCGCGCGATGTTCTTCGCTTTGCGCAGCAGCGCAATGTCGTGGGCCTGCGCACGTCCTATCCCTTGAGCGCGGCCGATGCCCAGCCGCAGACGAGGCGCACATGAACGCGCGCGCCTATGCCGCGACCCGCCGAATGCTAAGCTTCCGTGACAAGCTCATGGAGGTGAATTGGGGTCTGGTCCTGTTGATCACGATCGTCGCAAGTATTGGCTTTGCGATGCTCTACTCGGTCGCCGGCGCGAGCTTCAGTCCGTGGGCGGGAAAGCAGATGGCCTATTTTGCCGTCGGCCTTGTGCTTCTTGTTGCAGCGTCGATGGCGGATATCCGTTTCTGGCTCAGCATCGCCTATCCTGCGTACGCTGTATCACTCTTGCTTCTCGTCGTGGTTCTGTTCGCGGGGCATTCCGCGCTTGGTGCGCAGCGCTGGATCAGTGTCGGCCCGATTGAGATCCAGCCTTCCGAACTCATGAAGATTGCGCTCATTCTCGCGCTCGCAAGGTTCCTGCATGGCCTGAGCGTCGAAGACGTGTCCAAGCCGCTGCGGCTTCTGATCCCGTTGGTGATGATTGCGATGCCCGCCTTCCTGGTTCTGAAGCAGCCCAATCTTGGCACGACGATTATTCTGGTCGCTGACGGCCTGTCGCTGCTGTTCCTCGCCGGCCTGTCCTGGTGGTGGATCGCGCCGGCTTTCGCGGCGGTCGCAACCGCTGTTCCGCTCGCGTGGCGCTTTCTGCTGCACGACTACCAGAAGGCGCGCGTGATGACTTTCCTCAATCCGTCATCCGACGCACTTGGTGCCGGCTGGAATATCACGCAAGCCAAGATCGCGATCGGATCGGGTGGGTTGACCGGAAAGGGATTTCTGCAGGGCTCCCAGAGCCGCCTGAACTTTCTCCCCGAAAAGCACTCCGATTTCATCGTCACGAACTATGCCGAGGAGTTCGGTTTCGTCGGTTCCATCGCCCTGCTGATCCTGTTCGCCGTCATCATCGGCTACGGCGTTCAGATCGCCATGAGCGCGCGCAGCCAGTTCGCCCGGCTGATCGCGATGGGCCTGACCCTCAACTTCTTCTTCTACATCCTCATCAATGGGGCGATGGTCATGGGCCTGATCCCCGTCGTGGGCATTCCCATGCCGCTCCTTTCCTATGGGGGAACCGCGATGCTGAGTGTCATGTTCGGATTCGGCATCCTGATGAGCGTCCATGTCCACCGCCAGGTGGAGATTCCGCGCCATTCCGGCGGGATTATCTGACCCCTGCGCCTATCCCCAATTCCGGCAAAAACCGGCATGGACTTGGGCCCCGGCGCTTGCTATAGGCCGCCCCTTCGCGTGGGTTTCGGCTCATCGCTGTGGGTGATTAGCTCAGTTGGTAGAGCAGCTGACTCTTAATCAGCGGGTCGTAGGTTCGATTCCTACATCACCCACCATTTTCCTCCTAAGGCTTTGCTAGATTGCGGCCGGGATGATTTGTTCCAGACCGCGCGCATGATCTCCGACACTCTCAATTGCATTTTTGTGCATATCCCCAAGACCGGTGGCACGAGCATCGAGGATGTGCTTTGGCCCGGCGAGCGGACGGAAGCCCAGCTGTGGCGCGGCATGGTCGACCGCTTTCACAACAAATACCAGACCGGCGGATTGCAGCATCTTTTGGCAAGGCAGATTCGCCAGGAAGTCGGCGAAGAAAGATTTCGCAGGTCTTATCGCTTCAGTTTCGTGCGCAACCCGTGGGATCGCGCGGTTTCACAATATGCCTATATGCAGCAGCGCAAGGACCTGCGCGGGTTTGTGGGCATGAAGGAAGACGACAGCTTTGCGCGTTACCTGTCCCTGATCGCGGAACGCCCTCATGTTCAGTGGATTCCGCAGAGCGAGTTTCTGCTCGATAGAGACGGGCAATGCCTCGTGGAATTCATCGGCCATTTTGAGCGGCTGGCGGACGATGCGCAGAGAATCTTCAAAACCCTGGGCGTAACGTGCGGAGAACTGCCTCATAGGATCCGCTCGTCGCATGGACCCTATTCGGAGTATTACGACGCGCAGACACGGGCCCACGTTGAGCGCCTGTACCGCGCGGACATCGAGCAGTTCTCTTATACTTTCGGGGAATAAGGCGGATTATGCGGGCGCTTCGAGCCAATGCAGGCTGAAAAGCTCTTCATCGTCCAGCCATACCGCTTTCGGAATGAATCCGGCAGACGATGCGAGCGCGCGAAATCCGTCGACCGAATATTTGTGCGAATTCTCGGTGTGAATGGTTTCGCCTTCGGCGAACGACACCGGCACGCCGCTGAGATCGACCGTCTGCTTTTTCAGGCTGATCAAATGCATCTCGATACGCTGCTCGATCGGGTTGTAAGGGGCGTAATGCGCAAAGCTGTCGAGATTGAAGCCCGCGCCTATCTCTCTGTTCGCCCGGACCAAGATGTTCTTGTTGAACAGGGCGGTCACGCCGGCTGTATCGTTATACGCGGCGTGCAGGATCGCCGGGTCCTTGATGAGGTCGACACCGATCAGCAACCCGCCACCGCGGAGCAGTCGTGCGGCGCGCTCGAGAAAGCCGAAGGCGTCCATATGAGTAAAATTGCCGATGGTCGAACCGGGGAAAAATCCGATCCGGCGCGCACCCGAAACGGACAATCGGAGCGGTTTGGTGAAATCCGCGACGATCGGATGCACCGCAAGGTCCGGTTTGGCGCTGCGCAATCTGGCGGCCATGGTGTTGAGATAATCGCCGGAAATGTCGATCGGCACATAAGAGTGCGGTGTATCGAGTGCGTCCAGCAGATACCCGACCTTCTGCAGCGAGCCGGCGCCAAATTCAACAAGATCGACGCTCTTCCCCATCAGTGCCGCGAATTCCGCAGCGTGCCGTTTTAGCAGCCCGATCTCGGTTCGTGTCGGATAGTACTCAGGTAGTTCGCAGATGCGATCGAATAACGCAGAACCGGTTTCATCATAGAAGAACTTGCAGGGGAGCTCTTTCGGGCTCTTGCGCAAGCCCGATACCAATGCGTCGGCAAACTCGCCGCGGGGCAGGCGCTCGAGTTGAAGAACATCCCGATAGGCGATTGCGGCGCTGCTCATAGATCCTCGGCGAGCCGGATGCCGCTGAATTGCCAGCGCGCGGACGGCGGAAAGAAGTTGCGATAGGTGTGACGAATGTGGCCAAGCGGCGTCGCACAGGAACCTCCACGCAGAACGACCTGACCGACCATAAATTTGCCATTGTACTCAGCGAGCGCGCCGTCGAACGGCCTGAACCCGGGATAGGGGTCATAGGATGAACGCGTCCAAACCCAAACATCGCCAAGCAAGGACTCACCGGTTGCTGCGGCAGGGTTTAGAACATTCAGATCCAGAAAATTGCCTTCAAGCGGATATTGGGCGGCAACCGCCTCCCATTCAAATTCTGTCGGCAAGCGCTTTCCTGCCCAGGCCGCATAGGCCGCAGCTTCATAGAAGCTCACATGCGTCACGGCTTCACCGGGATTGATCGGGCGCAGGCCATGCAATGTGAAGATATCGTCCCCATGCCAGTAAAGCGGCGCGCGCCATGCTTCGCGTTGTTTTAGCGCCCACCCGTCGGACAACCAGAATTCCGAACGCGTGTAACCGCCGTCCTCGATGAACGCGCGATACTCACCGCAGGTGATGGGGCGCGACGCAAGACGAAACGGGTGCAGCAGCACGCGGTGACGCGGTCCTTCATTATCGAACGCGAAGCCGTTTCCGTCGTGACCGACTTCGACTACGCCGCCTTTGTGATCGATCCAATCGAGAGCAGGAACGGAATCGATAGACACTGGCTGGCCCGCGCGCATTGCGGGCTGGAGGGGATTGCAGGAGAGGGTGTACTTGATGTCCGTCAGCATCAATTCCTGATGCTGCTGCTCATGATGCAGCCCGAGCGTGGTGAGCGCGCGTTTCTCCGGTCCTGCGTGTGGCAACATTCTCTGCATCGCGTCGTCGACATGGGCGCGATAAGCATAGACTTCGGCCAAGCCCGGACGTGTCAGCAGTCCGCGATTGGCCCGCGTGAATGGTGTGCCAATACCCAGATAGTAAGAGTTGAAGATCGCATCGAAGCGTATGTCGAACGGCTCGTAATTCGGATCACGGGCCAGGATCATGCGCTCAAAGAACCAGGTCGTATGCGCGAGATGCCATTTCGTCGGGCTGGCATCCGGCATCGGCTGAACGCATTGGTCCTCTGCCGACAGGGGCTCGGCAATTTCCGCACTCAGCGTGCGGACAATGCTATAGAATTGTGAGAGCTGCGGCTGCACGAACATCGTGCGCTGCGGCATTGGCCCTTGCTGCATCAATACCCCTTCGCCGGTCGGGCAGTCACCCTGTACACAACGGGCAGGCTGAACTTTGGTTGCTCAAAATCGTCTTGAATTGAACGGAAACAATCACTTGCGGCAGAAGGTGGCGGCTGCAGCAATGTTGCTCCCCCGGTTTTTCCTGCGGCCCATGACCTATATCCGTTTTCAATTGTTGCAAGCCATCGACGCGATAATAATGTCATGTACGCGCGGTATCTGCACAAAATGCGTGACACGAAAACTATTGTACACCAGGCGGCTGTCGTTGCCGCAATGCTGGTTGCTGCTCTCGTAAGCGCGGCTGGCGCCAGCGCTTCGCCGCCAGCGGAGCAAAAAGTCGGTGCTGTTGTCGAGCACTACGCTGATATCGCACAAGCGGCCTATAGCGACGCTGAGGCTGGTGCGCGAAAACTGCAAAGCTCCGTTGACGTGCTCCTGGCACATCCCTCGCCTGATGCACTCGCCGCGGCGCGCGCGGCATGGAAAGAGGCACGCATCCCCTATCTGCAGACCGAAGGATTCCGCTTCGCCAACACCGTGGTCGACGACTGGGAGCCGCGCGTCAATGCGTGGCCGCTCGATGAAGGGTTGATCGACTATGTCGCGCCAAGTTATGGGACGACCTCCGATCAAAATCCGCTCTACACCCTGAATGTCATCGGCAACACCAAGCTTCGCGTCGGTGCGAAGATGATCGACGCGACAACGATCGATCAGGCACTGCTACGCCAATTGCAGGAAGCGGAGGGCGTTCAGACCAATGTATCGACCGGTTATCACGCCATAGAATTTCTTCTTTGGGGACAGAATTTGAATGGTCTCGGCGGCGGCCACGGCGAGCGCCCGGCAAGCGATTTCGATGTCGCACGTTGCACGCACGGCAATTGCGCGCGCCGCGCGGCGTATCTCAAGGCGGCCGTCGACATGCTCGTCTCGGACCTCGATGATATGGCGGCGGACTGGAAGGCAAGCGGAAAGGCACGCGCCGAACTGCTCGCCAAAGGTGCGGACGGAGGCCTGGCGGAAATCCTGACAGGGCTCGGCAGCCTTACATTCGGCGAGATGGCGGGCGAGCGCATGAAACTCGGCCTGATGTTGCACGACCCCGAGGAGCAGCAGGATTGCTTCTCCAACAACACGCACAATTCGCATTACTACGACGAGATTGGCATAGGCAATCTGTGGCGCGGCCGATATGTGCGCAACAGTGGTCAGGTTCTGGATGGTGCCAGCGTTCGCGACTACGCTATGGCGGTCGATCCCGCATCCGCGACGCGCCTCGATCACGCGCTGGATAACGCACTTGCGGCGATCAAGGTGATGAAGGACAAGGCCGACAGCGGGGGTATGGCTTACAGCCAGATGATCGCGGCCGGAAATGCCGACGGAAACAAGATCGTTTCCGATGCGATGGATATGCTGGTCGCTCAGACGCGCGCCATTGAGGGCGTTGCAGCGGCGCTGCACGTGACGGTCAGTTCGAACAAGTCCGATCACAGCGCAGGCACGACAGGTCTTCGTTGAGCACGCGACGGGATTTTCTTCTCTCCGGCACCGCTCTGGGCGCATCGCTCGCAGGGTGCGCGCTTTTCTCAGAGAAGCCGCGTGGGCGGCTCGCCGAAACACGGCTTGGCAGTCAGTCGCTGCAGCTCATCGCACAACAGCGTGCGATCGCTCTTGGCAAGAGCACCAACCTGCCGGCGTGGCTGTATCAGGATCGACCGTTTCCGGTGCTGCGATTGAAACAAGGCGAGGCGCTCAATGTCACGCTCGTCAACAGGCTTGCCGAGCACACGTCGATCCATTGGCATGGCATCCGCGTTCCGAACGCGATGGATGGCGTTCCCTATCTCACGCAACTCCCCGTTCAGCCCGGCGAGACATTTCGCTACCGCTTCACGCCGCCCGATGCAGGTACGTATTTCTTCCATCCGCATTGCAACACGGTCGAGCAGATGGGCAGGGGCCTTCTCGGCGCACTGATCGTCGAAGACCCGCGTGATGCCTACGATGACGACATCGTGCTGATCCTGAAGGATTGGCGCGTGGGCGATGATGGTGCGTTCCTGCCATTTCTGACCGCCAAAGGCGCCAGTCAGGCGGGGACCTTCGGCACGTTGCGGACAGTAAATGGCGTGGTGGCACCGCGGATTGCCACCCATGCCCAGGCGAATATCCGCCTGCGCCTGATCAATGCCGATCCGACGCGCATCGCACAGATCGGTATTGACGGTGCGCCGGCCACTGTCATCGCCATCGATGGAAATCCCGTCGTGCCGTTCGCACTCGAAACGTGGCGGCTTGGACCGGGAATGCGGCTTGATCTTTCGCTGCGTACCGCGCGGGCCGGGATCAGGCTTCTCGATTTTTTTTCCGCGGCGCCGATTCTTCTCGCATCGCTCGATCCGGACAATAGCCCGAGCAGCAATCGCGACGCTTCTCTTGCGCAGAGTTCGCAACCCGATTTCTCCGGCGCAACACGCCTGAGTCTGGAACTTGGCGCGGGCGTCGATGCCAACGCGATACCCTCGCCGCAACCGATCATTCTGCCGGATGGCCGTACAATCGATCTTGCGGATTCGCTTTGCCTCGCGCAGGGGACGTTCTGGACCTTGAATGGAAAGTCGTGGCCGGATCGGGATCATTCCAAACTGCCCCCACCGCTGTTCACGTTCCGCCGCAGCGAGAAGGTCGTCCTCGATATCGCGAACACGACATCGCGCACGCATCCGATCCATATCCACGGCCACACGATGAGCGTGCTGTCGACAAGCCTTCTTGCGCGTCCGGTGCATCGCGCCGACACGGTTCTGGTGCTGCCGAACGAGCGTGTGAGGGTGGGATTTGTCGCCGACAATCCCGGAAACTGGATGATCCACTGTCACGTGCTAGAACACCAGGAAACAGGGATGATGGGATGGTTTCGCGTTTCCTGACCGCGCTCGCGCTGCTTTCCTTGCTATCGGCCGCGGCCCCGCTTCCCGGAGCGTCACCCGGAAAGGCAGCTGTCGATGTCGCCGCAGGCTGGTCGCTGTTTCGCCGCCCATGGATATCGTCGCCATCTTCTCTCCTCGCCGGCGGTGGCGTAGGCCCGCTCTACAATTCCCGCGCCTGCGACTCCTGTCATGTCGGAGGCGGTCCAGGCAGCGTCGCCGAGGATGCGATCGGCAGCGGCATGGTTGTCCGCACAGGGCGTGCTTCGCCGACCGGTGATCCTGTCTATGGCTGGCAGATTCAGACGCGCGCGTTGCCGGGATTCGATCCGGAGGCTGACGTCGCGTTCCATTGGGCCACGCATGGAAGTCTGCGCGCCGCCAGTATCGACTTTGCGCACATGTACTACGGCTCTCTCTCAGACGGCTCTCATGCCGCGCTCCGGCGTGCGCCATCGCTGCTGGGTGTCGGCACATTGGAGTCGATTCCGGATTCGGAAATCGTCTCGCGGGCCGGATCGGGCAGGCCGGCGTGGATTCTCGGCGCCGCTGGCGAGCGAGAACTCGGACGATTTGGCTGGAAGGCTTCCGAGCCCAAACTCACGATGCAGATTGATAGCGCCTTTCAACGCGATTTCGGAATAGGCACATCGGATTTCCCCGGCGCATACGGTGAGTGCACGGCCGCGGAAAAGGCTTGCCGCGCCGTCGGCGGGCCGGATGTCGAATTGCCCGACGGCTTGCGCGACCTGATTGCGGACTATCTACGCTCGCTGATCCCGCTGACCTTGAACGAGGGCAGCCCGGGCTTTGCGATGTTCCGCAAGGCCGGCTGCATGATGTGTCACGCTACCCTGCGTGATGCGAAGGGAAAGCCTGTTCATGCGTACACGGACCTTCGTCTGCACGACATGGGGCCTGAACTCGACGATGGGATCGCAGAGGGCGCCGCGCGGCCTTCGGAATGGCGGACGGCACCGCTTTGGGCAGTCGCAGAAAGCCTGTCGCGGGGCGGGTTGCTTCATGACGGTCGCGCCCGCAGCGTGGACGAAGCGGTCCAATGGCACGGCGGCGAAGCGTCACAGGCCAGGGCCGCCTTCAACGCATTGTCGCCAAAGGATCGCAAATTGGTCAGCGATTTTCTACTCGGACGGTAGGTATGAACTTCAAGCGGTTTCTCGTCGGATCGGTGCTCACTCTTGTACCGGCTTGCGCAATCGCGGCGCCTGCAGACATGGCGAAAAGCCTGGCCGGCGATTTCATCGTTCCGCGGTTCCAGGCTGTCGCCTTGGCCGCACACGAACAGAGCACGGCATGGGCGCAATTCTGCGCCAATCCGAAACGCGGAAATGTCGAGAATCTCAAGCAGGCGTATGAGAAGCTTGGAGATGCATGGTCGGATGTCGAGTTCATGCATATCGGTCCGGCGGCTGTTGCGTTGCGCCAGGAGCGCTTTAACTGGTGGCTCGACAGGACCGATGCACGCGGCAAAGCGTTCACCGCGATGATGGCGGCCAAGGTCGACGATCTCGTGCCGGAAAAGCTTGCAGCCGGAAGCGTCGCGGGACAGGGCCTGCCGATGATCGAGCGCCTGCTGTTTCCGGATTCCGAAGCAGCACTTCTTAAGAAAAAGGACGGCGCACAGCGCTGCATCGTCGGTACGGCCGTCGCGCGCGGTCAGGCCGCAATCGCCGACCAGATTGTTGCCGACTGGACGGCGCCGGACGGCGCCCGCGCTGCGCTGATCGCGAACACGCGCTGGAAGGTTTCGTTTGCCGATGCCAGTGAGGCCGCGTCGGTGATGATGACAGATCTCGTTGCCGGACTCGAATCTCTGAAGGACCTCAAGGTCGCGATGGAATTCCATGACGTGATGAATCCCGCGGCGCCGCGCCTCGCCGAGGCGACGCGGAGCGGTCGAACCTTGCGCGACATCTCGCGCAACATGGCCGCCATTCGGCAGGGACTTGCGGTATTCCTCACGCAAGCAACGCCGGTGCAGAAGGCCCAACTCGATACCGCTTTCGACGACGCCGGCCGTGTGCTGAACGATATCGAAACCGCCAAGGACGACGCGGCACGCATTGCGGCGGTCAAGAAGTCTCTCATCGTGTTCGGAACCCTCAGCCAGACGGCGATGACGATTTTGCCGGCTGCGACCGGACTCACGCTTGGGTTCAACAATCTCGATGGCGACTAGACGAGAATTCCTTGCCGGTAGCACAGCCGCATTGCTGATGCCTGGCGTCGTACGCGCAAACGAAACATCACGGCTGTTGAGTGCGGGACGCACCGGAACGGACGATGGCGGTGTTCTGTGGCGCGAGAGCGGCGCGATACCGTTCAAGCTGCCGTCCCGCGGACACGGGGTGACGCGCCTCAACGGCGGGAAGTCCCTGATCGTGGGTCGCAGGCCGGGCGTGTCGAGCGCAATCGTCGATGCCGCTGACGTCACATCGCAGCCGCAGATCCTCAAACCCGTTCAGAATTGCCGGTTCGCAGGACATGCTGCCATGTCGCCGGATGGCGCTCTGCTTGTCACCGGCGAATTCGATGCGGACACAGTCCAGGCCATGTTGGTCGCGCGCGATCCGGAAAGCGGAGCCGAACGTACGCGCTGGTCGCTCAACGAGATCGAACCGCACGAACTCGTGTTCACGAAAGACGGCTCTCGTGTCGTCGCCGCGCTGGGTGGGTTGATCAAGGATGGTGGCGTTGCCGGTCCTGCTTTCAATCCAGGCGGTGTCAGAAGCGCCGTGCTCGAACTCGATGCCAGATCAGGCAAGGTGATGGCGCGCCATGAGCTTGGTGCAGAGTTGAGCTCGCTGTCGCTTCGCCATCTGTCCGTTTCTCCGGACGGCCACACCATCGCGATCGCGGCGCAGGATCAGGATTTGTCGGAGACGCGGCCGTTGGTCGGCGTTCTCAGGATCGGCAAGGGGATTTCGTTGTTTCCAATGCCTGACATCCGGGAGGTAGATTTCGGCGGTTACATCGGCTCCGTCGCCTTCGACCGAAGCGGCTCTTACATTGCCGCCGCGAGCCCTCGCGGAAACGTCGTGGGAATATGGACAGTGAAGGGCAAGTGGTGCGGCGCGCTGCCGATTGCGGACGGTTGCGGCATTGCGGCCGATCTGGAACCGAACACCTTCTGGGTCTCCAGCGGCCATGGCGGTGTCTACAAGATTACTGCAGATGAGTCGGGGCCGAAGAGTATCGCGCAATGGCATGTCGCCTCCGGCTTCGACCACCACATGATTCTCATCTAGCGAGAAGCGTCCCGCACAACGCATCTGCCGCTATCGCCAAGAAGAAACGGGCCGGCGAGATCGCCGGCCCGTTCCTGCTTCATCAACGTTGTATCAGTTGGCCGCGTTGCCGTTCGCACCGATGCGAATGGCGTGCTTCAGGTCGCTGACAACGGCGTCGCGATTGCCGGTGGAATCGAGACCTTTCCAGTGCTCGATCGTCGCCATGATCGACGTCGTGTCGTGCTTGAAGTGGTCCACGCCCGAATGCGCAAAGGTGGGCGAGATGATAACGGCCGGAATGCGCGTGCCCGGTCCCCATTTGTCGTTCACGTCGTGGAAGCCTGTACCGTTCGGCGGCGGAACGTGATCCCACTGACCGCCGAACTCGTCATAGGTGATGATGACCATCGTCTGCGACGCGTCCGCCGGCGGTTCGTCGTGAATTTCGGCGGCTTCAGGCTGGCGGCCTTCTTCGGGATCGACAGCGAAATCGACCGCGCGGTGTCGAAAGTCTCATTCCTATAATGTGACGCGTCTGCCACTGAACGCATCACCGACTGCGCGATGCAGTCAGTCCGGCAGGTAGTCGTTCGCTTCGACCAGCTTGTAACCGGGCATCTCTGTCACGCACTGGCGCAGCAGGAACGAATGTCCCGAGCCATAGAATACGGCGACATGGTCGCCCGGCTTCGCACGCTGCACGAGATTGGCGCAGATCAGGAAATTGCGGCGGTACCATTGCGTGAGCAGTTCTGCGCCGGGCTGGTTCGTTCCACCACCGATCCACAGTGTCGTGCGATAGAACGAGTTGCCATTCTTGACGAGTGCCGGATCGTTCAGGAACCGCAACACGCTTCCGACTTTTCCGCCGGCAAGCATGTCGCTCTGCTGTTTCACGAATCTCTCGGTCTCAGCCCCCGCGGTGGCCAGAATATCGCTCTCGCCATGCGCCTTGGCATAGGTATCGACCGCTTCGTAGGGGAACTCGCCGTCGACATCGATGCCGGCGACGCTTTTCAGCCCGGCGGTCTTTGCAAGCCGGAAACCAAGTTGCACGACCTCATTGTGTGACGGTGCGAGTGTTCCATCCAGGTATTGGGGATAGCGCTGATCTACGATATCGGCGGGCCACTCCACGGCGACAAGCGTGGGCTTGAATTTGGCGAGCGCATCGGTGACGGCTGCGATTTCCTTCTGCCGCCCGGGTGCAAGCATGTCGTCCGCCTGCATGTTGTGCAGGTCGCGGCCCGGATTGCTCATGTGGAAGTCGCCGACGATCATCACCGATACGGGTTCGGCCGCGCCACAGAGCGAGGGCAAGGCGGCAAGTGTCATGGCAAGCAACGTGGCACGGATCATCGGCATACTCCGGATTGAGTTACCGGCCGCATGTAGGTCACGCTCGTTCGTGCGCAGAAATGCGCCCGCAAACGGTCGCTCATGCGTGGGACGCGACGGTTCCTACTAGTGCCGCTATCCCGGCCAGATCGCCGACATCACCATCAAGATGCCCACAAACGACGCGATCCAGATCAGCGTGCGCAGGAAGGGGACCGCGAACGCATAAGCCGGAATGTAGAGAAGCCGAGCCCAGATATAGATCTGTGCGCCCAACGCCGAATTCGCCGTGCTTTTGTCGAGCGCGTGCGCGAGCAGAACCGCTGCGGCGAAGAATGCGAACGTCTCCAGGAAATTGTGATAGGCGCGATCCAACCTGCCGCCGATCTTTCCGAGCGGTGCGCCCGGTTCGTCGCGCGGACCGGCCGCCCAGGGCAACCCGCGTGCGCCGACGCTGGCCAGCAATGCGATCAGCATCTGAACGAGGCCGAGCGCGATCGCGCAAAACAGAATCTGCATTTCGGTGGAATAGCCGTTCATGAGTTCCTCCCCAGGGCTTGCCCAGCCGGCAAGCGAATCAGATGTATGAATCCTATCACCCGGCCGAGAAACCGTGCGTTGTATTCAACTAGCAGGGGATAAAAGCGTGAACTAACTCAAAGCGGTAGCCAGCGCTGGCACAGGCTCTGCATACTCCTCAAGCGCTACGCATTAACAAAGCTTACCGATCTTCCTCTGAGAAACCCGTTGAATGTCGTAGCCTCAAGGAAGATTATGATTAAAACGCGTGGGTTCGAGATGGATAAGTTCAATACCGCCAAGCCCGCCCCTGCCGATCAGTCCCCCGAATCGCGCAAAGCCGCTCCAAACACCGGCGCGCCTGTTTTCGAGCCGGGAATTGTGACACCCGACGGCGCGTTCGTTTTCACCAAACGTCCCAGCGTCGAAGACATGGACCTCGTCTACGCGATGCTCCGGAAGGAAATCGGAGAGAACGTCGCGCCGTTCGATGTCGTGATGTCGGTCTACAACGCCAGCCCGATCTCGTTTTGGGGCATCTATCGCGCGGCCGATCCGAAACGGGAGTCGCCGAAGCTTCTCGGTTTCATCGCCTACCTTCCGCTCAGCGCATCCGGAAAAGAAGCCCTTGATGCGAAGAAGATCGATGGCCGCAAGCCCGACCTGTCCCTGCTCGCCAAGCCGGGCGAAGATCCCGTCCTGCTCTACCTCTGGGCCATCGTGACGCCGGGTGTGGGCAATCTCGCCTTTGCGCTCAACTGCCGCGCGCTCGGCGCCGATCTTTTCGAAACCCTGCCCGTCATCGGCTGGATCTCGACGCAATCGGCGCTCGACTCGGTGAAGCGTTCGTCCCATACGCGCGACCACGCCGACGCTACCATCGGCTCGACCTTCGAAATCAAGTTCCTCAAGGAACACCGCGCAGAAATGCGCGCGCTGAACGTGATACCGGGAACGAAGACGGCTGCGCCGCGCAAGGCGCCCCGGCCGAAACTCGAATCGATGCTTGTCGCGACGGGCGATCAGATGACGAAGGTCGTCGCCATCCGCGCGGCCGTTTTCATGACGGAACAGAACTGTCCCTACGACGAAGAATTCGACGGCAACGATTATGCCGGTGCGCATATTCTCGGAACCATCAATGGTGAGCCGGCGGCATGTTTGCGCATCCGCTACTTCGCGGGCTTCGTGAAGATCGAACGGCTCGCCGTGCTGCCGCGGTTCCGCCGTACGCTCATCGCCAGGGATGTCGTCGAACGGGCGCTCGAGATCTGCCGGCGCAAGGGCTACACCAGAATGTATGGCCAGTCGCAAATGCGGCTCGTGCATTTCTGGGAACGGTTCGGCTTCAAGCCGATGCACAAGGACGCGAAACTCATTTTCTCCGACCACGAATATGTGGAGATCGCGGGCGATATTGCACCGCACCCGCATCCGCTTACGCCGGAAAGCGATCCGCTGATGCTCATTCGTCCCGAAGGGAAGTGGGATGAGCCCGGTGTCCTGGACCATTCCGCTTCGCGGCCGCCGACCAACCCACACTAGCGTTTGTTTGTCCACGGAGCATTTGTGGAACAATCGGGCTAATTGCCGGTAGGCGCTGGGAAATTCCCTCGCTATAGTCCGCTTCGGCGGGGCCGCCAGAGTCTTAGAAAGTTTATGTATGCAGGCGCGTCTGCTTGCGCTGAAAAGCGCTGTTCCGCCGTATGTCCTTGAGCAAAGCGATGTCGTCGTCCGGGCGGG
>Ga0335075_10009177_pt1 | contig 15101 bp, 15 predicted proteins | sample Lox_Sample_24_FD_206723 | JGI IMG/M metagenome (GOLD analysis project Ga0335075, IMG submission 206723) | Soil microbial communities from Loxahatchee National Wildlife Refuge, Florida, United States - Lox_Sample_2.4 | ecosystem: Environmental > Terrestrial > Soil > Wetlands | place: USA... | reverse complement strand
TCACTGGGTCGGCGGCCCATGGCACTTACCTGGCCCTCGGGGACTCGGTGGCGTTCGGCTATGTGCCGCCGCAGGCTGTGCCGGCGCCGGACTATCTCGACCCCAGTTCCTTCGTCGGCTACCCGGAGGACGTCGCTCGGGCGCTGCACATTCCGGTGGCTAACGCCTCCTGTCCTGGCGAGACCACGGCCAGCTTCTACATCCCCGGCGCGCAGAGCAACGGCTGCGAGAACAGCCCTGGCTCATCCGTCGGCTACCGCACCGAGTTCCCGTTGCACGTACAGTACGCGGGCACCCAGATGCTGTACACGCTCAGGTATCTGGCCACGCACCGCAACACCCGGCTGGTGACGATCGACATCGGCGCCAACGACGTGTTCCTCTGCCAGGAAACGACGGCCGACGCCTGCGCGAGCCCGGCCGAGCTCCAGGCCGTGCTGAAGAAGATCCAGGTGAACCTGGCGATCATCTACGCCCTCATCCGTGACGTCGCCCGCTACCACGGGCCGTTGGTCGCGCTGACCTACTACTCGCTCAGCTACAGCGATCCCACCCAGGTGGCCGGCACTGAGGAACTCAACGCGGCGATCGCGTCAGTCACCGAGAAATTCGGCGGAAAGGTCGCCGACGGCTTCGCCGCCTTCGAAGGGCCGTCCCTGGCCGCCGGGGGCTCACCGTGCACCGCCGGCCTGCTGATCAAACTTCCGGACGGGACCTGCAACATCCACCCCTCACCAGCCGGGCACCTCTTGCTGGCCCGGGCAATCGAGGACGTTATCTAGGAATCCTCCCGCCGCCGCGCCGTTGACTGGGCCGATATCAAGAACCTATCATCCTGATATCAGATTTGTGGTTCGGCCGTGCCCGGGCCTGCCGGTGGGAGCGTGCGATGGGAAGCAGGAAGATCGTATGGCCCAGCCTGATCCTCGCTGCCAGCGTGGTCCTGGCAGGCTGCGGCAGCACCAGCACGCCGGCCGGGAGCACGGTGGCGAATGCCGGGGCGGCCAGGCCCGCCGGCTCGTGGCCGTATCCCAACGGCGACCCTGACAACACGCGGGATGCGGCGGGCGCCACCATCTCAGCCGCCAACGTGGCCGGCCTGCGGCAGGCCTGGACCTTCAAGCTGCCCGGGTCGCTGGTAACGTCCGGGCCGGGCTTCGGCTCGCTGGCCGCGGAGCCGATCGTGGCCAATGGCGTCGTCTACCTGCAGGACCTCGGGGACAACGTGTACGCGCTGGCACTGGCCACCGGGAAGCTGCTCTGGGAGTACCAGGTCAGCGCGAAGATCGTCGAGGGCGGGCCGAACGGCGTCGCGCTCGCGGGCGGTGTCGTGTACGGGGACACGGCGAACACGGTGTTCGCGCTCAGCGCCGCAACCGGCAAGACCATCTGGACCGACCAGGATCTGCTCGGCGACGGCCAGGGCACGTTCGGCATCCAGCCGCTGGTCGACAGCGGCCGCGTCTACCTGGCCAGCTCCATCGGAACCGTGCCCACCGGCGGGATCCTGCTGGCACTGAACGCCGCCACCGGCAAGCTTGACTGGAAATTCAACACGATCGTCCCCGCCGCCAACGGCGCGGCGCAGACCCCGTACGGCTCAGGCGGCGCGTGGGAGACCCCGCTGGCCGGCAGCGACGGCTCGGTGACCTTCGGCACCGGCAACGCCTATCAGTCGGCCGCCGAGGCGATCGCCCACCCGTCGCCGTGGCTCTACACCGACAGCGAGGTGAACCTCGACGCCGCCACGGGCAAGCTGCGCTGGTACTACCAGGGCGTGACCAACGACTTCATGGACCACGACATGCAGACCTCGCCGATTGCCGCGACCATCGACGGACAGTCCGCGATCATCGGCTCGGGAAAGATGGGCGTGGTCTACGCGATGAACGCCGGCACCGGCAAGCTGATCTGGAAGACCCCGGTCGGCGAGCACAGCGAATCGGACAGCTACCCGCTCGAGGCGATGCAGCACACGCTCACCCTGACAGCGCCGTACACGATTCTTCCCGGCTCCCTCGGCGGCGTGCTGTCCAACCTGGCCCTGGCCGGCAACACCGTGTACGTGGCCACGATCAACCAGCGGTTCAAGCTGGCCAAGATGAGCGATCCGCTGGGCGCCCAAGACGGCGCAGGAAACGGCGAGATAGTGGCCCTCAACCTCACCACCGGCAAGGTCGAGTGGGACACCACGGTGCCGGCCTACCCGCTGGGTGCCGTCACAGTCGCCAACGACCTCGTCTTCACGACCCTGTACACGGGCGTCCTGATCGCGTTCGACCGCACCACCGGTGCCATCGTCTACCAGCACAAGCTGCCCACGTCCGCCAACGCGCCCATCGCCATCGCCGGAAACTCCGTCCTCGTCCCCGCGGGCGGTCCCAACCTTTTCGGGCCTAAGGGAGGCTCGCCTCAGCTGGTGGTCTACACGGTTGGCTGACGTGCCCAGAACGAGGAGCTGAGACTCCCTCTTCCGCCGAATAGCCGACGTTTCTGGCAGTGCATCCCTATGCGCGGATCAGCATGATCATTCGTCGCACGTGGCGGCCAGACCGACCCTTGATACACGTGCGTGGGCCAGATCGCCGAATATTTTTTGTGGCGCGGAGGTCCCTTATGGTGACGGCATCGAGCGCAGATCACCCGGTTCTGCAGGGATGCGGGCCAGCCCGGCGACGGCGCTCACCGGGGCGTGAGCGCGTTACCCGGCGCGTGTACGCGGTGTGCTCCGTGCGGGTGCCCGGGAGGGGACCGTCATCCGACCGGCCGGGTGAGCATGAGAGCGGCTTCGTCGTCGATAGTGATGGTCGCACCCGGTTCCACCGGCTGGTTGCGGTACATGATGCCCTGACCGTCGGGGAGGTAGCCGCGCCGCACGTAGATCCGTTGCGCGGCGCCGTAATCGGCGTAAAGGCCCACGCCGATGCCCACCACCTTGCTCCGTGCTGAGGCTGCTGATTCGGCGCGGTCCAGCAGCGCGTTCCCTATGCCTTGCCTGCGGTGCGGGGGCAGCACGTTGAGATCGGAAATCTCGGGGATCTGGCGCTCAGCGAACGGGCGGTAATCCGAAACCCACTGGAGCGTCACGTAGCCGGCGAACTCACCGCGCCATTCGGCGAGGAAGGGGAGCCGCCGTCCTTCTTCCTGCTCCGCGAGGTAGCGCTGATACATCTCGGGCGGCTTGTGCCACCCGAGGGCGGTGAAGGCAGCGCTCATCGTTTCTGGATCCGATTCGTCCATCAAGCGGATCACGAGCTGCACGGTCACGAGGGCCACCATCCTCCTCGCCCGCCCGGTGAGCAAGGCATTTACCTGAGCTCTCGCCGTCATCGCCCAAGGCCGGCGACGGGAAGACCCGGTCGCGCGGGCGCGCGCCTCGCGGCCAGATGTGGACATTCACTCACCTGCCGCAATGCATAGTGATGCGGACCAGGGGGTCACGCAGATGGCGGGGCGAATTGACCGGTGGCCTGCGTGGCGAACCGGCGACTGAGCGCGCTGTGCCGCCGTTCGGTCTTCCCGTTCCGGGCAGAGAGGCGGGCGGAGGCGAATTCGGCAGAGCCGGGCCTCCCGTGGGGGTTGGGCTGCGCGGAACCGGTGATCTGGGGTGGCGGAGGCCAGGCGGGCGGTGAGGGCGCGGCTGGGCGGCCGTCATCCTGCCGTGGACCGGTGCCTGAGCACTGCCTGGCGCAACGTTTCTGCTTGGGCGTGTGCGGAGATAAGGTCGGCAGGCTGGGGGATTTCCCGTTCTGCGTCGGCGATGATGATGTGTGCCTGGTCCTGGATCGCCGCGCAGAGTTCAGGGTCGTTGCCGGCTACGTCGGCGCAGGCGCCGAGCAGCCGGAGCAGTGCGTCAGCCACGGTTGGCTCGCCGGCGCCGTAGCGGCGGATGAGGCCGCACATCACCGCGAGGTATTCGGGAAAACGCCGTCCAGGCACGATGACCGCCGCGCCGCCGGGGTGGCGGGCAACGTGGTTTCCGAGGGGCCGCTGGGCGAGCGCGCAGAAGATCACCGACAGGTGATCGATGGCCTGGACCGCGGTGTAGGGATCGTTGACCGCCGGGGACAGTGCCTTGCACGCCGTGTCGACCAGTTGCCGGATGCCGAACGCGGCGTCTTGCTCCAGGGTCCGCTCGAACCCGACCCGGACTCCGGCATCCACGATCTTCGCGAACAGCCGCTGGTCCGGTGCCGGATCGCCCGGGGAAGCGGGCCAGATCCACGCAAGCGTGGTCCCGGCGACCACGTGCTCGCCCACCCTGGGCCGTAGCCGCAGGCAGGCCCGGTGCCTGGCAGCGTGCGCCAGCAGCGTGCCGCAGTGCACCGCCTGCACGTAGCCCGAGCGGCGGGAAGTGATCGCCGTGGCCCCGGCCGGGACCTCAGGTGCGTCCTCGCCGCCGAGGAGCAGTCCGTCCTGGATCACCAGGACGGTGTTGCGCTGCACCACGTTCATGATCGCATCGACCTGGATGGAGTGCACGAGGTGGTCGGCGAAGAACACCAGCAGGCCCAGGCTGACCAAGAGCAGCACGATCGAGCCGCTCACCGCGAGCCGGGGGAAACTGGCGGTGCGATTGCCGCCCGACACGCCGACCGTGTACAACCCGGCCATGCTGTAGGCGAAGGTCGCGACGAAGGCACTGAGGACGACCTGGGTCGGCCGGTCCCGCAGGAAGTTGCGCAGCAGCCGGGGCGAGAACTGGGTGGACGACAGCTGCAGGGCCACCACCGTCAGGCCCAGCATCAGCGCGATGACCGTCACCATCGTGCCGGCGATGCCGATCAGCAGGTTGCGGGCATCGTCGGGAGTCCCCTGGAACGCCACCGGCGTGTGCACCCCGACGCTGATAACCGACAACAGCGACCCGGCGGCCAGGGCAGCCGCCGCGGACAGCGTGGGCAGCACCCACAGCGATCCCCGGACGTATTCCGGCAAGGTGTCACGGCGGATCATTCTCAGCCTCCTCATCTTCCGAGCCCAACCTCAAAGGCCCGGCCTGCCGACCCATTGCTGGCCTGCTGCGATAACACCACCGAGGCGCTGGCCGGGATGCTTGGCAAGGGCGGCGCCGGACACCACCGCGGTGCCGCCAAAGCACCGGCGGCTGATGGTCGCCTGCGACAGCCGGAGCCAGCCACGGACTCATCACCCGGCCGGATGAACTCAGCGCCCGGATCAACCATTATCCATGGCCGGAACCGCATAAGCTCGCCGCACTCGAGCCGCCCACAACGCCGGTCAGACGCGCGGCGGCTATCAGCTGGCTGATGTTTCCTCCGCATCGGCTGCCCGGCCGCGAGGCGGTGTCACCGCGGCAAGACGCGGGCCCGGCGGATTGCTAAGTCAGCCCGTTGCACAAACGGCGCGCCTTCGTGGGGGCAGGCCTGGCGGTTGGGATCATGGTTTATGCCGCAGAATTTCCTTTGCCCGCAGCGTGATCAGCCGATGCTGATGCCGGCGGACATCCTCAAGTGGCTGCCCGAGGACGATCTGGCGTTCGTCGTGCTGGACGCGGTGGCCGCGCTGGATCTGGGCGAGTTCCGCCGGCAGTACCGGGCCGATGGGCGCGGCCGGGCGGCGTTCGGCCCGGAGATGATGGTGGCGCTGCTGCTGTATGCCTGCTGCCAGGGTGAGCGGTCCAGCCGGGTGATCGAGAAGCGGTGCGTGCGGGATGTGGCCTACCGGGTGATCTGCGCCGGGCTGTTCCCCGATCATGCCACCGTCGCCCGGTTCCGGGCCCGGCATGAGAAGGCGCTGGGCGGGCTGTTCAGCCAGGTGCTGCGGCTGCTGGCCGCCGAGGGCATGGTGGCGCTGGGGCTGCTGAGCCTCGATGGCACCAAGCTGGCCGGCAATGCCGCGCAGAAGGCGAACCGGACGCTGCCGCAGATCGAGAAGATGCTGGCCGAGGCGGCCGCAGCCGACGCGGCCGGTGATGCCGCGGACGGCGGCGGCCCGCAGGCGGCGACGCCGCGGGCGCTGGCCCGGCAGGCTGAGCGGCGAGAGCGGCTGGCCCGGGCCCGGGACCGGCTAGCGGCCGAGGACAAGGCGCGCCGGGATGCGCAGCGGGCTAAGCAAGAGGCCTGGGATGCCGCCGCAGCGGCCCGGCGGCCGCGGGCTGGTCAGCGCCCGGCGGACGAGCCGCGCCAACCGGGCCGGCACTGAGCCGCGGGCGAACATCACCGACCCGGACGTGCGGGTGATGCGCAACCAGAAGGGTTACGTGGCCGGGTACAACGGGCAGCTCGTGGTCACCGTGCAGCAGGTCATCGCCGGCGCGATGCTGTCCCGGTACCCGGTCGGCCGCACCCTGCCGCACCCGCTGCCCGGTCAGTGCCGGGACCAGCTGGCAGCGGCCGGGATCCGCCCGCAGCTGCGCACCGTGCTGGCCGACTCCGGCTACGTCAGCGAGGAGAACTTCGCCCGCGCTGACCGGGACAAGCTGCGGCTCCTGGCGCCGCTGGCCAAAGACCCGGACCATCACCGCAGCCGGCCGCCCAAAAGGGCCAGGCACCTGGACCAGTACCCGGCCACCGTCCGCGCCCGGCGGCGCCTGGCCCATCCCCGCGGGCGGGAGGACTACCAGCTGCGGTCCCGCACCGTGGAGCCAGTGTTCGGGCAACTCAAAACCTGCCAGAAGCTGACCACGATGTCCCGCCGCGGTTACACCGCATGCGAAAGCGAATGGCTGCTCGCCTGCACCGCCCGCAATCTCCGGAAATTGCCCCGGAACCGCGCCCGGGGATGACGGTCAAGGGCCGGCCCCCAGCGGGCCAGGACCTAAGAGCGCCCAAAACCGCGACCTCGCACCCCGTGCCTTATTCCAGATCCCAGGTCTGGCCTCCCCCCGGGGCTTTGCACGACAGCCTGGATATATGCACTGGCCGTCCGACCAAGAAAGCACGGTGCTCATGCCGCGGATAGGGCGTCGGACTGGTCACCATCTCCTTCGCAGCCACGTCGATGGCGTTTCCGCGGAAACGTCCGGCCATGCATGCCGCTGACCGAGCACCGTTGGGTGGTGCCTTTCAGAGGGTGATCTGCTCGCCGATGTCTTGCTGGTGAGCGGCGTCGATGACGAGGGCCACCGCTGTGGCGTCCTGGACTGCGACGCCGACGGACTTATAGACGGTGATCTGGCCGGGTGTGCTGCGTCCTGGTTTGGTGCCAGCGACGAGCTCGCCTAGCTCGGCGTGCACGTGGTCGGCGGTGATCACGCCGTCACGGATGGGTATCAGCAGGTCGTTGCTCCCGCTGGGGAAGGCTGCCAGGGCAGCCTGGCGGGACTCCACGCATACCAGTGCCTCGGCGATGGTGGCGTTGTCGAGTTCGCGGCCGGCGGCGTTGTAGCCCACCGACGTGACATGGACTCCGGCCGCCAGCCAGGGACGCCGGACGACCGGATCGACGGCGTGAGTGGTGGCGCAGGCGATGTCGGCGCCGTCGAGCGCGACGCGGTAGGAGGACACCGCCTCGGTGTCGATATCCAGCATGGCTGACAGTTCGGCCGCCAGCAGCGCCGCTTTGGCGGGGTCGCGTCCGGCGATGCGGATCTCGCGGATCGGCCGGACCCGGCACATCGCCCGGGCATGCGACCGGGCCTGGACTCCGGTGCCGAGAATGGCCAGCACGCTGGCATCCTCGCGGGCCAGCAGACGCGCCGACAACGCCGAGCAGGCGCCGGTGCGCACCGCGGTGATCGCGGTGCCGTCCACCAAGGCCACCGGGGCGCCGGTGTGCGGATCGAACGCCGCGATCAGCGCCTGGTGCGTGGGCAGCCCGGTGCCGGCGTTACGCGGAAACAGCGACACCAGCTTGGTCATCAGAACCCCGCAGGAGGGCACGAAGCCCGGCATCGCGGCCAAGAACGCCTCCTGTTCGGGCACCAATGCGGCGACCCGGTCCGGCACTGAGGCCCGCCCGGCGCTCAAGTCGGCCATCGCCGACGCCAGCGCATCGATCAGCGCGTCCACATCCAGCAGCACTTCGACCTGCGCGCGAGTCAGGACAAGCATCGGGCATCCCTCCGTAGCGCATAGTCACGACCCGACCGGCGTTGCAGCGCCGATCTTGCTCGAGGCCTCTACTCGATCACCGGGAAGGTACACCCCTTCCCGGGCCGATCCTCAGGTCACAAGGACTACTCAAGCGCTCATGCCGATGACGCAAGATCTCAAGAGCATCGGCCTCGGTATATGCGGTGACAGCGAAGCAAAGCTCTCGCGGGACAGGTTCACGGACTTTGAGCCGCACCCAGTACCGATGCAGATTGCGATCCACGACCCCATACTGCCCCAACGCAGCCGACGCGCGCTCATAGCCGCTATGAGGGCGTTGCAACAGCCGAAACAATGAGCCAGAACAGGACGTTCTGCGCGCGGCGCATAGTCCCTCGACACGGTCACGCGTTGGCTGCCGTGGCGATAGCCAGCAGGCCGGTGAGGCGGTCAAGGTCGGACTCGTGCTTCAGGTGCAGCTCGATCCAGTCCCGCCGGCCGGGATCGCGCATGACCGCGGGATCCGCGGCGAAGTCCTGCCTGACCCGTGTCCAGCCGTCCCGCGGCGAACAGAGCAGGCTTATCGCCGTACCGGGAGCGCCCTTCCCGGGCATGCCCGGCAGCGAGCATCGCATCGACGAATGCGTCCCACAGCGCGGCCGGGTCCAGGCTCATGCCGCCAGGGTAAATAGCCCCGCGAGCACGACGCCAGGCGTCCTCACCCGACTCGCGCCAGCCGCCTGTCAGCGGCCGGAGCTCAAGAGGCTATAGACAGCGCTGTCGTGGAATGCCAGGTCATCTTCCAGCGAGTGCTCCCGCGGCGTGCCTTCGCGCTGGAAGCCGAGTCGCTCCAGCAGCCGGACTGACCGGTGGTTGTCGGCGATTGTGTGCGCTTGGATGCGATGCAGCTTCATTGCCGTGAACCCGTACTCGATAACCGCCCCCGCTGCCTCGCTGGCTATGCCCTGGCCCCAGCGGGAAACCGCCATGTCGTAGCCGAGCTCTGCGCGCCGGTGATGATGTTCCCAGGTATGCAGGCCGATCAGCCCGATCACTCGTCGTCAGCCGTAATGGCCCAGTGCCGCCGTGCGTCCGCGGCCGAGTCCGCGCGCAGGTGCTCGATGAATGCCACAGCCGCCGCCACATCGCGCAGTGGCTCGTCGTTGAACCGCTGGACGCGCGGATCGCCCCGGAAGACCAGCACGGCTGGCGCGTCGGCTCGGGCTGGCTCTCGCAGGACGAGTCGTTCGGTGTGCAAGGTCGGGACGCCCATGGACCATGTTATTGCGCTAACGGGAAGCCGGCGCGTACACATCCGCGTCAGGAGCCGCTGCCCATCTCGACGCGGACTGACCGCCCGGTATTGCCGGCCGGATGGCTGGACCGACAGCGGCGTGCCGCTGAGAATGTTGGGGTGGGGATGAATTCACCGGGAGTGTTCGCGGACCTGGCCGCCCAGCGTGCGTGCTGGCATCCGGTCGCGTTCGCCGCTGACGTCAGTGACCGGCCGGTGCACGCCGACCTGCTCGGTGAGCCCCTCGTGGTCTGGCGCGGGGCCGACGGAGCGCCGCGGGTGATGTCGGACCTGTGCGTGCATCGCGGCACCGCGCTCTCGCTGGGCTGGGTCAAGGGCGATGAGCTGGTGTGCGCCTACCACGGCTGGCGGTACGGCGCTGATGGCCGGTGCGTGGCGATCCCGCAGAAGGAGGATCCGGCCGTGGTGCCGGCCAAGGCCCGGGTCCGGGCCCTGCGCGCGCAGGAGCGATACGGGCTGATCTGGGCGGCGTTCGAGGAACCGCGGTGGCCGCTGCCCGAGGTCCCGGAACTGGAGAGCGGCGACTGGACTGTCGTGTCTGCCGGGCCGTACCGGTGGCGCTGTGACGCGGCTCGCCAGGTGGAGAACTTCACCGACTTCGGGCACTTCCCCTGGGTCCATCCGGGGCTGCTCGGCGACCCTTCGCGGCCGGTGGTTCCGCGCCATGAGGTGCACCCGGACGGCCACGTGCTACGGTATGAGATCGTCCGGCCTGAGGCGCCCAACAGCGAAGACTTCCCGGTGTTCGGCAATGAGCAAGCCGGCCCGCCGGAACGCCGCAGCCGCTACGAACTCCACCTGCCATACACGATCGTGCTCCGGCTGGGGTGGGGCGGGCAGCGGGGCATGATCTATTTCTTCGCCTCGCAGCCGGTCGCCGCGGATCGCTGTGCGGGTTATGTGGTCATCGGCCGCAACTACAACCTCGACCAGCCGGAGCAGGTGATCCGCGAGTTCGAAGACACGATCTTCGGCCAGGACCAGGTCGTCGTCGAATCACAGCGTCCCGAGCGGGTGCCGTTCGACCTAGCCGCCGAGCTTCACCTGCGCTTCGACGCCGTCGCTGTCGCCTACCGCAGGGCCATGCGCGACCTCGGGCTGGCAGGAAACGCTCCGATAGGGATCGCCGCCGAATAAACCATTTGCGGCAGCAAGCCGGCCGATCAAGGCTGAGGCCATGGGATTCTTTGACGACCTGCCGGCCTCAGCGCCGGCGTCTCCGCGGAGGCATCATCCATGGGAGCCGCCAGAGGCGGAATTCCCCGGCATCGTCCCGATCGACACGCTGGTGCTCGGGCGTACCGACCAGGTGGCCGTCGCGGTCACCGGCATGTCAGCCTTCTCCGCCGGCCTGGAGATCTTCCTGACCGCGCGGATCCGGCCCAGTGACAGCCCCGAGGAGCACCTGCCCGGCGGGCCGCGCGACCTGGCCGCGTCCCGGCGCTCCTTCCGGTTCGGCCTGCAGTTCTCCGACGGCGGCAAGGCGACCGGGAGCCCGGGCGGCGGCAGGCACGAGCGTGAGTCCGAGCCAGCGGGGCCGGTCCTGTACCCGATCGCCGGCGGCGGCGGACCGCACTCCTTCGTCTCCCGGTGGTGGACGTGGCCGCTGCCGCCCGCCGGTCCGCTGGAGTTCGTCTGCGAGTGGCTGGCGTTCGGCATCGCCGAATCCCGGGTCGGCATCGACGCGCAGCTGATCCTCGACGCGGCAGGGCGCGGCATCCGGCTCTGGCCGGAAAACGAGGGCTAACCGCGACTTCCCGCCCGGCCGGTGACAGGCTGGCCAGTATGAATCAGGTGATCGCCTGGGCGGGCTTTCTCGGTGCCTGGCTGCTGGTGGCCGGACCGCTGTATCAGGGCGCCCTGGAACTGGACGAGGAGGAAGTCGACAGGGAAGGGATCGAGGCATCCGTCGCCAGCGTCCCGCGGCCGGACCGGCCTTCCTCATGGTGGTGGCTGCTGCCGCCGGTCATGTACCTGATCCGCCGCCACCGCGGCAACAAGTTCCGTCAGGCTGTCCTGGCCCAGCTCAGCGAGGCGCAGCGGCAGCAGTTCACCAGCTTCGTCAACAAGGCCACCGGATGGTTCACCGTGGCCCTCGGCGCCGCGCTGCTGGCTGCCGACCAGACCTGGCAGGTGACCGAGCGGTATCGCTGGGACATCTGGGTCTTCTGGCTGCTGCTCGTCGTCATGCTCGGCGCGGCCGTGCTGAACACGGCAGTGCGGATGATCCCCGACGAGCGGCGGGCCGGATCCGGCGCGGAGCTCGCGGACGAACATTCGTCATCCTGAGATGGAGCCGACGGTGAAGGTAACTGCCGAGGCGGCGCGTCGCTTTCTCCTCGCGCGGCACTTCCTCGCGCCAGCGCGATCTGTCGCGGGGGGCCTCGACGCCGTGATGCAGGTCTTTCGCAGGTTCGGGTCGATCCAGTTCGACCCGATCGCGGTCGCCGGCCGGAACCACGACCTTGTGCTGCACGCACGCGTCGCCGGCTACGAGCCCGCCTGGTGCGAGGCCCTGTACGAGCGCCGTGAGATCTTCGAGGCAACCAACAAGGCGATGTCGTTCGTCCCGGCGAGCGAATTCCCCTGGTTCCGTCATGCCATGGGCCGCAAGGGGCCCAGGTTCCACGGCGCGGCCCTCGCCGGGAACGCCGCGGTGGCCGAGCGCGTGCTCGCACGGATCCGGGCGGAAGGACCACTGTCTGCACTCGACTTCGAGCGAGAGGCTGGTCCGACGAAGGACTGGTTCGGGATGCCGGAGAACGCCGTGCGCGCCGTGCTCGAGGCATACACCGTCACGGGCGTGATCGGCCTCGCCGGGCGCGACGGCAATCTCCGGTACTACGACCTCCTCGAACGGCTGCTCCCTGCCGAGGTACTCACGCACGAGGTGCCGGAACGAGAGCAGCTCCGGCACAAGCTGCTGTCCCGCTACCGCGCACACGGCCTGCTCGGAGCCGGTGGCGCCGGCGGTACGTTCGCCCGCATCGCAGCGCCGGTCCAGCGCAACGAGCTGCGGAAAGAGCTAGTCGAGCTCGGCGCGCTCGTCCCCGTCGACGTCGAGGGCGTACGCGGCAAGCGCTTCGTCCTCGCCGAGGAGGCCGCGCTGCTGCAGGCTCCGCCGGAGCCCGCCCCTTCCGTCGCGTTCATCGCACCGTTCGACTCGCTGCTGTGGGACACCGCCCTGCTGTCGGCCCTGTTCGGCTACGACTACGTCTGGGAGGGCTTTTCCCCGGCGGCCAGGCGCCGGTGGGGCTATTACGTGCTCCCGATCGTGTTCGGCGACCGCTTCGCCGGCCGGATCGAACCGCGCATCGACCGGGACCGCGCTCGCGTGGAGGTGCTGAACGTCTGGTGGGAGGAAGGCTTCGCGCCGGGCGCTGCCGACGGGTTCGTCGCGGCGATGCGCGACGCGCTCCAGGCCTACCTGCGCTTCGCCAGCGCGGATCACCTTGACTGGGCGCCCCATCTGACCACGGAACAGCGGCTGTTCCTCACCCGTCTATGACCGGAGCGCGCATCTGATGCCGGAGCGCGCCGAGGTCCATCGACGTCCAGTGCTCGATCAGCCTGCCGTCTTTGACCCGGAAGATGTCGATGAACTCCCATTCCACGCGGTTTCCCGACGGCGGCAGGCCCCAGATCTCACCGAGGTGCGTGCCACGGAAGGTCTTGCGGGTCGCGACGAGGTCTCGCTCGGCGAGCTGCTCGTTGATCTCCATGGTGGCATCGGGGAACCCCCGCAGCAGCAAGCCGTAGAACGCCTGGAAGCCACCCGCGGGACGGTCCGTCTCGGGGATAGGCCGGCCCTCTGGCCGGTAGTGGTTCCCGAACTCCGGGTGGAAGACCTCATCCGCGAACGCCAGGTCGTGCTGATTCTGGCAGCGCTCCACGAACTCGGCCACGACCCGCTTGTTATCGTCCGCCGGCATCCGACCTCCCCCGCTGGCAGCAATGATGCAGCACCATGCGTGGCACTGGTCAGTCGACGGCTGCTTCGCCGCGGAGGAATTCGATGTAGCGGGCGGCGGAGCTTTCGAGGACGGCGCGGGCGCCCGTGTGCAGGGTTGGCTGCCACCAGCCGCCGTAGATGCGGTCGAAGGGGTAGCCGCGTACCGCGTCGACCACGGTGCGGACCGCCTTTTCCGGGAGCGGCAGCCGGTTCGGGGCGCTCCAGATGAAGGTGAGCCGTTCCTCGCCGGGCGTCACGCAGATCGTGTCGCCGGTGAACAGGGCGCCGGCGCCGTCGGCGCCGGCGGCCCAGTGCACGACGGCGCTGCCGGGAAAGTGGCCGCCGCACTGGATGAGGGTGACGCCAGGCAGCACGTCCAGCGTCCCTGACCAGGTGCGGACGGCCGGGTCTGGGCGGGTCAGCCAGTGCGCGTCCGCCCGCGGGAGCAGGATGTCGGCGCCGAACGCGTGGCTCCATTCCACCATTGAGCCGTAGAAGTGCGGGTGGCTCGCCGTGACCGCCCGGAGGCCGCCGATGTCCGCCACCGCCTGGATCGATGACTCGTCGAGGAACCCTGGCGGGTCCCACAGCAGGTTCCCTCCGGCGGTCTGCACGACCAGCCCGCGCTGGCCGATCGCCACCGGCGGACTGGCGCCGACGCCGAGCAGCCCTGGCTCTACCTCACGGACGTCGCCGCGGTGCCCCGCCGCCGCGAGCTCGGCGAGCGTCGTCCAGCGCTGACCCGACGGCGGCACCCACTGCCGCTCGTCCGCGCAAATGACGCACGTTCCCGGTCGCGAGTCGGTGTCCGGATAGTGGTTCCCGCACGTGGCGCACACCCATACGGTCATGCCGTCCACCCTACGACTGACAGGCGGCCGGTCACATTCCGCGCGTCCGGCGGGTCATACAGGTGACACCTCAGAACATTCGATGCGACAAGGGAGACTCCCATGAAAGCTGTCCGCAGCCACAAGCCGGAGGGCTTCGAGGGCATCGAGAGCCTCGTCTACGAGGACGCCCCGGATCCCCAGCCCGCGATCGGCGACGCGCTGGTCAAGGTGCGCGCCGCCAGCTTCACCCCGACCGAGTTGCTCTGGCCGCTCAGGACCGACCGGGGCGGCCACGAGCGAGGGCCGATCATCCCGGCCCACGAGGGGTCGGGCGTCGTGGTCGCGCTCGGCTACGGCACCGCCGGCGTGTCGGCCGGCGAGGAGGTCTACGGCCTCATCGACGGGTACCGCGACGGGTGGGCCGCCGAGTACGTGGCCATCGAGGCCCGCAGCCTGGCGCCCAAGCCGGCGACGCTCGATTTCACCGAGGCCGCCGCGATCCCGCAGGCCGGGCTCACGTCGTGGCAGGCGCTGTTCGACCACGGCCACCTCGAGTCCGGCCAGACCGTGGTGATCCACGGGGCTGGCAGCGGGGTCGGCGCGGTCGGCGTGCAGCTCGCCCGCTGGGCCGGCGCCCGCGTCATCGGGACCGGCCGGGCGAACGCCCGGCAGCGCACCCTCGACCTCGGCGCCGACGAGTTCATCGACCTCGGGCAAGACGGCTGGGAGAAGGCCGCCGCCCAGGTCGACCTGGTCTACGACGCCATCGGCGGCGACGTGCTCGAGCGGTCGGCGGCCATGGTCAAGCCCGGCGGCGCCGTGGTGTCTGTCATGGCTCCGCTGCCGACCGGCCGGGACGACATCCGCACCGTGCACTTCGTCCGCGACGCGAACGGGACGCAGCTTCGCGAGATCACCCGGCTCGTCGACGAGGGCATCGTGGCGCCGCAGGTCGGCGCGGTCTACCCGCTCGCCGAGGCGCGCGAGGCCTTCATGGCCAAGTC
>Ga0335075_10009176_pt1 | contig 15102 bp, 13 predicted proteins | sample Lox_Sample_24_FD_206723 | JGI IMG/M metagenome (GOLD analysis project Ga0335075, IMG submission 206723) | Soil microbial communities from Loxahatchee National Wildlife Refuge, Florida, United States - Lox_Sample_2.4 | ecosystem: Environmental > Terrestrial > Soil > Wetlands | place: USA... | reverse complement strand
GCCTTCAGCACCTTGGTCGAGAACTCGCGGGCGCGGTTGATGCGCTCAAGCTCTTCGGGCTGGAAATCGCTCAGGAACAGTTCGTTGCCGTTGTCGTCGACGGTCACGCTGCCGTGGTTGTCGTCGTTGGCCATGTTGAGCAGGCCGACCCAGCGGCGGTACTTCTTCGCGGCCTCGACGAGGGGCGCTCCCCACATCGGCCCGTTCTCGTTGGTGAGACCGGCCGCGAACCCGATCGGGTCCTGGACGGTCGCTGCCTCGACCGCGAACCCACCGTCCTCGTCGGCGGCGAAGTCGTAGCAGTGGCCGCTGATCGGCGCGACCATGTGGGCGTCCTGGGGCTCGTCGAACAGGCCGAAGACGAAGTGCGCGGGGTGGAACCCGAGGTGGCGGCCGATGTTGGGGTTGGAGATGTTCGAGCGCGCTAGCACCTGGGGGGAGCGAAGCGACCCGGCGGCCACCACGACGACGTCGGCGTTGATCTGGTGCGTCTGGCCGGATGCGTCGGTGTACTCGACCCCGGTCGCCTCGAGCGCGCCATTGCGGTCCTCGGTGAGGACCCGCGTCACGTAGGAGTTCGGGCGGACGGTCAGCGCGCCGGCGAGCCAGTTGCGCTGGATGTAGGTGTTCATCGTCGACTTGCCGGCGTTGGTCGGGCAGCCCTGCAGGCACGAGCCGCATTGCTCGCAGTTCTCGTCGACGTAGGCGCGGACCGGCTCGAGCGTGGCGCCGACGGCGTCGAAGCCCTTCTTCGCCGTCTTCACGCACTGCTTGAGGTCCCAGTCGGTGGAGCGGTCGCGCACCCCGAGGTAGCGCTCGACGCGGTCGTAGTAGGGATCGAGGTCCTTGGTCGAGATCGGGTCGCCGCCGGCGTTGGTGACCCCGGTCGCGGCATGCCACTTGTCGAGCTCGCGCTGGGTGGCACGCAGGGCGACTTTGGTGTTGATCGTCGTGCTGCCCCCGACGCAGCGGCCACTGATCATCACGACCGGACCGAGGCCGAAATCGCCGGCCGGGAAGGCGAGATTGAGCGGCCACCAGTAATCGTGTGCCGCCCGACTCTCCCAGCGCGTGAAGTCAGCCGCGACGTAGTGGCCACCCGCTTCGAGCAGCAGCACGTTCCGGCCCTTCTGCGCGAGCTCGCCGGCGAGAACACCGCCGCCGGCACCCGAGCCGACGATGACGACCTCGAAGCGCTCGCTGGGACTCACGCCTGGACCCCTAGATAGGACCAGTCCTTCTTGATCCGCATGGCCAGCGGGGAGTGGAAGTCGATCTCCTCGTAGGCGCTCGGGCCGGGGGCGCCGGGGGCGAGGAAGTCGCTGTAGTACGCCTCGATGGCCAGCGCGCGGATGAGCCCGAAGGCAGGCGTCGCCGTGTGAGCTCCGAGCCCTTCGGCGCCCTGCGGCGCCGCCTCGCGTAGGGCATCAATCGAGTGGACCACGACGTCTCTTTGCGGCGCCGGCATCTCCGCCATGATCGCGTCGATGTAGACGACCGGGCCGACGCGGCTCGAGCCGGGCACGATCGCCTCGCACAGTTTCTCGAGCACGGCGGCTCGGTGCTCGTCGAGCGTCTTCAGCTGCGCCGCCATCAGGGCCGACTCTACGCCGCTTTCGTCGCGGATCGCTTGCTCGTGCAGGCCGGGATGGTTGCCGATGCGTGCCGGCCGAACGGATGGCATCCTGGCCTGAGGGATGAGCAACGATGGGATCCAGGCCCGGGTTAGAGCGCTCGCCGAGCTGATCGTCCGGTTCGGCGCCAATGTCCAACCTGGCCAGATCGTCGCGGTCGGATCGGAGCCGGGCAAGGAGCAGCTGGCGCGGGCGGTGGCGCAGGCGGCCTACCAGGCGGGCGCCAAGTTCGTCGACGTGTCGGTGTTCGACATCCACGTCAAGCAGGCCCGGATGCTGTACGCGGCAGACGACACGCTGGACTTCGTGCCGCCCTGGTACGGGCAACGTATGCGGGCGCTCGGTGAGAACCGCTGCGCGGTGATCGCCCTGACCGGACCGGTCGCCCCGCGCATCATGGACGACATCGACCCGGCGCGGCTAGGCCGCGATCTGCTCCCGCGCGTGCGCGAGTCGATCGAGATCGTCAACGACCGCACGACCAACTGGACCGCGGCGCCGTGCCCCACGCAGGCCTGGGCCGAACTGGTGCGACCGGAGCTTGCGCCGACCGAAGCGCTCGAGCGCTTGTGGGAGGACGTGACCCACGTGTGCCGGCTGGACGAGCCGGACCCGGTCGCCGCCTGGGAGCAACGCATGGACGACCTGATTGGAGTCGCCGACAAGCTCGACGAGCTGCGCCTGGACGCGTTGCGCTTCGACGGGCCCGGTACTGATCTGACCGTGGGCCTGTTTCGCTCCACCCGCTGGCAGTGCGCTCGCATCGCCACCGTGGACGGGATCGTCCACGCGCCCAACCTGCCGACCGAGGAGGTGTTCACGACGCCGGACCCCGAGCGGGTGGACGGCTGGGTTCGCTCCACCAAGCCGCTGTTCGTGTCCGGCACGATGGTGATCGGGCTGCGGATCCGGTTCGAACGTGGTCGGGCGGTCGAGATCGAGGCCGATCGGGGCGCCGACACGCTGCGCGCGCTCGCCGAACGAGATGGTGGCGCGGGACGCCTGGGCGAGGTCGCCCTGGTCGACGGGGAGAGCCGCATCGGCAGCCTCGACACGGTCTTTTTCGACACCTTGCTCGACGAGAACGCGGCGAGCCACATCGCGCTCGGCGAGGGACTCGACTTCACGGTCGGGGAGGACGATCAGCCGCGGATCAACCGCTCAGAGCTCCATATCGACTTCATGATCGGGTCCAGTCAGGTGGCGGTGACGGGGATCGAGCCTGGTGGCGGGGAGGTGCCGCTGTTGCGCGATGGCGCCTGGAAGATCTAGGCGTTCTTGGCGAGCGGAGCGTTCGGTGGGGTTCGGTGGGGTTCGGTGGATTTCCACCGCACTCGTGCCCGCGGGGGCGCTACGCTTGCCCGGCCGAACGGAGAGGTGCCGGAGCGGTTGAACGGGCGCGACTGGAAATCGCGTAACGGGGGTTGACCTCGTTCGGGGGTTCGAATCCCCCCCTCTCCGCTCGAGTTTTTTCCGCACCGAGCGGGGTTTCACCCCCCGGCCGGGGGGTTCGGCCCAAAATTCGATGTGAGCGTTCACGCGCACACGGGTAACGGTCGGAAAAGTAGTCACCTGCGAGGAAAGTAGTTACGTGGGTTTCTGGCAGTTCGCCCCTGCGGCCAGTTGGCCGTGGACTCCCGCGCGCATGGGTATGGCCCGGGCACGCAGACCAGCCATTCGTCCAGCGCCGCCGTCGAAGATCACCCCAGGCGTACGGGCGACCGAGGGGATCTACAACTTGCACAATTCTTCGGTGGAATCCCCATTTCCGCCGAACCAGGAGATAGCATCAGGTCAGGGGCAATGAGGGGATCACCCGAACTACGTCCAGCATTGAGACTCGTCCAGTCGGCAGCCGTCGAACCGGTCGAATACACCTGGTTCTGCGGTCACTGCGCCGCCCCGTCGCGCGGCGTCGAACCGCCGGCACCGATGGCGCGCGTGTGCCGTTCGTGCGGCCTCGGCGTGATGCTCGAGACGCAACGCGACATCGCGCCCACCAGCCGTGACGCCTTCCTGGTGGTCGACAGCTCGCTGCTCGTCCAGGCCATGTCGCGCCGCGCGGAGGCGCTGCTCGGCGTGACCGAGGACGCCTCCGTCAACCGGCCCGTCGTCCAGCTGCTCGTTCCGGCCGATGCCGAGGCCGGACGGCCCGCCCGGTTCGCCGCCGCCCTGGCCGAGGCCGCGTCCGGCGCCGATGAACCGGTGGCCGCGTTCGTCCGCCCCTGGAACACCTTCGGCGTCCGGCTTCGCGCGCGGGTCGCCTCGTGCGGACCGCCCCGCGCGGCGCTCGTGGTCCTCGAGGACCATCAGGCCCGCGCGCTCCGCGTCGTTCGCTAAGCACTTCGCTCAAGCGCTTTCGGTCAGGCGTTGTCCGATTTTGCCCCACCTTGGGGCAAAATCGATCACACCCCGATTGAGGATCCATCCCGCGGGCGGGGGATCTCTCCCGCGGTCGGGATTGAGGGTCTATTCCGCCGGCGGCAGGACCGCCGGCGCGCCACACCCGACGAGCGCCTCGGGCAGCGCCACCGAGCCATCCTCCCGCTGCCCGTTCTCGAGCAGCGCGATGATCGTGCGCCCCACCGCCACCGCGGTCCCGTTGAGGGTGTGGACGTGCTCGGGCCGGCCTTCGCCGGGGCGGTAGCGGATTCCGAGCCGGCGGGCCTGATAGTCGGTGGTGTTGGAGGTGGAGGTGAGCTCGCGGTAGCGCCCCTGGCCGGGCAGCCACGCCTCGCAGTCGTACTTCTTCGCGGCCGAGGCGCCCAGGTCGTCGACCGCGATCGCGACCACGCGGTAGGGAATCCCCAGCTCGGTCAAGATCGACTCCTCGATCGCCAGCAGCCGCTCGTGCTCGGCCTCCCCCTCCGACGGCTGTACGAACGAGAACATCTCGACCTTGTCGAATTGGTGGACCCGGAAGATGCCCCGGGTGTCCTTGCCGGCGGCGCCCGCCTCGCGGCGGAAGCACGTCGAGAAGCCCGCATAGCGCGCCGGCAGGTCGGCCTCGGCGAGGATCTCGTCGTCGTGCAGGGAGGCCAGGGCGACCTCCGAGGTGCCCACCAGGTACAGGTCGTCGTCGGGCAGGCGATAGATCTGCTGCTCGGTGTCGGGTAGGAAGCCGGTCCCGTACAGGGCCCGCTCGCGCACGAGCACCGGAGGTATCACCGGCTCGAAGCCGAATGCACGCAGCTTCTCGAGCGCGAAGCGGACGAGCGCGAACTCCAGCATGACCAGGTCGCCGCGCAGATATGCGAAGCGTGAGCCCGACAGCCGCGCGCCCCGCTCCATATCGATCCGCGACCCAGCCAGCTCAAGGTGATCGCGACCGGTGGCACCGGCCTCGCCGACGAGGCGGATCTCGGTGTCCTCGTCGGGCGCGTCGGGAGCGGGCAGGTTCGGCAACCCGGAAAGCGCGGCGTCGCGCTCGGCGCGGACCGCGGTTTCTTCGTCGCTGAGCTCGCGGCCGCGAGCCGCCAGCGCTGCGAGCTGTTCACGCTCCTCGGGAGTGGGAGGTCCGCGACGGCCTCGGCTGGCACGGTTCTGCTCGGCCTGATGTTCCTCGAGCGCGGTGCGGAGCTCACGCCAGCGCTGGTCGAGCCCGAGGACGCGATCGACCGCCTCGGCGGCATCCGGTCCGCGCCGAGCCAGGGCCGCCCGCACGGCCTCCGGATCGCGGCGGATCAGCTGGATATCGAGAACGGACCCCTCCTAGGACACTAGGGCTTCTTCTTGACCACCGTGCCGGAGGTGGTGATCGTCCACCACAGGCCGCCATTGAGGTTGACGGCCTGGCCGGCGGCGCTTCCGGGCGTCGAATCGGCGACATAGGTGTAGAGCGGCCAGCCGGCGTAGGTGACGACCTTGCCTCCGGTCGGATTGGCGGCCGAGCCGAGCAGCGACGTCTTCACGCCGGCGGTGCCGACGGCGTGCCCGCCGGCGGGCAGGGACTCGGGCGGCCACACGGCCGCGCAGCCGCCCGTGCAGGTCACCTTCGAGTGGTTATCGGGCGCGAACACATACAGCGTGTGTCCGGCGCTGTTGACGAGGATCGTGCCGAGGCCGGGGACCGTCTTGGACGAGATCGTCACTGCCTTGCCGGAGGGGGCCGCGGCGCTGGACGACGAGGTCGAGGTCGACGTCGAGGTTGTGGCCGTTGTCAGGGTCCCGGGCGAGGGGCTTGTCTTCGTCGCGGCTGGAGTGGGTGGGGCGAGCGCTTCCTCGATCGTCCCGATCGGAACCTGCTGGCACGGCGTGGTCCCGGGAATCTTGGGCGCGCTGCGTCCCGAATAGGTGGCGACGAACCTCGCAACGTCGATCGCCTGCTGGCCGACGACGACGTTCTGGGGCATGACGACGCCGGAGAAGCCGCCGTTCTCGATCGCATAGAGAACCCGCGCCACCGGCCGCTCACAGCGGATGTCGAAATTGGGCCCCGTGTTGAGCTGGTTCGTCCGCACGTTCGCGCCGGAACCGTGCGTGGCGGCGTAGGACAGCGTGTGGCAGCCCCCACAGCGCTGGTTGAACAGGGTGGCGCCCTGGTACAGCGCGGTATCGGACTTCGGAACGCTGATCTTCTGCGTCCCACAGGCGGAAGCCAGGGCCGCTACCGCGAACAACGCACCCGATAGGAGGACCTTGGCGGGTCGGCTCATTCGTGGCGGGATCATACGGAAGGACCGGCCGGCGGGACCCGGCCGCGAGGACCCGGCCGCCCAGGGCCGGCGTTCAGGCAGGAGCCGGGCGCTCGGCGCCGAAGCAGTTGCATGATCCCGGCGCCGGCACGACGTTCGCTTCACCACACACCAGACGCGATCGTCCTCACGGCGGCAACCAGAGGGCCGGCGCCGGGGCCCCACACGCTATAACGACCGAGCGATGGCGCCCGCGCCCGAGCCCGACCCCGGCCAGTTCGCGCCCGACCCTGAGCTGTTCCGCGAGGTGTTCGGGCGGTTCGCCACGGGCGTCGCGGTGGTGACGAGCGCGTCTGCGAGCGCCTCGGGTGGGATGACCGCGAACGCCGTGTGCTCGCTGTCGCTCGAGCCGCTCCTCGCGCTCGTGTGCTTCGAGAACAGCGCGCGGACGCTCCCGATCGTCCGGGAGTCCGAACGCTTTGGCGTCAACGTGCTCGCCGCCCACCAGGAGGACGTGGCACGAGTGTTCGCCTCGAAGGTCCCCGAGCCAGAGAAGCTCGAGGGAGTGCCCCACCAGATCCGCTCGGGCGTCCCGATCATCGACGGCGCGCTGTCCTGGGTGGCCTGCTCGTTGCGCGAGCTGATCGCCGGCGGCGACCATACGATCGCGATCGGGGAGATCATCTCGATGGGCCTGGGCGAAGGCGACCCGCTGCTCTGGTACGCCGGCCAGTACCACGACGTCCGGCTCCGGATCGAGCGCTGAAGATGCTCGGCGGACTGATCAGCTAGCCCGTCATGGCGGCGCGACTCAGCAGCACGAAGTTGACGAGCGCCGCCAGCGCCATCACGCCGATCTCGCGCCGTACGATCGCCACGACGACGGCCTGCTGCTCGTCGGCCGGCAGCTTCCCGACCGCCTTCGCTGACTCGAACCCGCGCGCATCCATGATCATCTGGGCCGAGGACAGCCGGAGCTGCTCGGCGATGAACGAGAGGAGCAAGGGCAGGACCCCGTAGATCAGGTGAAGCTGCGGCGGCTTGTGCCCGAGCAGGACGAGCACGCCGCCGATCGCCACCTGGAGAACGATCAGCGCCTGCGAGGTCCGCAACAGCCGCCAGAACCAGTCGCTCGAGCGCAGCCGCCACCAGCACCACGCGCCCCATGCCCCGGCGACGCCGGACATGGCGATCGTCACGACTCCGGCGACAAGGTGAACCTGCTTCATGTGCGGGTTGGAAGCTCGCGGCGAGGCGGCATCAAATCTCCCGGGACATAGGCGCAATCAGCACTAAGTAACACAGTGTCACAAGCCGTCGCCTAACGGTGCTATAACGACTTCCCGTGCTTCGCGATTATCTGCCCGCGATCGTGTTCCTCATCCTGGGCACGATCATTGGAGTCACTTTCGCGTCGCTGAACCTCGTCGTCGCCCGCAGGCGGCCGAACATCTCCAAACTGACGCCGTATGAGTGCGGCTTGCCGTCGGAGATCCAGCGCGGGTTCCGGTTCGGAATCAGCTTCTACCTCGTGGCGATGCTGTTCATCCTGTTCGACATCGAGGTCATCTTCCTATATCCGATTGCGGTGCAGCTCCGCGCGTTCGGGACGTTCGCGATGAGCGAGACGATCGTGTTCGTCGTGCTGCTGATGATCGCGTTCGTCTACGTCTGGCGCCGAGGCGCGCTCGAATGGAAGTAAAGCGCGAGCGTCTGGACGACTTCCGCGTCCGTCAGTTCCAGGCGCGAGACCTGCTGCGCGGCGATCTCGACGATGAGGACCTGGAGCGCTACGTCTCCGAGCGCGTGCTGACCACGACGGTCGAGAAGGCGGTGGCGTGGGCGCAGGGCAACTCGATCTACCCCCTCACGTTCGGGCTGGCCTGCTGCGCGATCGAGATGATGTCGATCGTCGGCGCGCGCGCCGACATCGCGCGCTTCGGCTTCGAGGTATTCCGAGCGAGCCCCCGCCAGGCCGATCTGATCATCCTGTCCGGGCGAGTGTCGATCAAGATGGCGCCCGTGGTCCGGCGGATCTACGACCAGATGCTCGAGCCGAAGTGGGCCATTTCGATGGGCGCCTGCTGCTCCTCGATGGGCGTGTTCAACAACTACGCGCTCGTCCCGTCGGACAAGTTCATGCCGATCGATGTCCACGTTCCAGGTTGTCCGCCCCGGCCGGAGGCGCTCCTGCACGGAATCCTCAGGCTGCGAGAGAAGATCCAGGGCCACAGCCGCGAAGGCTGGCGGGCACGCTACGACGCCTTCGGCACCGAGGAGCTGCTACCGGGTGCCGCCGACCTGCAGAGCGCGGACGTGAGCGTGTTCAAGCCCGGGGACACCGCAGGTGCCTGACGCCACCGGCCTCGAGCTGATCGCGCAGGAAATCCGGAACGAAGACGCCGAGACGGTTCTCGACACCGAGTTTCACCGCGGCCGGGCGGTGCTCGTGATCAATCCAGCGCGCGTGAAGTCGGTGCTGGCGTTTCTGCAGAACAGCGGATTCACGGCGCTGATGAGCGTGCATGGCGTCGACTACTACCCGCACGAGCCGCGCCTGGGCGTCCTCTACGAGATGCTCGACCGCAAGGAGGTCGACCGGATCTCGGTCAAGGCGCGGCTGCACACCGACGATCCCCGGATCGACTCGGTCACGGAGCTATTCCCCGGCGTCGAGTTCCCCGAACGAGAGGTCTACGACATGTTCGGGGTCGTGTTCGAGGGCCACCCGGACCTGCGGCGAATCCTCATGCCCGAGGACTACGAGGGCCATCCGCAGCGCCGCGACTTCCCGGTCGGCGGCGAGCCGGTGCTGTTCACCTACAACGAAGAGCAGAACTACGGGAAGTACGTGTGATGAGCGAGGACGAGCGCGGCGAACGAGACGAACGCGACGAACGCGCCGGGGAGGTCGGCGAGGGTCCCGGTGTGGCCGAGCACGGCGCCGTCGCCACGGCGGAGATGGCGGCCGGGGGCCGCGGCGAGCAGTCGCTGACCGAGGACCACCGCCGGCGCGAGGAGTCGATCACGCTCAGTAGCGAGCCCGCCGGAGCGGGCGAGACGCACGAGCTGCTGACGCTGAACATCGGCCCGCATCACCCGGCGACGCACGGCGTGCTGCGGCTGATCGCCACGCTCGAGGGCGAGGTCGTGCGCGACATCAAACCGATCATCGGCTACGTCCACACCGGGATCGAGAAGACGGCCGAGGACAAGGCCTACTGGAAGGCCATCCCGGTGGTCGAACGGATGGACTACCTGAGCTACTACTTCAACGCGATGGCCTTCTGCGGGGCGGTCGAGACGCTGCTCGACCTGGAGGTTCCCCCGCGCGCGCAGTACCTGCGCGTGATCCATCTCGAGCTCAACCGGATCATGTCCCACCTCGTGTGGCTCGGGACGAGCGCGCTCGACCTCGGTGCCGTCTCGATGTTCTGGTACTGCTTCCGCGAGCGTGAGACCGTGCTCGACCTGTTCGAGATGTCCTCCGGGCAGCGTATGCACACGCGCTACATCCAGGTGGGCGGCGTGATGGAGGACATCCCGCACGGCTTCGAGGAGCGGTTGCGCAAGTTCCTGAACAACATGCCGACGCGAGCCGACCAGTACGCCGACCTGCTCGAGAAGAACCAGATCGTGCTCGAGCGCCTGCGCGGCACCGGGATCGTGGACCGCGAGACGCTCCTGGCGCTCGGCGTCACCGGCCCTCTGCTGCGGGCCGCCGGGGAGCCGTGGGACCTGCGCAAGGCGCACCCGTACTCGGGCTACGAGAAGTTCGACTTCAAGATCCCGGTGGGCACGGTGGGCGACAACTACGACCGCTACCGGGTCCGCCACGCCGAGTTCTACGAGTCGGTCAAGATCATCGAGCAGGCGCTCGACGGAATGCCCGAAGGCCCGCACATCACGCCGGATCGCAAGGTCGCGCTCCCGCCCCGCCACGAGCTGGCGACGAGCATGGAAGCGCTCATCCACCACTTCAAGCTGGTCACCGAGGGCTTCCGGGTGCCGCCGGGCGAGGCCTACTACCCGATCGAGAGCCCGCGCGGCGAGCTCGGTTGCTTCGTGCGCGCCGACGGCTCGGCGAAGCCCGCGCGCGTGCACATGCGCGACCCCAGCTTCGTCAACCTCCAGGCCCTCGCGCCGATGGTGCGCAACGGCTACATCGCCGACCTGATCGCGACGCTCGCGATGCTGGATCCCATCCTCGGAGGTATCGACCGATGAGCGCAACCGGACGACGGCCGGTACCGCGCTTCGGCCACGGCTCGCGTGTGCCGGGCTGGGACCAGGCGGTCGACCTCACCAAGGACCCGGCGACGATTCCGGACCCGGCCACGACGCCGGTCCCGCCGCAGCTGCGAGAGAAGATCGCCCAGGCGATGGCCAAATATCCCGACCGGCGCTCGGCCGCGATCCCCGCGCTCCACGCCGCCCAGGAGGAGCACGGCTGGTGCTCGCCCGAGGCGATCGATCAGGTCGCCACGGTGATGCAGCTCACCCCCGCCTACCTGACCTCGGTGGCGACCTTCTACGACATGTTCAAGACCCAGCCGATGGGGCGCCACGACGTGTTCGTGTGCACGAACATCTCGTGCTCGCTGCGCGGCGCCGACGAGTTCTTCGACGCGATGAAGGCGGCGGCCGAGGAGGACTCCGACGTCAACGTCCGCTCGTTCGAGTGCCTCGGCGCGTGCGACATCGCCCCGATGGCGTCGGTCGACGGCGAGTACGTCGGCCCGCTCGAGCCCGAGGACGCCGAGCGGATCGTCGAAGACCTGCGCGCCGGGCGGACGGTGCTCGACCACAAGCAGCTGCGCTACCGGCGCTGCGCCGACAGGGGAGGGGCGGCGGCGCCTGACGGCGGCGCCTTGGGCGTGGCCGAGGAGGCGGGCGACTTCAGCCCGCCCGACCCGGCCCAGACGGGCATGGCCGACACTGCCGGCCTCGGCCCGGAAGGCGACAATGTCGATCGCCCAGGTCCCACCGCGGCGATCGAGATGCCGCCCGAAGAAGCTGAGAAATCGGAAGGCGAGGACTGAGTGCAGAAGATCCTGTTCGACCGCATCGACGAGCCGGGCCTCAACACCCTCGCGGTATACGAGCGCCGAGGCGGATATGAGTCGCTGCGCAAGGCGCTGAAAATGTCGCCCGAGGATGTGACGAGCCAGCTGATGGACTCGGGCATCCGCGGCCGCGGCGGCGCCGGCTTCCCGATGGGGCGCAAGGTCTCGTTCCTGCCCCACGGCGACATGGACAAGTACCTCGTGTGCAACGCCGACGAGTCCGAGCCCGGCACGTTCAAGGACCGCGAAATCATGCAGAAGAGCCCCCACATGCTGATCGAGGGGGTCCTGATCGCATCCTGGGCGGCGGGGATCAACCGCACGTTTATCTATATCCGCGGCGAGTACGACCACCAGGCCGACATCCTCGAGGCGGCGATCGCCGAGGCCCGCGACGCCGGCTACATCGGCGAGAACATCCTCGGATCGGACCACACGGTGTCGCTCGTGCTGCACCGCGGCGCCGGCGCGTACATCTGCGGCGAGGAGACCGGTCTGCTCGACTCGCTCGAGGGAAAGCGCGGCAACCCGCGGCTGAAGCCGCCCTTCCCGGCCATCGAGGGCCTCTACCACGGCCCGACGCTGATCAATAACGTCGAGACCCTCGCGACCGTGCCGGCGATCATCCGGATGAGTGGCAAGGACTACGCCGAGCTCGGCGTCCAGAACTCGGCCGGCACCAAGCTGGTATCCGTGTCCGGCGACGTCCAGCGGCCGGGCAACTACGAGATCGAGCTCGGGACCCCGTCGCGGGAGATCATCTTCGAGCTGGCCGGCGGCACCTTCCCCGGACGCGAGGTCAAATTCTGGTTCCCCGGCGGCTCGAGCTCGCCGGTGCTCACCAAGGACGACCTCGACCTCGGCTACGACTTCGACACGATGGCCAAGGCCGGATCGATGCTCGGCTCGGGCGCGATCATCGTCGTCGACGACTCGCACACCGTGCTCGAGGTCATGCTCAAGCTCGTCAAGTTCTACGCGCACGAGTCGTGCGGCAAGTGCGTGCCGTGCCGGGAAGGCACCCGCTGGACGCTCCGGATGGTCCAGCGGATCCAGTCCGGCGAGGCCACGCCGATGGACCTCGACATCATGGCCTCCGTCCAAGAGCAGATCATCGGCAACTGCCTGTGCGTGCTCGGGGACGCGATGGCGATGCCGGTCGGCTCGATGGTCGAGAAGTTCCGCCCGGAGCTCGAGGCCGAGATCGAAGCGGCGCGAGAGCGCGCCGAGGGGGCAGATGTGGCGGACGTGATCCCGATTGGGGTCGCCGACGAGCACGCGGGCCCATTCCCCGTGCACTAGAAAACCCCCGGATGCCAAGACCCCAGCAGAACATCATCCAGCTGACCATCGACGGCCGCGAGGTGCGCGCGCCCGAGGGCATGATGCTCGTCGACGCGGCCAAGCAGGGCGACATCGAGATCCCCTACTTCTGCTACGAGCCCAAGCTCGGCAACCCGGTCGGCGCCTGCCGGATGTGCCTGGTTGAGATCGAGGGCATTCCCAAGCTCCAGACGTCGTGCTCGACGCCGGTCAAGGACGGGATGGTCGTCCACACCCAGACCCAGCGCGTCCACCACGCCCAGAACGCGATCGTCGAGTTCCTGCTGATCAACCATCCGCTCGACTGCCCGGTGTGCGACAAGGGCGGCGAGTGCCCGCTCCAGGACATCACGTACGGATGGGGACTCGGGCGCTCGCGCTTCATCGAGCCCAAGCGCCACTTCGAGAAGCCGCTCGCGCTCTCGCCGCTGATCGCGATCGACCGCGAGCGCTGCATCCTCTGCTACCGCTGCGTGCGCTTCAGCCAGGAGATCGCCGAGGACTGGCAGCTGATCTTCACCGAGCGCGGCTCGCACACCTTCGTCGGCACCCACGATGGCCACCCCTACGTGGCTCCGTTCAGCGGCAACATCATCGAGCTCTGCCCCGTGGGAGCGCTGACCTCGCAGCCCTACCGGTTCCGCGCGCGACCGTGGGACATCGAGGGCGCCGGCGGCATCTGCACGCTGTGCCCGTCGCAGTGCAACGTCGAGTTCACCGTCCGTGACGAGAAGGTCATGCGCGTACTGGCCCGCGACGCGCGAGGCGGCGGCACCGGCGGCGGTCCGGGAGGCAACCCGGACGTCGACGACGGCTGGCTGTGCGACAAGGGCCGCTTCGCCTACCAGGCGATCCACGTCGACGAGCGGATCACCCAGCCGCTCGTGCGCGACGGCGGAAACCTGCGCCCGGTCTCCTGGGAGCGCGCGTTGGGCGATGCCGCCGCGCTGGCCCGGCACAAGGGCGCGGTCGGCGCGCTGGTCGGCGGCCAGGCCACCAACGAGGAAGGCTTCCTGATCCAGCGGCTGTTCCGTGAGGCACTCGGGTCAAACGACCTTGACTCTCGCGAGGGGCGGGTGGGGGCCCAAGTTCCGCCCGAGGTCACGCGTGCGCTGGCTGCCCCCGGGCTCCAGGCCACCGTCCCCGATCTCGAGTTCGCCCACACCGTCCTCGTCCTCGGCTGCGACCCGCTCGACGACGCGCCGATCCTCGACCTGCGGATCCGCAAGGGCGTGCGCCGTCGCGGCGTACGACTGGCGATCGCCACCGCGCGTCCGAGCGCGCTTGACCCGAATGCCGGCTTCACGCAGCGCTTTGCTCCCGGCGAGGAGGCGGCCTTCCTGCGCGAGCTCGACCGGGCCCTGGCGGGCGGGGACGGCATCGATGTCGAGATCGCCGAGCTCGGGCGCTACCTGCGCGACGGTGGCGAGGACATCGTGATCGTGTGGGGCGAGCGCCGGCTCGACGCGGAGGCGCTGCGCGCGCTGCTCAGCATCGCCGAGCGCCTCGGCCTGGCCGAGCACGAGGGCGCGGGGCTGCTCGAGATCCCGGCCGGCGCCAATGGGCGCGGTCTGCGCGAGGCCGGCGTGCTCCCCGGGACCGGCCCGGGATACACCGATCTTGGCGACGGCGATGTGGCGGCCCCGGGCCGCGGTGCTCACGAGATCGCCCAGGCCGCCGCCGAGGGCGAGATCACGGCGCTGTACCTGTTCCAGACCGACCCGCTCCGCGATCAGCCCGACCGCGTGCTGTGGGAGCAGGCCATGCATCGGGCCGCCGTCGTCGTGGCGCATGCCAGCGTGCTCACCGAGGGCCTCGCAGAGCATGCCAACGTGATCTTCCCGGCCGAGTCCCATGCCGAGAAGGAAGGCACCGTCGTCCACCCCGACGGCCGGCTCCAGCGTATGCGCACCGCGATCGCGCACCCCGGTCAGGTGCGCTCCGGCTGGTCGGTGATCGCTGATCTCGCCAAGCGCGCCGGCCTCGACACCGGCGTCCTGACCTCCCCGATGGCCTTCGCCCAACTGGTCGAGGCGGTCCCCTTCTATCGAGACCTGACGCTCGAGGAGGTCGGCGCCCGCGGCGTGCGCTGGCAGGAGCGCGAAGCGGCGTCCGAGTTCCCCTCGACCGCGACGATCCCGGCGACGTCGGCTTCATCGCCCGGGGGCCTTGCCGCGGCGTCTGGCTCTGAGTCCGGGGCGGCGTCGCGCGCCGCGGCGAGGAACGGAGGACTGCGCTTCGGCACCTACCGCTCGATCTGGGCCGCCCCCGAGGTCGAGGTCTCGCCGGCGCTCAAGTTCACCGTCGCCCGCCAGCAGCTCGAGCTCTCTCCCGAGGACGCCCAGCGCCTCGGCGTCGTGCCCGGGGACCCCGTCGAGGTCTCCCAGAACGGGACGCGCCTGCGAGGCACCGTCCACGTGCGCACCGGCGTCCAGCCCGGCACGG